>Ga0209211_10000719_pt1 | contig 66240 bp, 51 predicted proteins | sample RifGroA2_FD_183992 | JGI IMG/M metagenome (GOLD analysis project Ga0209211, IMG submission 183992) | Groundwater microbial communities from Rifle, Colorado, USA - Groundwater A2 (SPAdes) (version 2) | ecosystem: Environmental > Aquatic > Deep subsurface > Groundwater | place: Rifle, Colorado... | reverse complement strand
ACAATGGTATACCGTATGTGTTAACTTCTTATATTTTACCATGCTACTAATTTAAAAAAATTTAGTTAGCAAAGCTAAAACATACATTACCACCGTCAAAGACGGTGGTTTTTTAGATTCTAATAAAAAAAGCGCAACTTGGTAGTTACGCTTCAAATTCAGGGAAAAAAATCTATTCTGTAATTCCCAACTGCCTGAAAATAAAAGCATCTTCCAATGCATATTCTTTTAAAGCCTGAAAACGTCCTGAAGCACCGCCATGTCCTGCTTCCATATTCGTGTATAACAATAAAACATTGTTGTCTGTTTTCATATCACGTAATTTAGCAACCCATTTCGCGGGTTCCCAGTACTGAACCTGCGAATCGTGTAATCCTGCAGTTACCAACATTGCAGGATAATTCTGTGCTTTTACCTGGTCGTAAGGTGAGTACGATAACATATAGTTGTAATAAGTTGAATCTTTTGGATTTCCCCATTCATCGAATTCGTTGGTTGTTAAAGGAATTGTTTCGTCGAGCATAGTGGTAACCACATCAACAAAAGGAACCTGGGCAACAATGCCTTTGTATAAATCGGGGCGCATATTAGCTATTGCTCCCATTAATAAACCACCTGCACTTCCCCCCATTGCAAATAGTTTTTCGTTGCTGGTGTATCCTTGTTCAATTAAATACTCAGAACATGCTATAAAATCGGTAAACGTATTTATTTTATTAAGTAATTTACCATTTTCGTACCATTGACGGCCATAATATTGTTCGCCACGAACATGAGCAATAGCATAAACAAAGCCCCTGTCGAGTAAACTTAAACGTGTTGAACTGAAATACGGATCCATTGTAGCTCCATACGATCCGTATCCATAAATAAGTGCCGGATTTGTTCCGTCAAGTTTAATTCCTTTTCTGTAAACCAGAGATATAGCTACTTTTTTACCATCGCTTGCAGTCGCGAATATTCGTTTCGATTCATAATTTGTTTTATCGAATCCTCTTAAAACGGCTTGTTCTTTTTTTATTGTCTTTTCGCGGGTAACCATGTTATAATCAATAGTAGAACTCGGTGTTGTAAGCGAAGAATAGCCGTAACGCAACAGGTCGCTGTCAAAATCAGGATTCATTGAGATGTATGCCGTGTACGTTTCTTCACCAAAATCGAGATAATGTTCAGAATTATCGCTCCACTTAATAATTCGTACCTGATTTAATCCGTCTTTTCGTTCTTCCAGAACTAGGAAATTTTTAAATATTTCAATATTCTCAAGATAAATGTCATCGTTATGAGGAATTACATCGATCCAATTTTCTTTTCCGGTTTTATTAATCGGTGTTTTTACCAGTTTAAAATTAATGGCATTTAAATTTGTGCGGATATAGAAATAATCGCCAAAATGAGAAACACTATATTCTAATCCCTTTTCACGGGGTTGAATTACCATAAACTCCCCGCCAGGATTATTTGCATCTAAAACCCTGTATTCATCAGAGACAGTACTGCTCGAACCAATAATAATATATTTTTCTGATTTTGATTTATAAACATACGTGTTAAATGTTTCATCTTCTTCATAAAAAATTTCTTTATCATTCAAAGTACCTGTACCCAATTCATGCCTGAAAATTTTATATTCACGTAAAGTCTGATCATCTTTTTGTTCATAGAACACCGTTTTATTATCGTTTGCCCATGCAGCGCTTCCACCTGTATTTATAATTGTTTCGGGGAATAATTCACCTGTTTCAATATTTTTAAAATACAGGGTATATTTTCTTCGGCTTACAGTATCAACACCATAGGCCAGAATTTTATTGTCAGGGCTGATACTTAATCCGCTTACATGAAAATATTCAAATCCATCGGCCATTTTGTTTACATCAAGCAAAATCTCCTCAGGGGCTTCAGGATTTTCCTTTTTTCGGCAATATATTGGATATTCCTTACCTGTTTCGTACCGGGTGTAATAGAAATATCCATTTTCTTTATAAGGCACACTTTCGTCGTCTTCTTTTATTCTTGATTTCATTTCGTTAAATAAATCTTCCTGAAACTTCTCTGTTGGTTTCAAAATCGCTTTCGTGTAATTGTTTTCTGCTTCAAGATAAGCTATTACTTCAGGGTTTTCACGTTCGTTTAACCAGTAATAATTATCGATTCTCGTATCACCGTGAATAGTTAATTCTTTTGCAATTTGTTTTGCATCCGGAGGTATTATAGCTCCATTCTGGCAAGAAATTAATACAATACTCAGCAAAAGAGATAAATAAATGGCTTTCCAATTAAATGCTTTCATTTTATAGTTTTAGTTAGTTAATATCTAAATAGTTGACGTAAAAGAAAATAAAAAACAACAGGCCCGGAAATCTTTTGATGTAATTCTTTTTCCGTTTAAATCAAATTTTGAAAGAGAAACAGTTTTCAGCTAAAATAGTTCAGTCTTTTTTTTAAATTTTTATCAAAACGTTTTAGCACTTATTTTACGTCTGTTTATCAGGCTTAAAAAAACAGGTATGTAAAATATGCCCCCATATATTTGCTTTTACGGTTTATTTTCAATAATTTTTTTTCGGAATTGAGCTAAACCTAAGCCATTGTATATGAGAAGAACTCTTTTTTTATTCCTGTGTATATTCATATTCTTTTATGATATGGAAGTTGTATATGCTGGTTCTACAGAGAAAGGAGTTCCATTTATTACCAATTACTTAAACCAAAATTACAAAGCCCACAATCAAAACTGGGGCATACTGGAAGATAACAGGGGAATCAGGTATTTTGCTAATGGCGACGGGGTATTAATCTACGACGGGAGTAGCTGGGAACTGATTGAGTTGCCAAATAAAATATCATCAAGAGCATTGGGAAAAGACCAAAAAGGGATAATATATACAGCAGGGACAAATGAATTAGGTTACCTGCAACCCGACAATCTTGGGAAAATACAATACATTTCGCTTATAGATTCACTGGGAATAAACGAGACAGGTATTATTCGCGATATTCAAACTATAAATGAAAATATTTATTTCCGCTCTTCAGATTATTTAATTCGTTTGAATAATCAGGGGTTTTCATACTGGAAAGCTCAATCAGCCTTTACAATTCAGTTTTTATACAATACTGATTTATTAATAATTGACGAACAATATGGCTTGTACAAATTAATTGGCGATTCATTAACATTAACTTCTCACGGGAAAGAATTTATAAATACCGAATTCTTTTTTGCATCTCAGTATAAAAATGAAGTTTTACTTGCAAATAGAAAAAAAGGATTGTACAAGTATGAGCCGGAATCTGCCGGAGAGAATCAACTTAAACCAATTATAAGTAACGCAAACAAAATTTTAATTGACGAGTTTGTTAATTGTGGAACTATTTCTGAAGATGGAAAAATAATTCTGGGAACAAACAATGCAGGATGCATAATTGTAAATAATAATGGCGAGATAAAAGAAAAAATTGATAAAGAATCAGGCTTACAACACAACAATGTTCATGCAATATATATTGATGCAGACAAAAATCTTTGGCTGGCCCTGAATAATGGAATTTCACGATGCGATATTTCAGCCCCCATTACACATTGGAATGAATCGACCGGATTAGAAGGAATTATCGAATCAATTATACGTTACAAGGGTATATTGTTTATTGCAACCCAACAGGGTATATATTATTTTAAAAATAATCATTTAAATAAACTTCAGAATAATATTGCCCAGGCATGGGCTTTTCTAAATTTCAAATCACCCAAAACCAACAGGGATATTTTACTTGTTGGCGCAACCAACGGAGTTTACGAGATTGATAAATTAAACCTTAAAAGTGTTGTAAACCTTTCTACTATTTACAGTTTATATCAATCAAAAATAAATAAAAACCTTGTATTTATTGGTAAAAATAACGACCTGGGTATTTTGGAATATGACGGGTTAAAATTCAACTATTTAGGTTCTATACCCCATTCAGGCATTAGCATCCGATCAATTACCGAAGATGAAAACGGTGAAATCTGGTTAAGTACTTATCGTGATGGTGTAGTTCGTATTAAGCTGTCAGATGATATTTTAAATCCTAAAGAAATAACTTATTATAAACTTGAATCAGGATTGCCATCATTAAAAAATATTTTAATATATCATTTAGACGGTAAAATGGTTTTTGCAACCGAATATGGCCTTTACTTTTTCAATTACAATGAGAATAAATTTACAGAAGATACACGTTTTAGAAAGATGTTCCCGGGCGACAAGAAAGATGTATTTTCATTAATTGAAGATCCTGCCGGGAATATTTACTATACTCAACTGGTTAATAATCGTGGTTCTATTGGCTATGCCATTAAAAACCCTGACGGAACATATAGTTGGAATTCTAAAATATATAATAAAATTCCCGAGATGATGATTCACAGCATATATCTCGATTATAATAATGCCCTATGGATTGGCGGTACAAATGGTTTGTATAAAGTTGAAAAATCAGAGTCAGCAGAATTTAGTAAAAGCTATAATGCTATTATCAGAAATGTAACAATTAAAAAGGATTCTTGTATTTTCTATGGCAATTATTACACTGATGATAAGAATAAAAAATACTTTTCCTTTAATCAGAACAATTCATTAAAGTATAAAATCAGCTTTCATAATAATACCATTAAATTCAGGTACTCTGCGCCCGAGTTCAGTAATGAATCTGAATTGAATTATCAGTATAAGTTAGAAGGATTTGATGATAATTGGTCTGGTTGGACAAAGACAACAGTAAAAGAATATACAAATTTATCTGAAGGAACCTATATTTTTAAAGTAAAAGCCAAGAATATTTATGATATCGAAAGCAATGAAGCATCCTTTTATTTTACTATCCTTCCGCCATGGTATAGAACTATTTTTGCCTTTATTATATATTTCATCCTGGCCGTATTATTGATTTTTACTATTGTTCGTATTAGTATCCGCCGTTTAAGGTTTGTAAATACCGAACTGGAAAGACTGGTCGAAAAAAGAACAAACGAAATCAATAACCAGAAAGAAGAAATTCTTGTTCAATCGCAAGAACTTGAGCATCAAAACCAGGAGCTTGAAAAACTCTCGATAATTGCCCGTGAAACAGATAATGCTATTGTAATTGCAGATATAAACGGGAATATTGAATGGATTAACGAAGGGTTTACCCGGATGTATGGTTATTCTTTTTCTGATTTGATGAAAAAGAATTATAAAACAATGGCAGACTTTAGTTTGTCTGCAAATATTAAAGAAATAATCGAATTCTGTTTACGAACTAAAGAAAGCAGGAACTACGAGTCGTTAAATCACTCCAAATCAGGACAAAATATTTGGTCGCAAACAACAATTACTCCAATTACCAACGAAAAAGGAGATGTCATAAAACTCATTGCTATTGATTCCGACATCAGCAAATTAAAACTTGCCGAGATGGAAGTAATGCAACAAAAAGACGAGATTCAACAACAACGCGATTTTGCCCAACAACAAAAACAGTTTATTGAACAACAGAATATAGAACTCGAAAAACACCGGACAAGGCTTGAACAACTGGTAAGAGAACGAACGGCCGATCTTGAGATTGCAAAAGAGAGAGCAGAAGAATCTGATCGCTTAAAATCAGCATTCTTGGCTAACATGTCGCATGAGATTCGGACACCAATGAATGCCATCATCGGGTTTTCGAATCTTCTTAATGACTTTGAATTAAACCAGGTTGAACGCGACGAGTTACTTCAGCATATTATTCACAGTAGCAATACACTTCTGCATTTAATCGACGATATTATTGATATTGCTAAAATTGAAGCCGGACAGCTTACTATAGACAAAAAAAATTGTGCCATAAATAAAATACTTAAAGAGCTTTTTGAGACTTTTACAGAACGAAAACAGAACCAGCTTAAAAAAGATATTGCCCTTAGAATGTCCCTGGGTGTTGAAAATCCATCGTTTTATATTTATACAGATCCATTAAGAATACAGCAATTAATTACCAACCTGGTTGATAATGCCCTGAAATTTACCGACAAGGGATTTGTAGAATTTGGTTATATACTTGAAGATAACGTTGAAAATCCAACAGTGAAATTTTTCGTAAAAGATACTGGTATAGGCTTATCCAAAGATCAACAAAAATTGATTTTTAGCCGTTTTACAAAAATCGAAACCGATAAAAAGAAATTATACCGCGGAGCAGGCCTGGGACTTGCAATTTGTAAAAGTATTGTTAATATTCTCGATGGCGAAATATATGTTGAATCCGAATTAAACCAAGGATCCACATTTTATTTTACCATCCCTTATTTAAAAATTGCCGAACGCGAAAGACTTATAAAAGAAACCCGGGAAAAAGAACCCGATTATAAATGGCCGGGAAAAACAATACTTATCGCTGAAGACGAAGAAAGCAACTTCAGGTTCCTCGAAATGTTACTCTCAAAAACCGAAGTAAAACTAATACATGCCGAAAACGGGAAACAGGCAATTGAAATGTACCAGAAAAACGAAGTTGACCTGATTTTGATGGATATTAAAATGCCTGTTTTAGACGGGCTGGAAGCTACAAAAAGAATAAAAAATATTGACAGTGAAATACCAATTATAGCTCAAACTGCATTTGCCATGGAAAATGATGAGAAACTGAGCCTCGAAGCAGGATGTAACGCGTATATATCAAAACCTATTCGTAAACACAAGCTTTTTGAATTGCTTAACGAGTATTTAATGAATAAATAAATTGTTTTAATAACCTGAATTCGATTTAAGAAATACTATTTAGCTGACGATTTATACGTATTTTAAGCAACTGAATTATTAAGTATTTCTTAAATTTGCCTGACTTAAAATGTAAATACGTGCTATATCCTGATAATTTTGAACAAAAAATTGGTTTCGACAAGATTCGTGAAATGCTTAAAGGCGGCTGCTTATGCAATCTCGGTTGGCAAAAGGTCGATAAAATGCGATTTTCTTCGTCGTATTCTTTTATCGAAACCTTAATAAACCAGGTTAACGAATTTAAAAATATCATGTTAATGGAAGCTGATTTTCCATTAAACCATTTTATTGATGTTACCGATGCATTAAAAAAGATACGGGTTGAAGGAACTTACTTTTCGCCCGAACAACTTTTCGATTTAAAACGCTCGCTCGAAACCATTAAAGCCCTTTTAAATTTCTTTAAAGCACGAAAAGAAGAGCAAAAATATCCCTATTTACAAACATTAACAGCAAATGTTAAATTATATCCATACCTGTTTGAACGTATTGATTCCATAATAAATAAACAGGGAAAAATTAAGGACAATGCATCACCCGGGCTCAATCAAATTCGTAAAGCAATTAGTGAAAAAGAAAGTCTGGTTTCAAAACGATTACAAGCTATTTTAAAAAATGCACAAAAAGATGGTTTTATAGATCAGGATGTAACACTCGCTATTCGCGATGGACGTGCTGTTATTCCTGTTGATGTTACTCATAAAAGAAAAATCAAAGGTTTTATTCTTGACGAATCGGCTACAGGTAAAACAGCCTATATCGAACCTGCAGAAATTGTAGAATTGAATAACGATATTCGGGAGTTAGGATACGAAGAACGACGCGAAATAATTAAAATCCTTACCCTCTTTGCATCCGATATCAGGCCTTATATCGACGAGCTTCTTCAAGCGTATGATTACATGGGAACAATCGATTTTATCAGGTCAAAGGCTATGCTGGCAAATAAGATTAAAGGGATTAAACCCATATTTAATAACAGGCCGATGGTACAATGGAAAGATGCTGTACATCCGCTTTTGTATCTTACATTTAAGGCTGAAGGAAAATCGGTTATCCCTTTAACAATTGGCTTAAATAACGATAATCAAAGAATATTGCTTATTTCTGGACCTAATGCAGGGGGAAAATCAGTATGCCTGCAAACGGTCGGGCTTTTACAATACATGTTCCAATGCGGGCTGCTTGTTCCAATGAACGAGAATTCCGAAATCGGCTTATTCGAAAATCTGTTTATCAACATTGGTGATGATCAATCCATAGAAAACGATTTGAGTACGTATAGTTCGCATTTACTGAACATGAAGAACTTTATTCGCAATGCCAACAACCAGACATTGGTTTTAATCGATGAATTTGGTTCAGGTACTGAACCTATGCTTGGAGCAGCCATTGCCGAAGCTATTCTCGACAAGCTAAATGAGAATAAAGCTTTTGGAGTTATAACAACTCATTACACCAGTTTAAAACACTTTGCTTCTTCAACATTTGGTTTAGAAAACGGAGCAATGCTTTTCGATACCGACAAAATTCAACCCTTGTTTAAACTTTCTATTGGTGAACCCGGAAGTTCGTTTGCGTTCGAGATTGCCCGCAAAATTGGTTTGCCCGAAGAAATTCTTCAAAAGGCAACATCAAAAATTGGTAAAGATCATATCGATTTCGATAAAAACCTGAAAGATATTATCCGCGATAAGCGTTACTGGGAAACCAAGCGTGACAGCATCCGTAAATCAGAAAAAAATCTCGAAGAGCTTATTGCAAAATACAAGTTAGAAATTGAAACATCGGAAAAGTCAAGAAAAGAAATACTAAACAAAACAAAAGCCGAAGCCCAGCTATTGTTGGCTGATGTAAATAAACGAATCGAGAATGCTATTTTCGAAATACGCGAAAGTCAGGCCGATAAAGAACGTACAAAAACCATCCGTAAACAACTCGATGATTTTAAAGCCGAAGTAAATGAAATTGATTTAAACGACGAAGAAAAGGTAAATAGAAAGATTGAGAAACTTGAGCAAAGAGAGAAATATGGAAAACCAAAACTTATAAAAAAACCAAAACCAGTTGTCGAAAAGAAACCCGGGCAATTCGAAAAAGGAGATAAAGTAAAACTTATTGGACAAAATTCTACAGGCGAAGTGCTCGATGTAAATGTCGAAAGCATTATGGTTGCATTTGGGAACATGATTACAACACTCAACTTTAAAAAACTTGAGAAAATATCTGAAAAAGAATTTAAACGATTGAATCCAATATCAGGAAAACAAAGTTCCCAGAGCTGGGATTTTGGAGAAAAAAGACTCAATTTTAAACCTGAAATTGATGTGAGAGGTAAACGAGCCGACGAAGCCTTGCAAATGGTTCGTGATTTTATCGACGAGGCAATTGTTATTAATATGGGAACAATAAAAATTCTTCATGGTAAAGGAGACGGCATTCTTCGTCAGTTAATTCGCCAATATCTTGGCAGCGTGAATGTTATTAAATCATTTCACGATGAGCATATACAATTTGGAGGCTCAGGAATTACAATCGTAGAGTTTGAATGATCATATTTTTTTGTAAATTTGGATAAACCAAATCCTAAACATCTTGATCCAGATTTATACCCATAAAACCACAGCCCGGTTGGAGTATATCTTAAAATTTATTTTTAACGATATTTACAATACCGAATATCAGGTTACTACTGATAAAGATAGTTTTATAAAATCGAACCTTCCAAAAATAAATTATTCATCAGAAATTATTAAGGATTCATTCCAGATTGAGCCTGTTGAATTATTATTTGAGACAGATATCCTTCAGAAAAAAATCTGTGTGAATCTCTGGAATAATCAAAAAGTATTTTTCCAGGCCAATACCGGTGATTTGCCATTTGATATTTTTGCTGCCAGTTTTTATTTAATCAGCCGTTACGAAGAGTATTTGCCATTTAGTGCCGATCAGCACGGGCGGTTCGAAGCAAACCAGAGCCTGGCATATAAAAATGGATTTTTATACGATCCCATTGTCGATCAGTGGGCATGTATGTTAGCAGGATTGCTAAATCAAAAGTTCCCCAATTTCAAAACCTGCAAAAGGGAGTTTAAATTTATTCCAACAATTGATATTGATAATGCCTATGCCTATTTGTACAAAGGAACAGTTCGTACCATCGGGGCGGCCATGCGCGATTTATTTAAACTTGATATAAACGAAAATGTTAAACGGTTCCAGGCACTGGCAGGCGAAAAAGATCCATTCGACACATACAGTTACATCGATTCACTTCACGCGCAATATGGTGTTAGCCCTGTTTGGTTTTTCTTAGCCGGAAACTACAATACCTACGATAAAAACCTGCCTTTAGATAACGATGCGTTTCAATCGCTGATAAAAGAGATTTCAGAACGAGCCGAAGTAGCCATACACCCGTCGTATGAATCGAATCAGAGTTTCGAACAACTTAAAAGCGAGTACGATTATTTATCAGGAATAACAGGTAAACCCATAACAAAAAGCCGTCAGCATTTCCTGAAGTTATTGTTTAACGAAACCTATCAGAATTTACTTAAACTGGGAATAAAAGAAGATTATACCCTGGGTTATGCTTCCGACGTGGGTTTCAGGGCAGGAACATGTACTCCGTTCATGTTTTATGATTTGTACAACGAGCATGAAACCGAATTGAGAATTTTCCCATTCCAGGTTATGGATGTAACATTAAATCAGTATTTGAAACTTACCGTTGAGGAAGCCGAGAAAAAAATCAAAGAAATTATTGATAAAATTAAAGCTGTGAATGGAACATATATCTGTTTATGGCATAACGAATCGTTGAGCGACCACGGATACTGGAAAGGTTGGGAACCTGTTTACAAGAAAATGCTCGAAACCATATTTGAAAAATAAAACTCAAAGTAGGATTATGACAGAGTTTATGAAATTTTGAAGAATACTCATGTTTATTATGCTAATATTAGTAATTATAATGTTTACTCAAATTAATTATTCTGACCATTATTACTAACAGAAGTGAATATATTTCAATATTGAGTGGTTTGTTCTTAATATTAGCAATGTATCTATCCAATAAAACTGAAGCGAAAAAGAAATAAAAAACTCAATGTTAAAAATAAAAATCAAATTAATTTATCTAATTCTCCATCAGGCTTTTACATAATTAAAGTTAAAACGAATGGTTTTGAGCAGAATGAGGTGATTATAAAAATAGATTAAGAGTAAATTTGTTCAGATTTTACAGATTAAGTATTTCATTAAAATAATGTAAGTTGTTATTATTTTCTCGAAGTATTTAACTATTTTTTAAATTATAATATGATTAAATCAATCGTAAAAATTGCATCTTTATTGATTTGGATAACATCTTGTAACCATTTTAATAAGCCAAATGAGAATATAATAAATGAGGTTTCTAAAGACAATAAATTAGTAATCAATAAAGATAAACAGAATTATGTACAGATTAGAGAAGGTATTAAAACAAAGGAAACAAAATCCTATTTTAATCAAGATACTTTTTATATCATCTGTAATGTTGATTCTTTAATCATAAAACAATATTTTAAATTACCAGAAAATAATCCGGGGCTTATCAATAAGGTTGATGAAATATACATTGTAGAACAAAAAAATAAGGAGAATTATTTGTTTGTAAGCATATATTTGGGAGATGCAACTCCTTATAAGTCATATTTAATTGATTTTAAATTAAAAAAAAATATAATTGAAACCGATTTTTATCAAACTTATATAGGGTGTTCAAATAATGGTTTATATCATTTGTTTGAAGGAGGAACATCTGGAGGAATAAGGGAATTTGCAATTTTTAACTCAAAAAATAAACTGTTAAAAAAATCATCATACTATTCATCAGTGAATGATACTAACCAACTAAAATGGCAAGGAAATAAGATTTACTATTTCAGCGATATTCAAGAAAGATTTTTGGTGCCAGATAGTATTTCAAAATTAACTGATCAATTTATTTATGTACAAAAATATGAATGGAAGGAAAACATTGATTATGTTCTAAATGAGTTTATGAAAGCGTATATAGAATAAAAATTATAATTAGCCCTAAAATTTAGACAACAATTAAAATTGGAAATCAAATACTTAAAGCATAACCAAATAGATAAACGAAAGTGGGATTCTGCTATTGAGAATGCACAAAATGGTTTGGTGTATGCTCTTTCGTGGTATCTCAATTCTGTTTCACCCAAATGGGGTGCATTGGTAGTTGGCGATTATGATGTTGTAATGCCTTTAACTCATAAAAGAAAATATGGAATATCGTATTTGTATCAACCGATTTTTATACAACAATTAGGTATATTCTCTAAAGATAAAGTTAGCTCTGAACAGATTGAAAGTTTTATTAACTTGATATCGAATAATTATAAATTTATTGAGATTTATTTAAATACTGCTAATCCACGATTAAATAATGATTTTTTTAAATTACGAAACACTCAATTAATTCATATCTCAAAATCCTACGAAGAACTTTATTTAAAATATGCAAAGAGTCTTAAATTAAATTTGCATAAAGTGAGTGAATCAGGTTTAATTATTCAAAAAAAAGGGAATAGTTTTGATTTTATTAAACTTATGCAAAATATGTTTGAAATCAAACATATTCGAGAGATAAGAAAAATTGACTTTAAAAATTTAAAAAATATAATTGACTTTAGTATAAATAATAACCTAGGGCAATTTTATTTTGGTTATTTGAATGATGAGCTTTGTGCTGCTGCATTCTTTTTAAAATGGGGAAATAGAGTTATTCTTTATACTGCTTTGAATGAAAAGGGCAGAGAAGTAAGCGCCATGTTTGGTTTAATTGATAGGTATATTCAGGAAAACGCAGGACAGGATTTAATTTTTGATTTTGCAGGATCAAATATTCCCGGTGTAAAATACAGGAATCTTGGATTCGGAGCCACAAACGAAACCTATTTTGCTTTTAAATTAAATAACTTGCCAATTCCTTTTAAATGGTTTAAAAGGTAAAACTATTCTCGATAAGGTTCAATCTTTTTAATCACCTGTGCAGGATTGCCTGCAATAATCTGATTTCCATCAGGGAAAGATTTTGTAACTACAGCTCCTGCTGCAACAATAGTATGCTCGCCAAGTTCAACTTCAGGTAATATGATACATCCTGTAGAAAGCCATGAATTTTTTCTGATAATAACAGGTTTTCCAGTTAAATAGGTATTGAAATTTAAAACATCATGATTCTGGCTAATAATGGAAACCTTTGGCCCCGTGATAACATTTTCTTCAAAAATGATTCCATTTCTACCGTCAATATAGCACCCTTTTGCATAACCCGGGTACTTTGTACCTCGTAGAATTTTTTCAGGGCATTTTACCTGTGATGTAAAATGCACCGGCCAGGGAACATTCCGGTTATAACCTGCAATCTTTTGTTTATAAGCATATTTAAGTAATTCTGAAACCGGATAATTAGAATCATTTTTATTTAGTTCTTTAAATAAAAGGTTTAAAAAAAAGTAGATTGCTGATTTAAATATTTTTTTCATATTTATTTATCATGATTCTGTAACCAATAAATGCTAAAACAAAATACAATAATGCTCCTAAAATGGAAACTCCAATTATCATGATTTCAAATTTACTCGATTTTGTAAAGAATATTACAGTTAAAATTAAAATCAAATAAATTATTTGCCAAATCAATAATATCCCATTCTTTCGGGTAAGTGAAAAAATGTTACTTACACTTCGCATTGCAAAACTAGCTATTGTAAGCGGGGCTAAATATTTTGCAATTGATCCTGCTGCTTCCCATTCTTTTCCCAATACAAAACTAAACAATTCTTCGCCCCAAAATATAATTGGAATCATAGCAATAACTGCAATAATTAAATTTGAAAAATATGAAATCATAAAAAACTTAACTTTTTTTTCGGTTTCGCTTATTTTTTGATAAAAAACAGATGTAAATGATTGTGTTATAAAATTTAATGGATAGTTGATTACTTTAGTAGCGTTCGTATATAACCCAACCAGTGTTGTTGAATAAAACAAATTCAAAATATAAATTAAAATATCAACAGATATTGAATTTAAAAAACCCATTGGGGCCGAAAAATAGGGAAAATTGATATTTTCTTTTAATTGGGTTTTTATATCATTTTTATCAATTCCTCTAAGTTCGTATTTTTCCTTTTTGAAAAACTTTAAAGAAAACAGGATTAATTGAAAACACTGACCCAGTATATGGCCAATAAAGAGCCCTGTTGATTGAATGTAATAGAGAAATCCAAATCCAATATTTGAAACTGATGTTGATCCGGATTGGAAAATTGTAGCTGAAGCTAGAAATTTAAATTCTTTTTGCCTTGTGTACCATTGTGAAAATATTTTTATTAACCCTAATATTAAAACGCTTAGAGGAAAGAAATAAAAATATGCTGGATTAATAAATTTGGTAAAGATGTTATCATAACTTTTTAATATTAAAATAATTACAAAACTTATTAATGAAATAAATATTACTATCCAGAAAGTTCCTTTTATTATAGATAATGCATCTTCTTTTTGTTTAGGGAGAATTATTGCTAGCTCGTATCTACCGGTTGAAATTGTAGCAATTACATTTGCTAAACTTAAATAAATTGCAATAAACCCAAAATCCTCGGGTGTATATATTCTGGTAAGAAAAGGGATTGTAATTAAAGTAATAATCTGTGCAATTGTTGACCCTGATAGTAGAGTAAGAATGTTTTTAAGAAATTCATTATTTTTTTTAAAACTTTTTAAGATATTATTCATTAGAAATGATATTCATATTTCTATTCTTTCAAACTCTCGAAATCGATCTCATCAGCCAGTCCTTGTTCAAAAATCTTACCATTATCGAATTTAATAGTTCGTGCAGGAAATTGCTTTACCATGTTGTAATCGTGTGTTGCCATAATTACAGCTCGTCCGTTATTGCTAATTTCTAAAAGCAGCATCATTAAATTTTCAGAAGTTTCAGGATCAAGATTTCCTGTTGGTTCATCGGCCAGAATTATTTCCGGTTCGTTTAGCAGTGCTCGTGCAATAACCACACGTTGCTGTTCACCTCCCGATAGTTGATGAGGCATTTTATATCCTTTGTATCCAAGGTTTACCCGTTCAAGTACTTGTGCTATACGATCGTTAATTTCGGTTTTATTTGTCCAGCCGGTAGCTTTTAACACGAATTGTAAATTGTCGTGAACACTGCGGTCGCTTAATAACTGGAAATCCTGGAATACAATTCCCAGTTTTCTTCTTAAAAACGGAACCTGTTTTGTTTTTAATTTTTTAAGATCATAGCCGGCAACTTTACCATCGCCATCTTTTAAAGGGATTTCGGCATTAATGGTTTTTATGAGACTCGATTTTCCGCTACCAACCTTGCCGATAAAATACACGAACTCACCTTTGTTAATAGTTAGGTTTACATTGGTTAATATCAGGTTATCTTTCTGAAAAATTCGTGCATTTTCAAATTCAATAATTGTATCAAGTCCCATATTTCAAATAATTTATGTTGTTTGAACGCTGTCCCGAAAGCTTTCGGGAACGCTGATTTTTATGATTGTATATGATTTTCTTGATTTGAAAAAACCTTCCTTTTTAATTCAGGCTTTTTACCAAAATTAAGCAATAAACCCACTTCGATTTCTGTTGCTTTTAAATAATTGATTAATTGATATTCATGCTCTTCGCACAACGACTCAGCTGCTTTTAATTCAAGAATAATTTTATTTTCAACAGTTAAATCAGCATAATATTCACCTACTTCTTTGTTTTCGTAATAAACTTTTATCTGTCTTTGTTTTTCAACAAAAAGACCCATTTCAACAAGTTCATGAAATAGAGCATTCTCATATACTTTTTCTAAAAATCCATACCCTAATGTATTGTAAACCTTGTAAAATGCTTTTATAATTTTATCAGTAATGTCAGAATATTTATAATTATCGGTGTTAATCATATTAATCTGTGTAATCTGCGTTCTATTATTATTTATAAATCAAGTTTATATAATTTGCCAAATGGTACATCTTGAATTAAACGTAAAATTTCTGTTTCGTATTTCTCAAAACCCGATTTCTTTATCGCTTGCTCAGGATGCGATGTTTTAAAATGTGCTATCAGCACGAATTGATCGTCACGCAATTGAACATAATCGGGAATTTTGTCTGTTCCTTTGGTTTTTAAAAAATACATATTGCCCGTTAATTTGCAGTTTGGTACAAAATTAGCTAAAGATAAAATATTTTTAATAATTAACAGTTTTATGTTAATTAAAAAGCCTTTTTATAAAGGTCTGTTACGTTTATTCTTGTTAAATTTATGCGAATTTCAAGCGGAATATAATATGAAGCAAAAAACAATATTATTTACCAGTATCATTCTTCTGTTATCATTTGTTTTTAAAGCACATAGCCAAAAAACAATACTTTTAACCGATGCCGATAAACTCTATAAAAACGGGATTGAATTATTCGGGAAAGAAAAATTCGGTGTCGCGCAAGAGCAATTTAACAGCGCGATAAAACTTTATGGTAAAAATGAAATCGAGTTCAAGGCAAATGCCGAATTCTATTCAGCTTTATGTGCTATTGAATTGTTTAATGAAGATGCCGAGTACCTGATGTCGAAGTTTATTGCCGAGCACCCTGAAAATTCGAAAGTAAATTCAGCCTATTTTCACATGGGCAAATTCCAGTACCGCCAGAAAAAATATTCAAAGTCTGTATCCTGGTTCATTAAAGTAAATAAACAAAAACTGAACAACGATGAGCTTGCCGAGTATCATTTCAAGTTAGGATACAGCTATTTTATGACGAATAAATTCGATAAAGCAAGTACCGAATTTTACGAGATTAAAGATGTAAATACAAAATATACTGCTCCGGCAAATTACTACTATTCACATATTGCTTACCATGATAAAAATTACGAAACAGCATTAAAAGGATTTCAGCGATTAACCGAAAACGAGACATTTGCCCCCGTGGTTCCATACTATATTGCCCAGATTTACTATTTACAAGGAAAGTACGATGATGTTATAAGTTATGCACCACCTTTACTTGAATCGGCCAGTGCAAAAAGAACTCCCGAAATTGCCAAGATTTTAGGCGACTCGTACTACAAAAAACAACAATATACCGATGCATTAAAATACCTTGAAATTCATGCTAAGGAAGCACCAAAAGTTGAACGCAAAGATTTCTACCAGCTGGCTTATTCGTATTACAAATTAAACCAATACGACAGTGCCGTGGTAAATTTCGAAAAAGCGGTGGATGCCGGCGACCAGCTTGCCCAAAACGCGTATTTCCATTTAGCCGATTGTTATACAGTGCTTGGCGAAAAAAACAAGGCACGCATGGCTTTCGAATTTGCATCCAGGCTGGATTTCGATGCCGAAATAAAAGAAGAATCCCTTTTTAATTATGCTTTACTTACTTATGAGTTGTATCATTCGCCATTTAACGAAGCTATTGATGCTTTTCACCAGTTTATCAGGCTTTATCCAAATTCCATAAGACTCGATGATGCGTATAACTTTTTAGTAATGGCCTACTTGTACACGAGCAATTACAAAGAAGCATTAAATTCACTCGATAAAATAAAGGATAAAGATCAGGGAATGAAAGAAGCTTACCAGAAAGTAGCTTATTACCGTGCTCTCGAACTATTCAACAACCTGCATTACCCCGAAGCAATTGAAACATTCGATAAATCCTTACAATACCCGGGATATAACAAAGCAATATCGGCTCAAAGCCATTACTGGAAAGCCGAAGCCTGGTATCAACTAGGCGAATATCAAAAAGCCATTGATGAATACACTAATTTTTTGCTAACCCCCGGGGCATTCGACCTGGACGAATATAATATTTCACATTACAATTTAGGATATGCCTATTTTAAAATTAAAAACTATCCTGAAGCTATTCAATGGTTCAGGAAATTTACAAGTATCTCAATTAACGACTCAACTCAAACTATTGCCGATGCATACAACCGTATTGGCGACTGCTATTTTATAAGCCGTACATATTGGCTGGCAATTGATTTTTACGATAAAGCCATTTCAAATGGAAAACTCGATAAAGATTATGCCTTGTTTCAACGAGGATTCTCCCTGGGTTTACTTGCCCGTCCCGAAAAAAAGCTGGAAACATTAAACCGACTAATCAATGAACACCCACAATCTGCATATATCGATGATGCATTATTCGAGATGGGAAAAAGCTATCTCGAAATAAAAGATCAGGATAAAGCATACGAATATTACCTAAAAATTATTAATGAGTATTCATCGGGCAGTTATGTAAAAAAATCACTTGTCCAGTTAGGCCTGATTTGTTTCAGCATAGATAAAAACCAGGATGCCCTGAATTATTACCAGAGAGTTGTGGCTGAATTCCCCGGGACTCCTGAAGCAAAAAATGCACTTACCGGAATCAAGAACATTTATGTTGAAATGAATAATGTTGATGCCTACTTTACTTATGTAAACGGGTTAGGAGAGTTTGCCAATATTAGTATGAACGAGCAGGATTCATTAAGCTACACTTCTGCCGAGAAACTTTACATGAAAGGCGACTGCCTTCAAGCTATCGACCAATTGAACAATTATATCCAAAAATATGGCGAAGGAAGTTTTATTTTAAATGCTCATTTTTATTTAGCCGATTGTCATAACCGCATAGGTGAAAAAAATAAAGCATTAAAAGCATATAATTTTGTGATAGATAAACCTAAGAATACATTTACCGAACAAGCTCTGATTTCTGCTGCATCAATCAACTTTGTTGATAAAAAATATGCTGAAGCATTAAATTATTATATTAAACTCGAAGAAGTTGCAGAACTGAACAGCAACCTTATTGAATCACGTGTTGGCCAATTGCGTTGTAACTATTTGTTAAACGACTATAATAATACAGTTGTTTCTGCCGATAAGGTTTTACATACCGAAAAGATTTCTGATGAGTTAAAACGCGAAGCTCACTATAATAAAGCAAAAGTGTTGTATGCCGACAATAAAAATGTGTCAGCACTTGACGAATTCCGGATTCTTTCGCATGATGTTAAAAGTGCTGAAGGTGCCGAAGCAAAATATCGTATTTGCGAAATTTATTTCAACGACAAACAGTACGCCGTTGCCGAACATGAGATTTTTGATTTTATTTCCCAAAAAACATCCCAGGAATACTGGCTCGCGAAAACATTTATCCTGCTTTCCGACGTGTATATTCAAAAGAATGATAAATTCCAGGCAAAACATACTTTAAAAAGTATTATCGATAACTATAACCCGAATGCTAAAGATGAAATTATTGCTGTTGCAAAAGAAAAATACAATAAAATAATCGACGAAGAAAAGTACGAAATGGATAAAAAAGCAAGTGAAGAAACAGAGATTAAATTTGATGACAATACCGATGGGAAATACGACAAGCTTTTTGAACAAAAAACAGATACTTTACAGGTAAATTAAAGATATTTAGATATGATCCAAAAAATAATTACTTATATACTATTGATTGTACTTACGCTTGTTTTTACAAAATTTTCGTATTCACAAGAAGAACAGCTGGCAAAAGAAGTACAAGTTGTAAAACCATATGAACCTACCATATCCGATGCATTTAAAATCAATCGTTTACCAAGAATTACGGATACACTAAAACTTGTTCCGAAAGTAAAATATTCGCTTCAAACCAAACAATTAAACCTGGGATATTCCATTGAACCCATAAAACCTGCCAAAATGGTTGGTGAACCCCTTGTTGAACTTTATAACAGCTATGTTACAGTTGGTATAGGAACAAAAGTTTTGCCCGTGATTGAAGCCTATGTTAACAATCTTCGCTCAAAAGAGTATTCCTATGGGGCATATTACAAACACATGTCATCATTTGCAAAAATAACTCTCGACGACGATATTCGCCAGGATGCAGGTTTTCACGATAATGATTTGCGGTTTTTTGGAAAAAAATTTATTAAGAATACAATCATTTTTGCCGACATGGGGCTTAAAAGCAATACCATGTATCATTATGGTTACGATACATCCGTTGATACCATTCTTCTAAAAGATAATATCAAACAAAATTTTTTACTTCTCGATCTGAATGCGAATTATAAAACCAATTATATAGATTCAACACATGTAAACTACGATTTTGGTTTTTCACTTGATTATTTAAAAGATAATTTTGAAAATCATGAACTTGCTTTTAAAATAAACGGAGATATAAACAAAATTTTTACTTCGGAAATGATAGGTGTAAACTTTAGTATTGAGCATTATTCAGTGAACGAAACCATTGATTCATCAAACAATACTGTTGTAAAAATTAATCCCTGGGTTGGCAAATTTGGCGAAAAATTCAGGGTGAAAGCAGGGTTAAATATCTTTTCCGATAACAGGGGCGATTTCTCAAATACCTATTATTTCCCCACGGGCAGCCTTGAATATAATATTGTTAACAATATTATAATCCCGTATGCAGGGGTAGATGGAAAATTAGAAATCAATAATTACCAATCTACAACTACTATAAACCCTTTTATTACTCCCGGCCTGGGGTTAAAAAACACCGATTATAAAATAATACTTTTTGCAGGATTGAAAGGGAATTTTTCATCATCTATATTCTATAATTTCAAAGCAACATATTCGCTTATCGATAATATGCCATTTTTTGTAAACAACCTTGAACAAACCGATAGCATAGGCAATCAGTTTAATGTGGTTTACGATAACATTCAGTTAATATCCTATTTTGGTGAATTATCGGTTGCAGCCAGTGAGAAATTAAATTTCCACATTATGGCAAATTACAGGGATTATAAAATGGATAAGGAAGAAAAAGCATGGCACAAACCAACTTTCGACCTAACATTTGCTGCCAGGTACAACATTAAAAATAAAATAATCGTGAAAGCAGATTTGTTCGCCATAGGCAAACGATATGCTAAAATTGATGACACCGGAAATTTTAATGAACTGGAATCAGTTATTGATATCAATATTGGAGCCGAATACAGGTATTCTAAAATCCTTTCCGGGTTTATCCAGATAAACAACCTGCTTTCTGAAAAATATTATACCTGGAACTATTATCCTGCTTATGGTTTAAATATTTTACTGGGAATAACATATTCATTCTAAATCCTTTTATTTGACTGTGAATTAACTGTTAATAAATCAACCTATTTTGACCTTGTTTTATACCAATAAAGTCATTCATTTTTAGTATATTTACCTGTTTAAAAAACCAGAAGAAAATCGATGTTTAAAGCATTGATAAACAGGAAGAAAAATTCAATTCTGAAGAAAGAAAAAATCATTTCAATTTCTGTATTAATATCATTTCTTTTTTAAATAAATAACAGAAAGATTTTTACCCTGTTTCAAAATGGTTTTATAGTAGAATATATTTTTTTAGTAATTTAAATATAGTACGATGAGCGATCTTTTAAATGAAGAAGTAGAAGGAACAATAGCAAAAGGAAGTAGTGATTATTCTGCCGATAGTATTCAAGTACTCGAAGGTTTAGAAGCTGTACGTAAACGCCCTGCAATGTACATTGGAGATATCAGCGAAAAAGGGTTACACCATTTGGTTTACGAGGTTGTCGATAATTCAATTGATGAAGCATTAGCCGGGCATTGTAAAAATATTGACGTTACAATTAACGAAGATAATTCGGTAACTGTTGTTGATGATGGACGCGGAATCCCGGTTGATTTCCACGAAAAAGAAGGCCGTTCTGCCCTGGAAGTTGTTATGACCGTTTTACATGCTGGCGGAAAATTCGATAAAGATTCATACAAAGTATCAGGGGGGTTGCATGGAGTGGGTGTATCTTGTGTTAATGCTTTATCTACAGTTCTCACGGCCGAAATTCACCGCGACGGTAAAATATATGAACAAGTTTTCGAAAGAGGAAAACCCAAGGCTCCTGTTAAAGAAACAGGGACAACAAATAAAAGAGGAACTATTATTACGTTTAAACCCGATGATACTATTTTTACTGTTACTGAATACAAATATGAAGTTTTAGCTACCCGGCTAAGAGAACTCGCTTTTCTTAATAAAGGAATTAACCTTACAATTACCGATAAAAGAGAAGAAGAAGAAAAAGAAAACAGTAATGGACAGAAACATTTTCGTTCAGATAAATTCCATTCCGATAAAGGACTTAAAGAATTTGTTGATTTTCTTGATGGAGCCCGCGAAAAATTAATAGATGACGTAATTCATATTGAAACAGAAAAAAACGATATTCCTGTTGAAATAGCTTTAAGTTACAATACATCTTTTACCGAGAATGTACACACTTATGTTAATAATATAAATACAATTGAAGGAGGTACACATTTAGCCGGTTTTAGAAGAGGTTTAACCCGTACTTTAAAATCATACGCGGAAAAATCAGGAATGCTTTCGAAACTAAAATTCGATATCAATGGAGATGATTTTCGCGAAGGTTTAACGGCAGTTATATCGGTTAAAGTTCAGGAACCCCAGTTCGAGGGGCAAACAAAAACCAAACTCGGAAACTCCGATGTTATGGGTGCTGTTGACCAGGCCGTGAGCGAACAACTTGCAAACTATCTTGAAGAAAACCCCAAAGATGCCAGGACAATTGTTCAGAAAGTAATTTTAGCTGCAACAGCCCGACATGCGGCAAGAAAAGCCCGTGAACTGGTTCAACGAAAGAATGTTCTTTCAGGTTCAGGCCTCCCGGGGAAATTATCCGATTGTTCAGAAAAAGACCCCGCGCAGTGTGAGCTGTATCTTGTTGAGGGTGACTCTGCAGGCGGAACAGCTAAACAAGGCCGCGATCGCCGCTTCCAGGCTATCATGCCTTTGCGCGGTAAAATATTAAATGTTGAAAAAGCCATGCAGCATAAAATCTTTGAAAACGAAGAAATAAAAAACATTTTTACTGCACTTGGCGTATCTATTGGTACCATTGAAGATTCAAAAGAACTTAACATCGAGAAAATAAGATATCACAAAATCGTTATCATGAGTGATGCTGATGTGGATGGAAGCCATATCCAGACGTTGATTATGACTTTCTTTTTCCGCTATATGACTGAGCTTATAAATCGCGGGTATATTTATATTGCAACTCCCCCATTATACCTGGTAAAAAAAGGAAAAACACAAAAGTATTGCTGGACAGAAGAAGAAAGAAATGCTGTTGTTGAAGAACTTGGTAAAGGAAAAGACGGATCTGTCGGGATACAACGATACAAAGGTCTCGGTGAAATGAATGCCGAACAACTTTGGGAAACAACAATGAATCCTGAAAACAGGATTCTTCGCCAGATAACTATCGAAAGTGCTGCAGAAGCAGACCATATTTTCTCCATGCTTATGGGCGACGAAGTTCCGCCTCGTCGCGAATTTATCGAGAAACATGCTAAATATGCACGCATAGATGCTTAACATACACGAATTTAATTTAAAGGAAGTTTAATAATAAGCTTCCTTTTAAATTAAAAAACCAGGAAATTCTATTTTTATCACTATTGTCCGGTAAAACTTTTAACATGCATTTACTGTCGTGCTTACAGCACTTTTGATTTTTGTAAGCTGCTGATTATTACCATACTTTTGCCCCGATGGGGCTTTTATTGAGTTCCAAAGGAACGAAAGTATGGTAAAACAATACCAACCAAAAAGAAAAGCCCTGTAAGGGCGAAAGAAACATAGATGTCTTATTGTTTCAAAATATCATTATTTATCTATATTTTTTACCGGACAACAGTGATTTTTAATATATTTCACGAAGAAAAATCAAACGACACGGCAGGCAAGCTTTTAACTAATTATACTAAAATCTGCCTTTTTGTTAGCAATCTTTCTGAGTTGATTTGCTAAAATCAGGTTTTCTTTCATTTCCAAATTCCGATCAGTGTCCAAAATTTGTTCTGCTATATCACGGACAAATTGAATCAATTGCCCGTCTTGCGCAAGATTTGCAATCCTGAGATCAAAAGCCAACCCGCTTTGCTGAGTTCCTTCAATATCGCCAGGCCCGCGTAATTTCAAATCTGCCTCGGCAATTTCGAAACCGTCATTGGTTTTGGTCATGATATCGATTCTTTTCCGGGCTTCATTCGATAGTTTAAATGATGTCATTAAAACACAATACGACTGATCGGCCCCACGGCCAACTCTTCCACGCAACTGATGCAATTGTGCCAAACCAAATCGTTCGGCACTTTCAATAACCATAACTGATGCATTTGGAATATTAACTCCCACCTCAATTACCGTAGTTGCAATCATTATATGTGTTATGCCTTTTATAAATAGTTTCATGGCAGCATCCTTCTCTTCAGATTTCATTTGCCCATGCACAATACTAACAGCATATTTCGGAGGTGGAAAAGCACGGGTAATACTTTCAAAACCATCTTCCAGGTCTTTATAATCCATTGTTTCCGACTCTTTAATTAAGGGGTACACGATATAAATCTGGCGACCCTGTTCAATTTGCTGTTTTATAAACCCGAACAACCGCAGCCTGTTCGAGTCGAATAAATGAATGGTTTGAATAGGTTTGCGCCCGGGAGGCAATTCGTCGATAACCGAAACATCTAAATCGCCATATATAGTCATTGCAAGAGTACGCGGAATAGGAGTTGCTGTCATTACCAATACATGCGGAGGATGTTCATTTTTTTTCCATAATCGTGCCCGTTGTGCAACACCAAACCGATGTTGTTCGTCAATAACAACCAGCCCCAGGTTCCTGAATTGTACTACATCTTCAATTAGTGCATGTGTTCCAATTAAAATATGGATATCGCCATTTAGTAAATCATTATGAATTTTCTTACGTGCTGCTGTTTTTGTTGAACCTGTTAATAAACTTACATTTACGGGCAATCCTTCTAAAAACTCCTTCAACGTTTCATAGTGTTGGTTGGCAAGAATTTCTGTCGGAGCCATTATACACGACTGAAACCCGTTATCAAGAGCTATAAGCATGCTCATTAAAGCTACGAGCGTTTTCCCGCTTCCCACGTCACCCTGCAATAAACGGTTCATTTGTTTCCCTGAGCCAATATCTTTACGAATTTCTTTCAACACCCTCTTTTGTGCTTCTGTTAATTCGAAAGGTAAATTTTCTTTATAAAATCGATTTAAATACTCTCCTACTTTCGAAAAAATAAAACCATTCGATTTATGAATACGGATGCTCTTTTTTTGTAAAATATTCAACTGGATATAAAAAAGCTCTTCGAATTTTAACCTGTATGTAGCTTTATTCAGCAATTCGGCATTTTGTGGAAAATGAATATTCATTAACGCTTCGTCAAGCGATAATAGCTTGTATTTTTGAGTTAAGAAATCGGGTAACGATTCGGGAATCTTATTTTTTAAATTATTGAGCAGGGTATTAATCAGCCTGGATAATGTTCGTGATGTAATAAAACTCTTTTTAAGTTTTTCAGAAGTATTGTAATGTGCTTGCAAACTGGCCTGAATTGTATTTTCATTTTTCAGGCTGTCTTCAATTTCGGGATGAATTACATTGTATTTTCCACTGAAATAGCCTGGTTTGCCAAAAACAATATATTCGTGACTTAACACGAGGCTTTTCTGGATATAATTGAATCCTTTAAACCATACCAATTCCATTCTTCCTGTTCCATCGGCAAAAAATGCCACGAGTCTTTTTTTATTCCCTCCACCAACTATTTCAAAACCCGTTATTTTCCCTTTAATCTGAACATAGGGCATTTCGGGAGTTAATTCTTTTATGGTATAAAATTTCGATTTGTCGATATACTTATAGGGAAAATAATACAACAAGTCTTCGAAAGTGGATATATTTAGTTCTTTACTAAGCAACCCAGCCCGTTTAGGGCCAACTCCTGCTAAAAACTTGATTTCCTGTTGTAAATAATCGGACATAAAATGAAGTGCCTAAAATTTAAAATGCCTAAAATACTTTAAACCCAAAATATAAATCGTTGTATTAATTTTATCTTTGCTTCACAATATTAAGATTTTTTTGATATTTAAAAATATGATATCCCGATTAAATTACCCGATTCGATTTATTCAATATTGGTTATTTGCAAAACATAAAAAGGGGCATGGAATACATTCGCCATTTGTTTTCAATTTAATAAATACAGTTTTTAATAAAAGAAATACAAGCATCGAACTTGAAAAAATAGTTAAAATTTATAACGAATATAAGAAAAACGTACACCAGGTAACTTACACTGATTTAGGAGCAGGAGCAACTTCTTCGGGCACTAAATCCGTTTCAGTGGGAAAAATTGTAAAACAATCGTCTGTTACTAAAAAATATGGGCAGTTGTTATTTAGTTTAATTCGCTATTTTAAACCAACAGACATACTGGAATTAGGGACATCAGTAGGAATTAGTACTGCATACATCGGTTTAGCTGCCCCTGCATCAAACTATACAACCATTGAAGGTTCTGATGCTAAATTGAAAATTGCAAAACAAATCTCCGGGAGGCTTGAATTAAAAAACATCCGTTATATACATGGAGAGTTTGATAAGATATTAGAATCTGTACTAAACGGTTTTAAGAAATTAGACTTCGTGTTTTTCGATGGGAATCATAAAAAAGAACCAACATTAAATTATTTTAATTTGTGCCTAAAAAAAGCCCATAAAAATACTGTTTTTGTTTTTGACGATATTCATTGGTCAAAAGAAATGGAGCAGGCATGGAAAGAAATAAAACAGGATAAGAATACACGTGTAAGTATTGATCTTTTTCAAATGGGGATTGTTTTTTTCAACGACGAGTTATCATATCAACATTATATTATAAAATTTTAAATAAAAATTGACCGTAAACTTTTAAAATTGATTAAATTCGTATTCTTTAAAAATACAAGTACTAAAAATGGACAAAGTAATTGCAATCAACCAGCTTGTAAAAAACTACTACGTAGGAACTGAAACCATTTATGCTTTGCGTTCTGTAACACTCGACATACAAAAAAACGAATATGTAGCCATAATGGGGCCATCAGGTTCGGGAAAATCAACCTTAATGAATATTATTGGTTGCCTCGATACCCCAACCGGGGGGCAATATATCCTGAATAAAAACGATGTCAGTAATTTAGATGATGATCAGCTGGCAGAAATCCGTAATAAAGAAATTGGCTTTGTTTTCCAGACATTCAATCTTTTACCCCGATATACAGCACTCGAAAATGTAACATTGCCATTGATATATGCGGGAGTTAGTAAAATAGACCGTCAGAAAAGAGCAAGTGATGTATTGGTAAGCGTGGGATTAGAAGATAGAATGACACATAAACCTAACGAATTATCAGGTGGCCAGCGGCAGCGGGTAGCTGTTGCCCGGGCAATGGTTAATTTTCCTTCAATTATTTTGGCCGATGAACCTACGGGAAACCTGGATTCTAAAACATCAATGGATATTTTAAACTTATTCGATGAGATTCACAAAAAAGGAAATACAATAATTCTTGTAACTCACGAGGAAGATATAGCTAAACACGCGCATAGAATCATCCGTCTGAAAGACGGGCATATTGAATCAGATGAGATAAATGAGCATCCTGCAATAAGAAATTAATTGTAATTAAAACATTTTGAACAGTTATTCGTTTCTCATAAAAAATTATGAATAATGGAAATGAAAATTTACACTAAAACAGGAGATAAAGGAGAAACATCTCTTATTGGTGGAACACGTGTACCAAAATATCATGACAGAATAGAAGCTTATGGTACTGTGGACGAGTTGATTTCATATATAGGTTTAATTCGTGATCAGAAGATTGATAGCAACACTATAAATACCCTGATTGAAATACAGGACAGGTTAATGACATGTGCATCGATACTTGCAACAGATTGTGAAAATTGCAAGGTGAAAATCCCTGAACTTTACGATAGTGATATTGAATTCATCGAAAAAGAAATTGATAAAATGGAAAAAGACCTGCCCCCGCTGAGTTCGTTTATATTACCCGGGGGACATAGCACCGTTTCGTATTGTCATATTGCACGTAATGTTTGCAGGAGAGCCGAAAGAAATTCAATTAAAGTTCAAAATCAATTTAAACACAGTGAAAAAGTTATTCAATATTTAAATCGTTTGTCGGATTATTTGTTTGTATTATCGAGAAAACTTTCTACCGACCTGTTTGCCAGGGAAATTCCGTGGAAACCAAGAATTTAAAAAAAAACTTTACTTTTTTAATATTATTTCTATATTTGCAAAATTTTAAGGGTATAATTAAAAATAATTATATAATATGTATTGGACACTAGAATTGGCATCAAAACTTGAAGATGCACCTTGGCCGGCATCAAAAGAAGAACTTATTGACTTTGCAATTCGTTCTGGAGCACCATTAGAAGTTATTGAAAATCTTCAGGAAATTGAAGATGAAGGTGAAATCTACGAGAGTATTGAAGATATTTGGCCTGATTATCCAAGTAAAGATGATTTCTTTTTTAATGAAGATGAATATTAAAAAATAAAAAGGGAACTCAAAAGGTTCCCTAATTTTTTGTTTCCCAGGTAAAGATATCTTTCATTTCTTTAGGCCTGAAATATTCCAGCCATTGAAACCCTTTCAGTTTTGTTTCTTGCAGCTCATCGAGTGGATATAATGTGCCGGCTGGCTGTTTAATCATGTTTATACGCTCAACCTGGTTGTTCCTGAGGTAAATAATTAAATCGCTGCTTTCGGCCTGGTTTACCCCTATTATAACATCCTTGTCTTTTGTAAAATAAATTGTTTGGCCGTTTCCAAATACATCAACCTTGTATAACCGGTTGTTTCTAATATACCCGACCATTTGTTTGCCGCGAATCTGGTTAAACCGGGTAGAATCTTCCTGTGAAACAATAAATCCGGCATCAATCAGTTTAAAATGATCCATTTTACGATTTTTAGTATGAATCTCTATTAAGTCAGCCGTTAACTGGCTTCCTTCTGACCAAATAACAGGATTCCGGTACATTCGAATTACAGAATCCTGAAATGAGTGAGCCATTGAATCGCACATTCCCTGGAAATCATCCCTGAAAATTTTTACTTTATGATATGCTTTAAGAATTCTAAACGTACCCGTAGAATCATAATTTGATTTTAAGGTATCGGCATGAAGAAATAAAGAATCTGTTCTATCTGTAATTTGAATAAGCAGGGCACTATCAGTAATAAGAAAATTTTCAGGTTCTTTTTTGTAATAGGCGTAATTGCCTTTAATATGAATATGTTCGGTGGTATCAATTAAATCAATATTTTTAATTGCAATACCAATACCATTGGCATCGTCGTAGTACAAGCTGTCGCCTTTTAGTATTTTTTCTTTATTCTGATATACAGCATTTTCATTAAACTGGAATTTTTTTTCTTTGGTTTTATACCACCCGTTTTCGGCATATATGTGATTTTCTTCGTTGTATATGTTTGTTGGCCCCACGAAATAAGCAGTCTCGGTTTTCGTGTTGTATTCCAAAGTGTCTGTTATCATGGTATAATCGGGAGAAATACCAATAACACTATCTTTAAAAAAAAACAAATCCTTTTTTGAATAATAATATCCAATAATACTTGTAAGTTGCTTGTCGTTGTTTATAATCTTACCTCTGTTGAAATACCACGCGACATCTGTAATCGTATTAAAATTAAGGGAATCGGTTGTAAGAACTGTTTCACTATCTTTTAATATAACATTTCGGCGAACTTCTCCAATATTTGTATTTCCATTGTATCGCATAAAATCGCCATACATGTGTAATGTATCGCCGCGATTTACATGAACATTGCTGTATGCGTGAAAAGTATTTTCATTACTATACAAGTATGCACTATCGCAATACATGGTTGCATTATTGTGTTCAAGCACAACATTCCCGATTAAACGGCGTACTCCTTCACCAACTTTTTTGGCGTACTCAAACGAATTTGAATTAATAATCTTTATTTCTTCTTTTTTTTGTGCCTGAAGATGAACAGATACAATTAATTCGAAAACAAAAACGAGTGCTATGATGTGATATTTACGAAACATCTAATGGTATTACAAAATAAAAACTATTTAATCCATCCATTTTTTAAAAACTCACAATTTTTAAATGAATCGTCGATATGAATATAGGTTTTCTTCTTATGTTCCTCGAGCCAATTTTCAATAACAGTTTGTTGTTTTGTCATCAGAGCCATTTGTTCTACTTTCTCATAATCATCTTTTAAATTGGCTTTATGAGGCTCTTTCATCTGTTTAATTTTAATAATTTTATATACTATATCGCCTTGATCGTCGGTAGATTCGAATGGTTCTGAAATTTCACCTATTTTTAATTTTTGAATTACATTGTACATTTCCTGGGGTAACTCGTCGAGTTCAAATATGGTTGAAGCATTTTGTTCATTCACCATGATACCCTCGTTGAGTCTCGATTTTTCGTCATCGGAATATTTAACGGCAGCAACTTTAAACGTAATCTCTTCATTTCGAAGCAATTTAGCAATACTGTCGAGCCTTTCGGTTGCTTTTGCCTTTTCGTTAATATCAATTTTAGGTTTAATCAGGATATGGCGAACATTAGCCTGGTTGCCTTCTTTTGCAATGAGTTGTATAATATGAAATCCAAACGATGATTCAACAATACGGGAAACACCATCGCCTTTCAGGTTAAAAGCAGCTTTAGCGAATTCCGAATCGAGTTCGTCCTGTGTCCTGAAACCAAGCTCTCCACCTTTTCTTGCTGAACCAGGATCTTCAGAGTATAAAACAGCTAATGTTGAAAATCGCTCGCCATCGGTAATTCGTTGGCGTAAACTCAAAAGTTTTTCACGTGCTTCGGCCTTTGCTTCTTCATTTGCCGCGGGACGTATAACAACCTGCTGAATTTCATATTCAGTATTTATCATTGGAATACTGTCGGGATGTATGTTTTTGTAATACCTGGAAACTTCATTTGGCGACATACTTATGTCAGAAACTATTTCGCTTTGCATCATCTGGGTGAGAAGTTGCTCATTAATTAGAGGCCTGAAATCCTCTTTTATTTCAAGTATGGATTTGTTATAGTATTCTTCAAGTTTTTTCTCTGAACCAACCTGGCGTATAAAATACATTAATCTTCGCTCCAGCTCTGATTCTACACGATTGTATCCAACAGTTAAACTGTCGAGTTCGGCCTGGGTTAGTAATAATTTTTGAGCAAGTAATTCTTCCAACACTTCACATCTCATGTTTTCGCTTTTATACCCTTGCGCCAACATTTGCAAAATCTGGTTCTCAATATCTGATTGCAAAACTATTTTATCGCCAACAACAGCAACAACCTGATCGATCATTTGCTTATCCTGGCCCTGAATAAAATGTATTGATATAAATAAAAATACGAGCGTAAATGCACTTTTAATTTTTGAAATCATAATTTTATATATAATTAATAAATAATAAATTCATCTCTGTCGGAAGCATCATTGTATATGTTATTCTCGAGTTCTTCAATAAATGTAAATTTTCGTTTGTTCAGAATTATGCCTTTAATTTTTAAGCTCGCATAATCCAGTGGTTGAATTGTGCTTCTCAGTTTGTAGTCGTTAATCTTAACAAAATAGTAAAAAACAGAATCCTTTACTTCAATAAATCGCTGGTTAGTTAATAATCTTTCTTCGTCGGAAACATTTATAGGGATTTCATTAAACAGGTTATTAAACGGTATCCATTGATTATTAAAATTATTGTATTTTGTTGCATACTGGTAACAATATTCGTCGAGCTTGCCCATATCGTCGATATCGTCAGATTTACACCATTGCCTTAAATTGGCAATATCTGGTGCCTGGCTCGATACTTTTACATAAACTGCTTTAATAATACTTTGATTTAAAATAAAATTGCCTGAAAATTCATTGTAATATTTCTCTATTTCGGATTCAGTAACATTGGTATCAAGTTTCTGGTTTATCAACTCTTGTTGGTATCTGAAAATTAGCAATGACGAACGGTAATCTTCAATTTGTTTTTCAATATCCCTGTTTTCGTCAGATAAATTCATCTCAGCTTTTCGAAGTAAAAGCTGTTTTTTAATCCAGTTATTAATATAATTACGAGCAACCTGGATACTATCTTCTTTTTTAATATTTGCCGGGAAAAAGTCTTTTAGTTCGCTTGAATACAAGTATTTTTCGTGAACCTTTGCTAAAACTTTATCATTCTTATTTTCGTTGTTTGATGAACAACTGAATAATAAAGTTAAAACAACAAGTAAAACAATTGGATAAATCTTCATTTTCTATTTCAATTAAGTCTTTATTTAATTGTTGAAAGTACTTGATTATTTATTGAAACACTGTATTTTGAATGAAGAGAATGAATCCATTCCTTTTCAATAAAATTTTGATAATCCGAGATTACAACGCCTTTAATTTCATCCAGGGGTTTGTAGCTTTTTTTTATCTTTTCTCCTTTTACCAATACAAGGTTTCCGTTTTCAATATTATTCTTCCCATTCCATATTTTATTGTCAACATATTCATTTTCGCCCTTGTTAAACAACTTCGATTCTATTCTAAGCTGAATATTGCTGTCGGTATTAAATTGGTTTAATAAATCATCATTGGTTACTTTTGTTCCAAAAGTACTTTTTGAAATTGTTTTTGATACTTTTTTATATACATTCTCATTAGAACAGTAATACACGGTACCATCAAACTTTTCGTCAGACATGTAATTTTCCTTATTCTGATTATAAAAATCACTAAGTCCGGCAGAATCATTTACTGCTTTTGACCAAACCATGTCATCTGTTAGTTCAAATAATAACATTCCATCGTGGTATTCATTTATAAGATACCTGAACTCGGGATACTTGCTTTCTAAACGTGAGTTTTCTGTTTCAAGTATTTTATTTTCTATAAACTCAAAAAATAGTGATTTATAAATCTCGGGGGTCAGGTTATTTTTTCCCTTGAATTTGTTTATATAATCAACATATTCTTTTTCTTTAACAACCTGGTTATAGAATGAAAATAAGGGTTCGTTAAAATCCGATTCGGGATTCAGGTACTTTTGATTTATGTAAAGTTTATTATCTGTTGCATCGGTATAAAACGGAATATTTTCTTCGACAACTTTAAAATTATACTCAATTTTTAATTTCTCGATCAATGCCTTTCTTGCCAATAAAATCCGTTCATCTTTACCAACTTTATATTTAATTTCCGCCTCCATTTCAGAAAAAGAACCAATTTCTTTTCTGTCTATTCGTTTAAGAATATGCCATCCAAAGCTGGTTTTTACAGGTTGTGATAATTCATCATTTGTTTTGAGTGCAAAAGCTGCCTGCTCAAATTCAGGAACCATTCTTCCCGCACCAAACCAGGGTAGTTCTCCCCCATTTTTTGCCGTTCCTTTATCTTCAGAAAACTCTTTTGCCAGAACCGCGAAATTTTCTCCTTGTTTTAACCTGTGGTAAATATCGTTTATCTGTGATTTCTTTTTCTGCTCATCAGCAGGCAAAATACCTGCAGGGGTTAATAGCATGATATGAGCAACCTTAACTTCACCTCGTGCTACTCTCGAATCTGTTTTTTTAATGACATGATATCCAAAACGGGTTCGGACAGGCATTGAAACTTCATCATTTTTTAATTTGTAAACAGCCGATTCGAATGGATAAACCATTTGAAATGCTGTAAAAAATCCCAAGTCGCCACCATTGTATTTAACCGAAGGATCATCGGAGCTTCCTTTGGCAACATTTTCGAAGGCTTCGCCCGATAGAATCCTGTTGCGCAATGCCACAGCTTTTTCGTAAGCATAAGCTGTATCTTCAGGGCCTGCTTCCGGTTTTACACCTATTAAAATATGGCTTGCTCTTACTTCAGTTTTTAGTCTGTCGTAAGCTTCTTGAATTAATTTCTCATTCGTTTCGTTATCGGTTAAATACGGGCGGGCTAATTGATTGCGATAACCGTTTAATTCATTTTTAAAATCGGGAAAAGTATCCAATCTGAGTTTTTCTGCCTCAATAACTTTTAATTTGAAATTAATAAACAACTTTAGGTATTCATCTATTGAAGTTATTTCGCCTGTTGAAATATTTGTTTTGTTTTTACTGTATATTCTTAAAAACTCATCTTTTGTAACCTGGTAATTATCAATAGTAATTAAAACATCGTTATCATCCTGAGCAATAGTACTAATTGACAGGATTAAATTCAAGATAAGTAAATAAGTTATTCGTTTCATCATTCAAGTATTAAAATCAAATTAAACATTTTCAATTATTCGTGTCGGCTGTAATTTGGTGCTTCACGAGTAATTGCTACATCGTGAGGGTGACTTTCATTTATTCCGGCAGTTGTAATTTTCACAAACCTGGCATTCATAAGCGTGTCAATATCAGCAGCTCCGCAATATCCCATACCGGCTCTTAAACCACCAACAAGCTGGTAAATAACTTCCGAAAGATTTCCTTTAAAAGGAACGCGTGCAGCAATACCTTCAGGAACCAGTTTACTGATATCATCCTCAACATCTTGGAAATAACGGTCTTTAGAGCCTTGTTGCATAGCTTCAATAGAACCCATTCCTCTATATGATTTAAATTTTCGCCCGTTATAGATTATTGTTTCGCCCGGTGATTCTTCGACACCTGCAAACAATGAACCAGCCATTACGGTATTTGCCCCGGCAGCAATTGCTTTAACAATATCTCCTGAATAGCGCAATCCGCCATCACCAATTACAGGTACTCCTGAACCCCGGATAGCTTTTGCAGCTTCATAAATTGCAGATAACTGGGGTAATCCGACACCTGCAATTACACGGGTTGTACAAATAGAACCCGGGCCGATACCAACTTTAACTGCATCAGCACCTGCTTTTACAAGAGCTTGAGCAGCTTCTGCTGTACCAATATTTCCAACAACAACATCTATTTCCGGAAAATCTTTCTTTACCATTTTGAGCATGTCGATAACACCTTTTGAATGGCCATGCGCTGTATCAATAACAATTGCATCAACCCCGGCTTTTACAAGTGCTGATACCCTTTCGAGTGTATCATGAGTAACTCCTACTCCCGCGGCAACACGTAATCTTCCTTTTGAATCTTTACATGCTTTCGGGTTATCTTTTATTTTGGTAATATCTTTGTATGTAAGTAGGCCTATGAGTTTGTTGTTCTCGTCAACAACGGGCAACTTTTCAATTTTATGTCGTTTGAGTATATCGGCAGCTTTTTCTAAATCGGTAGAATGATGAGTAGTAATGATATTATCTTTTGTCATTACTTCAGCAATTTTCTTGCTCATCATATTTTCGAATCGGAGATCTCTGTTTGTAACAATACCTATAAGGGTTTTATTATTATCAATAACGGGAATACCACCAATTTTATATTCTTTCATAAGACTAAGAGCATCGCCAACAGTTCCGTCTTTTAAAATGGTAATTGGATCGTAAATCATTCCATTTTCGGCTCTTTTAACAATTTTTACCTGGCGTGCCTGTTCATCAATACTCATATTTTTATGAATAACACCTATCCCTCCCTCACGGGCAATTGCAATGGCAAGAGCTGCTTCAGTAACAGTATCCATAGCGGCAGAAACAATCGGAATATTCAGCCTGATATTTCTTGTAAAATATGTTGAAACATCAACATTTCGTGGCAATACTTCCGAATATTGAGGAATTAACAATACATCGTCGAATGTAAGTCCTTCAAGTGTAACTTTTTCTTTTAAAAACGACATTTTAATCAGGTTTTTGTGTAATTTTAAAATTGTGCCAAAATACAAAAAATTAGCAAAATATTGGGTTTAAATTTTCAGAATATCAAAAGAATCGATTTTTTTAACGATTTTTAACCCTTTACAAAAATACAACTTATTGTTTAAATGAACCAGTACGAACAGATATTGCTAAAATACTGGGGATATTCAAAATTCAGGCCCCTTCAGGAAGATATTATACAATCTATAATGTCGGGTAAAGATACCCTTGCTTTAATGCCAACAGGTGGTGGCAAATCAATTACTTTCCAGGTTCCGGCATTAGCATCCGAAGGTATTTGTATTGTTATTACCCCGTTAATTGCTTTAATGAAGGACCAGGTTGAGAATTTAAAACAAAGAGAAATTAAAGCCATTGCTATTTATTCGGGAATGAGTTACGATGAAATCGATATTGCCCTTGAAAACTGCATATATGGAAACGTTAAATTCTTATACATTTCTCCAGAGCGATTAGAAACCGATATTTTTAAAATGCGGGTTAAGCACATGAATATTTCCATTTTAGCAATTGATGAAGCACATTGTATTTCGGAATGGGGGTATGATTTCAGGCCATCGTACCTGAAAATTGCCGAATTCAGAAATCTTATACCTGATGTTCCCGTACTGGCCCTAACTGCAACAGCCACTCCAAAAGTTGTTATCGATATCCAGGAGAAACTGCATTTTAAAGAAAGAAATCTATTGCAAAAAAGTTTCGAACGTAAAAATCTGATTTACCTGGTACGAAATGTTGAAGATAAGTTAAATTATTTATTAGAAACAGTACAAAAAGTAAAGGGAAGCGGAATCATTTATGTTCGAAACAGGAAAAAAACGAGAGAAATAGCTTTGTTTTTACAAAAAAATAAAATCTCTGCCGATTATTATCATGCAGGCTTAAAGCTTGAAGACAGAAATTTGAAACAAAACGCGTGGAAATCGGGAGCAAAAAAAATAATGGTAGCAACAAATGCATTTGGAATGGGAATAGACAAGCCCGATGTTCGATTTGTTATACATATTGATTTGCCCGATAGTATAGAAGCTTATTTCCAGGAAGCAGGGCGTGCAGGGCGCGATGAGAAAAAAGCTTATGCCGTTTTACTGTACAACAACTCCGATAAAGTTAAAGCTGAACAACGATTAGATGATAATTTCCCCGATATAAAAGAAATAAAAGCCGTTTACCAGGCTTTGGGGAATTATTTTAAAATTCCTTATGGCGGGGGAAAACTGTTATCATACGATTTTATTATTTCTGATTTTGCAAAAAACTACAACTTTAATCTGATTAAAATTTTAAGCAGTTTAAAATTCCTTCAATACGAAGGTTATATCGAACTAACCGACGAGTTAAACAGTGCATCAAAAATTCATTTTAAAGCAAACCGCGACGATTTGTACAAGTTCCAGGTTGCAAATGCCAAGTTTGATGGTTTTATAAAGCTCGTACTCAGATCATATACCGGGGTGTTTTCCGATTTTGTAAATATTGATGAAGCATCACTGGCAAAAAAAGCACAGATAGATATTCAGGTAGTTTACGAATACCTGAACAGACTAAAATCTTTTGGCATAATCAGTTATGTTCCAAAAAAGCGAAACCCGTTTATTGTTTTCACCGAAGAGCGGCTCGATGATAAATCATTACATATATCACGAGAGAATTACGAATTTCGCAAGCAACGTTATTTCGAGAGATTAAAAGCCGTGGTTCATTATGCTGCATCGAGTAATAAATGCCGAAGCCAGATTCTGCTGTCATATTTTGGCGAAAAAGATCCCGACCGCTGTGGTATTTGCGATGTATGTTCACGCCGGAATGAACTGGATTTGAGTAAGTACGAATTCGATATTATACTTGACGAGTTAAAATCTATACTTCACCGGAAAGAACTTACAACTGGCCAGCTCCTGCAACTTACCAAATCGAATAAGGAAAAAACTATTAAAGTAATTCAGTGGTTACTCGATAACAATAAAATATCGAAAAATGACAAGGATACTTTAACCTGGGTTGCTTCCGAAACGTAAAATCATTCTGTAAGCTAAAAAATCAAGAATAAAAAGAAACACTTTTTTTATACCTTTGCCACAAATTTCAGAGTTAAAAAACAATGCAAAACGAAGCTGATAATAGTTTTATTTATTCTCCAAATATTACCGAATTTGTCACGGTATCCGGGCAATACTGTATTTTTGTTGAGAATTGTATTTCCTATTCCACATTTGATTTATTAGATAAAGCCCGCAAAATACTGGCCCTGCTGTATATAAAAGGCTCGTTGCTTCCAAAACCCGGGCAGGTGTATGAAGATGAAAATGAAAAATTTGTAACCGAAGAAGACTGGTCGATTATTCACGATTCAATTCAAAAAAAACTGGGTAATTACGATGAATATCTGGATATAATAAACCCGGAATCATTAAAAACCGCAGAAATAACATCGGCATCCATTTCCGAAAATATTGCAGATATTTACCAGGATATTAAGAATTTTATCACCTTGTTCAATATTGGAACTGAAGAAATAATGAGCGATGCAGTTGGAGAATGCCAGTTAAATTTTGAAGAATTCTGGGGGCAGAAAGTGGTTGATTCGTTAAAAGCAATACATACTCTTTTATCGAAGTATGATATTCCCACGAATGATGAAATATCAGGAGACGATGATCCGGATTCTACAGATGGCCCTGATACATCGAACTGGATTTTTACTAAAAGACAATCGGATTATAATAACCTGAATTAAATGTTTGCAGAAAATATAACTAACGAAGAAATTAAAGATTTCCCGCTTTTGCAGTTTACCGGAGGGATTTTTATTATTGATACATTCGAGAAACTTGATTATTACTTACCTTTACTAAAAGATCAGAAAATGCTTGGTTTTGATACCGAAACAAAACCATCCTTTAAAAAAGGAGAAAAAAATTCTGTTTCGTTATTACAACTCACCACATCAAGCGAAGCATTCCTTATTCGGGTTAATACTATCGGATTACCCGATGAGTTGATAGAAATATTCGAGAATAAAGACATTAAAAAAATTGGATTGGCATTAAAAGACGACATTTCTATATTAAACCAGGTAAATAAATTTAAGCCTGAAAATTTTATCGATTTGCAGATTTATGTTAAAGCATTTGGGATTGAAAGCAACAGTTTAAAAAAAATTGCTGCCATTGTATTTAATAAACGTATCTCAAAAGCACAACAGGTAACCAATTGGGAAAGACAAGAGTTAACAGAAGCACAGCAGATATATGCTGCTACCGATGCATGGGCTTGTTTACAGATTTATAAAAAACTAACCGAACAATTTTTTTAAATTTTAGAATAAAAAATAAACTAAATAAAATGAATCTTCCCAAAATAATATTAAAACCAGGTAAAGAACAATCGATAAAAAGATATCATCCCTGGATTTTTTCAGGAGCCATACAAACCATGAATAAGGGAATAAACGAAGGTGAGTTGGTTACAATTACTGATTCGAAAGGCGAATTTCTTGCCATAGGGCATTACCAGATTGGTTCTATAGCTGTTCGCATAATATCCTTTACGAATACTGAAATAGACCAGCAATTTTGGAATACTAAAATAAAAAAAGCATACGAGCTTCGAAAAATGCTGGGTCTGGCAGAAAATAAAAACAATAATGTTTACCGGTTAATACATGGTGAAGGTGACGGTTTACCCGGCCTGATCATTGATTTTTACAATGGAACAGCTGTAACACAAATGCATTCTATTGGTATGTATTTATGCATGAATCAGATTACTGAAGCACTTAAAAATATATATGGAAATAAATTAACAGCCATATACGATAAAAGCGAGTCGACTATCCCGTTTAAATCCGATATTTATCCAAAGAACGGGTATTTATATGGAAGTTTATCTGAAGATATTGTTTTAGAATATGGAAATAAATTTAAAATAAGCTGGGAAGACGGGCAAAAAACAGGTTTTTTTATCGATCAAAGAGAAAATCGCAAACTATTGTCTGAATATGCTGAAGGCCGGGCGGTATTAAATGTTTTTTCATATACCGGAGGATTCTCTGTTTATGCACTAAATGGCAAAGCAAAATTCGTTCATTCGGTTGACAGTTCGCAAAAAGCTATTGACCTTACAAATGAGAATGTTGCCATGAATCTTCCAGGTACTTCAAATCACGAGGCATTCGCAGTTGATGCATTCGAGTTTATGAATACAATAGATAATAAGTATGATTTAATTATTCTCGATCCCCCGGCATTTGCGAAACACAACAATGCACTTAAAAATGCCTTGCAGGCTTATAAAAGGATAAATGCAAAAGCCATAGAAAAAATAAAACCGGGAGGCATACTTTTTACATTTTCCTGCTCGCAGGTAGTCAGCAAAGAAGAATTCAGGAAAAGCGTGTTTGCTGCTGCTGCAAATACAGGCCGTAATGTTCGCATTTTACACCAGCTTACTCAACCCGGCGATCATCCTGTAAATATTTATCATCCCGAGGGTGAGTACCTGAAAGGATTGGTTATTTATGTTGAATAAATAAAAGCATATCAGTTATTTAATTATTTTTACATTTCCGAACATCAAAAAACAGGAACATGAAAAATTTATTTTTTCTGCTTTTAATTATTGTTTTTTCAATAAAATCAGGATTTTCACAATTTATATATCCCGCGGGTAATTATTCATCAACAGATAAGAATGTCGAATTATCACACTTCGATATCAAAGACACATTACTTCTCTTACCATTAGGTATAAACGGAATGCAGATATTAAACATTTCTGATTTAACTAATATTCAGGAAGTTGCAAAGTACGAAGAATATGAAAAAAGATACCAGAAAAAAGTATATGGTAAAGCGTATGATGTAAAAATTATTGAAAACAGGGCTTATTTAGCCTACGGCGAGCTGGGATTAAAAATTATTGATATTACAGATCCATTTATGCCATACAGTATTGGCACTTATTACAGGCATCATGATGTAAACCGTGTTGAAATTTTTGAGAATTTTGCTTTCCTCGGATTCATTGACCTGGGACTCGAGATAGTTGATTTTAAAGATTGTAATAATATTTCGATGGTTTCAAGAAACAACATATTAGGTTTTACAATCAACAATATTCAAATCGTACCTCCCTACATAATTGTTACAGGGGGTTCAAGGGGGATGACAATTTTCAAGTTTGTTGAACCTTTAACTCAATTTAAACCATCTGAATTTCCAAGGGAATTTATAAACGAGAATGAATTTAACAAACTACTGGTGAGAGGCCCTGTTGGTTACCTGGCAAATGACGCCAGAGGATTATCCGTTTTAAATCTTAAATTACCTCTTTATCCTCATGAAATATTAACCATGAAAACCAATGGCAAAGCAATAGATTTGGCTATTGACAGAAATTATCTTTATGTTGTTTGCTCTAAAAGCATTGAAATATACGACATTAAAGATCCTGAAAAACCTGAAAAGATATCTGAATATGTTGATAAAGATAAAAAATTCCAAAACATACGAATTCAAGGGACAAACCTGTTTGCATCCTATACGCTTGGAAGTAATGAATACGGAATTCAGGTTTTTCAAATCGAATAATTTTTGTCGGGAATTTTTAACTATTCATCACGAAAAACTTTGAATCTATATATTTTATATTTATATATGTATTTTGCAACCTATTTTTGTTGAGAAAATAGCACATCTATGACTACATTACGAGTTAAATCGAAAACATTGACAGTTCTTATCCATATCCTGGTATGGACTACTTTAATTTTGCTACAACTGTTATCACTACAGTCAATGCTAAACAACAGGCCCCCGGATATAAATATCCCTGATTTCTTTCCAAAATTTAACTACCTGAGATTTTTTATACAAACACTTGCAATTATTACGCTATATTACCTGAATTACAGCCTGTTAATGCCCAAACTACTATTTAGGGATAAAGTAAAATGGTATATTATTTCGTTAATCGGAACATTAATCGTTTTTTTTATTATCAATCAGTTTATCGATATTGCAGGAAACCCTCACAAACAGTTTTTCAGAAGAATTCCAATGCCTTTCTTTATCTATTTATTTATAATTGCTATAAGTACAACAATTAGGCTGGCGCAAAAATGGTACGAGAACGAAAATCATAAAAAAACACTTGTGCACGAAAAAGTAAATTCAGAACTTTCATTATTAAAATCGCAGATTAATCCCCATTTTCTGTTTAATACCCTGAATGGAATTTATTCGTTAGCGAACTCAAAATCAGATAAAACGGCCCCGGCAATAGTTAAACTTTCACAGCTTATGCGGTACATGTTGCACGATTCAAAACATGATTTTGTACCTCTAAGTAAAGAAATTGAATATATTCAGACATTTATTGAGCTTGAAAAAATGAGACTATTCGATAATATAACTGTTGAATATAGTATAAAAGGAAATGCAGAAAATGATAAAATAAGGCCATTACTGCTAATTCCAATAATTGAGAATGCATTTAAACATGGTATTGATTCAACAAAAAATTGTTTAATAAAAATTAACATCTTTATAAAAGATTCCCGGCTCGATCTTAAAGTAGAAAACGATATTTTCCCGGACAGATTAACAAAAGAAAAATCAGGATTCGGCCTGGCAACTATTCGCAGGCGTTTAGAACTTGAGTATCCCGATGCACACACGTTATATACTTTTGAAGAAAACAACAAGTATTTTGCCAATTTATTTATTAATTTAGCTTAATGAACTGTATAGCCCTCGATGATGAACCTCTGGCACTTTCGCTGATTGAAGATTTTTCGAAAAAAATCCCCTACCTGAATTATATTAAATCGTGTAAGAATGCATTTGAAGCTATTGAAACCATTCAGAAAAACAAAATCGATCTTATCTTTCTCGATATCAACATGCCTAACATTACAGGCATCGAGTTTATAAAAAGTCTCGAGAGTAAGCCAATGGTAATATTTACTACAGCGTATTCTGAATTTGCCGTTCAGGGATTCGAATTAAATGCCGTGGATTACCTTGTTAAACCTTTCCTTTTCGAGCGGTTTTTTAAAGCAGTAAATAAAGCTTACGATTTATATAACCTGCATAAGAAAACCACGCAGGAAGTAATTGAAACGCATGATAAAGCAGAAAACTTCATTTTTGTAAAATCGGATTATAGCAGCGTAAAAATATTATTAAATGATATTTTCTATATCGAAGGATTAAAAGACTACGTTAAGATACATTTGCATGATAAAAAGATTTTAAGTCTTATTACCATGAAAAAAATGGAAGAGACTCTTCCTGCTGATAAATTTATCCGGGTACACAGGTCGTTTATTGTTGCTCTGGATAAAATCGAATCAATTCAGCGAAACAGGATTATTATTCAAAAAAAATGGATTCCTGTCGGAAACAGTTATAAAGATGATTTTTTTAAACGAATCGATAGTTCAAAACTATAAAGTATAAATCATTCGTAAATCCGTCTTTATTTTCGTCGATAAAAATCTTCGTTCTATCCATACATTTTCTCAATAGGTATAGTTTATTTCCTTTCAGCCTGCATAAATTACAAATTTGCCTGAAATACTAATAAATTATATCATGAAATGCAAAATCAGATTCATTATTTTAATTGAAGCTTTACTGTTATATGGATGTAAATCGGTTTACAATTCATCGTATCAGTATGATCCACTTTCAATCGATGGTACATCAAGTGATTGGCAATCAGTTCAGCTAACTGAAAAAGAAAGTGTTTTCTATGCAGTTACAAACGATTCAGCAAATATCTACCTGATGTTAAATATAAATGATGATAATCTTCAAAAGAAAATATTTATGTCGGGACTTTCTGTTTGGATTGATCCTGCAGGAAAAAGAAACAACCAACTGGGAATTATATGCCCGATAAAAAAAGATATGGGAAAAATGAACCGGGGGTCAATGCAGCAGCCCAATGAAATGAACAGGTTTACAAAAAACCCGCTTATTGAAGCTGAATTTATCGGGTTCGAAGAAAAGAGCCTTACCTGTATTGCATCTTCAAACCCTTACGGCATAGAGATTTCTATTAATTCCGACGAAAACAGGCATCTTTTTTACGAGCTTAAAATTCCTTTACGTGCTTTAAAAAAATCCATATCTGATTTTAAGAACCAACAATTAAGTTTTGAAATTGAAATTGATGGTATAGATATGCCTCAAATGGGCAACAGGCCAGATGGAATGGGTGCAGGTATGCCCGGTGGAACAGGTGGTATGCCGGGAGGAAATATGGGAACACCTCCTTCGGGGGGCAGGCCGGGGAATATGCCTGGTAATTCCGGAATGGAAGAATTACAATACACCACAAAATTCTGGATTAAAAACATCAACCTCTCACAAACAAAACAAACATGCAATTAAAACAAATCAGGCAAGGCGTTCTGCTAATTATCCTTTTGGCAGGTTTTTACAATATGCAGGCACAAGATATCTCGAAAATAAAGGTTACAAAATTTTATTTCGGCAAAACAAGAACAAACATTATTGCCGATTTAGAAAAATCATATTCAATTTTTTTTGATTATGATCCTTCTTATTTTAAGAATGATCTTTTCCCGGGAAAAACATACGAAAAAATCCCTCTTACAGTTGTTCTTGACGATTTACTGAAAAATACAGGATTGTATTATAAAATTATTGACGAAAACATTGTAATAAAGCCCATTGGCACAGAAATAAATATCCGCGAAAAAACCTATGAACGTAAAACCAACTTTGCTGTAAAAGGAAAAGTACTGGATAAAGTTACCGGCGAAACCTTACCTTATGCACAATTATTAATCGCGGGAACAACAAAAGGTTCGGTAACCAATGCCGATGGATTCTTTACCATCTTCAACATTCCAACGGATACCTCACTAATTGTTGTACATTATGTAGGATACGATGTAAAACATGTTTTACTCTCACCACGATTGGTTTCAAACGATATCGTTATTGAGTTGAACCCCTCGTCAACAGCAATAGATGAAGTAGTTGTTACCGCCGAACGTGAAGAGTTGATGCGTGTCAGTGAATCGATAAGTAAAGTATCGTTAAATCCGGCAAAAATAAGAGAATTACCATCGCTCGGCGACAAGGATTTGTTTCGCACTTTCCAATTGCTTCCTGGTATTAGTGCAAGCAACGAGTCGTCGAGCGGTTTATATATCAGGGGCGGAACACCCGATCAGAATTTGGTGCTTTACGATGGTTTTATCGTGTATCATGTCGATCACCTGTTTGGTATGTTTAGTGCTTTTAATGCCGACGCCATAAAAGATATTAAACTGTCGAAAGGTGGTTTCGAATCGAAATACGGAGGCAGGGTAAGCAGCGTGGTTGAAATTATCGGCAAGGATGGCAATGAAAACGACTTCTCTGTTGGCGCAGGTATCGGGTTTTTAAGCTTTAACGGGTATATTGAAACACCTATAACAGATAAAGCCACGTTTATAGTAGTCGGAAGAAAATCATTTCAAAGTTTTTTATACGACCAGTTTTTCGATATGTTTAACAGTACCGAGAATGAAGGCCCAATAATGCAAAGGCCGGGAGGTGGAAACAAATCGATGATGGAAGTTGAACCTACATCCTATTTTTACGATATAAACTCGAAATTAACTTACAAACCAAATATTAAAAACACCTTATCGCTGAGTTTTTATAATGGGCAGGATAATTTAGACAACTCCCGCGAGTTCGATTCGCCTTTCGGGAACATGTCAATGGGTACAACCGATTTAACCAAATGGGGCAACTGGGGTTCCAGTTTAAAATGGTCGAAAAAGTGGAGCGATAATTTATTTACCAACTCTCTTGTAGCCTATTCGAAGTATTATAGTTTAAGAGACATGTCGTCGGAACGAACTTCGTTTAATAACGAGGGAAGTAGTATATTTAACATGGGGACAAATGAAAACAATACGCTTCAGGATTATTCGTCCCGTTTTGAGGGGGAATACAAATTCTCGAACAAAAATAAAATTGAAACAGGTATCCAGTTAAACTATTTTGCTGTTGATTACGGTTATTCCAGGAGCGATACCCTAACTGTTCAGGACAGGTACAATGAGAATTTCCAGGGGGCTTTATTTTTACAGGATAACTGGAAAATAACCGACAAACTTCAGGCAATTACAGGTATTCGAACAACCTATTACCAGGGAACAGAAAAAATATATTTTGAACCCCGTTTTTCAACATCGTACCAGTTATCGGAATACATCAAGTTAAATGCTGCTGTAGGTAAATATTACCAGTTTGCAAACCGTATAATTCGTGACGATATTGAGTCGGGAAGCCGCGATTTCTGGGTATTATCCGATGGCGAAACCATTCCTGTAACATCTGCAATGCACTATATATTTGGAACAAACTACGAAAACCTGAATTATTTGTTTAGTGTTGAGTTATTTTATAAAGATTTAGAAGGATTAACCGAATACTCTATGAACTTTATTCCATCGTTCAGGCAAATGGATTTTGATGAGTTTTACAGTACGGGAACAGGAAAAGCACAAGGAGTAGAGTTTCTGGTACAAAAGAAATACGGCAAATTTACAGGCTGGATGGGTTATACATTAAGCCAGGTAAAATACAAATTCGATATTTATGGCAATGATTATTATCCTGCAAGCCACGATGCTACTCACGAATTTAAAACTACAGCAAGTTACAAATGGAAAAAATTCACCTTTTCAGGTACGTTTATTTATGCAACAGGTAAACCCTATACTGCCCCCACGGGTAGTTACGAAATTGCTATGCCCGATGGATCAATACAAACATTTCTTTCCATCGGCAGTAAAAACTCGCAACGATTACCCGATTATCACCGGCTCGATTTGGCAGCCAATTATGAATTTGGGTTAGGCGATTTTGGCAGCGGGTTAATTAGCTTGTCGTTATTTAATGTGTACGATCACACGAATATCTGGTATAAGGAATTCAGTGTTGTTGACGAAGGCTTAATAGAAACCAATGTAAATTACCTTGGCATTACCCCTAATTTATCCATTTCAATAAATATTAAATAATTATGTTAAGATATATAACTATTATTGCAGCTTTACTGTTAGTGATTTATTCATGCGAGGAGAATACACCGGAGGTAAATATTGATATGCCTGTTGTAGAAGCCTTTCTTTATACCAATCAAACACTCGACAGTATCCGTATTGTTAAAATTTTACCTTACAACGCATCGGGCGATACCAATATCGTAATCAATGACCCTGATGTGGTAATAACATCAGGGCTTGAAACATTCACATTTAAACAATCGGAAAGTAATCCCGAATATTTTGTAAACACGGGTGACTCGTTATATGTAACCGGGGGAAACACGTACGAAATATCGTTTATATACAACAACAAACAAGTATATGCAAGTACAACAGCATTAAGTATCCCGGTAAACTTAGCCATTTCAGATACTGCAATAACTATTGACGATGAGTCGGATATGCCATTCTGGGATGCCGAATCTGAATTTGAAATTTCCTGGGATAATGATAATGATGAATACTTTATGGTTAGTGTTCAACTTACCGATACAACATCGTTGGAGCAAATTAATGACAATATTGACGATCCGTCAACTTCCATGTTCATGTCACCGGTTAATTCCAGCAGTATTAATATGAATCCACGAATGATACAGTATTATGGTAATTACAGGGTAATACTAATAAAAGTAAACACCGAATATGTTGAGTTATTCGAAAGCTATAACCAGAATATTTCGAGCCTGGTAGAATCGCCTTCGAATATTGAGAATGGAAAAGGAATTTTTACGGCCATGAGTACTGATACTGTTTATTTCGATGTAGTACGCGATTAATATCTGCTTCAGAATAAACCGCCTGATGAAGTGTTTTACATGTAGTTGTACTTTGAAACGGAGTATATATTATTAGAAAAACAACCATTAAGCGGTTTAACATTAAAAAAAACCTTTTCATCGGTAAAAACTTGTTACCAGTCTATTTCATTTTTTAAGCAATGCAAACCAATGTAATATTGCTCATAATTAAAAATTTGTAGTATGAAAAGTATTAAATATCCATTTATTCTGATCCTGGTTTTTATTTCATTTTTCGCAAAAGCACAAACTGAAAAATGGACTTTAACAAAATGCCTGGATTATGCTTACGAGAATAATATACAGGTAAAACAAAACAAATTAAACAACGAGATTAACAGTTTAGAAATAAGCCGGTTAAAAGCAAACAGGATTCCGACATTAAACGTGGGCGATAACCAGAGTTTTAACTGGAGCAAGAACTCAAACGACAATTTTTACAACACGAATACTTTTTCAATTAATTCGAGCATCGTTTTGTTTAATGGTTTCCAAAATACTAATTCTATAAAGCAATCGGAATTAAATTACAAAGCAGGCGAATATGCAATAGAAGAAACAAAAAACAGTATCAGCCTGTCAATTGCCAACTCATTTTTAGAAATTGTTTTTTATTCGGAACAAATAAAAATAGCTAAAAACCAGCTTGAATCAACAAAAGGGCAATTACAAAACATAAAAAACCGTGTTGATGCAGGAACATTAGCTATCAGCAATTACCTTCAGCTCGAGGCACAGTTGTATAGCGAGGAGTTAACATTAACAAATACAGAGAACCAGTTACGTATTTCAAAGCTTAATTTAATGCAGTTAATGGAAATTCCTGCAAGCGATAAATTCGAAATTGAAATACCCGAAAATGTTACCATAAAAGATTTCCCGAACCTGAATCAAACGATTGAATCCATGTATCAAACAGCATTAAGCATAAGGCCCGAGATACAGGGTGCGGTTCTCAATACTAAAAGCAGTGAACTGGATATAAAAATTGCTAAAGCAAGCCAGCTGCCTAAACTCACGTTAAATGCAGGTATTGGAACACAATTCTCAAGCTTATCATCACAAATGAACTATGGCGCTTTGGAAACATCAACTATTGGTTATTTACAGAGCAATCCTGCCGAGTTGGTATTAAGCGAGCAACCTTCGGTTTATTATAGCGATTATCCATTTTTTGATCAGTACAATGATAATCTTTACGAAAGTGTAAGTTTAAATCTGTCTATTCCTGTTTTTAACCAATACCAGGCTAAAACAGCAATAGAAAAATCAAAAATTAATTTCAAATATGCCGAGCTGGATTTAGTAAACACGCAAAATTCTCTTCGCAAGAATATTGAACAATCGTTTACCGATTTGCTGGCAGCACAAAAAGAGTATGAGGCAAACCAAAAGCTGCTTACTGCATATGAAAAATCGTATTCCGATGCTCTTAAAAAATTTAATGCAGGAATGATTAACTCGGTTGATTTTTTAATTGAAAAAACAAACCTGATAAATGCCGAAAACAGCTTATTGCAATCAAAATATAAATTAATATTTAAAAACATGATCCTTGATCATTACCAAGGAAAACAAATAATACTATGAATATGAAAAAAGCAGTCCTAATTTTTAGTGTATTCACTTTAATTCTTATAGCCCTATTCGGATTTTTAAGAATGAATAACACGAGTGAGCAAATACAGTTCGAAACAGAAATCATTTCTACAGGCGATATAAATTCGTCGATAACAGCAACAGGGTCGCTGGAAGCAATCACTACCGTTGAAGTAGGAACACAGGTTTCAGGTATTATCCAGAAGATTTTTGTTGATTTTAATTCGGTTGTAAAAAACGGGCAGACAATAGCCATATTAGACACCACCATGTTGTACTCTTCGCTTTTGAGTGTGAAAGCTGATGTACAGCAAAAATCAGCAAACCTGGAATATACAGGGAAGAATTTAGAACGGGTAAAAATGTTGTTCGAATCAACATCAGTGGCTGAATCGGACTACGACCAGGCAATATACAATTACGAAACGGCAAAAGCCAATTATGATGCATCCATAGCCAGCCTGGAAAAAGCACAAATCAACCTGAGTTATGCAACCATTATTTCACCAATAAACGGGGTTGTAATATCGCGCAGTGTTGACGAGGGGCAAACCGTTGCTGCAAGTTTCAATACCCCCACCCTGTTTACCATTGCACAGGATTTAACCAAGATGCAGGTTGTTGCCAGCATCGACGAAGCTGATATAGGCCAGGTTAACGAAGGAAACAAGGTTTTATTTACCGTTGATGCATACCCCGACGATGAGTTTGAAGGGAAAGTAATTCAGAAAAGACTTGAACCAACCATTTCGCAAAACGTGGTTACCTACAATGTTTTGATTGATGCACCAAATCCAGATTTAAAGCTTATGCCCGGGATGACAGCCAGCCTGACAATACTTGTTGAAGAAGAAACAGGCGTTTTAAAAGTGCAATCAAAAGCCTTACGGTACAAACCATCAGACGAAGTATTAAAAGACATGATGAAAAACATGCCAAAACCGGGAGAAATCCCGCCTCAGGCTAATCAGCAAAAACCAGCAGGCTTTAACCCCGTGAATCTATCGGCAAGCTTACAGAAAGGGGAAGCCCTGGTTTGGGTAAAAAAGGATAATGTTATCATGCCACGAAAAATTAAAACAGGCTTATCAAATGGAACATATATTACCATTTTGGAAGGATTAAACGAAGGTGATGAAATCGTGTTAAGCGAGAAAGTTGTAAAAAAAGCTGAGGTAAAAGAAAGTGAATCGGAAAGCCCGTTTATGCCTAAAAGGCCGGGAAGCAATAAAAAATAAGAATATGACAAAGAATATCATTTCGTTACGATCCATCGATAAAGATTACTTTGTAGGTGATATTACGGTAAGAGCCTTGAAAAGTATAAATATGGAGATTAACGAGGGCGAGTTTACATCGGTTATGGGTGCCAGCGGATCGGGAAAATCTACTTTATTAAACATACTGGGATGTCTGGATAAATCCACTAAAGGAGAGTATTATCTCGACAACCTGTTAATTAACAGCTTAACAAAAAACCAGCTTGCTTATATACGCAATCAGAAAATAGGATTCGTTTTTCAGTCGTACAATTTATTACCTAAAACAACCGCGTTGGAGAATGTGGAGTTGCCGTTGTTATATAATAAGTTGGTTGATTCCAGGGAACGAAGAGAACGGGCTTTAAAGGCACTTGATGCCGTTGGATTATCCGACAGGAAGTTTCATATGCCAAATCAGTTATCGGGTGGACAACAGCAAAGAGTTGCCATAGCCCGGTCTCTCGTTAACAACCCCGTATTGATTTTAGCCGACGAACCCACGGGGAACCTCGATACCCGGACAAGTTACGAGATAATGGCCTTGTTTCAGGATTTAAATACACAGGGAAAAACAATTGTTATTGTTACACACGAGAACGACATTGCTCAGTTTACGAGCAGAAATGTGGTTTACCGTGATGGGAAAATTATTCAGGATGAAATGGTAAAAAACAAGAAAGATGCTTTGGCTGAATTAAATAATCTGCCCGTGGATAATAATGGTGTGAATAAAAAATAAATCTGATGAATATAAAAAATCTATTAAAATTAGCTATACAATCGCTCCAGCGAAATAAATTCAGGTCGTTGCTTACCATGCTGGGTATAATTATTGGTGTTGCGTCGGTAATTGCCATGTTGGCCATAGGACAAGGTTCAAAAGTAAGTATTGAAAAAAATATATCCGGCATGGGTTCCAACCTGATTATGGTATTCCCCAGTGGGGATATGCGGGGTGGAATAAACATGGGGATGAGTGATTCGAAAAAAATAAGCCTTGCCGATTGCAATGCCATAGCAAGCCAATGCGAATCGGTTAAATGTGTAACTCCTGTTGTTCAGACAAGCGGGCAGGCCATTTCTGCAACAGCGAACTGGCCAACAAGTTTACGGGGAACGAACGAGAACTTTTTCGAAATCAGAAACCAGAAAGTAGTATCGGGAAGGTCATTTACGCCTGAAGAAATAAAGCGGGCCGCGAAAGTATGTGTAATTGGTGAAACCGTGAAAAATGAATTATTCGGGGAAAACGCCGATCCAATAGGTGAAAAGATAAGATTTAATAAAATTCCTTTCGAGATTATAGGAGTATTGGAAACCAAAGGGCAAAGTACCATGGGTTCCGACCAGGATGATATTATTATTGCACCTTACACTACTGTTCAAAAGCGAATAATGGCAATCACTTCCATACAACAGATATTTATCTCGGCAGTGAGCGAAGAATCATCACCCCGGGCAGTAACAGAAATTGAGGAAACATTACGAAAAACCCATAAGCTTACCGGTTCGGAGGAAAATGATTTTGATATTCGTACACAGGAAGAGATAATGAGTATGCTTTCGTCAACAAGCCAGGTTATGACAGCTCTTCTGGCTGCAATAGCCAGCATATCTTTACTGGTAGGAGGAATTGGTATTATGAATATCATGTATGTTTCAGTAACTGAGCGTACACGTGAAATTGGATTACGTTCGGCTGTTGGCGGGCGCGAGATTGATATCATGTGGCAGTTTTTAATCGAGTCAATAATCATGAGTTTAATGGGTGGTGTTATCGGTATATTGCTTGGTACTACAATTGCCTATTCGGTTGCATATTTCTTAAACTGGCCAATAGGAATAACTGTAAAATCAATTTTCCTGGCATTCTTTTTCTCATCGTTCATCGGGGTATTTTTTGGATGGTACCCTGCACGAAAGGCAGCACAGCTCGATCCTATAAATGCATTGAGGCACGAGTAAAACAAAAAGATAATTTTTTAACTTCTATGTATTGATTTTAAAAGGGATTCTCCCGCGAAACAAAAAGCGCGCGGGGAACCCCGTGTTAATGAAACCAAGGGTTGACAGACCGGGATTAAACCGGGATTATTAAATATTTTCTTTAAAACCCACTTTTTCTCTTAACAGGAACAAACCAGTAAACGTAAATAACCCGTTTACAATCAGTAGCTCAAAGCCGAATTTGTAGCCAGACAACCATTCTGCTGAATATTTATTAAGTATCAGGCATAATACCGGTGATATAATGGCAACAAGGGGAACAAATCTGTCTTTAACCTTGTATTTAGTAAATAATCCAAAAGAATACAATCCAAGTAAAGGCCCATAAGTATAACCTGCTACTTTAAACGTGGCACTAATCACACTTTCGTTGTTTATTGCATTAAATAAGATGATTACAAGTATCATTGCCAGGGAAACACCCAGATGAACTATTTTTCTTGTTCTTCGTAAACGTTTTTCTTCAGAATTGCCGGCATTTAAAATATCAACAGTAAACGAAGTTGTAAGAGCAGTTAATGCAGAATCGGCGCTACTATATGCAGCAGCAACTAACCCGATAATAAAAACAATACCAACAACAGGGCTTATGTAACCCTGGGTTGCAATCAACGGGTATAAATCATCTGTACGAACAGGAATTGCAATGCCATTTTTTTGAGCAAAAACAAACAGCAACACGCCCAATGACATAAACATCAGGTTAACAGGAACAAGGATAATGCTGAACCAAAACATGTTTTTCTGGGCATCTTTAATATTTTTGCAACTCAGGTTTTTTTGCATCATATCCTGATCAAGCCCGGTCATAACTATTGCAATAAATGCACCCGCGAAAAATTGCTTAAAAAAGAAATTTGCACCTCTAAAATCATTAAAGAAAAAGATTCTGGAATGCTCGTTATCAACTACCGTGTTAACAAGTCCCGAAAAATTCAGGTTTAGCTCTTTGCCAATAATTACAATGGTTGCACCAACAGCAGTTAGCATAAACAATGCCTGCAATGTATCTGTCCAGATTATTGTTTTAATACCGCCTTTAAATGTATAAAGCCAAATAAGTAAAATAGTAACAAATACCGATATCTCGAAAGGAATGTGTAAAGGGTTAAACACCGTAATCTGAAGCACGTTTGCAACAATAAAAAGTCGTAATGCAGAACCAATCAGCCGTGATAAAAGAAAAAATGATGCCCCTGTTTTATACGAATAAACCCCGAAGCGCTTATCAAGATAAGTATAAATTGAAGTCAGGTTTAGCCTGTAATACATAGGCATAAGCACAGTGGCAATAACAAAATATCCTGCCAAATAGCCCAAAACCATTTGCATGTAAGAGAAATTGCTGTCAACAACCCATCCGGGAACAGAAATAAAAGTAACACCCGAAAGTGAAGCGCCAATCATTCCCAGGGAAACAATATACCAGGGCGATTTTCTGTTTCCAATAAAAAACGACTGGTTATTGGCGTTTCTGCTTGTAAAATAAGCTACTATAAGAAGTATTCCGAAATAAATTATCAGGATTGTCAGGATAAGATATGGATTCATAAAATTGTTTGATAAAATTTAAGCTTATGCAAGAATACTAAAAACAATTCTAAATAAAAAAATTGGGAATACTGTGAATTGATATTATTTTTGGGCAATAAACCAGATACAATCCAAATGATTCAAAACTTTACATCCAGGTTACTCGAAAGCGCGGTAGATGAATTTGCCAAATTGCCCGGCATAGGTAAGAAAACAGCACTCAGGCTTGTTTTACACTTATTAAACCAGGATGTCGGTGATGTTACTCATTTTGGTGAAACGCTGATTAAACTTCGTAAAGAAATAAAACATTGCACGAGTTGCAATACCATTTCCGATACCGACATTTGTACGATATGCAACAATACCAGCCGCGATCATTCCCTGGTTTGTGTTGTTGAAAATGCCCGCGACATGATGTCTATCGAAAACACGCACCAGTACAACGGCATATATCATGTTTTGGGTGGAATTATTTCGCCCATGGACGGAATAGGCCCAAATGACCTGAAAATTGATACTTTATTTAATAAAATTCAGGAAGGAATAGTAAAAGAGATTATCCTGGCTCTAAGCACAACCATGGAGGGCGATACCACGAACTTTTACCTGTATAAGAAATTTAAAAATTACCCGGTAAAAATAACAACCCTGGCCAGGGGAGTTGCTATTGGTGATGAGCTTGAATATGCCGATGAAATTACTCTTGGGCGGTCAATTGTTAACAGAACTTTATTTGAATCTTCAATTTAACTTGTTAGATTTGAAAAATATTTGTTATTTTCACAGAAATAATATTGCTACTGATAATCAAAAATTAAAATGAAGCAGATTTTACTCATTATTTTCATCGTTTTTTCAATAAATACAAGCATTTTTTCGCAAGGTTCAATTGATGTTGAATCTATTGTTGATATGGGAAACGATTTAATTAAACTCAATGATTACAATGCTGCTTTAGAAAAATTCAACGATGCCCTGAATTCGCTCCCGGGTTATTCTCCTGCTATTGACGGGAAAGCAAATGTTTATTTATTGCTCGAAGATGTTAAAGAAGCCGGAAAAATTGTTGAAGATGGGATAAAAAAGAATCCTGATTTTGCTCCTTTTTATCTTACCCGGGGGAAAGTATATATTATCAAAGGACGATTCGAAGATGCCATTGATGATTTAAACAGGGCGCTCGATCTAAATTCACAAAAAAACGATAAGGAATTTGAGAACATGGTTTATGTTAATCGCGGAGCAGCTTACCAGAAGCTGTTTGAAAACGAAAAAGCACTTCAGGATTATTCAAAAGCCATCGAGATGAACCCGGACAACCCCAATGTATATATGTACAGGGGGGTTTTATATTACCAAAACAACGAGTTTAACGAAGCTATCCTGGATTTTAACAAAACATTGGAGATTGATGAGCAGAATCATTTTGCCTATTATAATCGGGGAATGGCCTATTTAAAACTCGACGACAACGATAAATCATGCCGTGATTTCCATAAAGCATGCGAACTTGGAAATACAAATGCCTGTAAAATGGTTGTGAGCCGTTGCCTGAATCTTAAAAAGTAATTCCAAATTACGATTTAGGATTTAAAAATTTCTATACACTATCTTATTTAGCTATTCGGATTTTTAAGAATATCTCTAATTTTACGAATTACTTCCTCGTTATTTATGGGCTTGGTAAGGTAATCACGAGCTCCTTTATCCATTGCATTTTTTATGCTCCACGAATCGGTTCTTGCTGAAACAACAATTACAGGGGTTTCTTTATTTAAACCTGTCTTTTCCTTTCTGTCCATAAACTCGAATCCATCCATATCGGGCATCATTAAATCAAGAATGATTAAATGATATTTAACAGAGTGAATTAATTCTATCGCCTTATTTGGATGGTCGGCAATAACTACTTCGTATCCTTTATCATGTAAAATACTTTCTATTAAAAAAAGATGTACAGAATTATCATCAACAACAAGTATTTTTTTATTTGAATTCATAAACAAAACTATCAGATTAAGAATACAGGAATTATTCAATATATTTAGGCGACCAAGATATTAACATTTTGATTAAAAAACAATTATCAATAAACAATTAAGAAACTATATTTTGGCATTTTAGAGTCTCCTGCAAGCAGTTCCCCGGGGCTTTTAGATTTCTTACCGTGTAAAAACCCACTGGTTTTCGGTTGATAAACCACGATTGAATAAATACCCATCGGTATCGAAAGCTTTTAAATCTTCGGGATTCTCGATACGGTTTTGAATAATAAACCGGCTCATATAGCCACGTGCTGTTTTGGCATAAATAGTTACCTGCTTAAACTCATTGCCTTTAAACTCTTTAAATACAGGAGTAATAATTTTGCCTTTTATCTGTTTGGGGTTAATCGCTTTATAGTATTCGTTCGAAGCAAGATGAATAAGTACCTTTTGTTTATGTTTCGATAGTTCAGCATTTATACTTTCTGTTAGTGTTGTTCCCCAGAAATGATACAGGTTTTTTCCACGCGGGTTAGCAAGTTCGGTTCCCATCTCGAGCCTGTAAGGTTGAATTAAATCGAGCGGGCGAAGTACTCCGTACAAACCCGATAAAATGCGAAGATGATCCTGGGCAAAAAACAAATCATTTTCGGAAAGGGTATTGGCATTTAAACCAATATATACCTGGCCTTTAAATACTGCAAGTGCCTGTTTTGAATTATCGGGAGTAAAGGGTAAGCGCCACGACAAGTTCCGTTCGAAATTTAATACTGCCAGTTCGCTGTTAATGCCCATTAATTTCCCCAAATCTTTTGGATTCAGTTTTACAAGCTCCTGTACCAACATTTTAGAATCGCTGAGCAAATCGGGTTGTGTAAACCGGGAAGTTTGAACCTGGTTTTTATAATCGAGGGTTTTTGCAGGCGACAGAATATGAAGCATATTTCAACTTTATACTTTTATCATTTATCCTGTTTTCAGGGCAGTCTTTATCTTGGAATATCTAAATGTATTTTCTGGTCTTCTACATATTTAAGTTTCACGTACAGCACGAGCGACAATATTGAAAACAGAGGGTATGTTAATGCTGAAACCAATGAATTAATTACTACAGACCATATTCCTATTTCCTGCATATCGGAATTAAACAGTTCGAATAAGTTACCGGATTCGCTCCAGTTATCTATAAACATCAATGCATACGGTATAGATACTATCGCGCTTAAAACCAAAGAAATCAGGATAATAATAAGTATAAAAAGAACCAGGGAACCAAGAGTTGGCCAGAAATCTTTATGAGCAAGGCCAAAAGAACGGCCAATAGCTTCGAGTGCATTTTTCTGTTCTACAACCACGAGAGCGCTTCCGCTAATTAAGGTAGTTCCAAGGTATGCTGCTGCTATGAATGCCCCCACGATAAAAAATATCACCCCGAATGCCATACCTAATATTAAAATGAGCATGGTAACAATAAGGAAAAAAATCATGTGGACAGCATACTTTTTTACCGATTCACTTAAAATTGAACTTACAGTTATGTTTTTATCAAAATCCCTGGTATATAAATAGTTAATAATAAACGAGTTTAACAACCCGTAAACTACAACAGAACCAATCATAAACATGAAAATGGTATTCATGAAAGACCCTAAATTATTTTGTATTTCTTCAGGATTTACTGTTTGAATCAGCTCATAAAATCCGAATTCATAAATAAACAGTTGGAGTGCAAAAACAGCTATAAAACTCGAAAGATACAAAGAGACAAAATTTTTAGAATAGATTTTAAATACGGTAAAAATTGCCGAATCTACTTCCATGGGTTTGTACAGGCTGTGTTGTTTTATATCAAACATTTGTTTTTCGTATTTTATTTATTTCTGTAAAAATAGCAAATATCAAATAACAATGAGCAATTATCAATCAACAATGTGTTACTATCTTTTAGTTTTTATTATTTTCACTGTACCATGAGCAAAAATAAGAACTAAAATTTACAAAAAATTCGTATTTCAATATTTTTTACTAACTTAACCTGCCATTTTATTAAGAAATGAGTATGTTTTAAATTCTCTTTAGACGAATAAACGATATATGAAAACACATTCTACACAGAAATCGGTATTTGCGGTTTTATTTTTTCGAATTGTAATTACCATATTGTTATTAAACTCCGTGCTGGCAATAATAAACATCCGTGATGCAATAAAGATACAACAACAAAGCGAAGCAACACTGAGGGATAAAATAAGAGATGAGATTATCGGGTTAAGCGATTTTCAGACATCGGCATTAAAAACCTTCGAGAAATCGTTTTACGATTTACAAAAGGGAGTACTTGAAAAGATGGCATCAGAAGCCGATATTGAAGATTTAAGAACAGAGAACCTGACAAACAGGCTTCGTTCCATGGGGCTCGACACGGTTTTTCACGATTTATATATCATTGAAGAGAATATTATTGTAAACACGACCTACCTGCCCGATTGGGGGCTTGATTTTAGTGCTTTTGGCAACGAAAGAATTGCTTTATTGGATCGTATTCAAAAATCAAAGACCTTTTTTGCCGAGAAATTTCAATTCGAGTCATCGACAAAGAGGCTTCGCTCCTACTCGTACCAGGCAACCAAAGACGGGAAATTCATTATCGAAATTGGGAGTTACTCGGAAGTAGCCGACAAGATTATGGAAATGTTCCGTACCCGCCTGAAAAAAATATCGGAAGAAAACGAGAATATTGTTTCTGTAAACTATTGGTTTGGAAATGCCGAGTACCAGTTCCCTATTATTGATGAAGCGCTGAACAGGTATATTCCCGACAGCATTATTACTGATGCTTTTAACCAGAAAAAAGATATAACGGCCGATTTTACTGTTCGTGATCAGGAAATGAATATCGAGTTCATGTACGTTAAGCAAGACCCGGCAACAAGGCTTCCCGACTTTGCCCTTTCGGTAATTACAGATAACACAAACCGCATGGCACCTGTTTATAAAATCATACAGCGCCAGGTATTCTTCACTTTCTTTTTCTTAATCCTTATAATTGGTATTATTTACCTGGCCACACGATCGCTCAAGGAATAAAATAATTCAAAAATCAAAATAAATAATTAGCTTTTAGTGTCTGTCAATCAATTATTAAAATTCATGTGATTTCTTTATCAGTTACAATTTGTTGTATCTATTAATTAATTCTATCAATTTATTCTCATTAATAATTAATATCATTTTCTTTTCTAAATAGTTTTGGAATTCTTTTTTATCTGAAAGATTTCTCAATAAACTTTCTTTATTTTTTTCGATTAAAACTGCAGGTTCTTTATCTTTTTTGATATAGTATGCTTCAACTACTGAAGTACTTGCACTAGTTGATGAACCAAAATATTTACTGGCCCTGTTTTCTTCTTCGTTTTGTTTTATTGATCTTTTTAATAATAGTTTACACTTACCATTTTCAATAATCTCAAAATATCCTGAATTTAGAGAAAAATCAGTACTATAGTAATCAGAATATATAAATTTTTTATTACCAATTGAAATTATTTCAATATTCGTGGGGTTTACAACCGACTTTAATTCTATTTGATCAGTAAAGATATTGTATCTATAGAGGTAACCTGTCAAAAGTTGATTATTATTCAACATCATTAATCCCCCCTGCCAATCTTCATTTAAAAAAACATTTACCTGGCTTGTTTTCAGCTGTTTTTGAATAATTGATTCTATGTTTAGAGTGTTATTCTCCTTTTTATCTGAATGCAATTTAGTATCAGATTGTCCAAAAATTAAATTTATAAAAAAGATATTGATAAGAAGAAAAAATGTGTATTTCATTATATTAAATATTAGTTAGTTTATTTTATATGATTTTATGATGAAAAAAATACAAATATATTTTTTTTCATCATATTTTAAGTTGAACATATTTTTTATTTTGGATTCATAGAAATATAATAATAGCTTAATGAATAATCGAATTCAATGTAATGATAAATTTAAAACATAAGTATTTTGGACAACATAATTACAAAATAGTTTATTTTATAACAAGAAATAATACTTTTTTTTCAATCATAAAATAAACTAACTAATATCTAAATATATTCTGTATATTTTTACACCTGTAAAAAATTAAACGATGGCACAAAACTTTACAAAAGACATGCAGTACTATAAGTTTTGCATGTATGGTTTTTTAAAAGATTTACGATTTTTTGAGCCTTTTTTGATTTTATTTTTCATCGAAAAGGGGTTTACATTTTTACAAATAGGAACCCTTTACGCTGTTCGTGAGATACTTATCAATATAATGGAGATTCCCACGGGAGTTGTTGCCGATGCTGTTGGCCGCAGGCGGTCGTTAATATTATCTTTCTTTTTCTATATCCTCTCGTTTGTCATATTTTTTATATCGAAAAGATACCCGGTTTTTATAGCAGCCATGTTGTTTTATGCCATTGGAGATGCTTTCAGGACAGGAACGCATAAAGCAATGATTTTTGAATACCTGAAAATTAAAGGGTGGAAAGATCAGCGGGTACATTATTACGGGCATACCCGTTCGTGGTCGCAGGCAGGGGCTGCTGTTTCAGCTTTAGTTGCCGGGGTTGTTGTATTTTACAGCGGGAGCTACCAGTATATTTTCCTGTATTCCACAGTACCCTATTTGCTGGATTTGTTCCTGGTATGGAGTTATCCGAAAGCACTCGACGGGAATATTGGCCCCGTGCAATTTAAAGGATTAAAAAAGAGAACAGTTGATGTAACCAGGGAGTTTATTTCTTCATTCGGGAATATCCATGTAATAAAAGCAATAGCAAACCTGTCTGTCCACAGTGGGTTTCATAAAGCAATTAAAGATTACCTCCAGCCTGTTTTACAAACCTTTGCATTTACCTTGCCAATACTTGTTGGTATAGCTGATAAACAGCGTGCCGCGCTAATTATAGGGATAATTTATTTTGTGGTATATATTCTCACGTCGTTTGCCGCACGAAAAGCAGGAGCTACAACCGACAAATTAAAGTCAACACCAAAAGCCTTGAATGTTACTATGATTTTAGGATATGTTATGGCAGTGGGCAGTGGATTACTATTTCATTATTCATTTTTCATCTTATCTATTGTCCTTTACATAGGTATTTATATTGTCGAGAATCTCCGGAATCCAATCGGGGTTGCCTATGTAAGCGAGTTGTATAAACAGGATATACTGGCCACAGCATTATCTGCCAACTCGCAGGCTAAAAGTTTAATGGCAGCAATAATAGCTCCCGTGCTGGGTTTTTTAGCCGATACGTTCGGTGTGGGAATTGGATTAGCTGTTTTGGCTTTTGCCCTGATTATTACTGCCCCTGTTTACCTGGCCAGGAAAAACTATGAGCCGTGAGCTCCCTGAATATCAATTTTTAATTAAATCACGTATTGTTTAAGTGTGTTTTTTTAATTATCTTCGATAATCAATATAAGCAAAAAAAAGTAATCACCCCCAACCGGGACTGAGGGAGCGGACGCATGAATAAGCCAGGCATTACAACAGATATCTTTTTCAGGCTCGAAAAAGGCGAGCACAAGGGAAAAGATGTTGTCTTTTTTAACGCTTCAAAAACCGATCAGATACAATCCAGGATAAGGCAAATACCTCATGTAACCTGGAGTGCTTCGAAATCGAAATGGTATGTAAATAGCGAACATCTCGATTTATCAATCATTTTTAATTTATTTAAAGATATTGTCCGGGTTGATATAGATACTATAAAAACAACAAAGCCCGTTGTGATCGGGAAAAAAAATCTGTCAAAAGCAGCACAGGTATTAACCGGGAAATCGAAAGCGTATTTAACTAAATATACCGATTGGTTGCATCACAACAGGTACAGTACATCTACTATTAAAACATACAGTGATTCGCTGCACGATTTTTTACTTTACCTTGAGCCCAAAGATGCCAGCCAGGCAACCGACGATGACCTTATTGATTATATAAACAAACGGGTTTTTGAGCATGAGTTAAGTGCCAGCCTGCAAAACCAGGTTGTAAGTGCTGTTAAGTTATTTTACAGGGACATTGTTAAGGCTCCGCTTGATGTGGAACAAATACGACGGCCAAGGCGTGAGCACAGGTTGCCAAATGTACTATCGAAAGAAGAAATTAAGAAGATATTAAACGCTCAAAGAAACGTGAAACACCGTACCATGTTAAGCCTGATATATGCATGCGGGTTAAGGCGCAGCGAGTTATTACGTTTAAAACCAGGCGATGTGGATAGTACCAGGGGATTATTAAAAATTTACCAGGGCAAGGGCAAAAAGGATCGTGTTGTCCCTATATCGGGAAAAATTATTGATATGCTTCGCGATTATTACAAGCTATACAAACCCAAGACCTGGTTATTCGAGGGCCAGTACGCGGGGGAACAATATAGCGAAAACAGCTTACGGAACATATTGATACAGGCACTTGAAAAAGCAAAAATTAATAAACATGTTACCTTACACTGGTTGCGACACAGCTATGCTACACATTTACTGGAAAGCGGAACTGATTTGCGTTATATTCAAGAATTGCTGGGACACAAAAGCAGTAAAACCACTGAAATTTACACCCATGTAACAACCCAGAGTTTACAAAATATTCGCTCACCCTTTGATGATTTATGAAAATAATATCTATATTTAAAAAATATAAAAGTCAACTTTATGGTGCTTATACACCCGGGATGGATACATAAGTGCTATAAATGAATTGATATAAACAAGTTGTGTGCAATGGCAAGACACAAAATCACACCTAATAAAATGAGAAAATTACAGGCAATATTATTATTTCAATTTATCATAACTGGATTTTGTTTTGCACAAATTTCTGCAGATGAACTTTTAGACTTTAAATATACTTCATTTACTATCGCAGATGGTTTTGAGAATATTTGCCTTATTGATAAAAATGTTAAACAGGACACTTTGGCAATTCATGTTTTCGCGCAATTTGATTGTCACAAACTTGTTGCATTCGTAAGCATTGATGAGGATACTCTTAAACTATTTTGCAATAATGATTATACAGAGAAAAGCGAGACTTATTTCGATGAAAAAACTGGAAAATACATGACAGGCATAACAATGCGACAGCCTATTTGCTGTGGTAAATGTGGGTTTATTTTAAGATTTAAACTGTCCCCAGAATATCAGAATGTGCCGTTATTATTCAATAATAAAATGATTGAGAACTGTGGAAATAGAACACAATATGAGTTGATACAAACCGACACAATTAATAGAATTGATAAGCTTGGGTTGAGACAAGGTGCTTGGATGACATTTCATGACAATGGCGAATTGGCTACTCTTGACACTTTTAGAAACGACCAGATTTTAATTGGATACAAGTTTGATTATTCAGGAAAAACGATTGCAAAAACTACTTGGGATGGTTATCAGACAATAACTTTTGAAAGCTTGACTGATACTACGATTTTCAAGGAATTGCTTTATGCTCCCAAAATTAATAGAAAAAGAAAAGATGAATAGCCACTGCACACAACAGCCGGTCATACGCAATTGCCGGGCAGTTCGGGTGCCAATGTTAGTCCATTTGGCTACCTTGTGGGTAACCCGAGATGAAAGCGCCTTGAATCGGCAACTGCGCATACCGGTGAACGTTGGCGGCAACCCAAAAAAATGTCTCCAATGAAAGTGTAATGCGAAAATTAATAATATTGTCTAATTGATTTGAATAAGTTAAAAATATGAAAGATATAGAAACATTAATTCCACATAGAGCTCCATTCTTATTTGTGGATGAAATCACTACAGTGGAATCTGATAAGATAGTTGGAAACCGGACTTTTGATAACTCTGAACAGATTTTGAAAGGGAGTTTCCCTGATTTTAAATTTGTACCAGGCATGATAATTATTGAATCCATGGCTCAGTGCGGCGGTGCCGGGGTGAAAATGCTTGGAATTACTCAAGGATTATTTGGATTAGCAAACATTGAGAATGCCAATTTTTATAAGGGTGTAAAGTTTGGTGATAAAGTAAGATACGAGATTAAAAATATTCGATTGAGTGAGAAAATTATTAAACAATCGGGCATTGCATATGTAGATGAAACGCCGGTAGCAGATGCAACATGGATGTGTGTTAGGATTGATTAGTAATGCTTTCAATAATATTAGTAAAAATGGGCAGCCGCCAACAAGCAATATACAAAATTGGGGTTTAATAGGTTTTTTAAAGGTTGTAGCTCGTATCAAGTGCCGTGTAGCTTGATAGTGAATCGCTCCGTAATCCCCAACTTTGCATATTGCCAACGTTAGGTTTAAGCACGGGCAATTTTTTATAATGACGGTTTCTAGTGTTTAAGGGCTTTCGGTGTTTAAATGAATCTTGAAAATATCGCTCTTTTTGTGGTTCGTCGATTTTGATAAATCAATTCTCCGTGATAAAATTCTTTTATCACGTGGATAAAAATTGAAAAGTTTGCCGTCGATTTAATTTAAAAAACAAGGCTTTCACCATTTAAGCTTACAAGTAAAAGGTTCGTGCTTCTTGATAATATATTACAAGGCTTCTGCCCTGTCCTGGTTAATAAAGTTTACCTGTTCATTGCATTCATGCTGAAAATCTTGTTCATCGCTTTTTGATAATTCAAAATGGCTTAGCCTTGAAACAATGGTACGGCAAACTTTTAACGGATGCCTTTATTGCCCGCCCGTAGTTTCGTGCCTAAAACCTAACACGGCATCAGAAAAAATGCGGGGGAAAGTAGTTTCTTGACATTTTTTATTATTTTTAAACTTGGTTAGCGGCAGACAAAAACGCAGGGCGAAAAACCCGCACTTTTCCTATGCCAGACCGTTAGCATGCATTAAAAAAAGAAAACATGCGCATAGAAAGAGAAATTTATAATTGGAAATACATATTTGATGGAACTGGTTTTGATATTATTCCGAATGAGGAAACGGATAAACCAGAGATTCTATATAAGCTATACGGACTAAATCAATATTCATTTGATTCTTTAATTAATCAATATATTTATGCGACCCATCCTTCTCAACTCAATGATATTTTTGATTGCAATGAAGAATTATTAGACTTTGATGATATTGAAGCAATTAAAGTTTTTTTAGGTGATTCAATGCCTGAAAGTGAGATTAATAAATTGATAAAAGAAGATTTTGAAAGTCTTAAAACATTTGTTCAAAGAAATTTTCGTGAAAAGATTTATCGAAAGTGGGGTGTATTCTCAATGACAGGAAACCCAAATAATGTTTTAATGTGGTCATATTATGGTAATCACAATGGATTTTGCATTGAATTTGATATTTCAAAATTCCCATTTAAGTATTATGGACCTTTCCCAATAAATTATCAACCCCAGATTGAAGCATTATCCATAAAAACGATTGGAGTTCAAATTGGCGTTTTGGTGCAATCCAACATAAAAGATGTAATTTGGAAACATGAAAATGAATGGAGATTAATGATAGCGGCACCTGATGGGAAGGATATGTTTTCGCCAAATTTTAAAATTTTGAAAGGACTTGGTGGACATAATAGAAAATTTAATTATCCAATAGAAGCTATTAAAAGTATAGCTTTGGGCAACAGATTCTTTGACCCGGATGAAATCCATGAAATTGATAATATGACCTTAGAAATTAATCTAAAAGTCAATTTCGAACAAAAATCAATTATGCTTGATTATCTTGCAACAAATAACATAAAGACACACATCGGATTAAGAACAGGATTTACAGAAATTAAATTTCGAACATCGACAATAGAAAGAATTAATTATAAAAAATACAAAATTAACGCATGCTAACACGCGGTCATAAAACATTGGGGTTTAAGTGGTATGCCAAGTGCATCGCTCGCTGGCAAGGTTCGTATCGGTTGATAGGTTCGTAGCCACGAATTCCCCAACGTTTCATACCGCCAAACGTTAGGTTTAAGCACGGGCAATTTTTTATAATGACAGTTTTTAGTGTTTATGGGCTTTGGTGTTTAAATGAATTTTCGAAAAAATAGCTCTTCTTGTGGTTCGTCGATTTTGATAAATCAATTCTCCGTGATAAAATTCTTTTATCACGTGGATATAAAATGAAAAGTTTGCCGTCGATTTTATTCTAAAAACAAGGCTTTCACCATTTAATCTTGCAAGTAAAAGGTTCGTGCTTCCTGATAATTTATTACAAGGCTTCTGCCCTGTCCTGGTTAATAAAGTTTTACCTGTTCATTGCATTCGTGCTGAAAATCCTGTTCATCGCTTTTTGATAATTC
>Ga0209211_10000718_pt1 | contig 66250 bp, 61 predicted proteins | sample RifGroA2_FD_183992 | JGI IMG/M metagenome (GOLD analysis project Ga0209211, IMG submission 183992) | Groundwater microbial communities from Rifle, Colorado, USA - Groundwater A2 (SPAdes) (version 2) | ecosystem: Environmental > Aquatic > Deep subsurface > Groundwater | place: Rifle, Colorado... | reverse complement strand
TTTTCGTTCTTTTAAATAAGTTATATGGTTGTTTTTTTCCTGCTCAAAGTTTTTGTGGCCGATACCAAACTCCTCCAACATCTTAACCGCATGCTGGGCGGAAATAAAATGCGGCAAAATAACGTATGTGGCTCCTTTATCATATAAACTTAAGGCCTCGTCAACATTATATGAAATCAAAACTACGGCTGAATCGGGGTTTTCCCCTCGGATGTGCTCCAGGACTACCGAACTAGTTTCAAAATCGGGAATGGTAGAAATAACCATTTTTGCCCGCGAAGCCCCAACCTCCTCCAAAAACTCGGTGTCTTCAGCGTCGCCATATATAGCATTTACATCTTTCTTTTTTAACTCCTCTACCGTTTTAGGGTTGTAGTCCACAACTAAAAAGCCGGTGCCCAGATTCATAAAAGTCTTAACAAAATCCCAGCCAACCCGATTGCAGCCAAGAAGTATAACGTCGTAAGTACCAATTTTGCTGATTCTTTCTTCCAAACTGCTTTTGTTAGTCAATCGGAAAAGCTGCGAACAAACTGGCTCCAGCTTGTTTGAATACTTAATCAAATATGACGAAACCACAATTGTGACTATAAGAACGAGCGTAGTTAGTCCAACCGAGCCGGGTTGAACGTAACCAAGCTTAAGCGCTAGCAGCAGGAAAACCAGCGAGAACTCACTGATTTGGGCCAAACTCACGCCGGTATTAAAGGAAACGCGGCTATTATAGCCAAGCGCGTTAACCAAAAGTCCCGTTAGTATAGGTTTAACTACTATCACAAAAAGAGAAAATATCAAGGCCTGTGGGATAATAGCCATAACTTCAGGACCTGAAATTTTTGACCCAAGGGAGATAAAGAACAAAATGACAAAAAAGTCCCGAAGCGGTTTTAGCTTTGAGGCTATTTCTGTGCTGTACGGCAAAGTCGAGAGCGAAACGCCGGCAATAAGCGCCCCAACCTCCTTGGAAAACCCCGCCTCCATAAAAATTGAGGCAACGCCAAAGCCCCAGGCTACGGAAAAAAGAAAAAGATTTTCCTGCGACTTAGCAAACAGTTTGGAGAACTTAGCCAACACCCGAGTGCCGACAAACCAAATAATTACAAATAGTCCGGCGCCTTTGGCAAAGAGCAGTAGAATAGTGGGAGTTCCGTTGTGGGCATTACTAACCGCCGCCAAAAAGATGAGACAGACCGATGCCAGAATATCCTGCGCAAGCAGAATGCCGATAGCAAGTTTAGCGTGAAGTTTTTCCAAGTCGCCAAGATCGCTCAGCAGTTTAAGCACCACTACCGTACTGCTAAACGAGAACGCAATTGACAATACTATGGCCTCCACCGGAGCAAAACCTAAAAATTTAGCCAGCACATAGGCTAAAAACGTAGTAAGTATAATTTGTGCGCCGCCAGCTACAAAAGCATTCTTGCCAACCGTTTTAATGGATTTTGGACTTAAGTTGATACCCACAATAAACAGCAGAATGGTAATGCCCAGTTCGGAAAAAATAATGAACGCTTGATTTACCCCGATATCACCTGTTTGGATAAGAAAAGACCCGGCAAGCAACCCGGTGAGAATATAAGCAACAATAGCCGGCTGTTTTAGCAGCCGCGCGCCAAGCGACAAGAGAGCCGCAACAACAAGCAGTATTCCAATTTGCGTAAAAAGTTCCATATGGGCAGTCAGTTGTGTTCTACTACTCATATTAAGGTATAATTTGCGCTATGCCAATGCCAAGCAGATACGACCACAAAAACATTGAAGCCCGCATTTATAAAATGTGGGAGGAAGGCGGTTATTTTGAGGCGGATCGGGATCCGGCCAAAAAACCTTATACCATAGTACTTCCACCGCCTAATGCCAGCGGTAAGATGCACATGGGCAATGTGTTAATGATTGCGATTGAGGATATTTTGATCAGATGGAAAAGGATGCAAGGTTACAGTGCCTTGTGGCTTCCCGGTACCGATCATGCTGGTTTTGAAACACAAACTACTTTTGAAAGAGAGCTGAAAAAAGAGGGTAAGTCGCGCTTTGATTTTGACCGGAACACCTTGTACCAAAAAATCTGGGATTTTGTCCAGAAAAACCGATATTTAATTGAAGATCAAATTAGGCAGATGGGGGCGAGTGTTGATTGGAGCCGCTACATATTCACGCTTGATCCGAAAAGTTTGGCAATTGTTGAGTCAACCTTTGAAAAAATGCATAAAGACGGCCTTATTTACAGAGATGATTATGTGGTGAATTACAGTTTTAAATGGGGGACAACCTTTTCGGACGCCGAAGTTGTTTTTGTGGAGAAAACCGATCCGCTGTATTACATCAAATATGGCCCGTTGACTGTTGCTACAGTGCGGCCGGAAACTAAGTGGGGAGATACAGCCCTAGCGGTAAATCCCAATGATGTTAGGTACAAGGATTACATCGGTAAGGAAATTGCTTTCACAGACCCACTCGGGGAGCATAAACTTAATGTAATTGCCGATAATTATGTGGATCCGGAGTTCGGAACAGGCGTACTTAAAGTAACGCCTGCGCATGATAAAAACGACTATGAACTAGGATTAAGGCATCGGCTTGAAGTTAAAAGCGTTATAGGCCTGGACGGAAAAATGAATGACAACGCCGGGAAGTACAAAGGCGTGAAGATTGCAGAGGCCAGAGCAGAGGCAATAAAGGATTTGGCGGCCGCAGGTTTGATAGAGAAGGTTGACGGAAACTACACTCATACGGTTCCTGTTGACTATCGGAGCAACGATTACATTGAGATGCTGCCGGTTCCCAACTGGTTTATTAAGGTGGCCGACTTAAAGAAGAAAGCCTTGGAAGCAGTGCAAACCGGAGAGTTGACTATCTACCCCAAGTGGCGGGAGCTAACGTACACCAGATGGGTTGAAAACATGCATGACTGGGCAATATCCAGACAGGTAGTATGGGGGATTCGGATTCCAGCATGGTATTCGGCTAAAGAAAATCCCGAGCTTGAGGTGGCATTTATTAATTCTACTGGTGTATATAATTTTGGAAAAATACGGGATTTTAACCTTGTCGAAGTCCAAAAAGGATTACAACGGGTAATCGCCCCGAAAAATGCCAAGTACGTTATTTCTGAAAAATGCCCAGGTGATGATTACCTACAAGAAACCGACACCTTTGATACCTGGTTTTCAAGCGGTCAGTGGCCGCTTATTACCCTAGGCTATCCGGATTCGGCAGATTTTAACTACTTCTATCCTACAAACGTGCTGGAAACAGGATGGGAAATTGTAACCAGATGGGTGTCGCGCATGGTGATGTTTGGAATGTATGCCACGGGTAAATCGCCCTTTAAAGACGTATATCTGCACGGCATGGTAAGAGCAATTGACGGCAAGAAAATGAGCAAGAGCCTTGGGAATAATATTGACCCGGATGAGTACCTTGAAAAATATGGTGCAGATGCACTGCGAATGGGGTTGATTTTTGGCACGGCTAACGGCAAAGACTTTGCTTTTCCACATGATAAAGTGCTGGCTTACCGCAATTTTGCCAATAAAATCTGGAATATGGCGAGATTCTTTTTACTGGAGGTTGAAAAGCTGAAAGAAACTGAAGGCAAGGAACCGGAGCAGTATACACCCGAAGTCTATTCCACTCTCGGCGTCACCGATAAGGAACTTGTAGACGGATTGGATGTGTTGATAAAGACGGTAAATGCCAACTTGGAAAAGTACCGGTTTGCGGATGCCGCCGATTCCATTTATCATTTTATGTGGAATGCTCTTGCGAGTAGCTATATTGAAGGTGTAAAGGAAAGAGAGGATAAAGATATAGCCTTAGGAGTTTTCCATCATGTATTTCTTAATTGCTTAAAGCTTCTCCACCCTTTCATGCCTTTTATCACAGAGGAGATCTGGAATAATATGCCAAAGACTACTAATGAGCCGTTAATAATTTCTGCCTGGCTTGGCAGATATGTATGATTCTGTATTAACAGCCTTAGAGAACCCATATTTGAATGTGGTTCATCAGCTACAGTGGGATGAAAAAATGGAGTCAACAGGTTCTGGCGGGGTTGTTGGCGTTGCAAAACCCGTAGCCTCCCCGGATAACCTACGCTCGACTTCTGTCGGAGAGTTGGATTTACCATTTTTTACAGTTTTGGCTGGTCTTGGGCCTAAATGGGAAGCTGGAAACCGATATTCAAAGAAGCTGCCTGGAGACTCTTGCGCAGTTTTCTACGTAGTTAATAATCAAGGACCAGCCCTTGCAACGGTGGTCCAGGAGGACGGTCTTAGCTCTGGCGACCCCACCGCTTTTATAGAAGTGGGGGGACGTGCGGTACATAAGTGTGCCTACAAGGCAGGCGAAGATTCGTTGGATTATAGGGTTTGGGGAAAACTAGTTTCTGCTATAGGTGGAGATATGGGATCGGAGTCTGTAGACGCCGATTATTTATCTGCTATTCTTTTTAGAGATTTCTTCCGTTTGAGTAACCCAGTTCTCATAGACATGTTGCGTTGTATGGAAACTGACCTATCAGGTTTGTATCGAACCGTTAACGATGCATATGCACTCACCTCTGCAGTAAAAAGTCGTGTAGAACATTTCACTACAGACTTAATACAAGCTAGGGCCCGTGCTCATGGTGGTTACATGTCACGTTTAGTTGCGGTTTCAAATGGAGAATATAGGCGCCACTGGGGAGATAGTATTCAAACATTAACAACAACAGTAGCCCTTCCTCACCAGGCTGATTACGGGTTGTCTGATCTTGCAGTCGTAAGCGATATGATACGTGGCAGGGCGGATTCGTTTATTGGTTTAGTAGGCAGTGGTGTGGGATTTCAGCATTTAGTGATGGGATGCGATAATAACGCTCCTATCGAAAGGATTTTTGCGGACATGGTTTCTAACCGCATTTTCCCAGATGAAAAATCTGCAAGAGAGTATTATCTAGAACACATCTACCCTCATAAACCCGGGAGAGCCGCATAGTTTGGTTGGGCTATTTGAGCACGAATCCTTAGTCAGTCTCCATACTTCCGGAGGTGGGTCTTTGTTTTCTATTGGCCAGATGTCCGATGGTGTGGTCTACCCAAGCCGTGGTTATGAGCGAAAAGCTGATGAACTAGATCAACTAATTCCCGAGTTGATACGCACATTTCGCAACAACCCTGCAGGTTTTGCAGCGGGTAAGATTGAGCAAGGATCTCCCGATGATTGGTGTATTACTGTACTCAGTAACAAGACATCTGATTAGCTTACAACCTCTCCCTCAACCGGTCCTTGATTGGAAGTATTGCCACCTTGATCGGTTTGACCGCCTGATGTATCTGATCCCGGTTGTGGTCCACTGTCCTGAGGGTTTGTACCCCCTGCCTGTTCTTGGCCATACATGGTCTGACCGATCTTTTGGATTTCCAGTGACAGCTCTTGTGTTTTGCTTTTTACTTCTTCCAGGCTGCCGTTTGGAAAAATGTCTTTAACGGCTTTTATTTTAGCCTCCACCGAAGCTTTTAAGTCGGAGGCAATTTTGTCGCCGGCGTCCCTAAGGCTTTTTTCAGCCGTATACACCATACTATCGGCAAGATTCTTTGCTTCAGCCAGCTCTTTCTTTTTCTTGTCGTCGTCGGCATGCGTTTGGGCTTCCTTAACCATTTTCTCAACTTCATCTTTAGCTAGGCCCGTGCCACCCTGAATGGTTATTTTTTGCTCTTTGTTGCTTGCTTTGTCTTTGGCCGTAACATTTAGTAGACCGTTAGCGTCTATATCAAACTTTACTTCTACTTGTGGGACTCCTCTGGGAGATGGGGGGATACCGTCCAGAATAAACCTGCCAAGCGACTTGTTATCCGAAGCCATTTCGCGCTCACCTTGCAAAATGTTTATTTCAACGCTCGTTTGGTTATCTGCCGCGGTAGAAAACACCTGTGAGGCAGAAGTTGGAATAGTGGTGTTTCTCTTGATAATTGGTGTGCTAACGCTGCCCAGGGTTTCAATGCCTAGCGTTAATGGAGTAACATCAAGCAGAAGCACGTCTTTTACGTCTCCACCCAGTACACCGCCTTGGATGGCGGCGCCTACCGCAACCACCTCATCCGGATTAACGCCTTTGTGCGGTTCCTTGCCAAAGAAGTTTTTAACAATCTCATTGACTTTAGGCATCCTGGTCATACCGCCAACCATAACAACCTCGTTAATATCGGTTTTGGCTAATTTGGCGTCGGCCAAGGCGTTTTCCATTGGCTTAAACGTTTTTTGCAGCAGTTCGTCAAACAGCTGTTCCATTTTTGCTCTGGTGAGCTTGATAGTTAAGTGCTTGGGGCCAGTGGCATCTGCCGTTATAAACGGGATATTGATTTCTGTTTCCGTAGCGCTGGAAAGTTCAATTTTTGCCTTTTCTGCGGCGTCCTTGAGTCTTTGCAGGGCCTGTCTGTCATTGCCCAAATCAACACCCTGGTCTTTTTTAAACTCATCTATCAGCCAGTGAATCAAAACCAAGTCAAAATCATCGCCGCCCAGATGGGTATCTCCATTTGTGGCTTTAACCTCAAACACACCTTCACCAATTTCTAAAACGGAAACATCATAAGTGCCCCCGCCAAGGTCGTAAACCGCTATTTTCTCATTTTTCTTTTTATCTAGACCGTAGGCTAAAGATGCCGCAGTGGGCTCATTGATGATTCTTTTGACGTCAAACCCGGCGATTTGTCCGGCTTCCTTGGTGGCATTTCTTTGCGAGTCGTCAAAGTAAGCCGGAACAGTAATTACGGCCTCTTTGATGGAAGTGCCTAAAAACTTTTCGGCGTCGGTTTTTAGCTTAAGTAGAATTTTGGCGGAAATTTCCTGCGGGGTGTAGGTTTTGCCTTCAATTTCCACGCAGGCTAGGCCGTTTTTGCCCTCTACGATGTTGTAGGGATAGTCTTTTTTCAGCTTTTGGGCTTCTGCATCCGTAAATCTGCGGCCCATTAGCCTTTTAATGGAAAACACCGTGTTTTTAGGGTTAACCACCTGCTGGCGCTTTGCCGTTACGCCAACCAGCTCCTGTGAGCCGGTGAAGGCCACAATGGACGGGGTGGTATTCATACCTTCAGCGTTGGGTATGACCTTGGTTGAGCCGCCTTCCATAACGGCCATGCAACTATTGGTTGTACCTAAATCTATACCTAATATTTTTGCCATATAGCCTCCTTAAGACTTGCCCACCTTTACTTTAGCGGGCCGAAGAATTTTATTCTTTAATTTGTAGCCTCTTGCGGTTGTTTCCACAACCTTGCCTTTATTAGTATCTTCGCAATCAAGTGTGTCTACGCATTCCATAGTTGCTGAATCATAGTCTTTGCCGTCTGTTTCCAGCTGCTTAACGCCGTTTTCTTCTAGTAGTTCCAGAAACTCTTTGACGATCATTTTAAGTCCGCTGTCATTTACATGTTTTTCAAGTAGCTGGAGATTGTCCACTATTGGAAGCAGCCGTTGGATCAGCAGCATGCTTGCAAATTGAGCGAACTCTTCCTTTTCTTCTGCGGTTCGCCGCTCCAAATTTTTGTAGTCGGCTAACGCCCGTTTCCAGTTGTTTTCCAGTTCCTCGATTCGCTTGTGCAAGTTCTCTATTTGGGATTTGTCATCTGTTGTTTGGTCCATACTTTACTGGTGTCGAGTGGGCTGTTCGCAACAGTCCTCGCTGCGCCGTGGGGAGTTGCTCACAGTCCACTCTCCACTATATAACTTACCACCCACCGGTTAACTCCTCTACTAAATTCTTAACATATCTTACTGTTGGAATGGCGTTGGAGTATCTCATTCGGGATGGGCCGAAAATGCCAATAAACCCCGATTTATTCTGGGTTTGGTATTTTGAAAAGACAAAGGTTGATTCTTCCATGCCTTCCACTGACATTTCATCACCCATTAAAATGCTGACTTCTTTTGCTCCGTAGGAAGCTTTTTCCAGCAGGTCGTTCATTACCTCAAACCGGTCTAAAATGGCTAAAGCGTTCTTAGCCACGTTGATATCCCAAAATTCAGAGTAGTCAAGTAAATTTGAGGCTCCGGTATAAACGGAAAAGCCGTCGTTAGTGGTTGAAAAAGATAGTTCATGGGTGGTGTCAGACAGCACCAGAGAAGCCTGTTTTAACAGTTTTTCCATTTCAAACCTTACCGGCCATAGCCTTTGCTTAATAGCTACTTCCTGCAAAACGGGAATTTCGTCTTCCTGTAGAAGTTCCTGAATAAAAAACCTGTAAGCTAGAGGGGTAGGCTTGCGGCCGGATGAGGTATGCGACATCAAAAGATATCCACGCTCCATCAGATCGGCCATTTCGTTGCGGATGGTAGCGGCAGAACAGGGGATTTTATACCGCTCGACTATGGTTTGGGAGCCAACCGGAACAGAACTTTCAAAGTACTCCTTAATAACGGCTTCCAGCAGTTTAATTTGTCTGTCGGTGAGATCAAACGGCATCTTATCACTTTTAACATAAGAGTGATAACGGTGTCAAGAGCACGTGGAGATGCCAAGCCTGGTAGTGATGTGGACTTACTTGTTAAGTTCAATAAAGTAGTAAGTTTGTTTGACCTTGCCAGAGCAGAAAATGCCCTAGAGGATCGCTTACGCCTGCCAGTGGATCTTGTGATGGAAAACAGCCTAAAGCCCTCCCTGCGCCCTTATATAGAAAAAGACTTAAAAGTTATATACGCAGAAAACTAAGAAAGAACTTGTCTGAATGCCGCTTGAGGGATGTCTACTCTACCGATTCTTTTCATACGCTCTTTACCCTTTTTCTGAATATCCAAAAGCTTGTCTTTACGCTCCCTGTGACCTCCCGACATCTTGGCTAACACGTTCTTTCTGATAGCCGGAATATCCTCACGCGCAATAATTTTCCCGCCGATCGCCGCCTGTAAAGCAACCGCAAACTGCTGTCTGGGGATAACATTCTTTAGCTTTGTTAACAATTTTTCGCCATAAGTGTATGCTTCCGATTTAAAAACAATTCTTGCCAGTGGTGCAACAGGCGTACCGTGTACTATAATGTCCAACCTCACCACTTTTGCGGCTTTATAGTCTAGGAACTCATAATCTACACTGGCAAAACCGGAGGAAACCGTTTTTAAACCGTCAAAAAAATTATTGATGAGTTCTGAAAGCGGCAGTTCAAACTCAAAAACCACACGTATTTCCGTTGGGTACTCCATCTTTCTAAGAACTGCCCGCCGGTTTTGACAAAGCGTAATTATGCCACCTGTGTAGGTTGCCGGGGCCACAATAGTAACCAAAATCCAAGGCTCGAGTACCTCTTTAATCCTTGTAGTATCTGGAAGCTCTGAAGCAGCCTTAATTGATAGCTCCTCACCGGAATTTAACACAACTTTATATTCAACAGTTGGAGTTGTAGAAACCAATGCCAACCTATACTCGCGTTCCAGCCGTTCTTGAATAATATCTGCATGCAGGAGTCCTAAAAACCCACATCTAAAGCCAAAGCCTAAAGCCTGCGAGTTTTCAGGCTCATAAGTAAGGGCAGAATCAGAAAGCGAGAGTTTTTCCAGCGAATCCCGCAGAAGGGGAAATTTGTCGTTTTCCACTGGGTAGATGGAGACAAATACAAAGGGTTTAACCTCCTTATAACCGGGCAGTTGGCCAACTGTTTCATCCGCCCACGCCAGAGTGTCACCAACCTTAACTTTGTGAATATCCTTTAAACCTGTAGCAATATATCCGACTTCACCGCACTCCAACCTTTGGCACTTTTCCCGTTTAGGAACCAAAATACCAATTTCTTCAGTTTGTGAAACGGCATTAGTGGCAAGCAACCTAACTTTTCTCTTTACGAGAATATCTTGTGTGTCAAATGCTCCGTCGACTACTTTTACTAGCGCCACCACCCCCAAATGCTCGTCGTAGTAATTATCAAAAACTAACGCGCGCGCCGGCAGGTTTGGGTTGCCGAATGGTGCTGGAACTCTTTTTATTACTTCGTGCAGCAGCAATTCCACGTTTGCCCCTGTTTTGGCCGATACGCTAAGAATTTCTCTTGGTTTGAAACCAAAAGTCTTTACCATGTCACCCTTAACTTTTTCGACTTCGGCATTTACCATATCTACTTTATTGAGCACGGGAATAATTGCTAACCTTGCATTCATGGCTTTGTAAACATTGGAAACGGTTTGAGCTTGGATGCCTTGAGTGGCGTCAACAACTAATATTGCACCCTCACAAGCCGCCAGACTTCGGGAAACCTCGTACGAAAAATCCACATGCCCCGGAGTATCAATCAGGTTCAGCTGGTAGCCGTTGTATCTCATTCGTACGGCCTTTAACTTAATAGTTATCCCTTTTTCACGCTCCAGCTCCATGCTATCTAGAGTTTGTTCCAGCAGGTGGCGTTTATCAATAGTTTTAGTGATCTCCAAGAACCTATCCGCCAAAGTGGACTTACCATGGTCTATGTGGGCAATGATGCAGAAGTTGCGGATTTTATCTTGTGGCATTAGGGAATTTTACCATCTTGTACCCGTTGACAGAAGTAGTACAAAAGTGTACCATTACCATTAATGACACTAAAGGAGCTTCAGAGCAATCTAAAAACACCAATTTTTAACCTTCAAGAGGTTGCAAAACTATTTCCGACTGAGTCAAAAAATACTATAAATATGCAAATAAAAAGAATGATTAACCGTGGAGATTTAGAACGGATACGCAACGGTCTTTACAGACTACCAAACACAAGAGTAGACGAATATGTTTTGGCGAACTTATTGTATCAACCCTCCTATGTGAGCTTAGAAACGGTTTTGAACAACTTAGGTGTAATACCCGATATTACAATGAATGTCACTAGTATCACTACTGTAACGAGCAAGATCATTTCTACAACCGCGGGCACTTTTTTATACAGCAAGATTGCCAAGGACTTGTATTACGGTTTTGATAAGATTAAAGACTCGGGGTCAAGTTACTACTGTGATGTTGCCTGTGTTGAGAAGGCTTTACTCGATTTAATCTACGTTCGTAGGGTTAGGAGTTTGGGTGAATATAGATTCGACTTCAGCGATGTTAATGCGGGCAAGTTAAACGCGCTTGCAGAAAAATTCCCTAGGTGGGTAAAGGAGGTACTAAATGAGCAATTTAAGATACTTGTTTAACAGTGTTTTGGATTTTGCTAAGTCTTATGGGCTGCCTACGGAAAAGAAGCGCGGTATCTTGCGTGAATATTACCAAGTTCGGTTGCTTCAGAAGATTTATGCGCAGGAATTATCAAAAAATTTATCATTTATTGGCGGGACAGCATTACGCTTTTTGAGGGGTATTAACAGGTTCTCGGAGGATTTGGACTTTGACACCCTTAATGGAATTACTAATAGGCAAATTAAGGAGGTTGTAACTTGCGTTGAGCAGGAATTTGAGCAGGAAGACGAGAGCGTAGATGTTAAGGTAGCAGAGAAGGGCGACAAATTTTGTTTCGAGTTTATGTTTCCTAATATTCTTTTTGATCTGGGACTTACCGAGCAAAAGCGAGAGGTTTTAATGATTAAACTGGATTATTTCCGGAATTGGAAGAATCAGCAAACAGAAACTGTACTTATGAACGAGTACGGTTTTTTGTCTACTGTTGTTACAAACGGTATTAATCAGCTTTTGGTACAGAAACTTACCGCTTACGTATGTAGGAGTCTAACGCAGACGCGGGATATTTACGATGTGGTTTGGCTTTTTGCGCAAGGCGCCCGTTTAGATAAGGACTTTATGCACGCTAACAACCTTGATGATTTACTGCCACGCGCAAAGGAAAAGCTATCAAAAGAGGGGATTGCCAGAGGTTGGGGAGATAAATTGCGGCCATTTTTGTTTAACAGCGCAGACGTTCAGAAGCTTGATATGTTTGGGGAGATTTTAAACCGTCTCGGCTAGGTAAACCAAAAACCCCGTCTGGTCGACGGGGTTTTGTCCTCTAGTGCTTGTTAATTAATTCTCTTAATAGTCACCCATATCGCCCATACCTCCCATTCCACCCATGCCTGCTCCTGCTCCACCTGGTGCAGGTTCTTCTTTCTTGGGCGCCTCTGCCACTAAACATTCCGTGGTAAGGACCATAATGGCTACAGACACAGCATTTTGAGTAGCACTCCTAGCTACCTTAGCCGGATCGATAATACCTTCTTTAACCATATCGGAATACTGCATGGTAACAACGTTGTAGCCGATATTCGGGTCGTTTTTTTCCTTTTGCTGCCTTTCGATCTCGCCCAATACCTTGCCTGGATCAGCCCCGGCGTTCTGCACAATCATTCTTAGCGGTTTTTCTAAGGCCGCATACAGAATCTTGACACCCGTTGCCTCTTCTGCTTCCAGTTTAAGGGTTTCAAGAGCTTTACGGGCTTTGAGAAAGGCCACGCCGCCTCCGGGCACTATACCCTCTTCAACAGCTGCTCGCGTGGCATTAACTGCATCCTCCACCCTTAACTTTTTCTCTTTTAGCTCGGTTTCAGTTGCAGCTCCAACCTTGATAACAGCAACACCGCCGGAAAGTTTGGCTAACCTTTCCTGTAGTTTTTCTTTGTCGTAAGTGGATTCGGTTTTAGCAAGCTCGTTTTGAATTTGCCCGATTCTGGCGTCTATAGCTTTTTTATCGCCCTTGCCACCCACAATTGTTGTGTTATCTTTGTCGGCAATAATTCGGTCGGCCCTGCCTAAATCCTCAACTTTGGCTGAATCCAGCTTTCTACCCAATTCTTCGGAAATAACATTGGCGCCGGTTAGGGCGGCGATGTCGGAAAGCATAGCTTTCCTTCTGTCGCCAAACCCCGGGGCTTTTACAGCAAGCGCATTAAATGTGCCTCTAAGCTTGTTGACCACCAAAGTGGCTAATGCTTCGCCTTCAATATCATCGGCAATAATTACCAGATTTTTGGACACTTTCACGAAATTCTCAAGCATTGGCAGCAGATCCTGAATGCTGGTGATTTTTGTGTCGGTGATCAAGATATATGGACTTTCAATTTCTGCCACCATTTTGTCCGGATTGGTAACAAAGTAGGTTGAGGCAAAGCCCTTATCAAACTGCATGCCCTCTTTATACTCAAGCTCCATTTGCAGACCCTTGGACTCTTCCACGGTAATAACCCCGTCTTTGCCGACTTTTTCCATAGTTTCGGCTATCAAGGTGCCTATTTCTTTATTTTGTGCGGAGATGGTGGCAATTTGCGCCTTTTCTTCCTTAGTAGAGATGTCTTTCTTGAGCTTCTCGATTTCCTTAACTACCGCTTCCAACCCTTTTTCCAAGCCGCCCCGCAACATCATGGGGTTGGCGCCGGCTGAAATGTTCCGCAAACCTTCTTCCACTATTGCCTGTGCCAATACCGTTGCGGTGGTTGTACCATCGCCTGCGGTATCATTGGTTTTTTCTGCGGCCTGCCTAACAAGTTGTGCGCCCATGTTTTCAAACTTATCTGTAAGTTCAATTTCTTTAGCTACGGTAACGCCATCGTGTACAACTTGGGCTGCACCCCAGGACTTGTCCAGCGCCACATTTCGGCCCTTTGGCCCTAGTGTTGTTGCCACTGCCTTGGACAACTTATTAATGCCGTCCATGAGCTTTTTGCGTGCCTGATCACCATAAATAATTTGTTTTGCTGCCATAATGCCTCCTTAGCCTTCTATAACGGCAAGAATATCCTCTTCTTTGACCAGAAGATACTCTTTTCCGCCAACTTTAAGTTCTGTGCCTCCCCATTTTTTGTAAATGACTCGGGAGTTGATGTCAATTTTTATTGGTACTACTTTACCGTTTTCATCGGTTTTGCCCGGTCCCTTTGCTAAAACTTTACCCTCTTGGGGTTTTTCCTTTGAAGTGTCCGGAAGGACTATTCCGGAGGGTAGAGTGGTTTCTTTCTCCGCCGGCTCTATAAGAAGATAATCGGCAAGAGGTTTGACTTTTGATACTTCTGCCATATGCCTCCTTTAAATTTAAGTTATAAAAACTAAGCGTGAATTTTTTAGCACACTAAGGGGGAGAGTGTCAATACCCTGCATTTTATAATTCGAGCGTAAAACTACCAGTGTAAACTGGTAGATATAAGCTAAAATAGAAAACTCGCTATGCGAGAATTTAGATGTACTCATCGGCTGATGCGCAGCGTCACACAGCAAACCACCTGCGTAAGCTGGTGGTTGTTGATTTCCTCTTCCAATTCGCATGTTTTTTTGGAGTTTTCAACTCCATTTTGCAAACTTATTGTAACTACAAGGTAAAATGGAGGCCTGAGCCGGAATCGAACCGGCGTATAGGGGTTTTGCAGACCCCTGCCTTACCACTTGGCTATCAGGCCATGTATTGCGGAAAACAACAGCTAATTATTAATAGCGCTGTCAACGTTGATATTTTAGCATTAAAATGGTATTTTTTGGACATGGCAGATAGAGTTTCTACGATCTTTACTCCCGTTAACCAAAAATATTATTCAGGTTCGGCGGTTTCTTCTGCGGGCCAGAAGAAAAAGAATATATTTGCTTTTGTACTAACCGCGGTAGGCGTGGTTTTAACCTGCTACTTTGGCTATTTATTGGTGAATAGATTCTTTTTTCCGTCTGCAAAACCCTACTTGGACGCTGATGTCTACTACGGAAAAGCTAAGGTAAGTGTTAATGGTGTGGAGGCAGGGGAAACGCCCTTAGAAAACTATGTAGTTAAAAAAGGCTCCGGAACGGTTAGATTTGAAGGTGACGCCGGGGTGGCTTATGAAACCACAGTACCTTTTGAAGCCGGATACCCAAGCCTGGTAAAAAGAGATTTAGGAGTTGACGAGGTGTTTTCCAGCGGTTTCAGCCTGTGGTACGAAAAATCCGATACCGGCAATGTGCTAAGCGTGATATCCGAGCCGTCAGACGCCTTGGTTTTTATTGACGGTTCAGAAGTGGGCAAAACACCGTTTGCTTCGGACAAGCTTACCGACGGGGCCTACGAATTAAGAATTGAAAAAGCAAACTACGAACCCCAAAATTTTAGGCTGTCAGTATTTAAGGACCAAAAAGTTAACGTGGCATTTAAACTTTTTCCCTTACCCGCGCCGGCAAGTGTAAAGCTCATGACCGGCTCAACTAACATATACGATGTAAATTCAGCCGATAGCATTATAACCGCCAATCCCCAGCAGTGGGCAAAAGCCCTTGTGTACTGGAATAAAACCCGAGGTATCAACATAATGGGTTACGGTATAAATCGTGACTTTGTTTTTAAGTATGTCTTGGACTTTGCCGGCAACTTTTATGACACCGATGCGAGTGCAGTTGACCCTGAAAAGGTTGTTTTGGCTGACGGCAAGATTGCCTATCTTAGAAAAGAGGCAGATGTCGAAGGTGTTAGCGCACAGGCAAAGGAGAGCTTGGCAAAAATTGGTACCGGAGCGGGGCTTGGCAAGTCGGTTAAAGTTATTACCACCCCAACCGGTTGGCTAAGGGTTAGAAGCACAGCGAGCTTAAACGGCACCGAAGTTGGCAGACTTAGTGTAGGAGATATTGTTACAGTAATTGAGGAAAGCGCCGGCTGGGTGAAAATAAAAAGCGCCTCCGGTTTGGAAGGCTGGGCTTCGGCTGACTATCTCCAATCACTTTAAATACCATTCAAGCAGATCAGGCCTTAGCGTTTTGATTTGTTCTACTGATTTGCCATAGTCGTCTTGCAAACCCAGCAGCTTTTGATACTTGGCAAGCTCTGTCGCAACGCCTACGTCATTTGGATACATGTTTAGAACCTGACGAAAGTAGTTTTGAGCAAGGCCTTTGTAATAGTCGTCCGAATTGTAGTCCACCGTTCCCGCTTGTGTATCAATAGTTAAGTTAGTGATGGTAAGCAGATAGTACAGGGGAATCAGGCCTCTAGTGTTTGCTGGGTTTTCGGCGTTTAGTTCTTGGGCTTTAACTAAGTCAGCATACACCAATTTTTTTAGTTCCTGCAGTTTAAGATTATCAAACTGCACTGCGTATACAAGGAGGGCTTTCGCCCTTAATCGGTAATAATATTGCTCCCGGGTATTGAGCGTAATGGCGGCGCTTGCCAGTTGTAGGGCCTTGGCTGGGTCGCCCGCTTCAAACGCTTTGATCGAGCTTTTAGCGTATACATCCGCCGCAAAGTTTTTAGCACCTATGGTACTGATCAATATGACTATAAAGATACCAACAGCCACGAACACCTTGGTGGTAATCGGGTTGGTTTTTGGCGCTTGTGTATTGGTAGTGTTTACCTCCAGTAAAGCTAAAAAAAGCCAAAACAGCAGGGTTGTGCTTATTGTAGGCCAGCCAAATAGGTTGGTTACATATAGCCCAATCAAGGAGGGAGTGAACACACGGTGTTTGACCAGGATGGTGTTGAGTACAAGTATCAAATATAAAGCCAGGCCAATGATGCCGTTCTGCGCTAATAGTTCCAGATAGTAATTGTGCGGTTTGTTAAGAATATAGTTCCATTCCGACGAGTAATTTAGCTCTTTTGGCCGATAGTTCTGAAAAACATATGGAAATGTTTCGGGCCCCGTGCCTACAAGTAGGTTTTTTACCGACGAGGTGGAGATAGCTATAGTGCCCTGCCAAATTTTTTTTCGGATAAAGCCGCTGTCAGAGACTTGGTATGTTTGAGATCCGGGTTTTATCTCCTTGGGCTGGTTCGTTGGCGCAGTTGTTACCGCGCTTTTGGGTGCGATAGTTAGTTCGGTGATAAAATCTACAACTTTTGGGCCGAAGATGCCCGGATTTAGAACTGCAAAGGCTACGCAAATGATCGTGGACGGGAGCAAGAATTTAAGATTTGGTCTAATTAGCGGAGTATTTAGTCCGAGCAAGCCTATTGTCGCTGCGGCAAGGCCGAGAAGACCAGAAAGCGAGTAGGCGTACCAAAAACCAAAGAAGTTAACTATAGCTAAAGCGAAAAAAACGTATTTTAAAGTCTTTACCTTTGTTTCCATGGCCAGGTACACAAGCAGGGGCATAATCATACTGACATAGGCCGCATACCAGTTAGGCTGGCCGAAGGTGGAGAAAGCCCTTACGGTTGTATCGACTGCCCAACTACCCCCATGGCCAAAATGCTGTAAAACGGCCAGGACAGCAATTGGTACAGAGCCGGCCGCAATCATGTATAGTAGCCGGCGCTGTAGGACTTCTTTGTCGGTTATATTTAAGAGTAGACGGAAAGCGAGAAAGATACCAAAAAACACTATAGTTGCAATAAGCCCGCCGTTAAATCTAGAATAGTAGCCCCAAAGCGCTGTGTTTGGATACCGGGAGAGGATAGTAGATACCACATTACTCGTTACAAAAAGCGTGGCACCTATACTCAAAAGGGATTTGGTCCAAACAGCCGGCCAGCGCCTGTAGGCCAGCACAGTACAAACACTAAACAAACTGCCGACAAGATAAACAAAATGCGTTTTGGGGAATTCAAACAGCTCAACTGTGATATAGCCAGAGATTAGCGGCGTGAAAAAAGCCAGAATATAGAGCAATAACGTTGACATGCGTTTTCCCATTGCCTATTATAATAATGTATTCCTGCCTATGTTTTCAAAATTGTTAGTTAAACTAATTGACGAGGCGATAGTTCCAGCTATCTATTTGATTACCGCTAGGGTTGTGTCTTTGGTATTTATTGCCCATCTATTCAACATCCGCGTGAGCTTGGGTAGCCAGGGTTTTGTTTACAACTCGCAAGCAGATTACATGCTGGTGAATTCATACTCCTTACTTTTTATGATTGGGGCGCTATGTATTGGACTTGCGCATATAGTTGTGAAATCGGTGGTGTTTCACGACACCCATATAACCCCGCCACTTGCGGCAAAACTCTTTTCGGCCAAAGCTCAACACTTGATTCAGGATTCCTTTCATCTGTATTCTCAAGGGGTTATTTGGATGTCGTATTTGTACTTTTTAACTATAGGGGCTTGGGTTATGAGCATGTTTGACATACTATATACGTGGGTTGTTTATGTGGCTTTTGGTCTTGCCGTTTTGTTTAGTTACGTGTTTATTGTTGACGTTGAACGCGAGATTTTGGCAAACGTGCCAAGGAGGAAGTGATAAAAAATGAAGCAGGGTAAACTTGACTATTTGGAAATAAAATTTGCGGCGGATATCCTGCTTTTGCTACTGCTTCTTGCGCTTTTAGCTCTGCCCGTTGCTTCATTGGGTATTTCGGGCGTAATAGACTTGGTGGATCCCGAGGTTGCCGGAACAAGCATTACCAACACCAATTATTAAAGAAAAGTTGGTAAACCCCCTTGCATCAGGTAGATAATAAAAAAAGCAGAAGTCAGCCAAACGGCTATTGTTAGCATTATAGGTTTATCTGAAAGCAAAACCCTTTCTGGCGATTCGGCATCCTTTTTTTCGTAGATTACGTATAGATATCTTGCAACGCCGTAAATAACCATAGGAATAGTAACCATCATCCACTTTGGTGTAGAGAAAATGGAAGGTAGCAAACTAATAAAATTGCCTTTTACTTCTTGCGCAGGGGCTTGAAAGGTAAAAAGCGCGTATGTAACTAGGCAGAAACTTGAGGAAATGGAAATCATGGAATCCAGCAGACTGTCTGGGTAATGCCGCAGGGTGGCGCGTGTTTCTGCTAAAGTCTCCTTGCCCTGAAACTCCGCTAGAATAGTTTTTTCTGACCGTCTTTTACCAAAAGCAAGTAGGAGAGAGAGGCCTATGGTGGTTAGCAGAAGCCACGAGGAAATAGAGCTGTACGAGGCGATGCCCCCGGCCAGTACTCGAATAATAAAGCCCGTAGCCACAATCAAGGAGTCTAAAATAATAACGTGCCTAAAATAAAAAGAATAGCAAATCTGCATCAACAGATAAACAATGCACATGACGGTAAAATAAGTTCCAATTGCGTTATAGCCTGTAATTAGACCGGAGCCAGCCAAAGCTACCGCCACAACTGCGGCCAGACCTTTAGACAATTTGCCGCTGGGGATAGGCCGATTCTTTTTGATGGGGTGTTTCTTATCTTTTTCCTCGTCTACAATGTCGTTCATAAAATAAGTGGCGGACGACAACATGCAGAAAGTGACAAAGGCCCAGACTGCGAGTGTAAAGTTTTTTGGTTCAAATAGTAGTCCAGCAAAAAAAGCCGGCGCAAAAACAGTGAGATTTTTTGACCACTGTCTTGGTCTGGCTGTTCGAATAAGCTGATATACTAGGTTGACCACGCTCTAATTCTATCAGGATGCTATAATTAAATCTATGCTTCTAACACCGCATACGCTGGTAGGTGTTGCTATAGCCAGGGTGGTGCCTAACCCTTTGCTTGCGGTTCCGCTTGCCTTGGTTATGCACTTTTTGGGCGACAAAGTACCGCATTGGGATTTTTACTCCTTTACCACCAGAGACCAGCGGCTCAAAGGCTGGCGACCTATTGCTGTGTTGGCCGATTTTGGCTTAGGCATTGCCGTTGGTGTGTTTTTTACTTTATACGCTTTGTGGGTAAGAAATGATTCTTCGTTGGCCATTAGCACCCTGCTTTGCGGCATTGCCTCCGTACTGCCTGATGCTTTGGAGACCCCGCATATTTATACGGAAAAAAAGATTAAGTGGATTGAAAAACTTACTACCATCCAAAAAATAATGCAGACTCAAGCCCCCTTGCCTTGGGGAGTAATCACGCAGATTGTAGTTGGTCTTGTTTCTCTGGCAATTGTTCTTTAATCGCAGTTTTTTCTTTACCAGCGGATAGTATATTTAGAGCGATGATACCCACGCTTACTAGGCCTCCCGAGATCAAGGTTACCGGCACAGCGGATTTTTCTGCTGTAATGAGTCCGACAGTTCCAAAAATTAGGGTGGAAGCCCAATAGAACAGAGCGATTCTTTTAACGCTCCAGCCCCTTGCCATGAGCAGATGATGCAAGTGTTTTCTGTCACCCTTGAGCGGGTTTTTGCCTTGTAGGACCCTGCGGGCAACGGTTATGGTGCCATCTAGGAATGGGATCATAATAATCATTATGGCAGTGGCGACCTTTGCTCTAGACATAATAGAGATCGCCGAAATAAGAAGTCCAACAGTTACCGCGCCAAACCCCCACATTACTTTAGACGGATGCCAGGTGTGCGGGATAAAGCCCAAGCAGATGCCGCCGGCAATAAATGCCATTTTGGCGGTGGTTATTTGTACAGGTTCGGTACCTACAAGCCGCAGGGCCAGAAGTCCAAGAATGATAAAGGCAATGCCGGAAATGCCGCCGAACTGACCATCGACGCCGTTTGACCAAGAGAGCATGTTCATGATGGCGAGTGTCCAGATAAGCGTGAACAGATAAGGCAGCGGCATAAAGACTTTGCCCAAAATGGTAACAGCAAAATCCGTAAGAAAAATACTGCCGTCAAACGGGTTGCTCACATACTGCGGTACAACACCAAACAGTATAATGATGAAAACCGGTAGCGGCAATAGGGCAACCAGCCGAACTATGGGATTTTCTAGTGCTTTGACTTTTGAGCCGGGATTGGCGTTTTGAAAATCGTCGATCAGGCCTATTAGCCCGCATAACAGCACGGCGGAGAGTATGGCCAAAGTTACACCATTTTTTGGTAGGAATAACAGGGCGAGAACTAGAAATAGCACGGCAAACAAAAACCCCCCACCTCGCGCCGACGGTTTAACCAAGATCATGCCGGGATGATGGTGTTTACTTGGGTCGGTAACCAAGTTGTGCTTAACCGCCCACAAAGTGAATTTTGGCAACACAAGGTACGAAGCGAGAAACCCTAGTATGCCCAAGCCCAAAAAGCCCCAGTCCTGATACGATATGTTGATGGAAAAGATGGTTTTGGAAAAGAAGGCTTCGGCAGACGCCATACTTACTATGCGGGCTGCAGAGGCAAGACTCACTAAATTGAGCAGGCCCGCGCTATACAAAAGTATTCTGGATAAGTAGGTAAAGTAGAACTTTTTCGCTAGGTAGGCAAGCACAATAGCAAGGGTTGTGTACAAAAAAGCCACCACCGGGATAATAAACAGCTTTTCCTTTGATGCCATAATGTCTACACCCCACAGTTTGGTGTACCACAGAGGGACGTAGTAATTGATGCGGTTAAAGCTTGCGGCAATTAATATGGTGCAGGCAACAAGTGGAGCAATAGCTAGCAGTCGGATATAGGAATCTTGATCTTTTAAGCCTCTACTAAGGTATTTATTGAGCCTGATAATAACCAAGTAGGTTGTTGCTTTAGCTTTTTCCGTTAGCCTTGTTATATGCATTAGTTTTAGCCCCTGGACATTTTGGGGGTGAAGTACAGATCTTTCATTTTTTTGCCAAACATCATTCTGGTTTGAGCGTCTAGGAATGGAAAGAACGAAAAAGTCAGCAGATTGATAACAACTAACGGACCCTCCAGCAGAAAAATGATTTTTCTAATAAGCGGCAGGTTTTTTGGAATCGGCCCCACGATTTTTATTTTTAGGTAGGTGATGGGGATGATAAGAACCAAAATAGAGGATAGCAAAAGGCTTATGGAGTATGGCAGGCTATAGGCAAAATTAGACTGCTTAACGTATTTATTGGCAAAAGTGAGAATGTAGAAGCCAAAAGTGATTAAAAAGACAGTGCTTACCAATAGCGTTTTATTTTTTATTTGGGTGTAGACCCATAACAGCTTCTTGGCCGCCGGCACTTTTTTGTTGTGAATAAAGCCTTTTACCGAAAGGGGGAAGACGATAACCCCCCAGCCCCATCGCAGCAACTGCTTATATAGACTGACATACGAGTTAAGGTAGTTTTTGCCTTCAACCGCGTCCGCGGCGTATGGGATGTAGTGGCACACACCGGTGAAGTCGCCATTGCGGGCAAAAAAGGCCCGCCAGTAGAAAACCGTATCGTCGATACCTAAGCCAACATCCCAATAATTGGCGTCAATCAAAGTTTGCAGCGAAGCTGAATAAGCAGAAAAAGTCTCGCGCGTTTGTGGGAGGCCGGAGATCCAGTTGGACAGGGTAGAAAGGGTAACCGATGCGGCTTCTATTCGCATAACGGTGGGGACTTTCCAAAAATTGTTGCTAAACAAATGGACTGCCGTAGTATAGAAGTGGTTGTTTCTTTTGTCGGTTGTTAGATACAAATGGGTAAGTCGTGCCAGGTACTGCGGGTTAATTACGTGATCGCCGTCGATGGTGCTGAAGATGTAGTTTTTTATAGCCTCGCCTTGGGCAACCAGTTCTTCAACTGCGTGTTTGGCGCCCCATGCTCTGTTTGCTCCGCCGGCGCCTTTTGCTTCCCCCGGTATGCCGGCCGGATGGATGTATATTTTTACTCCGGCAAAGTCGCTTTTTCTTTTGCCTAGGGTGGTGTTTATGTCGGCTACCACTCGTTGCGCAAATTTTTCTTCCACTGTGCAAACCAACAGTATTTGTTTTAGGGGCATGGTTTGGGCAAAAATACTATCCAGTGAGTTTTTTATAACGTCGGCAGGTTCGTTGTAAGTTGGGATCAGAAGAAAATGGACAATACTGTTTAGGCTTTCCGGTAGGGTTTCTTTGTCTAGCAAGCTAGTCCAGCTAGTCTCTAATTTATGGCACTCCTGCCACCAATCCATCCCCAGCTCTTTTTTGTAATTCTTGTAGCCTATTACTAGTCCTCTAAAGTGTTTAATGGCAAGATAAGCCCAGTAAACAGCGAGAAAAGTGAGAATGTAAATGACCGATTCGGGATGGATGAGCCCTAACCAAATAGGGCATAAAAGCAAACTCCAGGTGAGAAACCCCGGAATAAACTCCAATATGTGTTGAAGTATTCTGTCTTTTAGTGACTCTTGGTTTGACATAGTTACTTTACGACATTAATGCAGAGCAAAAAACTTGCAGCTATTAGTATATGACTGGTAGGCAACTTCTTCCAGCGTGGTTCCTCTGGCTTTAGCTACGCTTTGTGCCACGATTCTAACATATTTGGGTTCGTTGTTCTTGTTTGGCGAGACCTCTATTTGAGCCGACTGTGGAAGGATGTACGGTGAATCCGTTTCCACTAAGTACATGTCTTGCGGCACTTTTTGTGCGACTCCTGTAAGGTACTTTTTTGTTGTGCGGGTAATAAAGCCGGAGAACGAGATGTATAAGCCAAGGTCCAAAAAGCGCTTGGCGGTGGCCCAGTCGGCATCAAAACAATGAATAACGGCATTAAACGGGGCGTTTTTGCCGGCTGCGCGGAGTAGGTTTATTACGCTTTCTGTGCCGTTGCGGTTGTGGACTATTAGCGGTAGTTTGTACTTGATGGCAAGTACTATTTGTGCCTCAAACAACTCTTCCTGCTCGGAGAGGGGCCGCTGATTGCTCCAGCCGGTGTTGTCTATACCGCACTCTCCTACAGCTACTACTTTAGGATTAGTTTGGAGCGTTGCTTCCAACTTGGTTACTATATCGGCTAAGGTCTTGTCTCGTTCCGCGTTTGGGTAGATGCCCAGTCCGCAGTATACATTTTGATAATTTGTGCAGACTTCTAAAACCTTTGGATGTTCCTTTAGGTCTGTGCCGATGTTTATGATTTTCTCTACTCCCCAATCTTTAGCTCCGGTTAGAAGTGTCTCCAGAGTGGGCTTATTGGTTAGGTGCGGCAGATGGGCGTGGGAGTCTATGAGGTTAATATCCATAGCCGCCCTTTACGAACTTAGTCTGGGGAAAAGGCCACCTTGGGCAGAGATTTTTGCTTGGAGAAACTGGCTTTGGATTTTTTGGCTTGTTTGGGGCATAAAGGGCTCAAGCTTTAACGCTATTGCCAGTACTTCCGCCGCTTCGTGATCAAGAATGGTATTTGCCTTGGCTTGCTCGGTTATTTTCCAAGGTTCGTTTTGATTGATGTGCTTGTCTAGTTCTTTGATATGCTCCCAAATATTGGCAATAGTTTGGTCTGTCCTAAGGTCATTAAGAAGCGGCTTGGCCCAGTCGGCAGCCCAGCCTACTTGCGGTTTTGACGCAAGACCAATTTGCCATTTTTCGCATAGCTTAGCCACTCTAGCTACCACGTTGCCTAAGCCGTTTGCCAAGTCGGCATTGTATACTTCTTCAAAAGCCTTAATCGAAATGTCGGAATCGTCCACAACCGGTCCATGTGTGAGCATGTAGTACCGCACAGCGTCGGCTCCGTATTTAGCAACAAGGTTAGACGGCAGAATCACGTTGCCTTTAGACTTGCTGATTTTTTCACCGTTTAAGGAGATAAACGAGTGGACGACTACTTCATTTGGCAGTTTTAAGCCCGCGCTTTTGAGCATGGCTGGCCACAACAGCGTGTGCCATCTGGCAATGTCTTTGCCTACCACATGGATGATGTGGGTTGACTCGTCCCAAAAGCCTTTTTGACTACCTTCGGTGTAATAGTTAATTAACGCGTCAAACCACACATATATTACCTGCTCCGGATCCACCGGACACTCGATGCCCCACGCCACTTTGTACTTTGGCCTGGTAATTGGAATGTCGGTGATGCCTTGGTCAATAAAAGCCAGCATTTCCCTTTTTTTGCCTTCTGGGGTGATCCTTAAGGTGTCTGACGTGATAAGGTTCTTTAAAAATGGAGTGTACTTTGCCCATTTGAAAAAGTAGTTCTCCTCCTCTACGGTTTGAATTTGCCGGGTGGTGTGGTTTGGGCACTGGCCGTTTGCGTTAAGCTCGGAGAGGGTTTTGTATGATTCACAGCCCTCGCAGTAGAGGCCTTTGTAGGCGGCTTTGTACACGTCGCCGGCATCATATGCTTTTTTAAAAAACTCTGCGGCAATTTTTTTGTGATCGGAATCGGTGGTTTTTATAAAGCGGTTGTAGGAGATATTTAGACTGTCCAGCTGGGCCTTGTCTTTAAGCGAGATGTCTTTAACGTATTCTGCAACCGGCGTGTTATGTCTTTGGGCGGCTTTTTCGTTGGTGGTGCCGTGTTCGTCGGTACCCACGGTGAACAAAACTTTGTCTGTGCCGAGTTTTAGCCGGTAAAAGCGGGCGATGGCATCAGCCACTATTTTTTCGTAGGCATGGCCAATGTGGATAACGTCGTTAGTGTAATCTATTGCGGTTGTAATAAATACTTTGGCTTTGGTCATATGGGGGAATTATACCCCACTGGTGTGGGTTGGATAAAGAAAAAGCGTTGTGGGTAGAATGCAGTAGTAAAGAGCGCACCGTTTCTGTTCATCCCCCCAGCGCTAGCTGGTACAGAAACGGCGCTTTTCGCTGATTTCCAAACGCTATTGTTTGGAAACAAACAGAAGTATAGTAGGTCCCCTGTGCGGCAAAGTCAAATCTCTTGTAAGTTTTTTGGGGCTATAATCTAACAAATGGATCGTGTGGCGATTTTGAGAAAAGCGTGTTTTAAGAAGGGCGAGGATATTCTTGGTGACATCTTAGCTGGCAGAAAAACTATTGAATCCAGATGGTATGTGAACAAAGTGGCGCCGTGGGATAACATCCATGCCGGAGACACAGTGTACTTTAAAGAATCCAGCTGCCCCGTTACTGCGAAAACCAGAGTTGGGAAAGTCTTGCAATTCGATGGTTTAACTGCAGTGTCTATTAACGAGATTGTAACTAGCTATGGAAAACTGATTGACCCAAACATTTCGGAAGACGAGTTTACAAGCTGGTGTAACAGTCACCCGGAGAAGCGCTATTGTATTTTGGTGTTTTTGGAGCATGTGGAAAAAATAGGCCCGTTTGAGATATCAAAGCAAGGCTTTGGCATTTCATCTGCCTGGTTAGTGGTTGGGGATATAAACCGGGTGCGAATATAAACTGCTGGGGAGAAACAAACGCACGTTGATGTATTTATTTCTCCCCAGTTGGGTTCATCAGGTTTTTGGACCTGACGGCCGGCTGAAAAGTAGGAACGCCATGAAGATCGCTAGCACAACGGCTAGCACAAACGCCCCCGGGTCCTCAAGGACCATTACAACGAGGTTAGTAATAAACTCTTCCATCTGCCACTCCTTGATTGGGATTTGGTAATTATACAACAAAAATTGATATAAGGCGACCTACAGTATTAGCAACCTGAAGTAGAAAAAGAGAACCGGGGAAAAGCAAACACCTGATGAGGCGCATGTTTTTCCCCGGTCGGCTCAGGTCATTCATCATCGCAGGGCTCCTCTGCCTGCGAAATGGACGATCCGAGCATGCTTGGTCCTAGTACTAGGACTATGAGCACTAGGACCACGATCGCTGCGATGATCCACATTTCCCACCTCCTTGGCGAGATAGTCTAATAATACAATAAAAATGGTAATGATTCAGTGGTTATGGGCGATTACAGTAGTCGAATGATTTCTTTGCAAGCCAGAGCTAGTTAGCTTATCTGATCACAGAGCCTTCGGCGGCGGGTTCGGTAATTTCCAAAGGAATTGGCTTTTCGGCCTCATCTACCATGAGCATCATGCCTTGGCTAACTCCCTGGCCCATTTTTCTTTCTGCAAGATTTACAATAAAAACGAACAGCCTACCTTGAAAAAAATCCGGTTGAAAATACTTTTTAACCCCGGCCAAAACAGTTTTTTTGCCAAACTCATCGCCGAAATCTACTGTAAATTCCAATAGCTTATCGCTCCATTCCGGGGCTTGGCAGTCCACAACCCTGCCCACCCGTAAATCCAGTTTTTCAAAATCTGTGTGACTAATCGCTTGTTTAATCATAAAATTGAGTAGCCGCCATCGACCACTAAAACTTCGCCCGTTATAGCATTTGCCTGGTCGCTTGCCAAGAATAACACTGCATCGGCAATTTCTTGTGGCTTAAGAAGTCGGCCTATGGGGGTACTTTTAATCTCGCAGTTGCGCCTTTCTTTAGTCCAATTGGCGAGCATGGGAGTATCGACATAGCCGGGTGCTACAGCATTTACTGTAATGGTTGGAGCAAGCTCTTTAGCCAGCCCTTTAGTTAAACTAATTACTCCGGCCTTAGAAACCGCGTAGTGAATATTCCCGCTGTTGGAGCAATGAGCGAGTCCTCTAAAAGATGAAACGTTAATGATTTTTCCGGATGTCTGCTTGGCCATTAATTTAACCGCCCCGCGTGAACATAAAAAAACTCCGGTTAAATTTACCGCTATAACCTTGTCCCAGTCAACCTTTGCCAGCTCCAAAAAGGGTTTTGGTTTTGAAATGCCGGCGTTGTTGACTAAAATGTCCAGTCTACCCAAAGTGCTGGCTAGCGCTGTAAAAAGCTCCATTACACTTTGCTCACTAGCAACATCAACCGGAGCAAAATGCATGTTTTCCGATTCCTGTTGCCATTTGGTAACGCTTATATCGGCACACACTACCTTTGCGCCTTGGGCAAGAAAACTCTCGCACACTGCCGAACCAATACCGCCGATTCCACCTGTAACAAGAACGCACTTGTCCTTAAAGTCCATACATTAATGTTAGCATACACCGCCCTTAACAATGCTAAAATAGACTTATGGATTTAACGCTTGCTGTTTTACTGCTTTTTGGCATAGGTCTTGTTGGCTTTATTCTCTACAGTCAGATAAGGTCACTTAGAAAAGAGCCGGATACCAAAAAAGACGAAATCCTTATGGAGTGGCTAAAAACCATGCGGGAAGAGGTAAAAGGCTCTATTGACAAAAACTCACAGACTTTGGAGCAGCAGCTAAAAGCCCAAAGGGAAACCTTGGACAAGCAGTTGAGCGACCAGCGGCAGGAAGTAACCAAACAATCCGGTATGATGATGCAAAACCTAACCCAGCAGCTGCAAAACTCGCAGGAAGTTATTGGCAGGGTGCAAAAACAGCTTGGCGGCATTGAGGAATTTGGGAAAGACATTAAAGATTTGAGCAACGTATTAAAGTCGCCAAAACTTAGGGGTGGGTTGGGTGAGCAGTTTTTGTACGAAATACTTTCAAACATTCTGCCCAAAGAGCTGTATGCTACCCAATATAAATTTAAAGACGGATCTGTTTGTGATGCTGTTGTGTTTACCGACCGTGGGACGATTCCGGTTGACTCAAAATTCCCCATGGAAAACTATAAACTAAGCATAACCACCGAGAACCCAGAAGAGCGGGATAAGGCTAAAAAGTTATTTATAAGCGACGTGAAAAAACGGATAGATGAAATTGCCAGCAAATATCTGCTTCCGGCTGAAGGCACTACCGGCCAGGCTGTTATGTACATTCCAAGCGAGTCGGTTTTTTATGACCTGATTGTGAATACCCCGCAGGTGGAAGAGTATGCCAGGGATAAAAACGTAATGCTCGCCAGCCCCAACACGATCTCTTATTTCCTAAAAGTGGTGCTTGTGGCTTACCGTCAACATGAACTACAGAAGCATACGTCTAAAATTTTGGCGGCGCTTTCTGGTATAAAAGTTGAAACCGAGAAGTTTGGCGAGGACTTGGACGTGTTAGGCAGGCATATTAGCAACTCGTACAAATCTATGGAAGGCGTAAAAGGCCGGTTCACCAAGATTTCCGACAAGCTCGATAACGTACACACCCTGGACAAAGAGGATGAGCCGCCGAAACTGGTATAATGAGAAGTGAAAAAAGTATGAAAAAACTGCCTGACGAAACTACCGAAAAGCCTGTTGAACAGGTTTCATCTAAAACCGCCACGCGCAACAAAAAACCACCCATACTGGAGTTTGAAAACGTGTCAAAAGAGTACGCGGGCGGGTTTGTGTGTTTGGACGGTATAAATTTTACAATCAGCAAAGGCGAGTTTGTATTTGTGGTGGGCAGGTCTGGGGCGGGAAAGTCTACTTTGGTAAAGCTAATGATTAGGGAGCAATTGCCTTCGGCCGGCAAAGTTTTGTTTGACGGAGTTGACATTGCCGAGATTCCCCAGCATGAAATTCATTTATTGCGGCGGAGGCTAGGCGTTGTTTTTCAGGACTTTAAAGTTCTGCCATCCAAGAATGTTTTTGCTAACGTAGCGGTTGCGCTGGAGGTTGTGGACGCGCCAAAAAGTCAAATAAAAGATATTGTGGAGAATGTGTTGAACTTAGTGGGTATTTATGACAAAGCCCAGAGTTTCCCAGCTGAGCTTTCCGGTGGGGAGTTGCAGCGGGTGGCTATTGCCAGGGCGTTGGCCCACGAGCCCGATCTGTTTGTAGCCGACGAACCAACCGGAAACATTGACCCGGAGTCGAGCGCCCAAATCCTTGACGTTTTTGAAAAAATTAACAGCATGGGTGTGGCGGTACTTATGGCCACTCACGATTTTAGAGTGGTGGATAGGCTAAAGCAAAGAGTAGTGCGGTTGGAAAAAGGCAAAATTGTTTCTGACGTTGCGGGAGGAAAATACTAATGCCTAAGGCTTTAACCCAGACAATGGAAACTGTTAAGCAAGAAAAACTGTTTACGGTTTCTAATTTAGTGGTGATGATTTTAACCTTTTTGGTTTTTGGGCTGTTTTTGCTGGTGGAGGTTTTAGCTCAAACCGCCTTGAACAAGCTGGAAAAGGAAGCCACGCTGACGCTGTTTTTTAAGGACGAGGCTGCAGAGTCGGCTATTATGACGCTGAAGTCGAGCATTGAAAAAGATACAAGGGTATTTAGCGTTAACTACGTTTCTAAAGCCGATGCCTTTGAGATTTTCAAGAATCTAAACAAAGACGAACCGCTGTTGCTGGAGTCGGTTACCGCCAATGTGCTGCCGGCAAGTTTGGAAATTAGAGCGCATAAAGTTGGCTTGCTTGCAGCTTTAGCTGACGAGTATAAAACCACGGACGGCGTTGAAGGCGTAAAGTTTTACAAAGATATTATTGACCGGTTTAATTTTTGGCGGACTGTGTTAAGTGTTGGCATTGGCGTTATTCTTTTGATTTTGTTGTTTGTATCTTTTTCTATTGTTGTTTCCACAATTAGAACGGCTATTTCGCTGCGTGGTTCGGAATTTGAGATTTTAAAGCTGGTGGGGGCTAGCGACGCGTATGTGAAAAACCCGTTATTGCATCAGGGCATGTTTTATGGCGGTGTTTCGGCATTTGTTTCTGGGGCGGTTTACGCGGTGTTAATTGTTGCGGGCCACTTTTCTGGTGTTTTAGGCTCGTTAAGGCTTTCGGAAGTGGTGTTGGCATCCGACATTGCTGTGCCTACGCTGCTTTTTCCCGTCATCATGCTTGCGTTTTTGACTGTTTGCGGTTTGGGTTTAGGCTACCTTTCCAGTTTGTCGGCAATTAAAAGGTATCTAAATTATTAGCCGACATTATTTTATATATCAATCATGCTCAGGATTCTAGGTTTATCCGCAATTATGCTGGCGCTAGTTTCCTTGGCCGTGTTCGGCTATTTTTCTTCCAGTACCGGTAGTGTTTTGGCCCAGGAAAGTGCCGATGACTTGGAAAAGAGGATCGGGGACTTGGAAAAAAAGATAAAGGAATTAGGTGGTGTTGAGCAGTCGTTAAAAAATGAAATTGCCTATTTGGACTCGCAGATAAGCTTAACCGAACTCAAGATTAAAAAAACCAACGTCGAAATTGCGAAAAAAACTGAGCAGATAACAAAGCTTGAGGAAGATATTTTGGACTTGGGAGACAGGGTAGAAAAAATAATTGGGACTATTGACTTCCAAAACGAGATTTTGGCTAAAAGATCGCGGGTACGGTACGAAAACTTAGAAACTTCACCATTATACATAATATTTGGCTCCGGTGGCTTAAGCGACGTGTTGCAAAGGCTGGAGTATTTGCGAACCATGTCTGAAGAAGATCAAAAACTGCTGACCCAGATGAAAGAAACAAAAGACATTTATGATAAGCAAAAAGGACTCTTGGGAAACAAGAAAGAACGAATAGAGCAGCTTAAAAAGCAGATAGAGGCGGAGAAGCAAAATTTAATGGTTTACAGCGGCCAGTTGGAAACAAAAAAGATAGAAAAAAAGAATTTGCTGGAGGATACCCAGCAGGATGAGGCAACGTATCAGAAGCTTCTGGCCCAAGCTAAAGCGGAGCTGGATGCAATCAACGGTATTGTTTCTGGCATTTCCTTTGCCAACGGGGAAAAGGTTAAAAAGGGCGATGTGATTGCGTATATGGGTAATTCTGGTGCACCCTATTGTTCCACTGGAGCGCATTTGCATTTTGAGGTTAGAAAAAACGGAGCTTTGGTTAATGCTGAGTCGTATTTAAAGTCTAAAAGTTTGACTGTTTATCATTACAGCAGCGGGGTAACAAAAATAGGTTCCGGGAGCTGGGGGTGGCCAATGGCAAATCCGGCAATTACCCAGCGGTTTGGCAAAACACCGTGGTCATGGAGGTATCCAGGTGGGAGCCACACTGGCATAGACATGGTAGATAACACCAACTACAAAATATATGCGCCGGATGATGGTATTTATGTGCGAAGCGTTCAAAACTGCTACGGCGTTGGGTTGAACTACGCCGCTATTGACCATGGAGATGGGATTATTAGCTACTACCTGCACATAAGATAGTGCGGGGTTGCAGGATTTTCTTGGCATATTAGAACAATATATGTTGTTATATACCCCCTTCAGGTATATGGTGTTTATGTGAGTTTTTCGGTTCGATCAGCCGTACTTTTTGGTTGTGTGTTTATTGGCACAGTTGTCTTTAGTAAGACGGCTTTTAGTTTGTCTATTTCTGCCTCCGACAAACGCTACTTTGCTTTTAGTTTACAAAGCTACAGCGTAAGAGATGCCCAAGACACCAAAGTTACATTTTTATGGAACATTAGTGGACTTATTATGCCGGGGCAAACTATGCCGGGCCAAAAAAGATTGACTGTTGTGCCGTATAGCTCAAACGGTCGGGTGGTACTTTATAATTCTGCAACAGAGTCATATGTTAGCTCAGCCGACCTAGCGGAAGGCTATCCGTATCTTGAGGAAAACATGATTATGCGGGTGTATGGGATTAAAGGATCAACCATCCCGTATAGCCTTAAATTCATAATCCGTGATACTTATACAGGTACAATCTACGAAACCGCGGAAAAAAAGCTTTGGGACTTTACGTTTTACGAAAAATACACCCAACTGCTAAACAAAAATCTGTTTGAATCCACACTAAGTGCGGCGGAACCAGACCCGCCACCCCAGCCGCCTGAGGTACTAGCTGCCGCAGATTACAAAAATCCCGTTAAAATTAGGTTGTGGTATTTATCCCCGCTCTTTTTCCTCGTTGGTCTGCTAAAATTGCATAATGACCCTGGTTAAAAAGTGGCTTCCTGCAGTACTAATTCTAGCTTTCTTGTTTTGGTCGTCTTCTACGCCGGAGCTGAAGATTTCTCAAGATGTGAGCGTGGACTTTCCGGCCAGAAAACTAGTCCACTTTGTAGTGTATGGACTGTTGTGTGCCTCTTTTTACAGAGCTACCGGAAGTTTTGTTTTATCAATTGGTCTCTCCGGATTGTATGGAGTTTTTGATGAATTTCATCAGGTATTTACGCCTTTGAGAAATGGTAAAATGTCTGACATAGCAATAGATATTTTTGGAGCACTGGTTTCTGCCTTAGTTATATGGAAATTATATCCGGTTCTACCGAAGAAACTAAAAAACTGGCTGAAGCCGTAGCCAAAGCTGTCAAACCGGGCATGGTTTTAGCTTTGTATGGCGATTTAGGCTCCGGCAAAACCACGTTTACCAGATATTTGGTTGAAGCTTTGGGTTTTATGTCCCGGGTGCAAAGCCCAACCTTTGTACTGCACCGAAGATACACGCGGGATCAAACCTATGCAGGCATTACAATAATTAACCACCTGGACTTCTACCGGCTGACCTCCAAAGATGAGGTATATGACTTGGGACTTTCGGAAATGCTGGCGGAAAGAAACTCTATTTTGGTGGTTGAGTGGCCGGAGTTGGCAGAGGACTTTTTGCCCGGTAATCAGGTTAAAATTTCCTTTAGTGTGGTAGGCGAGAACACTAGAAGAATAGTTATAAAAAATTTGGTTATTGACTATGTATAAGGTGTATATTAACACAGCAAAACGGTACCAGACTAAACTTGTTTTAACCAAGGGAGATAAGATACTTGAAGAAAAAACGGGGGATTTTGACATTGTTTCCACCATGGCAGAACTCTTTGCTAAATATACCATTGATCCAAAAGATGTAATGATGGATTACTTTACCGGCCCCGGCGAATCTTTTACCGGGCTAAAAATTGGGTCATCCATAGCCAACACCTTTAACTTTGCGGTGGGGAAAATGACGTCAAAAGAAATAAAGTTACCCAATTACGGCCGCGAACCAAATATTTCGAAGCGGAAAGCTAGTTAACTTTTTCCGTGGCAGTTTTTGTATTTTTTGCCGCTGCCACAGGGACAAGGATCATTTCTGCCGACTTTAGCAGCCCCCGATTTTATCTCTTCCACTTTTATTGCAGACTTAGGCGCGTCGGCAGCCGAAACCCCGGTTTCCAGCTCGCCTTTTTGGTACGTCACCGGACCCATTGCCAAAAGCTCATTCTTTTTGGCTCTACCCACCTGAACAGCTTTTTCACCCTGACTGATCTGGGCTTCCACTGCTTGCATCCTTTGCCAAATTTCGGTATAAATTCTTTTAACCAGCATCTCAAACCTTTCATGGCCTTCAGTTTTGTATTCCACCAAATGGTCCCGCTGAGCGTAGGTTTTTAACGCTGTAGCCTCGCGCAGATTTTCCATATCTACCAAGTGATCCATCCAATTAAGATCAATCACCGGCAACGAAATATCACAAAAAATCAACAGCCATGCCTTTTCCCCAAAACCCTCGCTCATTTTCTGCCAAAACTCCTCGGTTAACGCCGTGTTTTCCATTAACTTTCTTACAAGCCAGTCTTCGTCCCCTTTTACTTGTGGGGAAGGCTCGCTTCCATCCAGCAGCCGCGTAAAAGCTAAAATCCGCCGTCGTAGCTTATAAATGACATCTCGGTGGATGTTGATAACATCATCCATCTCCACAACCCGTTTTCTGCCGTCAAAATGAAAGCCTTCCACCTTTTTTTGGGCGTTTTCTATTGACCTGCTCACCAGCCCCGCCTCTAAAGGCATGTTATCTTCCATGCCGAACCTATCCATAAGACTTTTCATTTGATCGCCGCCGAAAATGCGCATTAACTCGTCTTGGAGTGACACAAAAAAGCGCGATGAGCCCGGGTCACCCTGTCTGCCCGACCGACCTCTTAACTGATTGTCGATTCTTCGGGCTTCGTGCCGCTCGGTGCCAATAACGTGCAAACCGCCCGCGGCTTTTACTGCTTCTTGTTCTTTAGCGTCGGGTGGGTCACCGCCTAAAATTATGTCAACTCCCCGACCCGCCATATTAGTGGATACCGTAACTGCACCTTTGCTCCCTGCCTGGGCAATAATTAACGCTTCTTGTTCATGATTTTTTGCGTTGAGAATTTCGTGTTTGACGCCGCGCCTGGATAATAGCTCATGCAGCATTTGGCTCTTTTCCACCGACGTTGTACCAACCAGAACCGGCTGGCCAATTTTATTGCGTTCCACAATTTCATCCGCCACGGCCTTAAACTTAGCGGCTCCGGTTTTGTAGATTACATCATTGAGGTCTTTGCGGACAAGCGGATTATTGGTGGGGATAGAAACCACCTCCAGTTTGTAGATTTTATAAAACTCCTCGGCCTCTGTTTGAGCCGTTCCGGTCATGCCAGCCAGCTTGGTGTACATTCTAAAATAATTTTGGTATGAGATCTCCGCCAGAGTTTTGGACTCCTGCTGAACCAAGACTCCCTCTTTTGCCTCAATGGCCTGATGTAGTCCGTGTGAATATCTGTTGCTTGGCAAAAGCCTGCCGGTGAATTGGTCAACAATAACAACTTTGCCCTCTTTAACAACATAATCTTTATCTTTCTCGTAAAGAGAATTTGCCGTGAGAGCCTGTTCCATTAAGTGAACCATTTCAAAATCTTGCTCATATAGGTTGACTACGCCAAGCATGCGTTCAACTCGGCGGATGCCGAGGTCGGTTAATGTGGAGGTTCTGAATTTTTCGTCCACCTCGTAGTCCTGATTTTTAATAAGTCCCTTAACAATTTGGTTGGCGTTTTTGTACCTTTCCGAGGGCTTCTGCGCAGTGGTGGAAATGATTAGCGGAGTTCGTGCTACATCTATTAAAATGGAATCAACCTCGTCAACGATAGCAAAATGATGCGCGCCGTATTCGCCATTTGGGTTGGTTTGTACCACTTCCTTAACGTTTCTTTCCATATTGTCGCGCAAATAGTCAAAGCCAAATTCGTGATTGGTTCCATAAGTAATATGGCACTGGTACGCCTCTTTTCTAGGGGTTTCCCGTAAATGAATGGCATATTCATCTTGGAATTCGCTATTTTGAAAAGCCAGATCGTACACAAACGACCTTTCCTGCATGATTACGCCGACTTGTAGCCCTAAATAGTTGTAGACCGGGCCCATCCAACCTGCGCCGTGCCTTGACAGATAGTCGTTGGGCGTAACCAAATGTACACCCATGCCGGTGAGTGCGTTTAGGTACAGCGGCAGGGTTGCCGTTAACGTTTTACCCTCGCCGGTTTTTTGTTCGGAGATTTTGCCTTGATGCAAAACAATACCTGCCAACATTTGGACATCAAAATGCCTTTTTTGCAAAGTTCTCACACTTGCCTCTCGGACCAATGCGTAGGCTTTGGGCAAAATCTCGTTAAGATAATTTTTCGCTTCAGAATCGCTTTTGCCTTTTATGGCTTCAATCCATTCGGCAGTTTGACTTTGCATCTGATCCTGACTTAAGCCTTTAGCCCAATCTTCCAGTTTATTTATTTCTGCCACCAGCGGTTTTATGATATTAAGTTGGCGCTGATTTGTATCCAGCAAGCCGGATAAGAGTCCCATAAGCTAAGATTATACCCCATCATTGTTGGATGGATTACCCATTTAGGTTTTTGAAGGCGGTTTGAAATATCTTTTCGCCAATTAAGTAGTCGGCTGTGCTGTTTATGTGTAGAGAATCTCCGCCGTTGTAGACGGGTGAGAGGGTGTCGGCTTGCGCCGGATCCTCCAAGAGCGAATAGACGTCAATTGTATAGTCCACTTCTTTAGCCGAGTTTGCGATCCAGTTGTTGACTAACTCCAACGCTTTTTGCCTAGCCTCGGTCCACGTTGCGGAACCTTTAGAGGGAGGAAGATTCAGTGCAACCACTTTTATATTGCTTGCGTGCAACCGCGTATATATCTCCTGCAGATTTCTTTGTATTTCTACCACTGGAACGTCTTGATACACGTCATTAACCCCGCCCCAGACAATGACATAGTTAATATCATTTCTGGCCAACACATTTTGTTGCAATCTGCTCAACATTTCCGAGGTTTTATTTCCACCCAGTCCGCCATTTATTACATCCCATTCAGGGCCGAGCAAAGAATTAAGTTTGCGTTGTATCACTCCATATTCTGATGCACCAAAGCCGAGTGTTAGACTGTCGCCCAGTGTGTAGATGCGTTTAGTAATTATGGTGTTTCTGACAACGTGTGGTTTATGTTTTGCAAGCGAAGACCGCGGGCTTGCCCGTGGTTCTTCATTTTCTGTTTTTAGCAGGTTGGAAGTATAACTAACACTAGTACTTATTACTAGGGCAACTAGTAACAAACGCAACAACTTTGTCAACCAATATTCTTTTTTGTATTCCATACTGTAGCGGGTTTTCTGTGGCAAGGCGCAAAAAAACTCCTCGCCACTTCGGCAACCTTTCGGATGACCCAGCAATCTTTCGATTACTGACCCGCTACAGATGTTGTGACGAGGAGTTCTCGTTTCTGTAGCGGGATTTGTTACCATGCCTGCTTAAACAAACAGGTTTAGGCATTCTAAAGGTATTATACCCCATCACTACTGTATAATTACCATGTGCCCAAAATAACCGAACCTAACCCATCACAAAAAGAGGCCATAAACCACAAAACCGGTCCGCTAATAGTTGTTGCCGGCGCAGGGACAGGGAAAACCCGGATCATTACTGAACGAATCAAGCATTTAATAACCAAAAAAGGCGTAGATGCCGATTCGATACTTGCCCTTACCTTCACTGAGAAGGCAGCCGGGGAAATGCTCAATAGAATCGCCGACGTCATGCCCTTAAGTTACAAAGAGCCGTGGGTGTGTACCTTTCACTCCTTTGCTGACAGGATTCTAAAAAAAGAGGGGTTGGAAATTGGCCTGGATACGGGCTATGAAATATTGAACTACTCTAAACAATGGTATTTGGTGCGGAAGCACCTGTTTGACTTTAACTTAAAGTACTTTTTGCCTTTAGGTAACCCCACTAAGTTTATTTCCGCCATGCTTAAGTTTGTTTCCAGATTGCAGGATGAAGCCATTACCGAGGATACTTTTACCGAGTTTGTAACTAAATCTGACTTTGAGGGAGAGGAGAAACAAAGGTGGCAGGAGCTTGCTAGTTTCTATAGAACCTATCAAAAACTCAAGCTAACCAACTCTAAACTGGACTTTGGCGACTTGATTTTATGGTGTATCAGGCTGTTTGACCAACGGCCAAAAGTATTGGCGCAATACGTGAGACAATTTGAGCACATTTTACTTGACGAGTTTCAGGATACCAACTATGCGCAATATTACTTGGCGAAAATGCTGTACCCACCAACGCGAAAAACCGGCAGTTTAATGGTAACTGGTGATGACTCCCAATCCATCTATAAATTTCGTGGCGCGGCGGTTTCCAACATTTTAGACTTCATGGACGAGTATAAAGGGGCGAAAATGACCACACTACTTACTAATTATCGCTCCAGTCAGAACATTCTTGATCCCGCGTATAGTCTAATTCAAAACAACAACCCCGACACGCTGGAAGCAAAACTTGGCATCAACAAAAAACTGCTAGCTAGTGCTGCGAGCGGAAAAGTTAGCCCGGGCATATATGCATTCACAACGGTGGAAGAAGAAGTTGGCTTTGTGGTTGACAAAATAAAGGAGCTTATTGCCGAGCACCCCGATATGTCCTACAAAGACATTGCCATATTGGCGCGGGCCAACAGTCATTTAGACCCGTTTGTTGTGGCGCTAAGAGGTGAAAACATACCCTATCAGCTTATTGGCAATAGAGGGTTGTACGATAAAGACGAAGTTAAAGACGTAATTGCCTTTCTAAAAGTGCTGCTGGACCCTGCGGATGGGGTAAGCATGTTTAGGGTTTTGTGCAACCCGTATATTCCGGTGGAGCCCGGCGCAATTTCTGTCCTGCTTTCCACGGCCAAAATGCGCAAACAACCTTTGTGGGATCTGATGCTTGAGTCGGAAAGCAAAGCCATTAAGACCGTTGTTGGTATTTTGGACAAACATAAAAAAAGTATCACTTCTGTTACTCCGTCAACGTTTGTGTATAAGTTGGCAAATGACTTGGGGATTTCTGCCGCACTGACCTTAAAGGAAACTGCGGAAAACACTATAAAACTACGAAACCTGAACCTCTTTCTCAACTTGATCAAGGCTTTTGAAACCGACTATCACAAAGATACCAGGCAAACACCTACCATTTTTGATTATCTAGCTTATCTGGAGCTAATGCTTGAAGCGGGCGATAATCCGGCGCAGGCCGAGATTGAGGATATTGATACTATTCATCTTTCCACTGTGCATTCTGCTAAAGGTTTGGAATACGAGGCGGTTTTTATGGTCAATCTGGTTACCGGCAGATTCCCGTCACGGGAAAAGTCAGATGTGCTTGAATTACCGGACGCGTTGGTCAAGGAGTCCCTGCCTATCGGTGATGGGCACCTACAGGAGGAACGGCGGTTGTTTTATGTTGGTATGACACGGACAAAGAGGTACTTGTATTTAACCTACGCTAAAAACTATGGCGGCAAGAGAGATACTGCGCCCTCGGGCTTTTTGGCTGAAACAGGCATAAAAACAGTTGACCAAAAGACACCGGCGATTGTAACCACACCGCAAACCATGTTTGGCGCCGGATCGGAATACAGAAAAGAGTCCAGCACGAAAAGCAACTATGTGCTTGACTATGTTAGTTACACCCAAATAGCCAATTATGAAACCTGCCCGCTCAAGTACAAATACGGCTATGTGCTAAAAGTGCCGACACTGCCACATCATTCGCTAAGTTTTGGAACGAGTGTTCACAACACTTTGCGGGAGTTTTACCAGGAAGAAATTCACTTTAACAAACCAATAGGGGCGGCAAGGCTCTTGGACTTATACGAGAAAAATTGGGAGGAGGCTGGTTATTTAGACGAGGCGCATAAAAAAAAGCGGTTTAGTTCGGGTCAGGAGATACTAAAGCAGTATTACGACTTGGAAAAAGACGCCTATAAAAATGTGCTAGAGCTTGAGCGGACAATTACCTTAAAGTTGGCTGGGGTAAAGTTTTCTGGACGAGTGGACAGAATAGACAGGATTGCTGGCAACAAGGTAGAAATTATTGACTACAAAACCGGCCGGATGCAGGAGGACAAAGGTGCCAACAAAAATCTGCAGATAGCGCTATATGCGTGGGGCGTGCGGGAGACTTTAAAATATGAACCGGAGCTTTTGTCGCTTTACTATATTGAGGAGCTTAAAAAACTAAGCGCGCAGGTTGCTTTTGAGGACATTGAAAAAAAAGTGCATGAAGTGGAAGGGGTTGTTGAAACAATGAAGACCGGGGATTTTACACCAAAACCGGGTAAGCACTGCGAGTGGTGCGACTATAATACTATCTGTCCGTTTGCTTATAAAGGAGCTTAGAGGGGTAGTTTGTGTCTGTAAAATGTGTTCAGTGCTTGGAGCAGTTTGCTGTAATACTTGTTATATGGACGGGGATGCTCAATGGCTATCCCACCGAATTTTTCTTTAAAATGTGAGAACCCACCCCAGTTTCTGGTGAATATTGGGAATCTTGAGTCGTCTTTACCTTCTAAATCGAGAAGCCCATAACCCAGCGCTTTTAGTTTTAAAATGGCGTCCCATAAAAGTAAATAACCATACTTGGTCTTTCTGCCTTCATTGCTTGTGCCCCCATGCATAAACCACACAATCTGGTTATGAGCCAAAAAGATTTTTACGCCAAAAACTTGACCTTTCCCGTTACGGGAAACTGATAGAATGAATTTTTCCCGCCATAGTTGAAGCTTTGTTTTTAGATCTTCCATGTCAGGAACTAGAAACCGTTGCTTTAGTGCTGTAGTTCTAATAATTTGGTAGACCTCATCAATTTGTTTTGTAGTTGGGTTTACAGTGTGCTCAACTATACCGCCTTCTCTTTTTGCCCGGTTTATTGAGTATTTGGCGCTTGAACTCAAATTATCCCAAAGGTTGTTGGTATCTAAAGTAAGGTCAATAAAAATAGTAGAGGGTGGGGATAGCGGTGAGAAGCTTGCTGAAAACCCCGACTGCTCCAGTATTTTTAGATTTTGCTTGAGTGATGGTTCAAGCTTGAGATAGCTAAACTTATGTTCTTGCGCTAAATCATTGATGTTGTTTAGTTCCCGTTCTGTTAGAGCCGGTGGTCTCTGCATCTTTGCCACAACCATTGGGCCGGCGCCACGATAATAAATAGACTTTTGGCTATTGGTTGTACATGTGTGCCAGCCTAAATACGCCAAATAGCTTTGCCATTCTTGGGATTGCCTGATGTCGGCAATGTCCTCCAAGTTGCGTTTTGTTACCGTATTAGGCGGAGTATTTTCCATCTTAGCTTGTTTGTAAAATTAAAAGCGGAGTAAACTGTTGGGTTAACAACATAGTCGTATGAATCCATAAATTCAACAAGTTTGCCGCCGTATTTAAGCTTAAAATTGGTAAAGCCCCACCATGGGTGATTTGTGTCATTAGGATTATTGGCCGCACCCCACATGTCAAAAGAAGTGCAACCCGACTTTATACCTAGTTTTATAGCTTCCCAGCCAAGCAAGTTCCCATGACAGATATTTTTCAACTCGCCAGATGAAGCGCCGTAAGGATAGTAAAGCACACCTTGGTAAATGAATAACATCCATGCGGACAGTGGTCTACCGTTTAGTTTAGCTGTAAGGATTTGGCACATACCTTTTGGCTGAAGGGTTTCCCATACACCTTGATAGTAGCGTTTTGAGTGAATGTAGTACTTTTCTCTTTCTGCAGTATCATGCAGCATTTGAAAAAATACATCAAAATCCTGTAATGTTTCCGCTTGGTCAACTATAACTCCGTGCTTTTCGGCGAGCTTGATATTGTATCTATGCTTTGGGTGCATATTTTCGATAACTCCTTCTTCGCCATCTTTTAGGTCTAAAATCACAGTATTTTTAGCAAAAGTGTCTTTTGGAGTTTTAGTGCACTCGGAACTCACAAGCGCTTTTGCCTGACTATAGTTAGTATCGGTCGTTAATATGTTTGGACAGTCAAAATTAATGCTCACACAACCGTTTTTCTTTAAAGACTTGGTGAGGTCTTCCCAGTTAATAACGAAAGGATCGACTTTCGGGCAGTAGGCTACGAAATGGGGCGTGAATGGTATTTTGTGGATCGTGTAAAATAGCTCACCGCATTGAACGGATTTTGTGCCGTATGCGTTTTTAAACTCCGACCATTCGGGGGACTGGACAACGTGCTTTGGTTTGTGTTGCATATACTTCTGGTTTGGATTATAAATTAAAGCAAGAATTCCGCCAAATCGGCGGGGTTAGGGAGACTCGGTCCGGGGATACATCCGGGCCGCCTAGGGCCCGGGTATACAATGCTTGGGCCCTCTTTATAATTCGAGCGTAAAACTACCAGTGTAAACTGGTAGATATAAGCTAAAATAGAAAACTCGCTATGCGAGAATTTAGATGTACTCATCGGCTGATGCGCAGCGTCACACAGCAAACCACCTGCGTAAGCTGGTGGTTGTTGATTCGCAATGAACTAGTAGATTTTGACCTCTACACACAAGCAATATATGAGTACTTGAAGAAATCAGATACCACCTACTAAATCTTTTATCAAAACTCTTACCTGCTCCTTAGTATCCCGATCCCTGATAGTTACAGTTCCGTCTTCAAGAGTCTGGTAGTCAATCGTAATACACGAGGGCGTGCCGATTTCGTCCTGCGAAAGGTAGCGCTTGCCAATATTGCCCCTGTCGTCCCAGGCGGTGCTAATACCCGCGGCGACCATGTTTTTGTGGACTTCTCGCGCTTTTGCTACAAGCTCTGGTTTATTTGATACCAAAGGAAATACCGCCGCCCTGAAGGGCGCGATCTTTTTGCTAAGCCTTAATACAACCCGCCCGTCGGTCTCTTCACTATAACCTTCCGTTAGTAGGCATAATAGTACCCTGTTAATTCCAAAAGTCGGTTCGACCACGTGCGGAATAAACTTATCGTTAGTGGCTGGGTCGGTAAATCGCAAGTCGACCCCGGATTTTTCCATATGGTTACGTAAGTCAAAATCTGTTCTGTACGCCAACCCAAACATTTCCTTGTAACCAAAAGCAAAGTTGTAGTCCAAATCTTCGGTGTGGGTAGAATAGTGTGCCCGTTCCTCATCGGTATGCGGCCGCCACCTTAGACGCTCTTCCTTTACGTCCAAGGCTTGAATCCACGACTGCATCTCGCCCCGCCAGTACTCAAAAGCTGTCTTCCAGTCAGTCACCTTGGGATTAATAAAATATTCAAACTCCGCCAAGTTAAACTCCAGATTCCTAAAGATGAAGTTACCTAGGGTAATTTCGTTCCTAAACGCTTTACCTGATTGGGCAATACCAAACGGCAGTTTGGGCCGCATTGTTTCAACCACATTTCTAAAGTTTACAAACATACCTTGGGCAATTTCTCCTCGCAAGTACGCCGCAGATGTTGACTCCGTAATTATTCCCACGGATGTTTCAAAGAGTTGGTTAAACTTGCGGGCGTTTGTCCAATCGGATTTGCCACACTTAGGACACTTTACCAGATACTTTTTAAGCAGCTCGTCCAATTCCGCCAACGGCCGACCTTCCACCTTTTCGGACTCGCCCAACTCCTCAAAGTAATCCTCGAGCACATGGTCAGCTCTTGTCCTGTACCGGCAAGCTTTACAGTCGATCATATCATTGGTAAAGCTTTGGGTATGCCCAGATGCCTCCCACACTTTTGGTGCCATAAGGATGCTGGTATCCAGTCCAAACATATTTTCTCTTTTAGTCACAAAAAAATCCCACCAATTTGAGATGATATTTCTAAGCATCAGTACACCCAACGGTCCCATATCGTACGTATTAGCTAACCCGCCGTATATTTCGGACCCGGGAAACACAAAACCCCTGCGCTTACAAAGCGAGATAATTTTCTGCTGAGTGGTTTCTTGAATATTTGCCATAAATACAGCAAAATTCTATCAAAAAAGTGTTTTGGAGTAAATCTTTTCGGCAGCAATGTCAGCAATATACTTTTTTATTACTGTGTCGGCACTGGAATAAACCTTCCGCAAAGTCCGCAAAGCGCTTTTTGCCGATCCAAGCTTGAGCGAGTTTAAGTAATCCATCTCCTCTGAAGTAATAGCTAACTTATTGAGAAGATAACTATTAAGGCTCATCTCGTAACCCAGGGTTTTCATGAGCCGAACCTCAAACATATTCATAATCCTCACGGGGACAAAAGTATAAACACCTTCCGGATACTTGGAATAGAACTTATTTAAACTAGCCAAAGACTTTGTCAGCAGAAGGTAGGCTTCTGATGCCGATTCGTAGTCGTGTGCTTCGTCGTAAAAAAATCTGTGGACTAGCTCGATAATGTAAAGCGCTTTGGAAATTCCCGGCATGGTGGTTTTTAGGCTGCTATAAGGGTCGATAACGCTAACCTCCGCAAGCGTTTTAACACCATTTGGCAACTCGGAGAAAACCGCTTGAATCCGATTTAGCGTATCCAGACTGCCCTGTTTTCTTGAGTTTACGCGCCGCACACCCCGAACCCAAGCGCTAAACTTGCCGTAGTGTGGGGAAAAAAAGACACACACTTTATCATAATCTCTGCGGATGGAACTCTTCAACACTATACACTCGGTGGAGTACTTTCTGCTCATACGGGTATTCTGGCTGCCTTAGATTCTACTTGAAAACTTATTTACTTGAAACCTATAATCAGTATCCAAGTCTAAAACATTTTGTTTCCCGTTTACCACAACAATGTAACTCTCCGCATTCATACCGGCCTGCTTTTGAATGTACAGATTGTACTGGCCATCCTTAACACTGGCGGCCGGAAGTGTGTACTTAAAAGTAATCTCCTGGGTTTCGCCGGGCCCTAGCGTAATAAAGCCGCTGAAGTAGGTTTTAGTTAACTCTTCGCCTGTTCCTTGACCGTCTTCGCTGCCCTCCACACTGATTAGAGTAGAGCCTTTGGGCACGTACAATCTAACGTAGTCTTTGTACATCTTGGCAAAATATGCATATTCACCCTCGGCAGGACCGTATGTATACTTAACCTTAACCGTTTTTGTTAAAGTTCCATTAGCATTCTCTACTGTATTGGTGATTTCGCGCTTGATAAACATATTGGTCTTATCGCCGCCTAAATTTGCGGTTATTACAGCAATATAGTCGCCCTGCGGAACATCTATCAACCTGCCGGCGTAGTTGTACTTTTCTAGAAGCGCCTGAATTTCCGGGTCGGTCATATATACAATAATGTGTTTTCTGTTTAACAGGTCCACGCCTTTGTCAATAAGCTTGGGCCAAAGGTTTTTGTCGGACTCAAAGACATTAACAAGCATGCGCTCCATCAAGTCACCCAAGACTTTTTTACGGTTGGCCTGCTCCTTAAGGGCAAGCGAGGCTATTTTTTCCAATTCTAATGTTACGTTATCCTGGGTGTACGTTACACCGTTGACTGTAGCCGGTCCCGTGACCTCCAGCAGCTCACTTACCACATCAGTATCAATAGCAAAAACCCCTTCAACAGGCTTAACCTCGGTTGGGTTAACCCGCATCGCAAGGTTGTACGACTTCATAAACTGGGCAACGGAAGTTGGAAAATCGGGCGAAAAATTTGCATCTCTGGCGAACCATCTCTCAACTAACAAATGCTTTCTAAGCGGGTCCGGAAGTCCAACAGAGAAGTCATAGTACGCATCCAGAGCGTCCAAGGTGTAGTCAATACTGTACATGTCTTTTGACGAAAAGTCCGAATTGGGCATAGCGTTTCTAATCTTAAACGTAGCATAGTTGGTCCAGAAACCCCCGGTAGGCCGCATTTCAGCGTTGTTTTGCATTATGATCATGTATCTCTTGTCCACATTGCCTACGCCAAGCACCTTGGGAACAATAACCAGAGCCTGCTTTAGATCCGGGGCATAGTCATTTAAACTAGAGAGGGTGGTCTGGGCGTACACAATGCTAGACCTGACAGAAACATCACCCATTGTCTCCGGGTACTTAGAGGCATCAACTTTGGCTAGCTCATCGCCGACTTTTTCAAGTTTGATCAAAAACGGATCAATGTCGTTTGCCACTTTGGGCATTAGAGCTACCCAGTCCGAAAAGGCCTCGGCAAAACTTTTTTCTACTATCTCCTGATTTGCCTCCACCTTAAGCCCCGCGGCATCAGCAAAAGGTGTGATAATAGTAATAAACTCTCTGCCTGCGTCTATTGCGTACAGACCGGCATTTAGAAAGTAATCGCTGTCTGTGTAAAAATCCTTCACCTTGGGCAGACCTTTTGCCCAACCGAATTTGGTATTCCTTTCCTCGCGCAAGCCATTTATATCTGACTCGGTTTGATCTAGCACTTGGGCAAAAAATACTAGGTCTCTGTCCTGAAACGCCTTGGTTAAATTCTGGCCATCGGCCTTTATCTTGTCGACGCTTGCTTTAAGCGCCAAAGCGGGGCTAACAATAAGACCGTAGCCCACAAGTCCTACTACCAAGGCCACAACAAGCACAACTATACCAGTTATGCCAAGAGTTTTGCCCATTCTCTTAGTTACCTTTATGTCCCTAAACTTGACCTGCCCAATACCAATACTAGGTATACTCGGTTTCCAAAATTTCTGTTCCATTTAATAAGCTCCTTTCATAGAAAGCACCACGTAGGGCGTTTTAAAAATAATCATTAAATCATACACTATGGATTTTTTACTTGCATAGTCTGCATCAATCTGCACCCTTTTGTCAAAACTTATTAGCGACCTGCCGCTAACCTGCCACGGACCCGTAATACCCGGTTTGGACAAAAGTATCTTTTCTATAACCTCTTGAGATACGTTGTACTTAGCAGCCTGGTCCCTGATTTCAAACGGATAGTATGCCCTAGGGCCAACAATGCTCATCTCGCCGCGCAAGACATTTATAAACTGTGGAAGTTCGTCGATACTGGCCCTGCGCATGAACTTAATATAACCGCCTCCTATCATTCGCGGATCCTCATTAGCGTCAATTTTGTAATTGTTTGCTTTATACTTTTCATACCATTCCGGACGATCTTCAAGCCATTTTTGCGCATTGGGAATCATTGACCTAAACTTAAAAAATCTAAACTCTTTGCCGCCCTTGCCAACTCTTTTTGGGATGTCAGCAAATACCGGACCCTCCGGCGACTTACATTTAATGTATAGGGCCGTGAACAAAAGCACCGGCGAGGATAAAACTAAAGCGCAGATTGCGCCTACTACATCTATTAGCCTTTTTAGTAAGAAGTAAAACATAAAGTTTTTAGTAAGAAGTAAAACATAGCGCCGCAACGGCAGTTCTAGCTATGATAAACTTTTTTTACAACTTCGTCCAATTTGGCAAGGAATATGGCTTCCGTAAAGCTTTCCGCCTGCCTGATACATTTTACACTGTCGTAGCGGGCCGGATTGAACTCGGTCAGAACTTTGGCTAACGCATCTACTTCCTGTCGATCAAAAAACTCGCCAGTTTCCCCCTCAATAACCGTTTCCATAACCCCCCCACCTCTAAAAGCAATAACCGGTTTGCCTAAGGACATCGCCTCAAGAGGTGTTATACCAAAGTCTTCTTGCTGGGTAACGATAAGAGCCTTGCATCCAGCGATTTGCCGAGACTTTTCTGCGTCGGTTACAAAGCCCAAAAACTGGAGGTTGTGGTCAGATAGGCCTCTAAGACGGGCAACGTCAGGACCGTCCCCAATTATTGTTAGTTTATGGCCAAGGTTTTTACAGGCCTCAATCGCTAAGTCTACCCTTTTCCACGCGGCCAGGCGGGTAATAACTAAAAAATACTTATCGTCGGAAGCCGCTGGGTACTTGTCCAAAGGTTTAAAGAACGGATACACGACTTGAGAATTTTTCCTGTAATATTTGGCAATTTTCTTTTTTACTGACTCCGAATTAGCAATAAAATAATCAACTCTTTGAGCCGAAGTGTAATCCGCCACTCTTCTCAGTGTAAGTAAAGGTTGAACTACATAGCTATACGCAAACCTGCCTATTAGTCCGCTAAACAACCCCTCTTTGGAAAAATAATCCACCGGCTCCCAAAACATTCTGCCCGGTGAATTCATGTAGCAAATATGCACAGTTTTAGGCCTAGTTAAAACACAATGAGCGTACCGCGCGGAGATCGAAAGAACCACATCGTAGTCAGCAAAGTTAAACGATTCAAAGGCCATCGCGTGAATACCCATAAGCCCGTACAACCGGTTGAGCTTAATTCTCCAGGGTAGCCTGTGCATAAATGAGGTTTTGACTTCTATTCCCAAATTCTTGCACCGCTTGAGCCACTCGGCTGAAGCAACAGAGGTGTATACGGGAGTGTTAGGATACAGGCCACAAACCGACACCAAAAGTCTTTCTGCCCCACCAAATTGGATTAAATCATCGAATGCAATTGCCAGTTTCATGGCTTGGACTTCCCGGCAAAGTTAAGGTATGTTTGGTGAATTTGGACAGCACTTTCCTGCCAAGAAAAGTTTTTTACCCGGTTAAATCCGCAAGTTTTTCGCTCTTCTGAGGCATCTAGCATGGCTTGACTAATTCGTTGTGAAATATCACTAGCACTGTTAGGGTCAAAGTAATATGCGCAATCTCCTCCGACTTCCGGCAAAGAAGTGGTATTTGAGCACGCAACTTTGCAACCGCAGCCAAAAGCTTCCAGTACCTGAATACCAAAACCCTCATATTTTGACGGGTTAACAAAAACCTCTGCTCCGGAGTAAATTGCCGGCAAATCTGTGTCATCTACGAAACCTATAAACTTTATTTTGCCAGCGTAAGGTAAGCTTTTTGACTCCTGCTCCAAACGATGACAAAAAAAGTCCTTTTTGCCACCGATAACCAGTGTGAGCGTTGGGTAGTTTGGTACTAACTCGCCGAATGCCATTAACAATCTCTCAACATTTTTATGCGGGTGGGTGTTGCCAACGTAAAAAAGATAAGGCTGGTGAACCGAGTATCTTGTTAAGGCAGCGGCTATCTCACTCTCGACTCTGGGATAGAAGTTTTGGTCAACGGCGCACCTTTGAATTGTTACTTTTGCGGGTTTAATTCTAAATGTACTGACAATCTCGTCTTTGACAAAAGCCGATACTGTAAAGACGTGGGCCGACCTTTTGATAGCTAAAAAATAAGTTAGAAACGCCGATATATACTTTAACAAATACACCGGGTACGGCAGGGTTGTTGCTCTGCCGGTTCGAACTTTTAGTACCGTAATGTCATGGATAGTAGTAACAAACCGCCCAGGATAAAAAATGGGGACGTTAAAGTGTGGAACATGCAGCAAGTCCAACTTTTCCGTAGCAAAAATTATGGGGAGCGTGATCTGCTCTTTGACCGAGTGCCAACGGACATCAGCACACACTTTTTTGAAGTTAGCCGGCAGGGTTAGTGACTCATACTCGGGTCTTAGCAAAAACACCACATACTGGTTGGTGTTATCCAGCTTGGCAAGCTCGCCAACTATATTTCTGATGTACCTACCAATGCCGGTTTCGTTCCACATTCTGCAGTCGATACCAATTCTCATGGGTTAATTATACATTGCCATAGTTACTCCCTCCTGCTAGCATAGTTCAATGGGATCACCTGCCACTCCAAATATAGAATCTGGGGATGTCGATCTTCCGCAATTGGGTTTGTTAGAGAGGAAATTCTTCGAATTTGGAACGATGGGGCACTTACGGAAGCTGAGAGAGCAGCTGTTCGAAACGATACACGATTCCAAACTGGGCGTTTTACTATCCAACGATGTTGATAGAAGACTGGAATCACTAAATGGGAGAGTTGGAGGACTTGTAGGCTTGTCCAAATTTGCCAATAATATTGCGCTATGCAACGTTCAAGTTTGTATCAGAAACTTCAATACGGGTGACTCTGACTTGATAGAAAGGGCGGGCGGAATGTGCTTTGAAGCAGCTAGTATCGCCGAAGTTACTGCACATTTGATGCACTACAGACTAGCCCCAAGAGAGAGAGTAATTGGAGGGTTTACCCAAATAGTATGTGTAAAACTGCGAAGCAAAACAGATGGAAACGAAGAATATCACGCGGTACTAAAACTAGACCAGATATCTCGGAACGGTGCAAGCACAACAAGATTTTGTGATCCTATCAATGGCGTGGAGGATACATGGGACAGATTTGTATCCGGGGAGGCTTACTTAAGTAAAGATTCGGCGCCCGCGTACATTGTTGGAAGCCTCGACAGAATAAGCCTGTAACAAAAAGAGAAACCCAAGCGGACAGAGAAACCATCCATCACGAGGCTGGAGCATTTCGGAGCAGTTTGTAAGTAGACAGTGAGATGATCAATAAACCAATAACGGATGCAAGTAGCTGGGCAAATGCAAGGCCTTTAAGTGAGAACAGCGGCACCAGCAAAAGACTTAAACTAATAAAAGCGACAAGTTTTACAACTGCAATATGCATGATAATTTTAACGTCCTCGTACACATAAAAGTGATTTTCCATAAACGCATGAATGGCGGAAAACGCGGATGAGAAAATCAAAACATCCAAAATTAACAACGATCCACTGTATTTGTCACCAAAAACCCGCTGTAGGAAAATACCCGCAATCGCCACAAAAACAAAGGCCAAAACCATAACAATCAAACTAAGTAAAACAGTCTCGCCGTAATCATGCGGAATATTTTCCCGCTTCCTTTTTGCATTTTGGGGCAGGATAACAGTAAAAATAGACAAAGATATCAGGCTAAATACATTGGCCACTTTGTCTGCCAAATAAAAAACACCCACGTCAAAATAGCCCTTGTAAACCTTAACGATCATATTGGCAATTGCTGACCAACCTTGAGAAATTAGTTGGGCTATGCCCGCTGGTGTACATGATGTAAGCATAAAGCCTACATTGTCCCGCAACGAAAGTTTATGATTCGTAAACCGATACTCGCGGGGTATAAAACAATATAAAATCGCGCAAAGGCCCATAGATAAACAAAAGACTCCCAGAAACAGTTCTGGTGGCGCAGAAAAGTATAGTCCCGAAAGTATTACTACACCTACAATGGCCTTAAGCAAAGCCGGGATTGTATTTAAAAGCACCGCGTGAGTAAACATTTCCAAACTTTGAAAAATGGCAAAAAGCAGTACGTTAATTGAATAAAACAAAAGCCCAACAAGAAAAATCGCATACACACTAAGCGACCTATAACCCAGCACATACAAAAAAATACAGGATATAAAGACCGCTATGGTAAAAAGGGCGGTTTTGAGAGTATAAAACCGTTTAACTAACGTACCAATATCCCAAACCTTCAAAGACTCGGCAACAAAAATAGAATTAGACCCAAAATCTACAATCTTGGACATGAAAACCAGTAACGAAGTCAAAAACGCATACCGGCCAAAGTCCTGAACCGGCAAGGCCTTGGCCGCGGCCGCAAGAAAAACTAACCCAAACCCGGCATTTAGTAGATTCCCTACCCCCACCAAAGATACTTTTTTTAGCATACCAATGTGTTTCATAAAACTGTTAGCTCACCCAAATACCACTCCTTTTCGGACGCAATACGTTTGATGTTAGGAAACTCCTGGCTAAGTTTTTTAAACCTACTTTCCTTGGTTATAAACACTAAGCCGACTCGATCTTTATCGGCTTGACCAAGCACCTCCCGCAAAGGCATGAAGTCTGTAGCCACAAAGGGCCCTTTGGTGTAGAACAAAAGCAGCGGGAACTCAACTCGATCCGAGTACAGTTTTTGGGAAAGCCCATAAGTCTGATCTTTTAGCTTGATCAATTTAGCCTGCGGCCCGGTTAAGTCTGACGTATATACCAACTCTTTAGTTTGTACTAAGTACAAAAGAGAAACGCACACGGTGACGTAGATTGCGACCGCCTTAATCTGAAACGAGGTAACAAACTTTAGCGCCGAAAGCTTGCGGTCCGCAAAACTTAGCGCTGAGGAATAAAAATAGCCTACAATTATGGCAAGCGCCGGATATATCGGCATTATGTACCAAACCAGTTTTGATCTTGCCATGGAGAGCAAGATAAAAACTGCTAACGCCCACACGGCAACAAACCAGAGGTTTCTACGGTCACCAGTCCTTTTAAGTACGGAATAGAGCCCGAATACAATCGCCGGCAGCAAAGCAATAAACCACAACCGCATAGATACTTTTAGTACAGTCACATACCAAAAAAGCGGGGCGGTTTTGTCCTCCACCTCCATAGTTGCCCTTTCTACTACGTGATAGCCCAAATAAGCACCAACGAACTCGTTGCCGTATAACTGGTACATTTTAAGGTGCCATGGCAGGAACACTATAAGAGAAGTAAAAAGTGTTAGCGCCAGGCCGTACATGCTCCCCTTAAAAGTCTTTGGCAGTCTTCGCCACTTAACCAGTTCATAAGCGATAGTAGTGGCTTGATAAAGTATTATAATAATCAGCGGAAATAAGCCGATCACGCCCTTAGTCAATACCGCCAAGCCGAAAAATAATCCGGATAGCGCGTAGTTCATATATTTGCGGCGGGCGCTTAATGCCGACATCCCCAGGTGATAAAAATACAAAGAAGCTAGTACGAAAAAAGTACATGTTACGTCCAACATCCCCAGCCTTGAGTAGTATAAAAAGTGAAAAGACGTTAGCAGGGCGAGACCCGAAATGAAACCGGCGGTTTTGCCAAACAGTCTTTTACCGAAAAAATAGGTAACCAAAACAGAGAAAAAGCCCGCTATCGCCGAAGGCAGCCTAACGGCAAGCTCGGGGTCATCAGGTATCACTCTTAATAGTATTGCTGAAATCCAGAAGTATAGCGGTGGCTTTTCAAACCAAGGTGCGTCGCTTTTCCAGCGTAAGGTAAGAAAGTCGCCTGAATCTACGATATTACTAGCAACCTTGGCATATATTGCCTCATCCCATGGTATTAAGTGGTTAGTACCTAAGTTAATAAAGATTAGCACAAAAGAAACGGTGGCAAGAAGAATCAATGGTATCTTTTTATTTGCAATAAAATGCGCGTAAATACCAACCCACAGGTTGTCTCTGCCTAAGTCCGTATATTTCTCAACACAACGTAAAGCGTAAAAAAAGTAGAGCAAGATAATAAGCCAAAAGAATTCTGTGTTGTAAGAGTAAAAGATACCGGCGGTTAGTATACCAATAACAGAACCCGCCATCGCCGTGCATAGGTAAGACGCTTGGGTGTTTTTTGCTTTCAAAGCCGCGTACAAAAGTGTAAAAATCACACCCAGATAGAAAACTGCCATTGCAGTGAAACCAAAAGTTCCGGTCTCTGCCAAGAGCTCGCCCCATATGGAGTGTGCAGGAACCCGGGTATTTAGCGCGGCAGGGTCTCTAGCAAAGTAAACGGCGGAAACGTTGGTTTTGGTGAATTGCTCAAAAAAACTTCCGTATCCGCCACCCAAAATCGGGTACTTTTCAAACACCTGCCAGGCACCGTTAAGCAGCAAAAAATGGGAATCAAACGAATCCAACCGGTAATGAAAATACTGCCTTACACTACGCCTAAAGGCACCCTGCTTGTTCATGTACAAACCAAGAAAAATGCTTGCGAGGACTACAAGTCCAAAAAATATCACGTACAAGCCGCGGCCTTTAAACCTCTTGTATACCCTTAATAAGCAGAAGACCAAAAAGGCCACTATAGCCGCTATCCAACCACTCCGCGCGTTTGTTAGTACAAGAACTAGCAGAATTACAACAGAAGTCGGGAAAAAAACTAGTTTCTGCTTCCACGGGACAAAGAGTACTAGGGTGAGCAGGATAGGCAGGAGCAATACCAGAAATCCGGCAAAATGGTTTACGTCCCAAAACAGCGAACCAATGCGCGGAAAATGCCCCGGAACGTTCCAGAATGCCCCAAAGATGACTTGAAACTTGTCAAATACAAACAGCTGGACGAAGCCGATAACACACAAGACGAGTGCTATCAATCCATAAGCCTTAATAAGACGCAATACATCGAAACCATCTGATTCGGACTCTAGCGCCATATACACATACAGCGCGACAATAGTGGTGAGAAACGCGTACACCGATACGCTAGCAGCTAAATTCCTTGAAAAAAATAGTGACGCACCGGCTATCAGCCAAAAAAGAAAAAGTGAGACTCCTACCGGATTAGCTGCGACTTTCTTGAACTTTGCGATTTGTTTGGTGCGAACTAAATTTAGAATAGAAAAAACAACGTAAACTGTTAATGATCCCATCAATAACCGAATCGGCAGGACGTTCCACGCGTAAGTACTGAACAACTCCTTGTGCAGAAGAACCGAAACCGCCAATAAAACATACAAAGCTTTTCTGCCATTCAGTAAAAACAGGATCAAGCCAAATATGCACATTAAGGCTAGATAAACGATTTGGAGGTCCATAACTTATTTGTGCACCTTCAATACCTGATTGTATACCTCGGTCAGCTTTGCCGCAGAACTCTTCCAGGAATATTCTGTTTGAAAACTGTGTGGAATAACCGGCCTTGGCTTTAGACAAGCCCTCCCTATGGCCTCCTTAATGGACACACTATCAGCCGGATCGCAATATTCGGCAAAATCGCCTAATAACTCTCTTGCTCTGTCCCCGGCGGCAACCACGTTAGTTCCGCAAAAGAGCGCTTCCAGGCTGGTTAAGCCTGTTGTTTCAAACCAACTGGCCGAAACGCCGGCCTTGGCAAAATGAAAATAAGATGGAATGAGCTCTTGGGGAATAAAACCCGGGTGTTGAATCCATGGGTTGTTGCGCAATTCTGCAGCAAACTTTTCTACATAACTTTTATGATGGTTGCTAAGTTTGCCAATGAAAACCAAATTGTACTTCTGAAACCCTTTTTCCTGCCTAAGTAGTTTCACCGCTTCAATTATCTTTAGCTGGTTCTTGCGCGCCTCGATTCTGCCAACGCAGATAACATAATCACCAACGGCCAACTTATCTACAAACGTGGTGGTGGTGTAAAACTCCTCCGAAACCCCATTCACAATCTTTACCCATTGAAACTGAACGGCATATGTCTTTGCCAAGTCCTCTGCCTCCTTATTTGTCTGGACGACCACAATGTCACACAATTCCAAGGCTCTTTTTTGGGAATATCTGTAACCAAACACCAAGCCTTTGAGAGTTGGGATAAACTTTGACCTGTCAAACAAAGACCGGTATAGGTTTTTGAGAATATCCCTATGTTCTTGTTTTTTAACAACCATCCCAACAACTTTTCTAAGGCCAAAAGTATAGATATCGTCAAATCTTTTTACTTCGTACTCCGCGTGGTGGATGGGCGAAAGCACAATTGGCTTGCCGGCATCCTTGGCCTTTTTTACATAAAAATACGTCTCTGGAACCCAGTCAAGCTGAAAAACATGTACAATATCATATTTGACAAAATCCACTTTAGGGCAGGTGGCAACATCCACCTCAACTCCAATGCCACCAAGCTCTTTGGCGGTATTTTCTATTTGAACAGTATCTCCGCCTTTAACGGTAAAAATATCTGACCGAGCCAGAAAAAGAACTTTCATTTTTCGGTTAACTCCTTGTATAAGTTCTCATACTTTTCGGCAAAGTGCTGAAGCGAGTATTTGCTTGCAACATGGTTTTTTTGGGCTTCAAACTCCTGCTGATCGGGCTGCTCTTGCAAGGCCCGTGCCAGCTTATCGGCAAGATCAAGCTCATCACCGGACTTAAAATATAGCGGATATGTCCCGCCCACTTCTTTTAACACTGGTAAGTCAGAACATACCACTTTTAATCCTGACGTAAGCGCTTCGATAAGAACTAGGCCAAAGCCTTCTGCCAAGCTCGGAAAAACAAAATAATCGAATGCAGCATAGTATTTAACCTTTAAATCCTCATCGAACTGACCGGTAATTACGAGTCTGTCTTTAATCCCCAAGTCGCCAGCCTGCTGCCATAGAGTTTCTGCTAACTCTCCCCCACCGCAAAGCATTAAAACACAATCTTCTTTGTGGATTGCATCACGCGAGATAAGCGCAGCAAAAGCCTCAAGCAAAACGGTGTGGCCTTTTTCCCTTGTTAGTCTGCTAAGGGTGCCTATAATCTTAACCTTTGAGTCAAGTGCGTGCTTTTTGCAGATGTCTCTTCTAAAATACGCCTTCTCGTTGCTGGAGAAATAGAACTTGTACACGTTTATACCGTTTGGAATTATGCATAGCTTGCTCGCTAAAATACCTGCGGCGGATTTAACTTTTTTTACTGACTCGGTGAGGGCAATTTCTTTTGAACTCAGGGCATTTACAACTAGACCATATATGGCAGAATTTATGATCTTTCTGACTTTGGTAACCTGCCAATGAGCAATAGGAGTGTGGACATGACTAACCCGCGCCTTTGTTCCAGCCAACCAAGCGGCCAATAGAGCGTTGACAACAGCCTTAGGTTCGTGGCCATGTACAAGTTGAATAGCGTGGGCCTTGATGAATTTGGTTAGGGCAATAATGTAAGCGGGGTCAATGTCGTGGTTGATACCTCGCTCACACACCTTTGCTCCCGCTTGCTTGTAAGAGTCTGACACTACACCGGCTTTGCACCAAACAAAAACGTCATGGCCGCGGCAGACCATTTGGTCCACCAAGTCCAAGACGTGTTGCTCCATGCCGCCGGGATCACCAGAATTTAAAACATACAATAGCCTCATAGTAGTAGGCTCAATTTTACCAGCATTCGGTTAAGGTTAAAAACTAGTTCGCTGTTTTCCACGCTCCAAAGCCAGTCCTGCTGCCAAAAGCCGTCGTCAAAAGTTCCGTGCCAAACCCCGTCAAAAAAAGCTATGCCCATAAGTCCAATAAGCACACTTACAAAAACCGTAAAAAGAAAAACCGTTTTTACCTTGTAAAACCGAGGCGAATTAACAAAAGGCACTAGAAGGAGAACAAGAAACGGCAGGATATCGCTGGCCATTCTGTACCCAAACGACCAACCGCCATACCAGTGCTTCCATGAACCAATGATTAAGGTGTGGGTTAAAACAATGGCCGAATAAATGAGGTACTCTACGTGACTTTTATGCCGCACATACAACTTGACTGCAAGAAAAACCCCAACAAGCGCAAAAAGAAAGACCGGCGAGTAAACTAAAATGCCTTTGCTGGGCGAAAACCACAGCCCTAAGAAACCTACAGGAAATGGCGTGAGCCAATTACTGGCAATTTGGCCGGAATAACCCTGATTTGCTATGGTGGCAAAGAAAACCTTGTTGTACCAAAGAAAAAAAGCCGCTGACGGCACTAGACCCGCAACTAAGAGCAATGCGTGTTGGCAAAAAGTACGCAAGGCGCTAAACGAAAGCTTTTGGTCAAGCTGCTTGGCAGCAAAATACACAGCCAGTAGGACAAAAAACGGCAATAATAAACCGGCAGTAGGCCGAGAAAGCACTGCCAAGCCAAGAAAAACTCCGGAAAGCAGGACACTGTAAAGTTTTTTGGTCTCCCGATAGTGATATAAAAGAAGTAATGACAGGATAATAAACAGCTGTACCACACCGTGCTGCCACAAAGCTTGGGCAACCATTGGCAGGTTTACGGTGGCAAAGAGAAAGATAAAAGTTAGTACCAGAGCTTTTTTAGGAGAAGTAAGTTTCTTACCCAACAGATAGAAAAACCCCCCGCTTAGTGCACAAATAAGCGCGGCTGAAAGATGGGACAAAAGTATGAGATTTTCCCAATTTATGGGCATGCCCAAAAGCAAAGGGACGAAGTAAACAGGAATGCTGACGATACCGGCCACTAGTGGAAAAGCCGAAATGTAGTGCTCGCCAATTTTTTTAAAGTAAAAAGGAGTCAAACCTTTAACCTGCTTTTTATCATCGGGGTGGGGATACTTTTCCAGAATCATAGGGTAGTAAGTGTCAGCGTACAAAGTTCCTTCTTTTATTACGGTTACTGGTATAAACATGGCGGGTAGTGTATCCTCGGATTGGATAGCCAGGGTATTGATACCTGTTGTGTAAACGAACAGCCAAAGCCCAAAAAAAGTTACCCAAGCAAGCCCTACAATACCAAGAAACTTTTGCATACGCACTAATTATACGCGCTTAAGTGGATAAAATAATTTGGTTATCTTAATAACGCAGTTATCCCAATAACGCAGTTATCTCAATATCTCTGGAAGCTCGCCGGGTTGAAACTGGATCTCTTTGATGGAGTCTTTACTGACCTTGACCGAAAGCTCGCCAAACAGGACCTCGTACTCTTTAACAAGCTCATGCAAAACCTTAACGGGATCGCCGGCGATTTGAACATCACCGTTGAGAAAAGTGATATTAGCAACCTTTTTAGCCATATCAATTGCCAGCGGGCCAATGATTAGCTTTTGCGTGTTAACTATGTTCAATACTGCTTTCTGATACTTAGTGTTTTCCATCAATTCTGCCTCCCGTCATTTGACAGCATCCAGCGCCCCGTTACTGGAAACCTTGCCATTCCTAAGCTTTTCAAAGACTAAACCAAAATCAATAATTGCCAATGCCATTACGAAGTATGCAATTAAGTATAGGTAGTCAGTGGGACCACCAGGATAAACAAGACCTCTATCAGCCCTATACAGAAAGACAAAGTCTGCAATAAATTGGACTACTAAAGCAAAGAGAAGCAGTAACACTCTGGTCCTCAATATACCACCCATCCCCTTAGTGGCAGCGTAGAGAGCTACTAAAGCTAACGACACGTAGAGAGACTGGAACAAAGGGTATCCAAAGTCAAGAAATGACTTCAGTGGCTCCTCAAAAGTAAAAACTCGATTATTTAGAAATACAATGTAGCAAATAAATAGCATGGCGGCTGGAGCTAAAACAGAAACGACCTTACTGTCTTTACTCATACCAGCGTTACCAGTCTTTACTACCTTCATCAAGGCCAGAACACCAAAAATATAGAGCGGGATGCTACCAAAGTAGCCCAAATCTCCTATAGATGGGTATGGAACTTCAATACCCATTACGTAAGTTAGATAGCTATAGCTTAACTGCCCAAAGACTTGAGCAAGTAAGCCTAGAGAAAGAAACATCATTGTCTTACCTAAGTGACTTTTCACGGATCCCCACTTACGGGAAATAACCAAACCGTAAAGCCCAGCAAAAAAAGCCATAAGGAAATAGGTGTTTGAGTACATCACTAAACCAAAAGAAAGGGTTGTACCGGTTAAGTAGTCGTAGAGCCACCACAGCGAGAACAACAGAAACAGCGCTGTTGCTAGTATAAAATGAGCATTTTTCCTTGCCAGGGCAGGCATATGTTTATGATAAAATACTATAACATGTCTTCTGTATATGCAAGCCCTTTAGAAGGACTGCCGTCTTTTCCAACGTTCACTCCTATCAGAGCAGCAATGAAGGAGACAATTGAACGCTATACACACAAATTCCCAAGATACTCAGACTACAACTTCTTCAGCATGCTTACTTACGACGTTTTTAACTCCCTCCAAATATCGGTGCTGAATAATAATCTGGTAGTAATTTTTAGGGATTATATAAGCTTGAAACCATTTTACTCATTTATAGGGGTTAGTCAGGTACTAGAAACAACACATATACTACTTAATGAGTCCGCAAAGAATGGTTACGGAGACGCTTTAAAACTTGTACCTCAAACAACTATTGATCAACTTCCTCCAGACAATAGAAACAAACTCACCGTAACTGAAGATCCAGATAACAACGACTACATCTACTCGTTAAAAGATTATGTTAATCTGTCCGGCAAAGAGTATAGGTCACATAGAGAAAAAATTCACAGATTTAAAAAAAAGTATCCAGATATAGATATTAGACGGGTGGATTTAGCCTCCATAGGCAAAGATGCATTAGAACTATTCAGTCTCTGGAAAAGTAATAAAATAAAATCTGGAAACAAAGTAGATGGAATCGAGCGTGAAGCCTTTAGGAGGGCTGTTGAATATGCGAAACTTTTTAATCTTATAACGATAGGGGTATATGATAAAGAAAAACTCATAGCAATATCCGTTGTTGATGTTACCAACAACTACCCCACAGGGGCTTTTATTAAGGCTGATACCAGCTACGGAGAAATATTCAGGTTCACCCAACATGCTAAGGCAGAAGTACTACTGAAAAATGGGTTTATAGAAATGAACTGCGAGCAAGACCTTGGTATCCAGAATCTTCGAGAATCGAAAGAGTCATGGCACCCCATTAAATATTTGAAGAAATATATTGTTGGGGAGGCTTAAAATGTATGTGGGAGGTATACGGTAAGTTAGACACATATTCTAGGTATTCCCGTTAGAATATACATATAAAATTAGATAAAGGATGAAGTTTTGGCTAAAGTTAAATCCGGGGTTCCGGTAATGGAGCTTTCGAAGCAGTATGGAATCCACTTCAAGACCATAACGAATAGCTTTAGCCTTATGTGCAGGGAAACGCTCCGTGAGGCGGGTAAGCGGGTAATGAGAATAAACCACATTAAACCCACAAAGCGTGGTTGTAAACTGAGAAAAAGGCGGGATGAAAGACGTCCCGAGGCGATATATCCAAACGAAATAAAGGGAGTTTGCCCCATTGTTCCAAACCTTGTGTATGTAGGGGATTTCACGTACATAAAGTATAAAGAGGGCTATCTGTATCTTGCCACATATATGGATCTTTTTACCAGAGAAATAGTTGGTTGGGCGGTATCCAATAAGCACACCAAAGAGCTGGTTTTAGATGCTCTTTTGGCAGCTTTTGAACAAACTGGGTACAAGCTGCCAAGAGTAATACATACTGACCAAGGGTCTGAGTATAACTGCAAGCCGTACACTGGCCTTGTTAAATACCTGGGAATAACGGTATCCATGAGCAAGAAAGCCTCTCCCTGGGAGAATGGCTACCAGGAATCCTTCTACTCAAACTTTAAGACAGACCTTGGGTTGGAGTTTGACCGATTTAGCTCTTTAGGAGAGCTGATTGAGGCTATACACCAGCAGATTAACTATCACAATAACCAAAGGATTCATACAGCCTTAAGGATGAGCCCAGTCCAATTTAAATTAAAGTATTATCAGTCACACCCTTCAGAATGCCAGTCCTAAAAAACGTCACTTGACAGTATCTTTTGCAACCCTGTCTTGTTTTACTCCAGGAAATTACTTTAGCACTTCCACAAAAGCCGTATCTTAAATGGTATTTTTTATATTTTTCCTTTTCATGGGGAGATTCTATCAGTTAAGAGCGCAGCAACGCTTAAAAGTTCCATTTTCACCAACACAAAATGTCTATTAAGGCGTATTTTAATATGGGGTCGTTTATGATAAAATCTATAGGCTATGTTTAATCCCAATACCGCAGTTATAGAAAGCAGTGGGGGTGAGTTATCTATATCTAGTAGGACAGATAACGTGGATCACTTGGACATAGAACCAACCGACGTTTCTGGTTGGAGAACACTTCAGGAAATAGCGGGCACGTGTTTAGAGAATAAATTAGCAACTTATATTGCCGCATCAGCTGTTACGGTATCTTTAGTGGCCCGTTTGTTGCTTAACACAAATGACGCATCAGAAAGTGCAGAAGCACAGACGCCTAAAGCCGCAGAGTCTATTGTTATTGGATATGGCTTGGGCACTGATCAAAGTTATAATTGGTATCGTGATACAGAGCCCAAATTAGAAAAAGCCTTTTTATCGGCAGTTACGGAGCATGAGGCCAGAACTGTTGCGATAGAAGTTTCCGATTCTATTGAAATAAATGAAAGTGATGCTGGGAAAGCATTGCACGATGAACATCTAACCGCGGTTGAGTTGAAGGACAACCAACGAAAAGCTATAGTTGTGGTTAACGAGTCAGCTTCTCCTTTATTGCCCGTTTTAATGGAGGATATCGATGCCTTTGAAAAATACCTTTTTGACATAAGGTTTCCCGGTAGGCACCGTATTGTTGTTGTTAACCCGAACGACCCTAGGCTAAACTGTCCACCTGAGCTAAGGACATACTGCTCGGGATTAAATGCTAAAGCGAATGTAGAGAGGGATAGTCTTGGGAATTTTGAGATAACTCTTGCGAATACAGATTCCAGCATTGCTGCCACTCTTCGCCACGAATTTGGTCATGTTTTGTTGGCATATGCAGAAGGGAATGATTTAACCAGATTACTTGTGAATGATTTCAAATTAATGGTTTCAACTAAAGTACAAACAGCCCTTGCCCATCCGGCGAGTATAAATGAATTTACGGAAATTCCGTCTTTGTATTGGGATTGGTATATGCAAAGTATCATTAGAGGTGGTAGTGAAATGTTTGGTAAAAACGAATGGCCAAGTTTTATAAAAAGTCTTCCCGGCTTAGGTGGTACCAGCGTCGACTATATGAGCCTTGATGCTTTAGGTAATTGGTCAGCTGGTTTACCGGATGATTCACTTCCGAAAGAAGCGTTGGGTTGGTTTAGAGAAATTTATAATAATGTTGACGTGAATGAAAGTAAGTATGGTTATGCTTCATGTGATCCAGAAATGCTAGGCGCTTTTTTACTATCAGGTGAGTTAACCCCGTCGGTTGCCGGTAATGAACTTTTTGAAAAGGCGGTAGAGACTAGAGCTGGTTTAGACAGATGGGTACAAGAAGAAGTTTTTGCCTGGGCAGTATCATATGCTGATCAAATAGGTAACCCATATCCTCACGAAATACAGGCTATGGTTGATGCTATATTTAGGGTGAGTGGTCTGGTGGCGAGATAGTAGTCGCATTTTTCTGAGATTAAACAAATAAACACTCGAGTGATCTATTAACGCATCTTGCAAAACAATTGGGAAACAGGGATAATTAATTAGAAATGAATAGTACTCGTATATTTCGTAGATTGGTTTTTCTTTCTTTCTCTTTAGTTTTTTTTCTGTTTCGCACTGGTAATGTTTTGGCTTGTACCCAAACCGTTGTTAATGAGGAAGGCTGTGCGTTTAGTATAGTTTTTGGTTGTACCAGATATGATTGGGAGGGAAAAAGCCATGCTGATGAATACCGACAGGGTAGTCTATCGTGCCCTAGATGGGGTGCCGGTTCTGAGGGAACTATTCCATACGTGCACAATCATTGGGTTGGTGATATTGGTGAGGAAGGGTGTGGTTGCGGCGGTGGATCTAATTGTTTCCTATCAGGTACCAAAATAGATACTCCCGACGGCCAGCGAAATATAGAAGACCTAAAAGCCGGCGATAAGGTTCTAAGCTTTGACAAAGAGTCTAAAAGAGTCGTATTAAACACGGTGTCGGAACCTTTTGTTTCAACCAGGAGCGGCTACTACCTTATCAAAACAGTCTCTGGTAGGGAAATACGAGTCACAGCCGAGCACCCGTTTTATGTGGGTAACGAACCAAAGTTTCTTTCAGCAAGTTTTAGGCTTTTGGCGTTGCCCTTTAGCCGCTTATATAGTTTGTAATATCAACATTAGCATAATAATAACCCTATGGTAGAATACTAAGTTATATACTCATAACACTCGGGCATAAAGTGAAACAGGCGGAAAACTATAAACGTACTAAACTAACAATAATAGAAAACATAAAAGATGGAAAGTATACAAAATATAAAAAGAGAAGATGTGAGGTTTTGTAATGAATGCGTGGTTAAAAATCCCGGCAAAGACTTTTTTAAATGGATTAAGTATGACAAAACGCTAAACGAAAGAACGGATACAACAATCCGCTCTAATAAGTACTGTTTGGAAGCCTTAAAGATTACCGAGCAACTTAAAAAAGCAATCGCCATCATGGAAGATGTTGTAGCCGCGCGCATCACCGGCTCTGTACCTGTAGGCATATGCGGTGCGGCCGCCAAAAACACGGATGTATTTATAGTAAAGGACAAAATAGTCCTAAAAGCTGTTAATCAAAGCAAAAGACCCGATCTAGATGTGGAAATGATTGTAAAAAGTCAAAGTTTTCTTAAAAGCAATGAATTCACTAAACTGGAAAAACTGCTAACCAAACTTAATAAAAACTATATCCGAGTTAGCCTCGGCCTCATAAGTTATAACGATACTGCCAAACACAACATAAGAAACGTGGTTAGGTGGGGATTTCTTCACAACGGCATTGTGCTAAAAGGCGAGGAGTTTTACCGGAAACGCTTTGAAAACACTTGGGACTACATTGAACAGCGCGGTATTCGGAAAAATGTGGTGGAGTTTGTGGGTTATCATCACTTGTTGTATTCCCTGCAAAACTCTATCAAATACGGAAGAATCGACACAACAGTTATTGAGAAAAACCTGCACCCAACACTTTACAACTCAATAATCAAGTGGGATAAAGTCAAAAACCCGCTGTTTTTTAAGAAAGATTATGTATGAAAATATACAACTGCGGAACTGGCGAGAGCTTTATTGATCCCTCAACACGCTATGAGCAAATAGTGTATTACCCAAAAATCTGCATACTAACCCACAACCACAGATACCAAAAACTGCTACGGTTACGGGGAATTGAGGGGGCAGAAAAATACGATAAAGACGTTTGCATTATATACAACGCCACCAGAATTCTGCTAACAAACGCGCGGGAAGGCTGTACATCAACCCACAAAGCTATGGTAAGCAGCTATTTTAAGGGGTCGAGGGTCTTTGTTAACATTGGCTCGGCAGGAGGAATAGCCGCAAATTTACACATTGGCGACATCGTCCTTTCCACCCATGTTATTGGAGATACGGGGTTTTCACGGTCGCTGATGAAAGCCGATACCGAAACAGCCAATGCTACCCTATTAGCAGCCAGCAAACCACTGGTTGAGCTTTTCAAGTCAAGGGTTCAAATTTCCGGCCCAACATGGTGTGTACCCACGCTGTATTACCACAAGGACTTACTGGCTCACAGAATGGCACTCAAACCTATTGCTGTTGAAATGGAAATGGAGGCCGTTGTCTCCACCGGTATGTGGCTAAATTACAACTACGGAAGCGAGAAAGGCACCTGCTCATATACTGGCCTGTTTTACATATCTGATCTGCTTCCCTCTGGTAACTCGGAATGGACAGATACACTAAGAAACGAGTCGCTATTGACAAAATGCAAGGAAAACCTGTTGCAAACAGTGCTTGAAACCCTATATATTAAGTCCAACAGTTATGAGTACCAAACTAACTTACGTTAAAAGCTACGATAATAATGTATATGAGGATTTTCAGAAGATTCTGGATCATTTCTGGTTAGGAAGGTTGAAAGAAAAACCTAACACTTATGTTACACTCCTGGATGTTTTAATGGTCTAATATACTTCATTTGAGTAGCAGACCGTACTAAAGTGTGTATCGCTGTTGTCAACGCTCTTACTACGGAAGAGTATATAATAAGGAGGATATGTATTTTAGCTTTAAAGTCAATAAAAATCTGTTAGCAGCGAGTCTGTTGCTTCAGCCGTCGGGCGAACAAACAGGTTTAACCAAGCTTCAAAATCTGCTGTGGGAAAAGCATCGGGATGCCTATGAGCTTTTGAATACTCACGAGCGCAGGCTTATGTTTGTTGGTAATTACAAGAAAAAGCTGGAATCGGTGGCAGAAAAAATGGAAGCGCTAATAACTGATGTTGAGAAATCCGAGGAATTTGTAAGAGTTTATCGTGAGACTTTAGCATATCGCGACTGGTTAGAAACGGAATGGAGCAGCAAAAAAGACGAGGTAGAGGGACATTTGTGGGATATCCTAAAAACTAATCTTCCACTAAAAAAATTTGAAGTTTTGGTTATCCATCAAGCAATGAAGACCGGTCTATATTTGGGGGAGAGCAGGATATTGTGGGGTCATGTTGAGGGTTGGAATAATTATAGCGTCGTGTATCTGGTTCACGAGGCCCTGCACAACTGTTTTGATAAGAGTGAGGCTACGCACGCGTTGCTGGAGTTAACCATTGATAATGAATTAAGGATAAGGTTAAATGGGAGCGGGGAGTATTTTGGCTGTGGCGGAAAGACTGTTGGACATGATTATTTACGGGAATTAGAGCAGAAGATTCTGCCAAGATGGAAAGAGTATTTAGAGCAAAGCACTGATAAAGGGAATATTTTTGACTTGATTAATGAGCTTAGAAGAAACAACAATGTAACCGAGCGTAGCGGGGGTTAAGTGCGTACGCTCGGTTTTCTTACTCTAGCTGCAGGTCACGCCGCGTTACTTAGGGTGACATGAAGCGTTATCTGGTTGGCAGGGCGGTCCGCCGCTTGGACTGCACCCATGTGGTTGGCACGGGCTGTGCGGCGTGCATTGAGTTGAGGCATTGCTTTCCGGGCTAACCAGTACAAGTGTTGCTCCAGTGGAAGACATGTTTTACTCCTTTCTTGACACTGTGTCAGGATTTGTAGCAGTCCAACTTGCCATTTGAACCCCCGCTTAACGAAACAAGCTGGTATGGTTAAGAGAACCTCTCATAGAAAGGGACTCTGTTGCCATCGACCTTCCATATCCCCTGTCCCCATTCATCTGTGTACGGGTTATACGAACAACGGGGGTATGGGTTGGAAAGAGAAGCTTCACACTTGGAACTTCCAGCGGCTAACACCCTGCAATCGCCGCAACAATAGCGATATTCACAGTCCTTGCATACAAGCACCGAGTCTTTGGTGATACTCCACACGCTAGTAAGTTTGGGGTCCCGCAGGATCGTTTCTAGATTTGCAGTGTGGGCGTTTCCCACCTCCCAACTTCTAGCGAAGATACATGGGAAAACAGCACCCGATGAGGTAATGGCGAGTTTGCCATCAAGACACGGGTTTCCACGCATATTCTTGTATAGCGTCCGTTCGTTGCAGACGAAACTGGGTTTCATCAGGATTCCATATTTTTGCAGTACGTCAAGATTTGGAATCAGCCTCTCTGATGCACCCCGTCCCGTGGGCCTTAACGGATCTGGGTTTCCTGTGGTAACTCCTCTATCCCTTAGGTACGCCGCAGTTTCTTCGACTGTGTGTTGGTTTGCTCTCATTACTACAATCTCAACGCGTGTTTTGACCCCATTCCCCAAGAGCATGTCAATGGCTCGCACC
>Ga0209211_10000717_pt1 | contig 66281 bp, 58 predicted proteins | sample RifGroA2_FD_183992 | JGI IMG/M metagenome (GOLD analysis project Ga0209211, IMG submission 183992) | Groundwater microbial communities from Rifle, Colorado, USA - Groundwater A2 (SPAdes) (version 2) | ecosystem: Environmental > Aquatic > Deep subsurface > Groundwater | place: Rifle, Colorado... | reverse complement strand
ACCACCGCTACGCAAAAGACCGTCGACGGCCCCAGCAACAAAGACTGGCGCGGCGGGCGCGGCATCCTGGAAAACATCATCCCCAGCTCCACCGGTGCTGCCAAGGCCGTCGGCGTGGTCATTCCTGAGCTCAACAAGAAACTCACCGGCATGAGCTTCCGTGTCCCCACCAGCGACGTCTCGGTGGTCGACCTGACCGTCGAACTCAACCAGGAAGCCAGCTACCAGGAGATCTGTGCCGAGATGAAGGCCCAGAGCCAGGGTGCCTTGAAGGGCGTGCTCGGTTACACCGAAGACAAGGTGGTGGCCACCGACTTCCGTGGCGAGAGCTGCACCTCGGTGTTCGATGCCGAAGCCGGCATTGCGCTGGACAAGACCTTCGTCAAGGTGGTGAGCTGGTACGACAACGAGTGGGGTTACTCCAACAAGTGCCTGGAGATGGTGCGGGTGGTGGCGAAGTAAGCCGCACCCCCGTGGCGGCTTTGCCGCCCTCCCCCTTGCAGGGGGCGCAGGCAGCAGCCCGGCTAAGCCGGTTCTGCGCCTGCCCACGAACAAAAAACGCGCCCAAAGGCGCGTTTTTTCATGCTTCGTTCAAAGTCTCAGTGATGGTGATGGCCGTGCGCTCCGTGCGCATGGCCATGCGTCACTTCCTCCGGCGTGGCAGCACGCACCTCCAGCACCTTGAGCGTGAAGCGCAGCACCTTGCCGGCAAACGGGTGGTTGCCGTCGAGCAGCACCTGCGGCCCCTTGATCTTGACCACGTTGAACACCTGCTCGCGGCCGTCGTCGGTCATGCCGCGCAACTGGCCGCCGACCTTCACGCCGGGCGGGAACTCGCTCTTGGGGATGGTGCGCACCAGGCTTTCATCGCGCACGCCGAAGGCGTCTTCCGGCTGCAGCACCAGGGTGGTGGCAAAGCCAGGGGCCTGGCCTTCCAGCGCCGCTTCGAGTTTGGCAAAGGTGTTGCCGTAGCCGCCGTGCAGGTAGGCCTGCTGGCCGGATTCGGGTGGTTGGCCCGGGCCAGCGCTCACGGTGTAGTTCAGGGTGACGACGGTGTCTTTGGTGATGTTCATGGGAAAGTTGAAACAGAATAAAAATGGGCCTCAGCCCTTGTCAATCATGCGCCGACAGCTATTGTTTTTATAGCAATCGGATGAGTCAAGTGCGTCCGTACCGGGCGGTGAAGCTGGCCGTGGCCAGGGTGTTGGCGTTGATCATGAAACCGGTCAGCGCGGCGGTGGCATCGGCCGGCACGTCCAGCGTGTCGACCTTGAGCGCATGCACCGTGAAGACGTAGCGGTGCGGCGCGTCACCCGGCGGCGGGCAGACGCCGCCCCAGGCGTTGACGCCGTAATCGTTGCGGATCTGCCGTGCCGTCTTGGGCAGCGTGCTGCTGTTGGGCACCCCGGCGTTGCCTAGCAACTCGGTCACGTCGGCCGGGATGTTGATCACCAGCCAGTGCCACCAGCCCGAGCCGGTGGGTGCGTCGGGGTCGTACACCGTGACGGCGAAGCTCCGGGTGCCTTGCGGTGCACCGCGCCACTGGAGTACCGGCGATTTGTTCTCGCCCGAGCAGCCGAAACCGTTGAACTCGAAGCTGGCCGGAATCATGCCGCCGGCCTGGATCTCAGGGCTGGAAAGCGCAAAGGTCATGGGGGTCTCCTGTGCGGGTCGAAGGCTTGCAGTCTAGGCGTTCGCGTGCCGGTTGGCCAGACCGGGCTCAGCCCAGGTGCTTGCCGACGATGCCGGCCAGCTCGAACATCGTGACCTGCGGCTTGCCGAACACCGGCAGCAGCTTGGCGTCGGCATTGATGGCGCGCTTGTTGGTCGCGTCCTGCAGGCCGTTGGCCTTGATGTAGTCCCACAGCTTCTTGACCACCTCGGTGCGCGCCACCGGTTCGTTGCCGATGACGGCGGCCAGCGCAGCGCTGGGCACCTTGCCGGCCGCCGGCTTGCGCGGCGCCTTCGGGGTGGCGCTCTTGGCCGGGGCTTTTTTGGCGGCAGCTTTTTTCGCCGGCGCCTTCTTGGCCGCCGGGGCGGCTTTGGCCGTCGTCTTGGCCGAGGGCTTGCGCGGCGGGAACTTGCTGGGGGCGAACTCGAAGTTCACCTTGCCGGCCTCGGCGTCCCAGGCCAGCATGGCCTTGAAGGGGCGGCGCGTGCGCATGGAGACGAACTTGTCGAGCAGGTCGGTCTTGCCGGTGGCCAGCAGCTTTGTCATCTGCTCACGCTCGACCGGCTGCTGCAGGATGATCTGGCCGCTCTTGAAGTCGCAGCTCGGCGTGGGCTGGGCCAGGGTCGGCACCGATTTTTCGCAGACGTAGTTCTTGCCGTGTTCGTACACCGCGCCGCCGCACTTGGGGCAGGCGCCGAGCGATTCCTTGGCCGAGAAGTCCACCAGCTCGCCGGTTTCCTCCGCCTTGTCGTCGCCGAAGTCGAATTCGAGCTTGTAGTTCTTCGCTTCCTCGTCGAACTTGATCACCATCTCGGCCGTGAACGGCCAGCCGGCCTTGGAGCGGAAGCCGTCCAGCGGGCCGATGCGTTTGTCGCGCAGGAAAGCTTCCACTTCGGCCACCTCGAAGGTGCGGCCGGCCGGCGTCTTGCCGAAGGAAAAGCCGCAGCCCTCGCTGTTGCCGTCCTTGCCGGTGCAGGCGTAACGACGGTAGTTTTCCTTCACCACGCCGCCGCAGTTCGGGCATGGCGTGGTGAGCGTGGCGTAGTCGCCCGGCACGGTGTCGCGGTCGTATTCCTTGGCCTTCTTGACGATGTGCTCGGTCATCTCGGCGATCTCGCGCATGAATTCGTCACGCGAGAGCTTGCCGTGCTCCATCTGGGCCAGCTTGTATTCCCATTCGCCGGTCAGCTCGGGCTTGGAGAGTTCCTCCACGCCCAGGCCGCGCAGCAGCGTCATGAGCTGGAACGCCTTGGCGGTGGGAATCAGCTCACGCCCTTCGCGCAGCATGTATTTTTCGGCGATCAGCCCTTCGATGATGCTGGAGCGGGTGGCTGGCGTGCCTAGGCCTTTTTCCTGCATGGCCTCGCGCAGCTCGTCGTCTTCCACCAGCTTGCCGGCGCCTTCCATGGCGCCCAGCAGCGTGGCTTCGGAGTAGCGTGCCGGCGGGCGGGTCTTCAAGCCCTTGGGCTCGACCTGCTCGGTCTGCACGCGTTCGCCCGGCTGCACGGCGACCAGGGTCTTGCCGCTGTCTTCACCTTCCTTGGTTTCGTCCTGCGCTTCCTTGCCATAGATCGCCAGCCAGCCCGGCTTGACCAGCACCTTGCCTTCGCTCTTGAAGGCGTGGTTGGCGGCGGTCGTGATGCGGGTGGTGACCTGGTACTCGGCGCTGGGGAAGAACACCGCCATGAAGCGGCGCACCACCAGGTCGTACAGCTTCTGCTCGGCGTCGCTCAGGCCGTGCGGTGCCTGCAGCGTCGGGATGATGGCAAAGTGGTCGCTGACCTTGGCGTTGTCGAAGATGCGCTTGCTGGGCTTGATGTAGCCACCCTTGAGCGCGGTGGCGGCGTGCGGCGCCAGGTGCTTCATGCCGGAGTCGGCCAGCATGCCGAAGGTGTCCTGAACCACCGGCAGGTAGTCCTCGGGCAGATGGCGCGAGTCGGTCCGTGGGTAGGTCAGCGCCTTGTGGCGCTCGTACAGGCTTTGCGCCAGCGACAGCGTGGTCTTGGCGGAGAAGCCGAACTTGCCGTTGGCCTCGCGCTGCAGGCTGGTCAGGTCGAACAGAGCCGGCGAGGCCTGGGTGGTGGGTTTGCTTTCCTCGGTGACGGTAGCGGTCTGGCCGCGCACGGCATCGGCAATGGCTTGTGCTTCCCGGGCAGACCAGACGCGGTCGGCCTTCTGCTCGGGGTCGGGCTCGGTGCCTTCGCTGGCCGGCGCCTTCTTCCATTTCGGGTCGAACCACTTGCCGGCGTACTCACCGGCTTGCGCGCCGAAGGTGGCGTGCACCTCCCAATAATCGCGGCTGACGAACTTGCGGATTTTCTCCTCGCGTTCCACCACCACGGCCAGCGTCGGCGTCTGCACCCGGCCGACGGTGGTGAGGAAGAAGCCGCCGTCGCGCGAGTTGAAGGCGGTCATGGCGCGCGTGCCGTTGATGCCGACCAGCCAGTCGGCCTCGGAGCGGCTGCGCGCGGCATCGGCCAGCGGCTGCATCTGCTTGTCGCTGCGCAGCGCATTGAAGCCGTCGCGGATGGCCTGCGGCGTCATGCTCTGCAGCCACAGGCGGCTGACCGGCTTGCCCAGGGGCTTGGCGCCGCCGGCGTACTGCTCGATCAGGCGGAAGATCAACTCGCCCTCGCGGCCCGCGTCGCAGGCATTGACGATCTTGTCGACGTCCTTGCGCTTGGCCAGTTTCACCACGGCGTTCAGGCGTGTCTTGGTCTTGTCCACCGGCTTGAGGTCGAAGTGCGGCGGGATCACCGGCAGGTGGGCAAAGCTCCACTTGCCGCGCTTGACGTCGTACTGCTCGGGCGCCTGAATCTCCACCAGGTGGCCGACCGCGCTGGAGACGACGTAGCTGTCGCTCTCGAAGTATTCGTCGTGCTTCTCGAACTTGCCTGCAATCGGCGTGAGCGCGCGCACGATGTCCTGGGCGACCGAAGGCTTTTCGGCAATGACCAGTGTTTTGCTCAAAACGGTGTTTTTCATCTGACTACAATCCAGTTCTCGCGTGCGCGTACGCGCATGCACGTGAGCGCGCACACGCGCGCGCCCATACGGATTCACCTTACCAAATTTTTCAGCCGTGTCCAAACACCCCCCCGCAAATACCAGCCGCCGCATTCAAACCCGCCGTTCCGGCGTCCATGGCAAGGGGGTGTTTGCCGTGCAGGACATCGCCGAGGGCGAGACCCTGATCGAGTACGTGGGCGAGGTGATTTCCTGGGAGGAGGCCCAGCGCCGCCACCCGCACGACCCGAAGGATCCGAACCACACCTTCTATTTCCACGTCGACGAAGACCATGTGATCGACGCCAAGGTCGGCGGCAATTCCTCGCGCTGGATCAACCACTCCTGCGATCCGAACTGCGAGGCCGACGAGGTGGGCGGCCGCGTTTTCATCAAGGCGCTGCGCAACATCCAGGCCGGCGAAGAGCTGAACTACGACTACGGCCTGATCATCGACGAGCCCTACACCAAGAAACTCAAGGCCGAGTACCCCTGCTGGTGCGGCGCCAAGAACTGCCGCGGCACCCTGTTGGCACCGAAGGACGACGAGGCGAAGAAGTCCAAGAAGAAAGACAAGAAAAAGAAGGACAAAGTGAGCAAAGCCAAGGCAGAAAAAGGCCAGGCCAAGAAATCCAAAGCCAAGGGCGACAAGCGCTGAAGGGCGGGGCCGTGGCAACAAGGCAAGGGCGATGATGAACTGGCCGGCCGAGGCAATCTGGGAAGCGGTGGCGCCCACCCTGCCCGGCTTCACGGTCGAGGTGCTGCCGCAGATCGATTCCACCAACACCGAGCTGATGCGCCGTGCCCGTGCCGGGCAGACCGAGCCGGTGCTGCTGGTGGCCGAGACCCAGAGCGCCGGCCGCGGCCGGCTGGGCCGGGCCTGGCAGGGCGCCACGGCCGCCGATGTCGGCGCCACCCTGACCTTTTCCCTCGGGCTGCCGCTGCAGATGGCGGACTGGTCCGGCCTGTCGTTGGCGGTGGGGGTGAGCGTGGTGCAGAGCCTGCACCCCGACCTGCAACTCAAGTGGCCCAACGATGTCTGGCTGCACGACCGCAAGCTGGCCGGCATCCTGATCGAAACCGCCAGTGTCAATGCAACGCGCTACGCCGTCATCGGCATTGGCATCAACATCGCACCGCGCACGGCCATCGGCCTGGCCACGCCGCCGGCCTGGCTGCAGGAGCTGGAGCCTGGCCTGGATGCGCCGGCCACGCTCTTGCGGGTGGCGGCGCCGCTGGTGCAGGCGGTCCAGCGCTTCGAGGCGCAGGGCTTTGCGTCGTTCCGCGCGGCTTTCCTGCAGCGCGATGCGCTGGCCGGGCGCCACGTGAGCTTGAGCGACGGCACCCAGGGGCTGGCGCAGGGAGTGGACGGCAGCGGCGCCTTGCTGGTGCATACTTCGGCGGGGTTGACCCGGGTCAGCAGTGCCGAGGTCAGCGTCCGTCCCTCCACCTGAACTTTGTTCGACCGCATGCGACTTCTTGTTCTGGCGCTGGTGCTGCTCAACGGCCTTTACTACGCTTGGTCCCACGACCTGCTGCGCGACTATGGTTTTGCGCCGGCCCGGCAATCCGAACCGCAGCGCCTGGCGCAGCAGATCCGGCCCGAGGCCATCCGCATCCTGTCGCCCGACGAAGTGCGACGTGCCGAAGCGGCTGTGCAGGCGCCGCCGAAGCCAACGGAATGCCTGCAGGCAGGCCTGTTCGATGAGGCGCAGGTGACGACCCTGCGCCGCGCGCTGGAGGCCGCCCTGCCGCCGGGTTCCTGGCTGCTGGACGCGGCGGTCGAGCCGGCGCGCTGGATCGTCTACATGGGGCGTTACCCGAACGCCGAGATCCTGGCCCGCAAACGCGCGGAACTGGCCAATCTCAACCTGCGCTTCGAGCCGCTGACCAATCCTGAGTTGGAGCCCGGCCTGTCGCTGGGGGGGTTCACGACGCAGGCTGCGGCCAACGAGGAGTTGGCAGCCCTCAGCCGGCGCGGCGTACGCACGGCGCGCGTGGTGCAGGAGCGCGCCGAGGCCCGTGGCAGCCTGCTCAAGATTCCGGCGGCCGACGAGGCCCTGCGTGCGCGGCTGGATGAGGCCAAACCGGCTTTGGCCGGCAAGCCGCTGCGCAGCTGCAAGTGAATTTCAGACGTCCTGGTCCAGCAGCGGATCGCCGAGGTTGAAGCGCACGGTAAAGCGCGCGCCCGGCGGCACCTGGCCGGGCCGCGTGTCTTCCACGCTGATGGTGGCGTGGTGCTGGTGGGCAATTTCCTGCGCAATCGGCAGGCCCAGGCCCGAGCCGTCCGCCTCCACCCCCAGGGCGCGGTAGAAGGGCTGGAACACCAGTTCGCGTTCCGCCTGCGGGATGCCGGGGCCGGAGTCCTCCACCTGCAGCAGGGCCACCTTGCCGAAGGGGTCGGCCAGCACGCGCGCCGTGATGACGCCGGGCTTCTCGGGGCTCGACGGCGTGTAGTTGATGGCGTTGTCCAGCAAGTTGCGCACCAGTTCCTTGAGCAGGGTCGGGTTGCCTTCGAGCGTGATGCCGGGCATGCCGGGCTGCGCACCTTCGAAGCCGAGGTCGATGTGCCGCTCCATGGCGCGCGGCACGCAGTCGCGCACCACGTCCATGGTGAGGCGCGCCAGGTCGCAGGGCTGGCGGCTCATGGCGGTGTTGCCGCCTTCGGCGCGGGCCAGGGCCAGCAGCTGGTTGACGGTGTGGGTGGCGCGGATGCTGGCGCGGCCGATTTGCCGCAGTGATTGCTTCAGTTCATCGGTGCTGGTGCTTTCGCGCTGCGCCAGGTCGGCCTGCATGCGCAGGCCGGCCAGCGGCGTCTTGAGCTGGTGCGCCGCGTCGGCCAGGAAGCGTTTTTGCGTGGCGATCGAATCCTTCAGCCGCAGCAGCAGGTCGTTGACCGAGGCCACCAGCGGGGCCACCTCCAGCGGCACGGTCTGGGCGTCCAGCGGGCTGAGGTCGTCGGGCTTGCGGGCGCGGATGCGCTCTTCCAGCCGGTGCAGCGGCTTGATGGCCTGCACCAGTGCCAGCCAGACCAGCAGCACGGCCAGCGGCAGGGTGACAAACTGCGGCAGCATGACGCCCTTGATGATCTCGGCGGCCAGCACCGAGCGCTTGTCCAGCGTTTCGGCCACCTGCACCAGGGCCATCTTGGCGCCCGGCAGGTTGAGCGGCACCCACATGTAGGCGACCTTGATGTCCAGGCCGTGGAACTCGTCGTCGCGCAGCCGGACTTCGCCGGGCACGGCCGGTTCGTCCTCCGGTGGTTGCGGAAAGTCGCGCTCACCGCTGAGGTATTCGCCGCGGGCGCCGAGCACCTGGTAGTAGACGGTGTCGGCGTCATCGGCGCGCAGCAGTTCGCGCGCCGGCAGCGGCAGGTTGAACTGCACGTGCTGCTGGTTCACCGTGACCAGCTGGGCCAGGGCATTGACGTTGTACTCCAGCGCGCGGTCGAAGGGCTTGCCGGCGATGTTCTGCGCCACCAGCCAGGTCAGCACCAGGCTGATCGGCCACAGCAGCAGCAGCGGCGTGAGCATCCAGTCAAGGATTTCGCCGAACAGCGAGCGCTGCTCGCGCTGGAAGAGTTTCAAGGCGTTTATCCGGGGATTTTTTCGAGGCAGTAGCCGAGGCCACGCACGGTGGCGATGCGGATCGGGCCCTTCTCGATCTTCTTGCGCAGGCGGTGGATGTAGACCTCGATGGCGTTGTTGCTGACCTCTTCGCCCCACTCGCACAGACGCTCGACCAGCTGATCCTTGCTGACCAGACGGCCGGTGCGCTGCAGCAGTACTTCGAGCAGGCCGAGTTCGCGCGCCGACAGTTCGACCATCTTGCCGTCGATGGTGGCCACGCGGCCGGCTTGGTCGTAGACCAGCGGGCCGTGCTTGATGTTGCTGCTGGCGCCGCCCATGCCGCGGCGTACCAAAGCGCGCACGCGCGCTTCGAGCTCCTGCAGGCTGAAGGGCTTGGCCATGTAGTCGTCAGCGCCGTAGTCCAGGCCCTTGACGCGCTCTTCCACGCTGTCGGCCGCGGTCAGGATCAGCACCGGCAGGGCGGAGCCGCGCGCGCGCAGTTTTTTCAGTACTTCCAGGCCGTGCATCTTGGGCAGGCCCAGGTCCAGAATCAGCAGGTCGAACTCGCTGTTGGTCATGAGGGCTGCATCAGCCTCCGAACCGCTGGCCACATGGTTCACGGCGGCACCGGAATTGCGCAGGGTGCGCAGCAGACCATCGGCCAACACCTGGTCGTCCTCGGCAATCAGAATTCGCATGCTTGTCTCCTTGGGCGTTAGCTCGACTGGTGCGGGCTTGCGCGCCAATCTTAATTTTAGGCGCTGCAGGCGGGCGCGGGTTCAGCTGGCGTAGGCCTCCAGGCCGAGCGCGATGACGGCGGCCACTTCCTCGCCCACGGTCTGCTTGAGTTCGGCTTCTGCCTGCGCCACGGCCTGCTGGAAGGCCTGGAGCCAGGCCAGGCCGGCTGGCGTGAAGTGCACCCGTTTGGCGCGCGCATCCAGCGCATCGGGTTCACGCCTGACCAGGCCCCAGGCTTCGCACTGGTCGACCAGCTTGCCCATGGCCTGTTTGCTCATGCCCGCCAGTTCGGCCAGCTCGGTCAGACGCGAGCCTTCGAGCGCCAGATGGCGCGTGATGTGGATGTGGGCAGCGCTGACCTGGCCGCGCGCGGCCAGGTTGGACAGGGCCAGCGGCACCTCGGCGTCGTGCGCCATCAGGTGCAGCACCCGCGTGTCGAAGCGGCGCATGGCGTGGCCCAGCAAGCGGCCCAGGTGGGTCTGGCGCCAGCTGCCGGCGGCCGGGTTGCGTGGGCTGTTGGGAGTCATGTCGAAATGGTAAACCAAGATGACTAAAAAATGGGTTTACTCGCATCTATTGACGACGTTAGACTACTGTTCAAGCATCCAGCCTGTTGTTAAACCCACTGGTTGGAACCAGTCAAGCAACCGAACTTCAAGGAGATTTCCATGGACGCAATCGTCAAGGGCACGCGAGTCGATGCCGCCAACAGCGAGAAGGCCAAGGCCCTGCAGGCCGCGCTGGCCCAGATCGAGAAACAGTTCGGCAAGGGCACCATCATGCGCCTGGGCGAGGGCGAGGCGATCGAGGACATCCAGGTGGTCTCCACCGGCTCGCTGGGGCTGGACATCGCGCTGGGTGTCGGCGGCCTGCCGCGCGGCCGCGTGGTCGAGATCTACGGTCCGGAATCGTCGGGCAAGACCACGCTGACGCTGCAGGTCATTGCCGAGATGCAGAAGATGGGCGGCACCTGTGCCTTTGTCGATGCCGAACACGCGCTGGACGTGCAGTACGCGCAGAAGCTGGGCGTCAACTTGCCCGACCTGCTGATCAGCCAGCCCGACACCGGCGAGCAGGCGCTGGAGATCGTCGACAGCCTGGTGCGCTCCGGCGCGGTGGATCTGGTGGTGGTGGACTCGGTGGCCGCGCTCACCCCGAAGGCGGAAATCGAAGGCGAGATGGGCGACTCCCTGCCCGGCCTGCAGGCCCGCCTGATGAGCCAGGCGCTGCGCAAGTTGACCGCCACCATCAAGAAGACCAACTGCATGGTGATCTTCATCAACCAGATCCGCATGAAGATCGGCGTGATGTTCGGCTCGCCGGAAACCACCACCGGCGGCAACGCGCTCAAGTTCTACGCTTCGGTGCGTCTGGACATCCGCCGTACCGGCACCATCAAGAAGGGCGATGAGGCCATTGGCAACGAGACCAAGGTCAAGGTGGTGAAGAACAAGGTCGCGCCTCCGTTCAAGACCGCCGAGTTCGACATCCTGTTCGGCGAGGGCATCAGCCGCCACGGCGAGATCATCGACATGGGCGTGAACGCGCGCATCATCGAGAAGTCCGGTGCCTGGTATGCCTACAACGGCGAGAAGATCGGCCAGGGCCGCGACAACGCACGCGAGTTCCTGCGCGAGAACCCGGAGCTGGCGCATGAGATCGAAAACAAGGTGCGCGAATCGCTGGGCATTCCCTTGCTCCACGAGGCGCCCGAGGCTGAATAAGCGCGGGTTACGCCAGGGCCATGGCATTTGACCAACCCTCACTCAAGGGACGGGCGCTGCGGCTGTTGAGCACCCGAGAGCATTCGCGGGCCGAACTGGAGCGCAAGCTGGTCCGGTTCGAGCAGGCGCCGGGCGAGTTGACGCAGGCGCTCGATGAACTGCAGGCCAAGGGTTTCATCAGCGAGCAGCGCGTGGTGGAGTCCGTGCTGCACCGGCGTGCCGCCAAGCTGGGTGCCGCGCGCATCCGCCAGGAACTGCAGGACAAGGGGCTGGACCGGGCGCTGGTCGAGCAGGCGCTGGCCGGGCTCAAGGACAGCGAGTTGGTGCGGGCGCGCGAGGTCTGGTGCAGGAAATACGACGCAGCGCCTGCCAATCCGGCAGAGCGGGCGCGGCAGCAGCGTTTTTTGCTGACGCGCGGTTTTTCTGCCGAGGTGGTGCGCCAGGTGCTGGTCGGCGCTGGCGCTCAGGATGATGAGTGAAGTGGCTGTTGGCGCCGTCAAATAGGCGCCAACAGCTATTAAAAAGATAGCAAATCAGGGCTGCAGCCCCAGCATCAGCTTGAGGTTCTGCACCGCGGCGCCGCTGGCGCCCTTGCCCAGGTTGTCGAGGCGGGCTACCAGCACGGCATGGCGGAAGCCGTCGTCGGCGCCGTGATTGGCGTAGACGCGCAATTCCATCTTGTTGGTATCGGCCAAGGCCACGGCGTCGAGCTTGCCGTCCGCGGTGGCGGGCTCCACCGTCACCCATTCGCTGCCGGCGTAGTGACGGGCCAGCGCGTCATGCAGGTCCTGCGCGCTCGGTTGGCCGGGCAGCGTGTCCAGGTGCAGTGGCAGCTGCACCAGCATGCCCTGGCGGAAGTTGCCGACCGAGGGAATGAACAGCGGGCGGCGTGTCAGCCCGGTGTACTTCATGATCTCGGGCAGGTGTTTGTGCTTCAGGCTCAGGGCGTAAAGCTCGAAGGGCGGCGCACTGCCGGCCTCATAGGCCTCGATCATGCTGCGCCCGCCGCCCGAGTAACCGCTGACCGAGGGCAGCGTGAGCGGGTAATCCTTCGGGATCAGGCCGGCATCGACCAGCGGACGGATCAGGGCGATGGCGCCCGTGGCGTAGCAGCCGGGATTGGCGACACGGCGCGCCTGCACCACGGCTTCGCGCTGGCCGGCGGCCAGCTCGGGGAAACCAAAGACCCAGTCGGGGTGGGTACGGTGGGCGGTGGAGGCGTCGATCACCTTGGGGCCGGGCTGGCCGCTGGTCGCCAGGCTGTCGATCATGGCGACCGACTCGATGGCGGCTTCGTCGTGCAGGCACAGCACCACCAGCTCCACCTGGGACATCAAGGCACGCTTGGCGGCGGGATCCTTGCGCAGTTCGGGCGCGATGCTGACGAGTTGAATCTCGGGCATGGCTTGCAGCCGTTCGCGGATTTGCAGGCCGGTGGTACCGGCCTCGCCGTCGATGAAGACTGTGTGTCGCGTCATGATGGATAGGGGGTGGGGTATGTGGCCGGTACGGTCAGATTTTGTGCGCAGCAACATGATACATTCCAAGGCTGTGCTGAATCCAGCACCTGCCACGGGACAAGCCGGTTCAGCGGCAAGATAAAACTTCATTTCCTGAGAGAGCCCTCATGAAGATTCACGAGTACCAAGGCAAGGAAATCTTGCGCAATTTTGGTGTGCCTGTGCCGCGCGGCATCCCGGCATTTACGGTGCAGGAGGCGGTGGAAGCCGCCCAGAAACTCGGCGGCCCTGTGTGGGTCGTCAAGGCGCAGATCCATGCCGGCGGTCGCGGCAAGGGCGGCGGCGTGAAAGTGGCCAAGTCCATCGATGACGTCAAGCGTCTGGCCGGCGAAATCCTGGGCATGCAGCTCAAGACCCACCAGACCGGCCCCGAAGGCCAGAAGGTGCGCCGCCTGTACATCGAAGACGGTGCCGACATCCAGAAGGAATACTACGTTTCCCTGGTGACCGACCGTGCCACGCAGAAGGTGGCCTTCATCGCTTCGAGCGAAGGCGGCATGGACATCGAGGAAGTGGCCCATGCCACTCCCGAAAAGATCATCACCGAATACATCGATCCCCTCACCGGCCTCGGTGAAGCGCAAGCCAAGAAGATCGCCAACGGCATCGGCCTGCCGGCCGAATCCACCACCCAGGCGGTGGACCTGTTCCAGAAGCTCTACCAGTGCTACATGGAAACCGATGCGTCGCTGGTGGAAATCAACCCCCTGAACCGCGACAGCAAGAACAAGCTGATCGCCCTGGATGCCAAGTTCAACTTCGACGCCAACGCCCTGTTCCGCCACCCGGAAATCGTGGCCTTGCGCGACCTGGACGAAGAAGATCCGGCGGAAGTCGAGGCCTCCAAGTTCGATCTGGCCTACATCTCGCTCGACGGCAACATCGGCTGCCTGGTGAACGGCGCCGGTCTGGCCATGGCCACCATGGACACCATCAAGCTGTTCGGCGGCGAGCCGGCCAACTTCCTGGACGTCGGCGGTGGCGCCACGGCCGAGAAAGTGACTGAAGCCTTCAAGATCATGCTCAAGAACCCCAAGGTCAAGGGCATTCTGGTCAACATCTTCGGCGGCATCATGAAGTGCGACACCATTGCCAATGGCGTGATCACCGCCTGCAAGGCCGTGAACCTGTCCGTGCCGCTGGTGGTGCGCATGAAGGGCACCAACGAAGAGTTGGGCAAGAAACTGCTGGCCGAATCCGGCCTGCCGATCATCGCCGCAGACACCATGGCCGAAGCCGCGACCAAGATCGTGGCTGCCGTTAAGTAAGCCCGGAGAACAAGCATGTCGATCTACATCAACAAAGACACCAAAGTCATCACCCAGGGCATCACTGGCAAGACCGGCCAGTTTCATACGGAAAAGTGCCAGGAATACGCCAACGGCAAGAACTGCTTCGTGGCGGGTGTGAACCCGAAGAAAGCCGGCGAGTCGATCTTCAACATCCCGATCTACGCCTCGGTCAAGGAAGCCGCCCAGCAAACCGGCGCGACCGTCAGCGTGATCTACGTGCCGCCGGCCGGTGCCGCCGACGCGATCTGGGAAGCGGTTGAGGCCGACCTGGATCTGGCCGTCTGTATCACCGAAGGCATTCCGGTGCGTGACATGCTCATGGTGCGCAACAAGATGAAGGCCAAGGAAGCCGCTGGCGGCAAGAAAACCCTGCTGCTGGGCCCCAACTGTCCGGGTCTGATCACGCCCGACGAGATCAAGATCGGCATCATGCCCGGTCATATCCACCGCAAAGGCCGCATCGGCGTCGTCTCGCGCTCCGGTACGCTGACCTATGAAGCCGTGGCCATGCTGACCGAAGTGGGCCTGGGCCAGTCGAGCGCCGTCGGTATTGGCGGCGACCCGATCAACGGTCTGAAGCACATTGACGTCATGAAGGCCTTCAACGACGATCCGGACACCGATGCCGTGATCATGATCGGCGAAATCGGCGGCCCCGACGAAGCCGAAGCGGCGCGCTGGTGCAAGGCCAACATGAAAAAGCCCGTGGTCGGCTTCATTGCCGGCGTGACGGCGCCTGCGGGCAAGCGCATGGGCCACGCCGGTGCGCTGATTGCCGGCGGTGCTGACACTGCCGACGCCAAGCTGGCCATCATGGAAGAGTGCGGCTTTATCGTGACGCGCAATCCGTCCGAGCTGGGCAAGCTGCTCAAGGCGCAGCTGTAAGCAAAACTACGAATCTGTGTGGGTGGGCGGTAGCCGCTAAACTTGCCATATTCGGAATTCCGGGAGCGCTCCAGGCGAATCGTCTGGTGCGCTCCTTTCCTATTACAGATACAACACAGGAGAACTCGGATGGAAATGCTTCAGGATGTCAATTTCTGGATTGGTCTGATGAAGATCATCTGGATCAACATCATCCTTTCCGGTGATAACGCTGTGGTGATTGCCCTGGCGGCACGTTCGCTGCCACCGCACCAGCAAAAAAAGGCCATTCTGTTTGGATCCGGCGCTGCCGTGGTGCTGCGGATCATTTTGACCATCGTGGCTGCCAAACTGCTGCAGCTCTCTTTCCTGCAGGTCGTCGGCGGCATGCTGCTCTTGTGGATCGGCATCCAACTGCTCAGTGAAGAAGAGGAAGACGAGGGCCACGCCAAAGAAGGCGGGGGCCTGATGGCGGCGGTGCGTACGATTCTGATTGCCGATCTGGTGATGAGCCTGGACAACGTGATTGCCGTGGCTGCTGCAGCCAAGGGCAACGATGTCCTGTTGCTGCTGGGCCTGGCCATCAGCATTCCACTGGTGATCTTCGGCAGCACGCTGATGATCAAGCTGATGGAGCGCTTCCCGATCATCGTCACGCTCGGTGCCGGTCTGATCGGCTGGGTCGGCGGCGAAACGATTGTCAGCGATGTGGCGCTCAAGGGTGTGGCCGCGACCTATCCCTGGCTGCATTACGCCGCCGCAGCGGCCGGCGCCGCCTTTGTGGTGCTGGTTGGCCGGGCGCTGCAAAAGCGCCATGAAGTACAACACGCAACTGAATAGTCTTTGCGTGGGGCGTGTCGGCCGTGAAGTGGCCGGCGTCCTGTAAGCTTGAGGGCAGATGCTTTGACAAGTGTCTGCCCTTTTTCATTGGCTTGACTTTGCTTTGTGTGTGCGGCGGTGTATGGTTACAAAACGGGTCATTGCATGGCAATGGGCCGGTACAAGCAACATGGATGACACGGTCGCGTCCACCATGCATGTCATGGCGCTGGGTTGTCGGCTCGGGCAGAAGACGGTGCGGCTCATGGGTCCGGAACAATGATTTACAAGTTTTGCGCTGAGACAGACACGGGCCTGGCCCGGACCAACAATGAAGACTCGGTGGCGTTTGACGAGTCCGCTGGACTCGCTGTTCTGGCCGATGGTATGGGGGGCTACAACGCGGGCGAGGTGGCCAGCGGCATGGCGACGGCCCTGATCAAGGCGGAGATGGGGCGCTGGTTGGCGGAAACCGGCGGGCGGGCGGGCCCTCGGGATATCCGCCGTGCCATGGAAATATGTGTTGATAATGCCAACAGGTCCATTTTCAGCGCTGCCAATACCAATGCCCAGTACACCGGGATGGGAACCACATTGGTGATGGGCGTGTTTCAAGGCAGCCGTCTGCTGTTGGGGCATATCGGGGACTCCCGGTGCTACCGGCTGCGTCGGGGGCTGCTGGTGCAGGTCACCCGGGATCATTCGCTGCTGCAGGAGCAGATTGATGCAGGTTTGCTGACGCCGCAGCAGGCGGCGACATCCATGAACAAGAACTTGGTCACACGTGCCTTGGGGGTTGACAATGCCGTGATGCTGGAACTCAACGATTGCCAGGTAGAAGATGGTGACCTGTACCTCATGTGTTCCGATGGACTGTCGGACATGGTGAGCGATGCGAAGATTGCAGAGATACTGGAACAGCGGACACCATTGGCGCAGCGGGCCCAAAGTCTGATTCATGCCGCCAATGAAGGTGGTGGACGAGACAACACCACCGTGTTGCTGGTCCAGGCGGAGGCTGTGTCAGAGAGGCGAAGGCTGATCGCCAGATTGCTGGGAAAATAGCGCGGTGGGGATATCGATGATAAGCAGAAGGAAGAGGAGTCGGGCATGCCGAAAATGATCGTTTCGATCGACGGTGTTGTCATCAAGGAAGTCCAGTTGACCAAGGAGCGCACGACCCTGGGTCGTCGCCCCTACAACGATGTGGTGATCGACAATCTGGCGGTCAGTGGTGAGCACGCTGCCGTGCAAATGGTGGGCGACGAGGTTTTCCTGGAAGACCTCAACAGTACCAATGGCACCTATGTCAATGGCAAGGCCATCAAACGTCAGCAGCTCCACCATGGCGATACCATCGAAGTCGGCAAGTACCAGATCCAGTTCGTCAGCGAACTGGAGGGTGAGCGTTTCGACAAGACCATGGTGTTCAGGCCCGGCATGGTGATTCCGCCCACCACCGCTGCGACAGCATCGGTCGAGCGAGCCGTGTCTGGCGAGTTGCAGGGCTGCATTCGGGTCTTGTCGGGTGCAGCTTCGGGTCGCGAGGTGCCGCTGACCAAGGTCGTGACGACGGTGGGCAAGCCTGGTGTGGCGGTCGCGTCCATTACCCGTCGGCAGCATGGCTTTGTGGTGGCGCATGTGGAGGGTGTCAGCAATCCTCTGCTCAATGGCACGCCGATCGGCAACGAGCCGGTGGCGCTCAAGAGCGGTGACTTGATTGAACTCGCCGGCACGCAAATGCAGTTTATCCAGACCTGACAACCCGTGTCCCCGCTTTGCGGGCCGGGCGGGAGTTTGATTTATGAGTGCAGTTATGAGACCTTCCGCATCGGACAAGGCGTCCGAGCAGGCCTTCTTCGAGTCGCAGAAACTGCCGCCGGACAAGCGGGGGGTGACTTTTGAAGTTCTTTTCTATCGTCAGCTGCAGCAGGTCACGGCCCGCATTCATGAAACTGAAAACATCGAGCAGATCATGCTCGATGCCAGCCAGGACATCTGTAAACTGCTCAATGCCGACCGGCTGACGCTCTACGCGGTCAACGAAGACCACAGCGCAATTGTCTCCAAGCTCAAGACCGGACTGAACACCAGCCGTGAGCTCAAACTGCCGATCAGCCCGCAAAGCCTGGCTGGCTACGTGGCTTACAGTCGGCAGATGCTCAATCTGGCCGATGTCTACGATGACGAGGCACTCAAACAAATCCACCCGGCGCTGACTTTCCTCAAGGAGGTCGACAAGCGCTCCGGCTACCGTACCAAGCAGATGCTGGTGGCGCCGATCATGGAGGGAGAATCCCTGCACGGTGTGTTGCAGGTCATCAACAGCAAGGGCGATCAGCCATTTGGCGAACTGGAAGTAGAGGGCGTGGCCCAGCTGTGCAAGACCCTGGGCACAGCGATTCGCCAGCGCATGCAAAGGGCCGATGAGGGGCTGCGCCGCAAGGCGACCAAGTATGACGGCTTGGTGACTGACGGGGTACTGACGGACGAAGAGTTGCGGCGGTGCATCCAGGAAGCGCGCGAACAGGGGGTGTCGGTCGAGCAGTTGCTGACGGCGCATTACCAGATCCAGCCGGCCCAGATCGGGCCGTCGCTGGCAAGATTCTTCGGCGTACCCTACGAGCCTTTCAATGCAGGTCGCATCCGTTCCGAAGTGCTGCATGGTTCGCTCAAGCGCGAATTTGCCGAAGGCCAGGGCTGGATTCCACTGGAAGAGTCGCCGGAGGGCCTGGTCGTCATGTGCATCGATCCCGAGGCCACGCGCGGCGCTCGGGTCGTGCCGCAGGTCTTTCCGCGCATCAGCAAGTTTGCTTATCGCGTGACGACACAAGTCGAGTTCGCCGAAACGTTGAATCAGGTGTTCGGCAGTGTCGATACCACGTCGATTGATCAGATGCTGGCCGATCTGTCCTCTGCGCCACTTGAGGATGATGGCAGCAACGACGATTCCCTGGAGTCAGCGGCGGCCGACAACGAACTCGTCAAGTTCGTCAACAAGGTCATCATCGATGCCTACCACCAGAAGGCTTCGGACATTCACATCGAGCCGATGCCGGGCAAGCTCAAGACCGGCATCCGCTTCCGCATTGATGGCACCTTGATGCCCTACGTCGAGGTGCCGGCGCATTTCCGCCAAGCCATGGTGACACGCCTGAAGATCATGTGCGATCTGGACATTTCAGAGCGACGCAAGCCGCAGGACGGCAAGATCAAGTTCAAGAAATATGGTCCACTGGACATCGAACTGCGGGTAGCGACCATTCCCTCGGCCGGCGGCGTTGAAGATGTGGTCATGCGTATCCTGGCCGCGGGCGAGCCGATCCCGTTGGAAAAGCTGGGCCTGACCCCGCACAACCGCGAACGGCTGGAAGCCACGGTCAGCAAGCCTTACGGTCTGTTTTATGTCTGCGGACCGACGGGTTCGGGCAAGACGACGACGCTGCACTCCATCCTGAAATTCCTCAACACGCCCGAGACCAAGATCTGGACGGCCGAGGACCCGGTGGAAATCACGCAAAAAGGTCTGCGTCAGGTGCAGATCAACCGCAAGGCCGGCATCGACTTTGCGCTCATCATGCGCGCCTTTTTGCGCGCCGACCCGGACATCATCATGGTCGGCGAGTCGCGCGACAAGGAGACGGTTGCCATGGGCGTGGAGGCGTCCCTGACCGGCCACCTGGTGTTCTCCACTCTGCATACCAACTCGGCGCCTGAGTCCATCACCCGCCTGCTCGACATGGGCATGGACCCGTTCAACTTTGCCGATGCACTTTTGGGCATTCTGGCGCAGCGTCTGGCCAAGAAGCTGTGCGATTGCAAGGAGCCGTATTACCCCAAGACTTCGGAGATCAACGCCTTTATCGCCGAATATGCCGAAGAGTTGCGCCATACGCCTGCCTGGAAGGCTGACTTCAGTGGGGAGGCTCAGAAGTTGTTCGAGGATTGGGCGGAGCGGTATGGCAAGGATGGCAAGCTGCGCTTTTACAAGGCGATTGGCTGTGATAAATGCAACAAGACCGGTTACAAGGGGCGCTTGGGTCTGCATGAACTGCTGATTGCCGACGACCGCATCAAGAAGCTGGTGCAGGAGCGTGCCCGGGTGGCTGAAATTTTCGCTGCTGCGGTGGAAAGCGGCATGCGTACCTTGAAGATGGATGGCATGGAGAAGATCCTGCTGGGGCAGACTGACCTCAAGCAGGTCCGCTCGGTCTGCATCAAGTGACAGGATGGGCTGACAATAATGTCAGCCGCATCCAGCAAGCTGACATTATTGCCCTCTCAATTCGGCGGTATTGATAAAAACATCAGGAAAAACCAGCGAATTACGGTCTGGATAGCTTGGCATGGAATCTGCACTAAAGAACGCTCAATGATTTTGTTGTCATGCTTCCAGTCAAGGAGATTTTCATGAAGCGTTCCATGCAAAAGGGTTTCACCCTGATCGAGTTGATGATTGTGGTTGCGATCATCGGTATTCTGGCGGCCGTGGCTTTGCCGGCGTATCAGGACTACACCAAACGTGCCAAGATGTCGGAAGTGATTCTGGCCGCTTCCGCTTGCCGCACCACCGTTACCGAAGTGTTCCAATCCAATTCGGCCGGCAGTTTGCCCGCCGCTGGGGATTGGGGTTGCGAAAGCTCGACATCCACCTCGAAATATGTCAAGGCTATCGAAACCGATGCTTATGGCGCCGTGCGTGTGCAAGCGACGGGTATCGATCCGACCAACATCGACGACAAGTATGTTTCGCTGATTCCCCTGACCAGTGCCAATGCGAGCCCCACCGGCGGTTCTGCGGTGTTCAAGTGGGTCTGCGGTAATACTGCGACACAGGGTAGCAGTGCCTTTGTGACCACGGTGTCTACCAAGTTCCTGCCCGGTTCCTGCCGCGGCCTCTGATCTTGAGCCCGACGGCACAAGTGGAGAAAACGCCCCTTTGGGGGCGTTTTTTATTGGGGGAGCGCCTTGTGCTGTTCTTCGCCCTCTTTGCGCTGGGCGGTGCCTGGCTGGTGCCTTTGCATTTCCTGCCCTGGGTCAGCTGGCACAGTGAAGTACCGGCATTTCTGGCAATCTTTCTCATGGGCGGTCTCGGTCTTGGCCATGTGCTTAAGGCGCAGAGATCGGCCACGATCCATATGCCGGTCTCGGCTGTGGTGTGGTTGGGACTCGGGCTGCTGGTGGCACTGCAAGCCATCGGGGGGCTGCAGAACTTTATGGGCGATGCGCTGGTGCTGGGCCTTTATTTCGCCTTGTGCGCGATCGCCTGGGTACTGGGTTATGGCGGCGGCGGGGCGAGCCAAAGAGAAAGTCTTGCAACGCTGGAAGTCGTCGCTGGTACCTTACTTGCCGGCGCCATGGCATCGGCCTTGATTGCCTTGGCTCAGGTATTTGACGTCTGGGACCAATTCAGCTGGATCAATCGCATGCCACAGTTGCGACGTCCCGGCGGCAATCTGGGGCAGCCTAACCAACTGGCAACCTTGCTTCTCATGGGCATGGTCAGCTTGCTGTTCTTGAAACAAACCGGTCGGTTGAGTGCCCAGACAAGCTGGTTATTGTTCACGGTGTTGTGCGCAGGGGTGGCAGCCAGCGAATCGCGTACGGGACTGCTCAGTTTTGTCCTGATTGTTTTATGGGGCGTGGCTGGTCGGGCATGGGCCGGCTTGAGGATCTCACTTTGGACGATCGCACTGGCCACCGTGCTGTTTTTCTCCTTGTACCTGATCTGGCCTCTGTTGATGGCTTCGGCGGGCAGTTTTGCCTCGGACGCACAGGCGAACACGCGACCTGGTTTAAGGCTGGTGGTCTGGCCACAGCTGATCGATGCTGCGTTGATGCGGCCTTGGCTGGGCTGGGGTCTGCGGGAAGTGTCGGAGGCACACAATGCAGTGGCGCATGCGTATGAAATCAGCGAGCCCTTTACCTATGCGCACAATCTTGTGCTTGATCTGGCTGTAGGGGCAGGCTTGCCGCTGACGGGCTTTCTCGTATTGGTCACCGTGGTTTGGTTTTGGCGGCGCGTGCGTGCGACGCGGCAATTGCTGTCATGGTACTGCGTTGCAGCAGTATTGCCTTTTGCAGTGCACTCCATGCTGGAATTTCCGTTTGCCTATGCCTATTTTTTGGTGCCGGCGATGTTCTTGCTGGGCAAACTTGAGGCTCTGACCGGTGGTCGCGCTGTATGGCGCATGAACGCCAAGATCGCTGCTGTTGCCGTGGGTGTTGCCGCCGCGCTGGCTGGCTGGTCCGTGTTCGAATACCTGCAAATCGAGGAAGATTTTCGGGTGGCACGTTTCGAAGCCTTGCGGGTTGGCCAGACGCCATCTGATCATGAGCGACCTAAAGTTCTTTTATTGACACAATTAAAGGCGCTGCTGGAGGGAGCACGCATAGTCCCTGAGGTTGGCATGTCGCCTGAACGGCTGGATTTGGCTCGGAAAGTAGCATTGCGATATCCCTGGCCTGCAACGCAAAACCGTTACGCATTGTCGCTGGCACTCAATGGCAATACTGAAGAAGCACTTCGCCAGCTGCGAGTGATCCGGGCATTGCATGGCGAAAAAACCTACGCGGAGATCAGGCTAAATTGGGAAGTTCTAGGCAAGGACAAATATCCGCAACTGCGCGAATTGAAGCTGCCCTGACAAGAGTCAGGGACATACTGTGGCCGCTTTTCTGGGGCAGCGTATTGGCTGTGCCTTGGCTGATGCCCCCCGGTGGCGGACCCACGCCATCGCTGATGACCTGGCTTTTCAGCGTGGCCTGTACGGCCATGTTGCTGGCATCGGTGCCGGCCGTTGAACTGGGTACGCCGCGCTGGCGAGGGGTGGTGGCCTTTGCCTGGCTGATGGCGGCACTTATCAGCAGTCTGTTCGGTCTGGTGCAGTACTTTGATCTGGAGCAGTCCTTTCATCCGTGGGTGAGCCCCTCTGCGCTGGGCGAGGCTTACGCCAACCTGCGCCAGAGAAATCAGTACGCAACACTCATGAATATCGGCTTGGCCGCATTGCTTTGGTGGACGATGTCCAGGAATCGGCGTCAAGGGGGTTCGGGGTTGGGCGTAGCAGGCATGTTGTTGTTTGCCGCCATGCTGGCGCTTGGAAATGCGACCTCATCATCCCGTACGGGCCTGCTCGAACTGATATTGATTCTAAGCATGGCGCTATATTGGGGCGCATGGCGTTACGGGGTGGCGCGTCAGGTGTTGATCGTTGCAGCGCTGACCTATGGCGGTGCGGCAATCGTTCTACCGTCACTGGCCGGCCTGGAGTTCGACAGCAGTGGCATTTTTTCCAGATTTTCCAACACTGGCGCTGACTGTACTGGTCGTTTGACACTCTGGAGCAACATGCTGCACTTGGTCGGCCAGCGTCCCTGGTTAGGCTGGGGATGGGGTGAACTGGATTACGCCCATTTCATGGCGATTTACCCGGGACCTCGCCAATGCGAGCTGCTCAACAACGCACATAATTTGCCGCTGCACCTGGCCGTGGAATGGGGATTGCCGGTCGCACTATGGGTGTGTGGTGCGGCGGCCTGGTTGATATGGCGTGCCAAGCCATGGCGCGAACTGGATCCGGCGCGCCAGATGGCCTGGATGGTGCTGGCGGTGATTCTGCTGCACAGCATGCTGGAGTACCCGCTTTGGTATGGACCGTTCCAGATGGCCTTCGGCTTGAGCTTGGGTCTGCTCTGGCGGCCACGGCAGCCACCGCCACCGGGTGTTTCTGCCACTGCCGCGCTGGCTAAGGGGCGGCACATGCTGGCAGTTGCCTTGTTTGGCATCACCGCTTACGCTGCCTGGGATTACCACCGCATCAGCCAGATTTACCTGCCGCCTGAGCAACGAGCAACGGCTTACCGCGACCACACGCTGGAAAAAATCCGTGGTTCCTGGTTATTTCACGATCAGGTCTATTTTGCCGAGCTCACTCTGACACCCCTGACGCGCGAGAACGCGGCCCAGCTCAACGCCATGGCGCATGAGCTGTTGCATTTCTCGCCGGAGGCGCAGGTGGTGGAAAAGCTGGTCGAGAGCGCTGTTCTGCTGGGGCGTGATGACGAAGCCCGCTTTTTCATGGCGCGCTACCGCGCGGCCTATCCGCAAGCCTATGACCGTTGGCTGGGCAAGGGCGCCCTGACCCTGAAATAGCCGCCGCCTTACTGCGCGACGAAGCTGCCCGACTTGCCGCCGTGTTTTTCCAGCAGGCGGACATCGGTCATGGTCATGCCGCGGTCAACGGCCTTGCACATGTCGTAGATGGTGAGCAGCGCCACCTGGACGGCCGTCAAGGCTTCCATCTCGACGCCGGTCGGCCCCACGGTTTCCACCGTGGCGGTACAGACAACATGACTGGGTTGGGTATCGGTGGCCCGGTGCGTGCTGAACTCCAGCGCCACGCGCGTGAGCGCCAGCGGATGGCACAGAGGGATCAGGTCACTGGTCTTCTTGGCCGCCTGGATGCCGGCGATGCGGGCAATGCCCAGCACGTCGCCTTTCTTGGCGGTGCCGGCCTCGATAATCGCCAAGGTGGCCGGCAGCATCTCGATGCGGCCGCGGGCCACAGCCACACGGTGGGTGCTGGCCTTGGTCGCCACGTCCACCATATGGGCCTGGCCGTGGGCGTCAAAATGGGTCAGAGAGCTCATGGGATGGCAACTTTACGAAACATTCACGGAATTCGAGCATCATACGATCATGTTGAGTGGCTTTTTCTGGAAAGACCGGCTACGCGCCAGCGGCATCCATCTGGGTCTGAGTCTGGGGCTGGCGGCCTTGGCCGCCCTGCTGGTGTTTGCGGTCTGGTATCCCTATCCTTATCGCGAAATCTCTGGCGGACGGGAACTGTTCCTGATCGTGGTGGCAGTGGACGTCATCCTCGGGCCCCTGATCACGCTGGCTGTTTTCAATCGCGCCAAGCCAAGGGCTGAGCTGCGCCGCGATCTGGCCGTGGTGGGGTTGGTTCAGTTGGCGGCACTGGCCTATGGCTTGTGGACAGTGGCGGTGGCACGGCCCGTGCACCTGGTGTTCGAGTACGACCGCTTCCGCGTGGTGCATGCGGTAGACGTACCCCTCGAATTGATGAAGCACCTGCCGCCGGAGGTGGAGGCCTTTCCGTTGCGAGGGCCGACGCTGCTGGCCGTGCGTCCGTTCCGCGACGCTAACGAACAGACTGAGGCCACGCTGGCGGCGCTGGGTGGAGTGCCGCTCAGTGCCCGGCCTGATCTGTGGCAACCTTACCCGCTGGCGCGCCAACGGGTGCTGGCGGTGGCCCGCCCGGTCGCGTCGCTCAAGCAGCGCTTTGCCGAACGCGCGGCCGAGATCGATGCCGTAGCGACCCGAACCGGCCGGTCGCCCGAAGCACTGACATATTTGCCCATGGTGGGGCGCAAGTCGTTCTGGACAGTCATTCTGGATCCGACCACGGCCGAGGTGCTGGCTTTTATGCCGCTGGATTCATTTTGAGCATGAAATCAAAGTCAAATCGCCGTCATTCCCTTATTAAACGGGCGTGGATAGCTATATTTTTAATAGCAACTCAGGTTGTTGTGGCGCCAACCGTGAGCGCCCAGCTGCCGACCCTCGGCGATGGCGCAGAGATGAGCACCAGTGCCGAACGCCATCTGGGCGACCGCATTGCGCGCTCGCTCTACCGCGATCCGGATTACATCGACGATCCGGTGCTGGGAGAGTATGTGCAGGGCATCTGGCGGCGTCTGTTGCAGGGGGCTCGCCAGCGTGGCGAGCTGTTGCCAGAGTTGGAAGCCGCGTTTGCCTGGGACGTGACGCTCGGGCGCGACCGCAGCGTCAATGCCTTTGCCCTGCCGGGCGGCTATCTGGGCGTGCATCTCGGTCTGATTGCTGCTGTCAGCAGCGAAGATGAGCTGGCATCGGTTCTGGCGCACGAACTCAGCCATGTGACGCAGCGGCATATTGCCCGTATGGTGGGTCGCCAGAGCGCGCAGGGACCCTGGGTGATTGCCGCCATGATTCTGGGGGCGCTGGCGGCCAGTTCGAATCCACAGGCTGCGGGCGCCATGATCGCCGGCGGGCAGGCGGTGGCGGTCCAGGGACAGCTCAACTTCTCCCGTGACATGGAGCGCGAGGCCGACCGCGTGGGCTACGGCGTCATGACCCAGGCCGGCTTCGAGCCGCAGGGTTTTGTCAGCATGTTTGAAAAACTGCAGCAGGCCAACCGCTTCAACGACACCGGGGCTTTCCCCTACCTGCGCAGCCATCCTCTGACCACCGAGCGCATTGCCGACATGCAGGTACGCCAGCAACTGCTGCCGCGTTCGGCGCCGGTGCAGTTGACCATGACGCATGCGCTGCTGGCGGCGCGGGCCCGGGTGCTCAGCAACATCGATGTGGACAGTTTGCGCGCCGCGGCGGCCGAGCCGGCGGGCGGCCCGTTTGCCACGTTTTCTCCGGCCCGGCAGGCTGGTGTGCTGTATGCCGCGGCACTGGCGGCCTCTCAACTGCGGGATTTCGCACAGGCGGCCCGTCTGCACGGCCGCTTGCAATCCCTGGTCCAGGGGCAGGTGCCGGCCGAGCGCCTGGTGCGTCTGCTGGGGGCCGAGCTGTCGCTGGCTGCCGGCGATCCCAAGCGTGCGAGCGGCTTGCTGGGTGGTGTGGTGGCGGCACCGGCCGTGCGGGCCGAGCTGTTTCTGTGGGCGCGGGCCATGACGCAAGCGGGCCAGGCTGCGCCGGTGGCGCCGCAGTTGCGCGCATGGGTGGCGGAGCGGCCGCGCGATGCGCAGGCTTGGCAGCTGCTCTCGGCGGCCTACCTGGTGCAGGGGCAGACGTTGAGCGGTGTGCGGGCTGAAGCGGAGGCCTATGCGGCCCGTTTCGACTACGAATCCGCCCTGAACCGGCTCAAGGCAGCGCAGGACTTGGTGCGCCAGAGCGGCAAAGTCGATCACATCGAGGCGTCGATCATCGACACCCGGACGCGGCAACTCGAGTCATTGGTACGGGAACAGGCGTTCGAGCGCTGAATCGATCACCAGCCCGAAGGCCGAGTAGATCAGCGAACCCAGCAGCGCGGCGGCAAAGCCCTGCACCTGGAAGCCGTCGAGCACCGTGGCGGCGGCCCAGAACAGCACGGCGTTGATGATGAACAGGAACAGGCCGAGGGTGACCATGGTCACCGGCAGCGTCAGCACGATCAGAACCGGCCGCAGGAAGACGTTGAACAGGCCGATGACCAAGGCGGCTATCAGTGCCGCGGCAAAGCCCTGCACTTCGACGCCGCTGTAGAGCGAGGCAAGCGCCAGCAGAGCGGTTGCGCTGAGCAACCATTTGACGATGAGCTTCATGGCTGACAAGCATAGCACCGCCCATGAAGCGCGTCCGGCGCGCGCCGGGCTTATTCGGCGGCCAGCACCAGTGCCGCCCCCATGCCGACGATCGCACCGGGAACAGTCCAGCGTGCCTCGCTGCCGGCGGGCTGGTCGGCCGTGACCGGCTGCATGTCCTGGCCGAACTTCGGGCGGCGGGCGTCGAGTACGCGCGCCACGCCGTGCTGTGTCAGCAGCTCCTGCGTCAGTTCAAGCAAGGGACCATGGGCCAGCACGGTGGTGACCGTGTCGCCCTGGGCCTGCAGTTCCGGCGTGATTTCAGCAAACAGCTTGTCGGCCCATTTGATGCGCCAGTTCTGACGTGCCGTGTGGTTGACCCACTTGCTGATGTGGCGGGTCATACGCGGCGGGCACGCGACCAGAATCCAGCGTGTCCCCGCTTGGCTGCCAGAGGCGCTGTTTTTCATCGGCGCGAGCTGATGCCGTGCAAACGCTGCATCGTCCAGATACACAATGATTTTGTCCATGATGAATCCTTCTAAGTTGAGGACGGGGGGAAGAAACTGGGTGGGTGAATTCAGGCCGCGTGTCCGGAGTGAACGGTGCGCTCGCCCTCCTGTTGGCGCCGCGCCGCCCGCCAGCCGGCAGCCAGCACACCGACCACCGCCACCGCGTAGGTCACCCAGCGGGCCGCGATGTTCAGCGGTTCGGGCGAGTCGAATACGGCATCGAGCAGGGGCTCGTTCACGATCATCTTGGCAGCCGTGAAAGCCAGCACGGCAGCGCCAAGCTGAATGATGATGGGGAAGCGCTCGACCAGCTTGAGCACCACCGAACTGCCGAACACCACGATCGGCACGCTGACCAGCAGGCCGATGACGACCAGATCGAACGAGCCGTGGGCTGCGCCTGCTACACCCAGCACGTTGTCCACGCCCATCAGGGCATCAGCGACGATGATGGTTTTCATGGCGCCCCAGAAGGTGTTGGCGACCGGGCCGTCGTGGCCCTCGCCCTCCTGATCGGCCAGTAGCTTGTAGGCGATCCAGACCAGCCCCAGGCCGCCGACCAGCATCAGGCCCGGGATCTTCAGCAGCCAGACCACGCCCACGGTCATGAACGAGCGCACGACAATGGCGCCGACGGTGCCCCAGACGATGGCTTTTTTCTGAAGATGAGAGGGAAGACTGCGAGCGGCCAGCGCGATCACGATGGCGTTGTCGCCGGCGAGCACGAGGTCGATCAGGATGATGGCCAGCAACGCCGACCACCAGGGGGCGGAAAAAAACTCCATGACAAATACTCCGAGTTGTTTCGATCAACAACCTGGACAGACATCGTCAATGGAGACCGTGACTGCGAAAAGTCACGGACGTACTTCGACGAAACCTGGCTCAGGTTCCAATCGAAGGTCTTGCTCGGCATGGAGTCATGCAGATTTTTGCCCAGCAAGCCGGAAGTAATACTTCGTAATGACGACTTGCCGATACTTGTTGCAACGATGCCTGTTTGGATGGCACCTCCCTGTGTCGCAACAAATGGGAGCTACTCCCCTTCGTGAAGCGGATTGAAACACAGTCGCCATCAACCATGCAATGTGTGTGGTTTTGAGGTGGATCATGATGGGGCCGGAGCGCGCGAGAAACGCTATCATCCGTCTCCCTCTTGCAATGCATCCCATGGCTGGAATTCACATCACCGACATCGAAGCAGCCATCAATTTCTGGCGCAACAGAAAGCCGTCGCCGGATGGCATCACTCTGGCGCCGGAAGTGCGCGCGCTGGCCGAGGTCTATGCCCTGATGGTGTTCTACCGCGAGCAGGAAGCGGACGAATTTTCCATGCCACCACCGGCGCTGGCGGCGTGGCTCACCTGGTACGAGAGTACGCCGGACACGCCTTGCATCGCGATCTGTTCCACCAGCCAGGGTGACGAAGAGTGCAAGGGCTGCGGCCGCAGTTTCGACGAGGTGCAGCTGTGGACGGAAATGCGACCGGCCGAGAAGCGCCAGACCTGGCGTCGCATCACGCTGTCGGGCCAAGCCTGGCGTTTCAACCGCTATGCCGAACGGGCTGGAGGTGCCGCCGGCGAGGTGCCGGCCGCGCAGGTGCAGGGCGAGCCGGCCTGATGGCCTGAGCAAGACCCCGGTTCTTGTCTATTTCCAGCGGACCGGTTCGATCGTCACCGTCTGGCGGCCATTGCTGAGCATCAGGGCGCCCTCCTGAATCGTGGCTTGCAATTGCATGCTGCGCTCGGCCAAGGCGGCCAGGGCCTGCGATGCTTCCGTCGGCATGCGCCAGACTTCCAGCCGGTCCAGTCGCGTGAGCTTGTTCTCGATGCCGCGCCACCAGACCTCGGCCGCATGGTGGAAGGCATAGACCACCACGGCATCGGCCTTGTTGCAGGCCTTGGCCAGGGGTTTGTCCTCGGGCTGGCCGACTTCGATCCACAGCCGGGTCTGGCCGGTGAAATCGCGCAGCCAGACGTCGGGCTCGTCCGGATCGGACAGGCCGGCACCGAAGGCCAGCGTGCCGTCGCCTTGGCACACCGTCTGCAACCGGTGCGCCTGCAGGGCCAGGGCCGCCAGCCGGATCATCATGCGTTCGTCGGTTTCGCTCGGATGGCGTGCCAGCGTCAGTGCATGGTCGGCGTAGTAGCCGTGGTCGATGTCGGCGACCGACAGATTGGCCTTGTAGATGGTGGATTTAAGGGCCATGTCGGTTTGCTATGAAAATAGAAGCTGCCCGCGCCCATTTGGTATGGGTTGCGGGCAGATTTGACGGGAAGTCCGGTTCGCGATCAGATGCGTCGCGCCAACTCGGCGGCCTTGCCCGTGTAGTTGCCGGGTGTCATGGCCAGCAGGCGTTGCTTCTCCGCCTCGGGGATCTCAAGCTTCATGATGAAGCCCTGCATCAGCTCGCGCGTCATGGCTTCACCGCGCGTGAACTTCTTGAGCTGTTCATAGGGCTGCGGCAGACCGTAGCGGCGCATCACGGTCTGGATCGGCTCGGCCAGCACTTCCCAGGAGGCGTCCAGATCGGCGGCCAAGGCCGTTTCATTGATTTCCAGCTTGCCCAGGCCGGTCGCCAGCGACTGGTAGGCCAGCACGGCATAGCCGATGGCAACGCCCATGTTGCGCAGCACGGTGGAGTCGGTCAGATCGCGCTGCCAGCGCGAAATCGGCAGCTTCTCGCTCATGTGGCGCAACAGGGCGTTGGCCAGGCCGAGATTGCCCTCGGCGTTTTCGAAGTCGATCGGGTTGACCTTGTGCGGCATGGTGGAGGAGCCCACTTCGCCTTCACGCAGCCGCTGCTTGAAGTAGCCCAGCGAGACATAGCCCCAGACGTCGCGCGACCAGTCGACCAAGATTGTGTTGGCGCGGGCGATGGCATCAAACAGCTCCGCCATGTAGTCGTGCGGCTCGATCTGGATGCTGTAGGGCTGGAAGGTCAGGCCCAGGCCCAGCGGCTCGGGGGTTTCGATGACCTTCTTGCTGAAGGCTTCCCAGTCAAAGTCGGGCCAGGCGGACAGGTGGGCGTTGTAGTTGCCGACGGCGCCGTTCATCTTGCCCAGGATCTTGACCGCGGCGATGCGGTCGCAGGCCGTCTGCAGGCGTACCACCACGTTGGCGATTTCCTTACCCACCGTGGTCGGGCTGGCGGTCTGGCCATGGGTGCGGCTCAGCATCGGCACGTCGGCATAGGTGCGGGCCATGTCGCGCAGCTTGAGCAGCAGTTTGTCCAGCGCCGGCAGCAGCACCACGTCGCGTGCGGCACGCAGTTGCAGGGCGTGGCTGGTGTTGTTGATGTCCTCGCTGGTACAGGCAAAGTGCACGAATTCGCTGGCTTTTTCCAGTTCGGGCCGGGCCTCGAACTTGGATTTGATCCAGTATTCAACGGCCTTCACATCGTGGTTGGTGGTTTTCTCGATTTCCTTGATGGCGTTGCCATCGGCTTCCGAGAAATTCTTGACCAGGCCGAGCAAGTAAGTGCGAGCTCCGGGAGAAAGAGGCTTGAATTCAGCGAAGCCGGCATCGCTCAGGGTAATGAACCAGGCCACCTCGACTTGGACTCGGCGGTGCATATAGCCCTGCTCGCTCATCAGCGGACGCAGGCTGGCTAGTTTGTTGGCGTAGCGGCCGTCCAACGGAGATAGGGCCGAAATGGTGGAGAAACTCATACCCGAATTGTAGTTGGCCTGCCCCGCAATGGGTGTTGCGGCCTCCAGGGCAACCCCAATCGCTAGAATCAGGCTCCTGGCGAAAGTTAAAGACCCATGAAACTGATCGGATCCAACACCAGCCCTTACGTGCGCAAAGTGCGCGTCGTGATGGCTGAAAAAAAGCTTGACTACGACTTCGTGCTCGAAGATGTGTGGTCGGAGCAGACCACCATCAAAGAGTCCAACCCGCTGGGCAAAATCCCCTGCCTCATCATGGAAGGCGGCGAGGCGCTGTTCGACTCGCGCGTGATCGTTGAATACCTTGACACCCTGTCGCCGGTGGGCAAGCTGATTCCGCCGGTGGGGCGGGAGCGGGCCGAAGTCAAGACCTGGGAGGCGCTGGCCGACGGCGTGATGGACGCCGCCTTGCTGGCGCGCATGGAAGCCGTGTGGGACAAGCGTACCGAAGCACAGCGCAGCCAGGCTTGGATCGACCGTCAGCTCGGCAAGATCAAGGCCAGCCTGGAGGCCATGAGCAAGGGCCTGGGCGACAAGCCGTTTTGTACCGGCATTCACATGAGCCTGGCCGACATCGCTGTTGGTTGCGCGCTGGCGTATCTGGATTTCCGCTTTCCGCAGGTGGGCTGGCGCAATGACCTCCCGAATCTGGTGCGCTTGCTGGAGAAGCTGGAACTGCGCCCGAGTTTTGCCGAGACCCGGGCGCAATAACAAGCAGAGGGCCGGCCGGCGGACGGGCCGCGCACTGTCAGACCCTTGTCACAGAGGGCGAGCAGAATGACGGGACGCCCTGAAAGGTCGCCCATGCTCTATCCTGAACTGTTCAAGCAACTGGAGGCGGTCCGCTGGGACATGGACCAGGACATCCCCTGGGACCAGTTCGACGCTCGCCAGCTCAGCGACGAGCAGGCGCAGACCGTCAAGATGAACGCGATCACCGAGTGGGCGGCGCTGCCGGCCACCGAGATGTTCCTGCGCGACAACCGCGACGACAGCGATTTCTCGGCCTTCATGTCGATCTGGTTTTTCGAGGAGCAGAAGCACTCGTTGGTGCTGATGGAATACCTGCGGCGCTTCCGGCCGGATCTCGTACCGACCGAACAGGAGCTGCACGACATCCGTTTCGAATTCGATCCCGCCCCGGCGCTGGAGACCCTGATGCTGCATTTCTGCGGGGAAATCCGTCTCAACCACTGGTACCGGCGTGCCGCCGAGTGGCACACCGAGCCGGTGATCAGGCACATCTACACCACGCTGAGCCAGGACGAGGCGCGCCACGGCGGCGCCTACCTCAAGTACATGAAGCGTGCCATTGCCAAGTCCGGCGCCGAGGCTCGGGCGGCCTTTGCCAAGGTCGGGGTACTCATGGCCAGCGCACGTCGTACGTCGCAGGCGCTGCACCCGACCAATTTGCACGTCAGCAAGGCGCTCTTTCCACGCGATACCATCCAAAGCCGCCTGCCCAACCCCGAGTGGCTGGAGCGCTGGCTGGACACGCAGATCAACTTTGATGCGGTGTGGGAACACAAGGTGGTCGAGCGTATCCTGCACAACATGAGCCTGCTCATGGGGCGCAGCTTCCAGACTGTGCAGGAACTCAACCGCTACCGCAAGGAACTGGTGGCCGCGCTGGTGCCGGCCACCTCCTCACCAGGGACGGTCTGAGCTGCCGGTGACCGTCAGCGGCAGCAGCCGCTGCAGATTGATCTGCACCTTGACATCGCGGTGCGGGACGCTGGCCACAATGCGGAATTCGCGCAGGCTGGTGTCACGGATGATGGGCTCTGATGTCGGGATGCCTTCGCGGTTGATCAGCACAGCCACCTTGGGCGTGGTGGTATTGGTGCCGCGCTGGATCACGATGGCCACCTCGTTGGTGGTGAGGCGCACGAAGGAACCCGGCGAATAAATGCCGACGGCCTTGATCAGGGCGGCGCCGGCTTCATCGACCTGGCGATTTTCATCGAAGTAGCTGGCCTGCATGGCTGCCGCCGGCGAGGTCGGCACACGTGAGGCGCGCGGCGCCAGGCGGGCAGCGAACATATCGGCGCGCTGGATCAGGCGGGCCATGCGTCGCCCTTCGGACATGCCGGCCAGCCGGCCAGGCGGTACGCTGTGATGGTCGCGTACCGCTTCCAGCCAGCCTGGGTCGCGGATGCCGGTCTGCTCCAGCAGCTGAACCGAGCGCAGGGTATGCTGGTCGATCTGCTTGCGTTGTTCCAGCGTTGGCGGCGTCAGCTGCATGGCCAGTTTGTCCTGCAAGTCAGTCATGCCGGTGTTCATGGTCAGGGCGGCCCGGCACAGGGTCAGTTCGGTTTCCGCCGGCCAGTTGAGTACTTCGCGGGCGGCCAGGCCACACATGACGCTCACCAGCATGGCATGGGTGGCGCTGTACATGCGGATTTCGCTGGCTGACAGGTGAAACAGGGCAAACAGGGCCCCGTTCGGGTTGCGTTGCGAGTAACGCTGCAGCTGGTTGTGCAGGCGATCGAGCCGGGCGAGAAAGTGTGGCGACGACGTGTCGCGCAGCAGGGTGTTGGCCTGGACCTGCAGGTCCAGCCAGTCGGGCAAGCCTTCGTCCAGACCCGTGCGTTTGGCGTCGACGGCAGCTGCAATCTGGGTGCCGGCGATAACACCCAGTGCCTTGTTCTCGGTTACCAGGTGATGCAGCCGGTTCACATAGGCCCGGCGATAGTTTTCCTCATCGACAACATCGATGAAGAGCTCAAATCCCTTACCGACAACGTCCTGCAACTCGGCCTTGGTCTGGATCACGTAGCCTTTGTTGGCCAGCAGCGTGCCATCGGCATCCCGCAGCGCAAAAGGCAGGGGCTCGCCGAGGCGGATCGAATCAATACTGACCGTGACAAGACGCATAGAGTGGGAATTATGCCGCGGACGGGCGGCGCGGATGGCGCGGGATTATGCGGTAAATCGCCGGTGTTTCCGCGGATTGGCGGGCTGGCGCTGCCTGGCGATCTCCCTGGGCCGGCCTGTTAGGATGCCGGCCATGACCAGCCGCCCAACCGTTGATCTTCCCGAGTTCCTCCATAAACTGTGCCGGCGCGAGGCGATGGCGGCGCGCTTGGCGACCTTGCCGCGGCCGCTGGTGTTCACCAATGGCGTGTTCGATGTCATGCACCGCGGCCATGCCATTTACCTGGCGCAGGCCCGGGCGCTGGGTGCCAGTCTGGTCGTCGCCCTCAATACCGATGCCTCGGCGCGGCGGCTGGGCAAGGGGCCGGACCGTCCGCTCAACAATGAGCAGGACCGGGCCATCCTGGTGGCAGCACTGGGGGCAGTCGATCTGGTGACCTGGTTCGACGAGGACACGCCAGAGCAGCTGATCTCGGAAATCCGTCCCGACATCCTGGTCAAGGGCGGTGACTACGACATGCGCACGTTGCCGGAAACTGCTCTGGTGGAGTCTTGGGGCGGGCGGGCGCTGGCACTGCCTTTTGTCGAAGGCTATTCGACCACGGCGCTGGTGCGCAGGATTCGCAGCACGTCCTGAACCGGCGGGGGCGTTTTCAGCGGACGCCGAAAACCGCTGCCCACAGTGCCGATATCGCCTCGCGTTCGACCTTCAATTCCTGCGGCTCGACCTGGGTCGGTTCCTCGTTGAGTCGTGCGCGATGCTGGACATGGCGCAGCTCGCGGTAGGCATCGGCGGCCGCCTCGCCAATACCGGCGGGCAGCAGCCTGGCGGCCTGGGCGGCCCGCAGCAGCGCGATATTGCCGGCATTGGCCGCCAGTTCCGGGTGGCTGGCGGCTTGCGACAACACCAGGTATTGCACGGCAAACTCCGCATCAACCATGCCGCCCGGACTGTGTTTGACGTCAAACTGCTCGCCATGGGCCGGATGCGCGGCGCGCACCTTCTCGCGCATGGCAACAATCTCCTGGCGTAGCGCCTGTGCATCGCGCGGCGCGCAGATCACCGCCTGGCGCACGGCATCAAAGCGCCGGCGCAGGTCATCGCTGCCGAGCACGAAGCGCGCCCGGGTCATGGCCTGGTGCTCCCAGGTCCAGGCGGTGTTGCTGCCGCGCTGCTGCTGGTAGTTGGCATAGGCCTCGAAGGTGGTGATCAGCAGCCCGGAGTTGCCGTTGGGGCGTAGCGCGGTGTCAATCTCATACAGATCGCCTTCGCCAGTCTTGACCGTCAGCCAGTTGATCAGCTTGCGCACCAGGCTGGCATAGACCTCGGGGGCCTGCTCATCCTCATCCTCGTAGACGAACACGATGTCCAGGTCGCTGCCATAACCCAGTTCCTTGCCGCCCAGCTTGCCGTAGGCGATGATGGCGAACTGGTGCTGCTCGCGGTGCTTTTTCTTCAGCCGCTCCCAGCACCAGCGCGTGGTGATGCGCAAGACAGCATCGGCCAGGGCACTGAGGTCATCGGCCACCTGCTCGACCGTCAGCGCATCCTCGACGTCGCGCGCCAGGGTGCGGAACACCTCGGCATGGTGGGCGCGGCGCAGCAGGTTGAGCAGCGATTCCTCGTCGTCATCGCCGGCGGCCTGCAGGGCCTGCCGACGCACCTCCAGTTCGGTCTCGAAGGCCGCCGGGTCGAAGCGGTCGCTCAGGATGGTGCGGCTGGCCAGCTCGTCGATCACGCCGGGGTGCAACAGCAGGTAGCGCGCCGGCCAGCGGGCGGCGCCCAGCAGGCGCACCAGCCGTTCGTGTACTGCCGGTCGCTCCAGCAGCATGGCGAGATAGCTTTCGCGTCGCAGCAACGGCTCCATCCAGTCCACCAGCCGAACGGCGGCCTCTTCGCTGGCACGGCCCTCGCGCAGCCATTCGGCCGTGCGCGCAACCAGCCGCACCAGCCGCGCCCGTGACTCTTCGCGCAGCGCCAGCACGCGCGGATGGTTGCGCCAGGTGGCGACCCGCTCACGCAGCAACGGCGGCAATTGCTCCAGCAATTCATCAAAATCGGGCGCAGCAGCGCGGCCAGGCGGGCCGTTCTTGCCATTGCTGCAGCCCTTGCATTCCTTGCTGCCCTGGCCGCCGAGCAGGGTATCGAACTCCTGCGCCACGATTTCCCGATGGGCATCGAGTTGGGTCAGGAACGGGCCGGTGTCGGCGTAGCCCATGGTGCGGGCGATCCAGTGCAGGTCGTCGTCACGTGTCGGCAGCACATGGGTCTGCTGGTCGTCGAGGTACTGGATGCGGTGTTCCACGCGGCGCAGGAACACATAGGCCTGGGTCAAGGCGTCGGCCGTGGCCTGCGGCATGAGCCCGGCGCGCACCAGGCGCTGCAGCGCGTCGAGCGTCGGCCGTGTGCGTAACTCGGGGAACTGGCCGCCGCGCACCACCTGCAGCAGCTGGACGGTGAATTCGATCTCACGGATGCCGCCGCGCGAGAGCTTGACGTCGTTGCTGCGCTCCGGGCGGCCGGCGCTGCGGCGCGCCGAATGCTCGCGGATCTGGCGGTGCAGCACACGCAAGGAATCGAAGACGTTGTAGTCGAGGTAGCGCCGGAACACGAAAGGGATCACCATGCCACGCAAGACCATGATCGAACCATCTTGCATGTGACGCTGCGGCGCCACCACCCGGCTCTTGAGCCAGGCAAAACGTTCCCATTCGCGGCCCTGGACATGGAAATACTCTTCCAGCGCGCCCAGCGAAACGGCCGGCGGTCCGGAATTGCCGTTGGGGCGCAGGGCCAGGTCGACGCGGAAGACGAACCCGTGTTCGGTGGTGTCGCCGATCAGGCTGTAGATCGCGCGCACCGCCTTGGCGAAGTACTCGTGGTTGGAGATGCGCCCGCGCCCCTCGGCGCTGCCGGCGGTTTCGCCGTCCTGGTCGTAGACGTAGATCAGGTCGATGTCGCTGGAGACATTGAGTTCGCGCGCGCCGAGCTTGCCCATGCCGATGACCCACATCAGCGCCCGCTCGCCCTGCGGTGTGACGGGCTTCCCGTGGGTCTCGTCCAGCATTTGCAGTGTCTGGGTGGTGGCAATATCCAGGGCAAATTCAGCCAGATCGGTCATGACGCGGGTGATGTCATGCAGCCCGGCCTGCTGGTCGCAGTCCAGGGTGACCAGGCGCTCCACCACCAGGTGGCGCAAGGTGCGCAAGGCGGTGGCGACATCGGCGCCGCCCTGCTGCAGGGCTTCGAACACCTGCCGCAGGGTGGCCTGATCGGGTGGGCCCGGTGGCAACAGCTGCAGCTGGGATTCGTAACGCCGGCGCACCCGCTGGGCGAAGCGGGAGTGATCCGACAGTGCAGAGGTGCCGGATGGCACTCCTGCGTCCACTTGCGTCAAGCTGCTCGCGCCGTTGCGGGTCATAATTCCTGTCACGTTTCCGATGTTCAAAATGGATGACCTGCCGCGCCGCCCTTCATCACTGCTGAAAATTCTGGCGATCGCTGCACGCGTATCGCTCTGGTTGCTGCTGGGGGCCTGGCTGGTCATGATCAGCGCCTGGGGCGCGCTGCACTTTTTCATTGTGCCGCGAATCGGCGAACTGCGCCCACAGCTGGAAACCCGGGCCAGCCAGATCCTGGGCGTGACGGTGCGCATCGGTGCCATCCAGGCCCGTCCGGACGGGCTGATTCCCTCGTTCGAGTTGAGCCGTGTGAGTCTGGTCGACATCGACGGCCGGGAGGCATTGCAGCTGCCCCGGGTGCTGGCGGCCCTGTCGCCGCGCTCGCTCTGGAACTTCGGGTTCGAACAGATCTACATCGAACAGCCCCAGCTCGACATCCGGCGCGCGGCCGATGGCCGCCTATTCGTGGCCGGGCTGGATCTGTCGAAAACCCAAGGCCCCGACAGCCCGGCGCTTGACTGGTTTTTTTCGCAGACCGAGTTTGTCATTCGCGGCGGTACCCTGCGCTGGAGCGATGAGCGGCGCAATGTCCCGCCTCTGGCCTTGGAGCAGGTCGATCTGGTGGTACGCAATACCGTGCGCAGCCATGCCGTGCGGATCGATGCCACGCCGCCGGCCGAGTGGGGCCAGCGTTTCACGCTGATGGGCAATTTCCGCCAGCCCTTGCTGTCGGGGGATGCCGGGCAGTGGCGTCAATGGGAAGGGCAGGTCTTTGCCCAGTTCGGGCATATCGATGTTTCGCAACTGCGGCGCTATGCCCATCTGGGGGTGGACGTGGCGCGGGGCAGCGGCGCCCTGCGAGCCTGGGTCGATGTCAGCCGCGGCCAGGTGATCGGGGCGACAGCTGACGTCGCCTTGTCCCATGTTCAGGTCACCTTGACACCGCAGCTGGGCGCCTTGTCCCTGCCTGTGTTGACAGGCCGGCTGGGCGGCCGCCTGCTGCAAGGTGGTTTCGAACTCTCGACCCAGGCGTTGCAGTTCGAAATGGACGATGGCTTGCGCTGGCCCGGCGGCAATGTGCGCATCGTGCATGTGGCGGCCGAAGGCCGCGCGCCGGCGCGCGGCGAACTGCAAGGCGACCAGCTCGACCTGGCGGCTTTGGCGCGGATTGCCGACCGCCTGCCGCTGGACGAACGCATGCGTGCGGCTGTGGCGGCCTACGCGCCCAAAGGGCTGGTCGAGCGCATTCAGGCCAACTGGCAGGGGCCGCTGGAGGCGCCGACCCGCTTTGATGCCAAGGGACGGGTGGTGCGGCTGGAGGTCGCGGCCGGGTCGCCGGCGCTGGGTACGCCCGGCGTGCGCGGCGCGACCATCGATTTCGATTTGAACCAGTCCGGCGGACGCGCCGCGCTGGCCCTGCAGGACGGACAGCTGGAGCTGCCCGGTCTGTTCGAAGTGCCGGCGCTGGATTTTGCCCAGCTGACCACCGATCTGCAGTGGCAGATCGAGGGCCAGCACATCAGCGTGCAACTGCCCAACCTCAAGTTCAGCAATGCCGATGCGCAGGGCGAGGCCCAGCTCAAGTGGCAGACCGGTGAGGCGGCCGCAGCCACCCGGGGTCGTGGCCGTTTTCCGGGTGTCCTCGACCTGCAGGGCAGCTTCAGCCGGGCCGATGCCTCCCGGGTGCACCGCTATCTGCCGCTGGCCATCGAGCGCGAAGTGCGCGACTACCTGCGCGATGCCATACCGCAGGGGCGGGTCAGTGGTGTGCGTTTCCGCGTCAAGGGGGATTTGCATGATTTCCCGTTTGCGGACCCGAAACTGGGCGAGTTCCGCATCTCGGCCAGCGTGCGCGATGCGACCTACCTCTATGTGCCGCGCAGCCTGCAGCCTGCAGGGGCCCTGCCCTGGCCGGCGTTGACCCAGTTGAGCGGCGAGTTCCTGATGGATCACGCCAGCCTGCAGCTCAAGGAGGTGAGCGGGCGTCTGGCGGGTGCCCCGGGGGTGCGCATCAGCCAGGCGGAAGCGCAAATCCCGAATCTGCTGCAGGGGGCGACAGTCAACGTCAATGCCGAGGCCAAGGGGCCGCTGGGCGAGGTGCTGAGCGTCATGGTGAACGGCTCGCCGCTGGGCGAGATGACCGGCCATGTGCTCAAGCAGGCCAGTGCCAGCGGCAATGCCGATCTGCAGCTCAAGCTCAAGCTGCCGTTGCGGGAACTGCACAAGACCGGCGTGCAGGGCAAGATCACGCTGGCGGGCAATGAACTGCAGATTGAGCCTACCCTTCCCCGCCTGAGCCGTGCGCGCGGCGTCGTGCATTTCAGCGAAGCCGGTTTTGCCATCAGCGGCGGCCAGGCGCGGGCGCTGGGGGGCGACTTGCGCGCCGAGGGTGGCACCATCCCGGTGCCGGGGACCAGTGCCCGTGCGAGCGGGCCGGCCCTGTTGCGCGTGCAGGGCAATGTGACGGCCGAGGGCCTGCGTCAGGCGCGCGAGCTGGGCATCGTGAGCCGGCTGGCGCAGCAGGCCACGGGGGGCACGAACTATTCCCTCACGCTTGGCTTTCGCCGTGGGGTACCTGAACTCCAGCTCTTCAGCAATCTGCAGGGGCTGGCACTGAACCTGCCGGCACCGCTGAGCAAAAGCGCCGAGGCGCTCCTGCCCCTGCGGCTGGAAACCGCGCTCACGCGTGAATCGCTGTCAACCGGTGCTGGCGCAACGGCACCCTTGCAGGATCAGCTGACATTCGAGCTCGGGCGCCTTGCCTCGGCGGTGTACGTGCGGGACGTGTCGGGCGCCGAGGCGCGAGTGCTGCGCGGCGCCGTAGGTGTCGGGCTGGCGCCGGGCGAGCAAGTGCCTTTGCCGACCGAAGGGGTCGTGGCCAACATCGTCATGCAGAACGTGGATGTCGATGCCTGGAACGCGATGGTGTCCACGCCCGCCGCTGCCGCAGGAGCGGCTACCCGTACCACGGGCGTCGGCCTGGCAGCCGGCTACATGCCCACCAGCCTGGCGATTCGGGCCAAGGAGCTGACGGCCGTCGGACGCAAGCTCAACCAGGTGGTGGTCGGCGGCTCGCGCGACGGCCAGACCTGGCGTGCCAATCTGGATGCGCAGGAGCTCAGTGGCTATCTCGAATACCGCCAGTCCTCCGGCAGCAGTGCCGGGCGGCTGTACGCCCGTCTGGCCCGCCTGGTGCTGGCGCCGTCGTCGGCCAAGGATGTGGAGACCTTGCTCGATGAGCAGCCGGTCAGCATCCCGGCGCTGGACGTCGTGGTTGACGACATGGAGTTGCGTGGCAAGAAGCTCGGCCGGGTGGAGATCGAAGCCGTTAACCGCGGTGTCGGCTCCGTGCCGCGCGATGGCGGTTCCCGTGAGTGGCGGCTCAACCGCTTCAACATCATCATGCCGGAGGCGGTCTTCACGGCCACCGGCAATTGGGCTTTGCTCAACGAGTCGGCGGCCGGCCGGCCGGCCGCGGGCCGCACGCAAGCCGAGCGGCGCCGCACCGTGATGAACTTCCGTTTTGACATTGCCGATGCCGGTGAGTTGCTGGGCCGTTTCGGCATGAAGGACGTGATTCGCCGCGGCAAGGGCCGGCTGGAAGGGCAGATCGCCTGGGCCGGTTCGCCGCTGGCGCTGGACTACCCGACGCTGGGTGGCGCCTTCAATGTCAATGTGGAGAATGGCCAGTTCCTCAAGGCCGACCCCGGCATTGCCAAGCTGCTGGGCGTGCTGAGCCTGCAGTCCTTGCCGCGGCGTCTGACGCTGGATTTCCGCGATGTCTTCAGCGAAGGGTTTGCGTTCGACTTCGTGCGCGGCGACATCCGCATCGAGCAAGGCATCGCCAGCACCAACAACCTGCAGATGAAGGGTGTGAACGCTGCGGTGTTGATGGACGGCCGGGCGGACATCGCGCGCGAGACGCAGGACCTCAAGGTCGTCGTCGTGCCGGAGATCAATGCCGGTACGGCCTCGCTGATTGCCGGCTGGATCAACCCGGCGGTCGGCCTGGGTTCCTTCCTGGCGCAGCTGGTGCTGCGCCGGCCGCTGATCGACTCGGCGACCGAGGAGTTCCAGATCACCGGCAGTTGGGCCGATCCCAAGATCACGCGCACCGATGCGCCGGCGGCTGGCAAGAGCAGGAGCGAGGTGACGCGATGAAGGTGGCAGCGATCCAGATGGTGTCGGGCATGCAATGGCAGGCCAATCTGGCGCGCGCCCAGGCGTTGATGCGGCAGGCGGTCGACGAGGGCGTCGAGCTCGTGGTCCTGCCCGAGTATTTCTGCCTGCTGGGAGCGCAGGACACCGACAAGCTGGCCATCCAGGAGCCGCTGGGCGCCGGACCCATCCAGGCTTTTCTGGCCGAGTCGGCGCGCGAACTGGGCTTGTGGGTCGTGGGCGGTACCTTGCCCCTGTCTGCTGCGCCGGAAGAAGGGGCCGGCGCGCGCGTCTACAACAGCACCCTGGTCTATTCGCCGCAGGGTGACTGCGTGGCGCGCTACGACAAGATCCATCTGTTCCGCTTCGACAACGGCCGTGAGCGTTACGACGAATCGCGCGCCCTGCTCAGCGGTACGCAGCCCGTGACCTTCGACCTGCCTTCGCGCGACGGGCATCGCTGGCGTCTGGGCTTGAGCGTGTGCTACGACCTGCGCTTTCCCGAGCTCTACCGCAGTTATGCCCAGGCCGGCGCCGACCTGCTGCTGGTGCCCAGCGCCTTCACACACACCACCGGCCAGGCGCACTGGGACGTTCTGTTGCGCTCGCGGGCGGTGGAAAACCTGGCCTTCGTGCTCGCCGCAGCGCAGGGCGGCCTGCATGACAACGGACGGCGCACCTGGGGCCATTCCAGGCTGGTCGATCCTTGGGGCCGGGTGCTGGCCGAGCAGGCCGAGGGCGAAGCGGTGGTGACCGCCGAACTGCAGGCTGGGTTGCTGCAGCAATGCCGTCTGCAGCTGCCGGCGCTGGAGCACCGCGTCCTGTGAATGCGATGCCCGCCGATACGGAGCGGCTGCCGTCGGCCTGGCGCCGCCGTGCGCTGTGGACGGCGCTCACGGCCCTGGTGGTGGCCCTGCTGGCCACACTGGTCTGGCTGGCCGGACGCTACGAGGCCAGCCAGGTCCAAAGCCGGCTCGAACGTGATGTAGCCGATGCCGTGGGCGATATCCGCTCCGCGCTGTCGCGCAATGTGCAAAGCCTGCAGGCCTTGCAGTTCAACGATCCGACGCCAGCGGCCTGGTCCCTGGCGGCTGCGGCCTTGCTGCGCGAGCACCGTGAACTGGTGCGCATCGAATGGCGCGACAGCAACCAGAAAACCCGCGTGCATGCGGACACGCCGTTCCGGCCGGCCGTGTATGACCGTCTGGGGCGCGACAGCGTTCAAACGGAAGTCAGCCAGACCTGCACCACGGCCCGCCGGCTCAGCGCACCGGCTTATTCCGGCAGTTATTTCGTGCCCATGACCGACGGTCTTGGCATCGAAGTCATGGAGCTGTGCATGCCGCTGGTCACCACCGGGGTGGTGATGGGCTACCTGGTCGCCACCTATTCCTTGCAGGACATCCTGGATGATCTGGTGGAACGCCAGCTCACACGCAGCCAGGAGGTCTCGTTCACCGAGGGCGACGGTACCCGGCTGGCGGTGCGGGGCACGCCGCGGCGCGCCAACCGCGTTTTTACCGCGCAGCACCTGCTCGATCTGCCCGGCACCACGCTGGTGTTGCGCATGGATAGCTGGCGCGGCGCGCCAGACCTGTTCCCCAATGTGCTGACCGCGCTGGTGACGGCGATGTCGATCGCGTTGGTGTCGATCCTGGTGCTGCTGAGCCGGGACATGCGCCGGCGCCTGAAGGCCGAACATGATCTGGGGGATGCGCTGGCCTTTCGCAAGGCGATGGAGGATTCGCTCGTGACCGGTCTGCGCGCGCGCGACCTGGACGGGCGCATCACCTATGTGAACCCGGCCTTTTGCCAGATGGTGGGCTTCACGGCCGATGAGCTGCTGGGCCAGAGCGTCCATGCGCCTTACTGGCCGCCCGAACTGGCGGACGAGTACAAGAAGCGCCAGGCCATCCGGCTGGCCGGCAACTCGCCGCCGCGCGAAGGCTTCGAGTCGGTTTTCATGCACAAGGACGGCACGCGCTTTCCGGTGCTCATCATCGAGGCGCCGCTGATCAATGCGCAAGGCGCGCAGACCGGCTGGATGAGCGCTTTTCTCGACATCCGCGAGCAGCGCCGCGTCGAAGAACTGTCGCGAGCCAGCCAGGACCGGCTGCAGGCCACGGCGCGCCTGGCCATGGTGGGCGAGATGGCCTCGCTGCTGAGCCATGAGCTGAACCAGCCGCTGGCGGCCATTTCCAGCTATGCCACCGGTTCACTCAATCTGCTGCGCGATGGCATGCACACGCCGGCCGACATCGAACTGGCGATGCATCGCATCGCCCAGCAGGCCGAACGTGCCGGCAAGGTCATCAAGAGCGTGCACGACTTCGTGCGCCGGCGCGACCAGGCGCGCGAAGCCGTGCCGCCGCAGGCGCTGCTCGATGCCATCCTGCCGCTGATCAATCTGCAGGCGCGCAAGCTGGGGGTGCTGGTGCAGATTCAGCTGGAGCCCGGCCTGCCCAAGGTGCTGTGCGACCGCACCATGGTCGAGCAGGTGCTGCTCAATCTGGCGCGCAATGCCATGCAGGCCATGGACCGGCCCGAGATCCGGCAGCGCGTGCTGCGGCTGGCCGTGCGCCGGGAGCGCGGCGACGGGCGCTGGCTGGTGTTTTCGGTGGCCGATGTCGGACCGGGTATTGCACCGGAAGTCGAACAGCAGCTGTTCACGCCGTTCTTCACCACCAAGGCCGAAGGCATGGGCCTGGGTTTGAGCCTGTGCCGTACCGTGATCGAGCAGCACGGCGGCACGCTGGCGTTTGAGCCCAATCAGCCGCAGGGCACGGTGTTCACCTTTACCCTGTCGGTTGGCGATCCTGCAACGTCTCACCTCGCGTAACATCACCCCATGCAACCCGTGATTGACGCTTCCGTTTTCATCGTCGACGACGACGCCAGTGTGCGCGAGGCGCTGGCCTGGCTGCTGCGCTCGCGCCGGCTGCCGAGCCAGGCCTTCGAGAGCGCCGACGCCTTCTGGCAGATGGTCGAAGGCGGCTGGACGCCGGGCCAGGCCTGCTGCCTGCTGCTGGATGTGCGCATGCCCGGCATGAGCGGGCTGGCCTTGTTCGAGCGCCTGGTCGAGCGCGGGCTGCACCAGACCATGCCGGTGATCTTTCTCACCGGTCATGGCGACGTGCCCACCGCCGTCGATGCCGTCAAGCGCGGCGCCTTCGACTTCTGCGAAAAACCGTTTTCCGACAACGCGCTGGTCGACCGCATCGAGCAGGCCCTGGCGCAGTCGGCGACATTGGTGCAGGCCGGTCAGGAAGTGGCGCAGTTGCGCCTGCGCCTGGGTGAGCTGACCGAGCGTGAGCGCGACGTGATGCGCCTGGTGGTCGACGGCCTGCCCAACAAGCGCATTGCCGACCAGCTGGAGATCAGCGTGCGCACGGTGGAAGTGCACCGCGCGCGCGTGTTCGACAAGATGGAGGTCAAGTCCGCGGTAGAGCTGGCCAACCTGCTGCGCCATCTCCAGGGCGGCTGAGTTAGGGCCTGTTCACACTTGTGAAATTAGTGTGAACAGGCCCTAGTCATGGTCGGCCTGGGATGCCTTGTCGCTGGCGCCAGGCTGGGCCCGATCGGACAGTTCGCCGTTCTTGCGGCCGGAAAACATGGTCCACCAGACAATCAGCACCAGCAGCGCGAGGGCGCCGAAGGCTTCAAGCAAAATCCAACGCATGAACCGACTCCAGAACTGGGTAACACAAGCCGTGATTGTAGGAACGCTGGCCGGTTGCGCCAGCGCGCCTTGGCCGCCAGCCGGCCGCAGTCCGGCTCCCGAGGCCCGCACGCGTGCGGCAGCCACTGACGGCGCGCTCGGCCCGGCCTTGCTGCAGGCACGCAGCCGCTGGACGCCGGTGGCCTGGAGCGAACTGCCCGGCCTGCAGGAAGATCCGCTGCACGAGGCCTGGAACGCCTGGCTCAAGAGTTGCGAGCGGCCCGGGCCGGTGTTCGCGCCGCTGTGCAGCGAGGTGCGGCTGTTGAGCATCAGCAGCGTGGAAGAGCAGCGCGCCTGGATGATGGCGCGCCTGCAGCCCTACCGCGTCGAGGCGCTGCAAGGCGGCGAGGACGGCCTGCTGACGGGCTACTACGAGCCGGTGCTGGAAGCATCGCGTGTGCCGACGGCCGAGTTCAGCGTGCCGCTGTACCAGCCGCCGCCCACGCTGGGCCAGCGCAAGCCCTGGTACAGCCGGCAGGAAATCGACAGCCTGCCCGAGGTGCAAGCGCTGCTGCGCGGACGAGCCATTGCCTACCTGGCCGACCCCATCGATGCCCTGACGCTGCAGATCCAGGGCTCGGGCCGCATCCGCATCAGCGAGGCCAATGGCACGCAGCGTCTGGTGCGGCTGGCCTTTGCCGGCTCCAACGAGCAACCCTATCGCAGCGTCGGGCGTTGGCTGCTCGATCAGGGCGCCGTGCGCGATGCCTCCTGGCCTGGCATCAAGGCCTGGCTGGCGGCCAACCCGACGCGCGTCAACGAACTGCTGTGGAGCAACCCGCGTGTGGTGTTTTTCCGCGAGGAAGCGTTGCCGGAACTCGATGCCGCCTTCGGCCCGCGCGGCGCCCAGGGCGTGCCGCTGACGCCGGGGCGCTCGATTGCGGTCGACCCCGGCAGCATTCCCTACGGCACGCCGGTGTGGCTGGTTTCCAGCGGGCCGCAGGTGCAGCTGCAGAAGCTGGTGCTGGCGCAGGACACCGGTAGCGCCATCACCGGCGCAGTGCGTGCCGACTACTTTGCTGGCTGGGGTGCGGGTGCAGCCGAACTGGCCGGACGCCTGAAGCAGCCGCTACGTTTGTGGGTCCTGTGGCCGCGCGAGGTATCGCGCTAGCCATGATTGTCTGGTGCCGCGGCGTGCCGCATCAAATCGCCGGCAGCGGCTTCTTGCCCAGCTGATGCGCCGCCCGGTGCAGGTGGGCAATGAAATGCCGCACGGCCGGAGAGACGACGGAATCGCTGCGAATGATGGCGCCCACCTTGAGCGGCAAGCCGGCTTCGGCAATCGGCACGATGCTGATGTAGGAAGCGGTCAACGGATGTTGCGCAATTTGCAGCGGCATCAAGCCGACGTAGTCGCCCGCACCGACGAGGGAGATCAGCGTCAGCGTCGAGTTGACCACCGCGCCCACGGGCGGGGCAGCCAGGCCATGGCTTTCAAACAGCAACTGGGCATACCCGGTGTCGTTGGATGCGCTGGTGTAGACCCATTTGGCATCCGCGAGTTGCGCCAGGCGCCGTACCTTGGCCAAGGGGCTGCCCTTGCGCACGACCACAACCATGCTGGTGGTCATGAGTTCCTCGGTGATGAATTCACCGCTGGACAGCCCGCCAGGGATGCCGCCGACGGCGATGTCGACCTGGCCCGAACGCAGGCGCTGCAGTTGCGCAATGTAGAGCTCTTCGCTCACCCGTAGTTTGATGTCGGGGAACTCGCATCCAAACGTGCGCAGCGTCTCGGGGATCAGGAGCATTACCGCCACGGGAACGACGCCGATGTTGAGTTCCCCGCGCATGTGGCCCCCGAGCTGGCTGATCTGATCGGTGGCGGCGAGCAGCTCCCGGGATACCTTGAGGGCATGCTCGAACAGCACCTGGCCTTGCGCTGTCGGCAGTACGCCTTGCGAGGTACGCACCAGCAGCGGCGCCGCCAGTTCGATCTCGAGCTCGCGGATCATCTTGGTGAGGGCGGGTTGTGACACCCCAAGACGGCGCGCTGCGCTGCGCAGGCTGCCGTCTTCCACGGCAGCCACCAGGGCCTGCAAGGTGCTTAGTTTCATGGCGGATGGACCGGGCCGACGGTGCGTCGTGAATCGGAGTGGTGATAACCAGATGTTATCGCGATCGACAAATTGACATCTGGGCAAGGCGGGCTGCGTTTTTCACAATTCGCGGTTTTGCTCCTACCCATCCATTGACAAACATCAAGAACAAGAGACATCCATGCTCAAGACGCTCATTCAAAAAATTGCTTTCCCGCTCGGCCTCCTGCTGGCCTTGCTTGCCTCCGCTCAAGCGTTCCCGACCCGGCCGGTGCGCATCATCACGCCCTTCCCCGTGGGCAGCGGCCCTGAAGGCGTGGCCCGTCTGGTGGCCGACAAGCTGTCGCGCCTGTGGGGGCGTCCGGTGGTGGTAGAGAACCGGCCGGGCGGCAATGGCTTCATCGCCATCGACGCCTTCAAGCGCGGGGCGACCGACGGGCATGACCTGATCCAGCTCGACAACGTGCATCTCACGGCCTACCCCCATCTGTTCAAGAAGCTACCTTACGACGCCAGAAACGACTTTGACCCGCTGCTGCCGCTGTTCAAGACCTACTTCTTTGCCACCACGTCGGCCAACAGCAAGTACAAGAGCATCGCCGAGCTGATGGCCCACGCCAAGGCGAATCCGGGCAAGCTCAACTATGGCTCCTGGTCGGTGGGCAACCCGGTGCACCTGGGTTCGGCGCTGCTGGAAACCGTGACCGGCACGCAGATGGAGCACGTCATCTTCAAGGAGACCAGCCAGCTCTACACCTCGGTGGCCACCGGCGAGATCGACTTCGCCTTCGGCACCAGCGCCACCGCCGGCCCGCTGCAGCGCGCCGGCAAGATCAAATTCCTCGCCGTGGCGGCGCCGCGCCGCATCCCGGCCTATCCCGATGTGCCCACCTTCGCCGAATCCGGCGGCCAGGCCGGCTTCGAGGTCAGCGGCTGGACCACCCTGGCCGCACCCCGGGGTCTGCCGAAGGCCGTGAGCGACAAGATCGCGCAGGACATTGCCAAGGTGCTCGGCGATGCGGACGTGAAAGAGAAATACCTGTCCTTCGGTTACGAGCCGTTTCCGCAGACGCGTGAGCAATTTGCGCAATACATCCAGGCTGAATCCAGCAAGCAGGCCGCCGTGATCCAGAAAGCCAAGGCCGCACTCGACTGACTCCCAGAAAGGAAACCCATGGCCACCATCATCGGCGCCATCGCCACCTCGCATACGCCCACCATCGGCTTCGCCGCCGACAAGAACCAGAAGGATGACCCGGTCTGGGGCCCGATCTTCGAAGCCTTCGGCCCGGTACGCACCTGGATCGAGGACAAGAAACCCGACGTGATGTTCGTGATCTACAACGACCACATCACCTCCTTCTTCTTCGATCACTACTCCGCCTTCGCTCTGGGCGTGGGCGAGAGCTACCCAGTGGCCGATGAAGGCGGCGGCGCGCGCTCCTTGCCGCCGCTAGCCGGGCATGCTGCCCTGGCGCGCCACATCGGCCAGTCGCTGGTGACCGATGAGTTCGACATGTCTTTTTTCCAGGGCAAGGCGCTGGACCATGGCTGCTTCTCGCCGATGTCGATGCTGTGTCCGCATGAGCCTGACTGGCCAGTGCAGATCGTGCCGTTGCAGGTCGGCGTGCTGCAACTGCCCGTGCCCTCGGCCAAGCGCTGCTACAAGCTGGGCCAGGCGCTGCGCCGTGCCATCGAGAGCTATCCGGAAGACCTGAAGGTCGTGATCGTCGCCACCGGCGGCCTGTCGCACCAGGTTCATGGCGAGCGCGCCGGCTTCAACAACACGCCCTGGGACCTGAAATTCCTGGAGCTGTTCGAGCAGGATCCGGTACGCGTGTCCGAGATGACACTGGCCGAACTGGCCGAACTCGGCGGCGTGGAGGGGGCCGAGATCATCATGTGGCTGATCATGCGCGGCGCCCTGTCCTCGCAGGTGAAGAAGATCCACCAGACCTACTATCTGCCCTCGATGACGGGCATCGCCACCGCGATCTACGAGAACATGGCTGCCGCGCCCGTGGCCGGGGAAGTGACGCGGCACCGCGCCCGCATGGGGGAGCAACTCGCCGGTGCCGAGCGCCTGCAGGGCACCTACCCGTTCACCCTGGAGTGCAGCGTCAAGACCTACCGCCTCAACAAGTTCATGCACGACATGATCGACCCCGCGCATCGCGATGCCTTCAAGCGCGAGCCGGAGGCAGCCTACGCACAGGCCGGACTGACGGACGAGGAAAAGGATCTGCTGCGCCGGCGCGACTGGCGCGGCCTGATCCACTACGGCTGCATCTTCTTCGGTCTGGAGAAGCTCGCAGCCGTGCTGGGCTTGTCCAATCTGCACGTCTATGCCGCCATGCGCAGCGAAAGCCTGGCGGCATTCCAGAAGACCCGCAACGCGCCGAATGCGCTTTACTCCGTGGCGCAGACCGAGGCGGGGAAAGACGACTGGAGCGACAACTCGGCGCGTTAGCCGGGGAAGGTTTTTCTCTTCTGCGCGGGGGACCGAGCCGTGGCCGGGCTGCCGCCCGTTCAGCGCACGCTGACGCGCACCTGCACGCGCAAGAGCGACTGACTTGCGGTGCGGCCGCTGCCTGTCAGCCCGCTTTGCTGGTTGTCCTGCGCCTGCTCGCTTTCGGCAATCGTCATCCACTCGCCCAGCGGCAGCACGATGGCCGTGCTGGTACGGGCCGATTCGCCGGCCAGGGGCTGGCGCCCCTGCAGGGTTGAGAGTTCCAGTTCCACCGTGTCGCCGCCAGTCCAGCGCGGCGTGGCGTCGAAACCGGTGCCGGCCTGCAGCCAGACCATGCCCGGTACCGTGACCCAGACACCGCGGCGCTGGAACGACTGCAGCAGTTGCAGCGCCACGGTGTTGCGCAGCACGATGGCGGCGCGCCGGCCGTTGAGTACCAGCACCTGCTGCTGGGCACTGCCGCTGCGGCTGCGCTGTTCGTCTTGCGCGGTGATGCCGATGGCGGCACCCGACTGGCCGGCTTGGGCGCGCGCCGCCACCTCGGCGTCGAGGCGCTCACGCGTGCTGCGGTCCTGATCGGTCTGCCGCACCTCGATCTGCAGATTGCGCAGCGGCAGGCTGGCGGCATGGCCGTCCTTCCAGCGTACTCCTGAATTGATAGCTGGTTGCGCATATGTGGCAAGGGCCAAGGCCGAAAAACATGCCAAAGCCAGGGTGCGGACGCGTTTCATCGCTTGCTCCTTGCCGCGGGCCGTGGGGGTGGCGACACAGGCTTGGGCGACCCTTGTGTCTGCAAATGCCCCAGCGGCAGCGTGCTGCTGGCCTTGACCTCGCCCAGCGAGAAGCTGGTGTGCAGGTCCTTCACGTTGGGCAGGTTGATCAGGCGTTGCAGCGCGAAGCGCGAAAAACTGTCGAGGTCTTGCGCCACCACCTGCAGCTCGAAGGTGCCGGTGCCGCTGATGTAGTGGCAGGAGATGACCTCGGGCAGCTGGCGCACCGCTTCTTCCAGCACGCGGGTGGCGTCGCCGGTGTTGCGTTCGGCATCGAGCCGCACGAAGGCCAGCACACCGAGGCCGATCTTCTGGCGGTCGAGCTCGGCCCGGTAGCCTTTGATGAAACCGGCCTCCTCCAGCGCCCGCACGCGGCGCCAGCAGGGCGCGGCCGACAGGCCGACGCGCGAGGCCAGCTCGGCATTGGTCAGGCGCGCATCGGCTTGCAATTCATTCAGGATGGCCAGGTCGAATTTGTCGAGTGTTTCCATTTTTGTGATTATTGAGCAATATCCTTTCAAAAAGTGGCCTGAATCGGGCAAAGAAAGCAAAGACTTATCAGCACGTCGGACATACACTTTCCCGGCGGCGCAAGCCGTTGTCCTGCGGGCCGGCATCAACAAGAAACAGCCCCGGGTTGGATCAGCTTCTGGAGACAAAACCACATGAACGCCCCCCTGCCCGAATCGGTACGCAAGGCGCTGGAAACCGTCACCCTCGACGACAAGTATTCGCTCGACCACGGCCGCGCCTTCATGAGCGGCGTGCAGGCGCTGGTCAAGCTGCCGATGCTGCAGCGCCTGCGCGACCAGCAGCAGGGCAAGAACACCGCCGGCTTCATCAGCGGCTACCGCGGCTCGCCGCTGGGCAATTACGACCAGACGCTGCAAAAGGCGAGCCAGTACCTGAAAGGGCAGAACATCGTGTTCCAGCCCGGCGTCAACGAGGAGTTGGCGGCCACCGCGCTGTGGGGCACGCAGCAACTCGGTTTTGCGCCGCCCGGCAGCAACCGCTTCGACGGCGTGTTCGGCATCTGGTACGGCAAGGGCCCGGGCGTGGACCGGACCTCCGACGTCTTCAAGCACGCCAACATGGCCGGCACCACCCCCTGGGGCGGTGTGATCGCGGTGGCCGGCGACGACCACGTGGCCAAGAGCTCCACCGCGGCGCACCAGAGCGACCACATCTTCAAGGCCTGCGGCCTGCCGGTGTTCTTCCCGGCCTCGGTGCAGGAAATCCTCGATCTCGGCATCCACGCCTTTGCCATGAGCCGCTACGCCGGCGTCTGGGCCGGCATGAAGACCATCCAGGAAATCGTCGAGTCCAGCGCCAGCGCCGTGATCGACCCCGAGCGCGTGCAGATCCAGCTGCCGACCGACTTCGAGATGCCGAGCGGCGGTCTGCACATCCGCTGGCCCGACCATGCGCTGGAGCAGGAGGCGCGCCTGTTCCACCACAAGTGGTACGCCGCGCTGGCCTACATCCGCGCCAACCGCCTGAACTACAACGCCATCGAAGGTCCGAACGACCGCTTCGGCCTGATCGCCAGCGGCAAGGCCTACAACGACACGCGCCAGGCCCTGCTCGACCTCGGCCTGGACGACGCCACCTGCCGCCAGCTTGGCATCCGCCTGCACAAGGTCGGCGTGGTCTGGCCGCTGGAAGCGCAGTCGACGCGCGACTTCGCCACCGGCCTGCAGGAAATCCTGGTGGTGGAGGAAAAGCGCCAGGTCATCGAGTACCAGCTCAAGGAAGAGCTCTACAACTGGCGCGACGACGTGCGGCCGGACATCCTGGGCAAGTTCAACGAGGTCGAAGGCGACCGCTCGGGCGGCGAATGGTCGATGGCCAACCCGTCGGGCCAGGAACTGCTGCGCGCCAATGCCGACCTGACGCCGGCCCTGATTGCGCGTGCCATCGCCGGCCGGCTCAAGCGGCGCGGCATCCTGCCGGCCGGCAGCGACCTGGCGGCACGCGTCGACGCCCAACTGGCCATCCTGGCGGCCAAGGAACGCGCCATGCAGGCGCTCAACGTCGGTGGTCCGGCGGCCGAGCGCATGCCCTGGTTCTGCTCCGGCTGCCCGCACAACACCAGCACGCGCGTGCCCGAAGGCTCGCGCGCCATGGCCGGCATCGGCTGCCACTTCATGGCGACCTGGATGGACCGCAGCACCATCGGCTTCACGCAGATGGGCGGCGAGGGCGTGCCCTGGGTCGGCCAGCAGCCCTTCAGCAACGAAGGCCATGTGTTTGCCAACCTGGGTGACGGCACCTACTTCCACAGCGGCAGCCTGGCAATCCGTCAGGCCATCGCCGCCGGCGTCAACATCACCTACAAGATCCTCTACAACGATGCGGTGGCCATGACCGGCGGCCAGCAGGTCGGCGAGCGGCCGGAGGGCCACAGCGTGGTCCAGATCGCGCAGAGCATGCGCGCCGAGGGCGTGGTCAAGATCACCATCGTCACCGACGAGCCGGAGAAATACGCCGACGCGAAACACCAGGGCCTGCCCGAAGGCATTGCCATCCGGCACCGCGACACGCTCGACGCCGTGCAGCGCGAGTTCCGCGAGATCAAGGGCTGTACCGTCATCATCTACGACCAGACCTGCGCCACCGAAAAGCGCCGCCGCCGCAAGCGCGGCACGCTGGTCGATCCGGCCAAGCGCGTCGTCATCAACGAACTGGTGTGCGAAGGCTGTGGCGACTGCGGCGTGCAGTCCAACTGCCTGTCGGTCGAGCCACTGGAAACCGAGTTCGGCCGCAAGCGCACCATCAACCAGAGCAGCTGCAACAAGGACTATTCCTGCCTCAAGGGTTTCTGCCCCAGCTTCGTCACGGTCGAGGGCGGCCAGCTGAAGAAGAAGGCCAAGGGCCAGGCCGCATCGCCTTATGAACTGGGCGTACTGCCCGAGCCGGCCCTGCCGTCGGCAGCCACGGCCTACGGCATCGTGGTCGCCGGCGTCGGCGGCACCGGCGTGATCACCATCGGCCAGCTGCTGGGCATGGCAGCGCACATCGAGGGCAAGGGCATCGTCACGCAGGACGCGGCCGGCCTGGCGCAAAAGGGCGGCGCCACCTGGAGCCATGTGCTGATTGCCGACACGCAGGACGAGATCCGCACCACGCGCGTGGGCATGGCGGCGGCTGACTTGATCCTGGGCTGCGACCCGATCGTGACCACGGCCAAGGAGACCTCGCTGCGCATGCGCGAAGGCCGCACGCACGTGGCGCTCAACAGCCACAGTACGCCGACGGCGGCGTTCGTGAAGAACGCCAACTGGCAGAACCCGGCCGACCAGTGTGTGGCCGACATCACGCGCGCCGTCGGGGTCGCCGGCATGGGTGTGTTCGACGCCGACGCGGTGGCGGCCAAGCTGATGGGTGACACCATCTACGTCAACCCCATGCTGCTGGGCTACGCCTGGCAAAAGGGCTGGATTCCGCTGGAGGGTGCCTCGCTGCTGCGCGCCATCGAGCTCAACGCCGTGGCGGTGGAGGCCAACAAGGCAGCCTTCGAGTGGGGCCGCCAGGCGGCGCATGACTGGGCGCGTGTGCAGGCTTTGCTGAGCCCGGCGCAGGTGATCGCCTTCCAGCCGCGCGAAACGCTGGACAGCCTGGTGGCACGCCGCGTCGAATTCCTGAGCGGCTACCAGAACGCCGCCTACGCCGCGACCTACCAGGCTTTTGTGGCCCAGGTGCAGGCGGCAGAAAGCAAGCTGGGCAAGACGACCTTGAGCGAGGCCGTGGCGCGCTACCTGTTCAAGCTGATGGCCTACAAGGACGAATACGAAGTGGCGCGCCTGCACACCGACCCGGCCTTCCTCGGCCGCGTCAACGCCATGTTTGAAGGCGATTTCAAGCTGCACTACCACCTGGCGCCGCCCCTGATCGCGAAAAAGAACGACAAGGGCGAGCTGGTCAAGCAGTCCTTCGGACCGGCCATGCTGACGGGCTTCCGGCTGCTGGCGCGCCTCAAGGGCTTGCGCGGCACGGCGCTCGACGTGTTCGGCCGCAGCGAAGAGCGCCGCAGCGAACGCGCGCTGATCGGCGAGTACCGGGCCTGCATCGAGGAACTGCTGGCCGGCCTGAACGCTGCCAACCATGCGGCGGCGGTGGAGGTTGCACGCATTCCCGAGCAGATCCGCGGTTATGGCCACGTCAAGGCACGCCACTTGGCGGCGGCGCGCCAGCAATGGGCCGCGCTCATGGCGAACTGGCGCAATGGCGGCGCGGTGCGGCAGGCGGCCTGAGTTTCAGGCGAAATCAGGCAGTTGGCCTTGTCAAATAAGCGCCGATCGCTACTAAATCAGTAGCAATTTCAGCCCCTCCGGCGCTGGGCAGCCTGGGGGGCTGGCCGTCTGGCGGAAGACTGGGGACTTTTGTCCACCACCCGAGGCGGCGGCAAACCAGCCGCATACAATGCCCAACTGCCTGTTTCACCCGCTGTCCTGGGTGGCATGTGCTGCCTGTCTGGCAGCCCAACCTGTTTTTTGAACCTTAAACCTGGAGTTGCCTGTGTTCATTTCTTCCGCTTTTGCCCAAACCGCACCTGCCGCTGCCGCCGGCGGCAGCATGCAGGACTCGCTCATGAGCATGCTGCCCCTGGTGCTGATGTTCGTGGTGCTGTATTTCGTGATGATCCGCCCCCAGATGAAGAAGCAGAAGGAGCACCGCGCCATGGTCGAAGCCCTGGCCAAGGGTGACGAGGTGGTGACGGCCGGCGGTCTGCTCGGCAAGGTGAGCAAGATGGGTGACAACTTCATCGGCATCGAAATCGCCAATGGCGTCGAGATCCAGGTCCAGCGCAGTGCCGTGGTGCAAGTGCTGCCCAAGGGCTCCATCAAGTAAGAAGTAAGAAGAATCCGAGCGACCGACAGCCTGAGTGCGATCATGAACCGTTACCCGGTGTGGAAATACGCGATCATCGTGATCGCATTGCTGGTGGGCTTTCTGTACACCCTGCCCAACTTCTTTGGCGAGGCGCCGGCCGTGCAGGTCTCGGCGGCCAAGGCCAGCCAGAAGGTGGACAGCGGCACGCAGGCCCGTGTCGAAGAGGCGCTGAAGGCAGCCGGTCTCACGGCCGACGTCATCAGCCTGGAGGCCGGCTCGATCCGCGCCCGCTTCGACTCGACCGACAACCAGCTCAAGGCCAAGGACGCGATCCAGAAGGCGCTGGTGCCCGACGCCGCCGACCCGGCCTATGTGGTGGCGCTCAATCTGCTGTCGCGCTCGCCATCCTGGCTGTCGGCCTTGCATGCGGCACCGATGTACCTCGGGCTGGACCTGCGCGGCGGCGTGCACTTCATGCTGCAGGTCGACATGCCGGCGGCACTGACCAAGCGGGCCGAGTCGCTGGCCGGCGACTTGCGCACCGTGTTGCGCGAGAAGAATGTACGCCACGGCGGCATCAGCCGCAACGGCCAGAGCATCGAGTTGCGTTTCCGTGATGCCGCCACGCTGGACGCCGCCAAGCGCGTGCTGGCCGACCAGTTTGCCGAGTTGCAGACGGTCGAGGCGCAGGACGGCGCCGACTACAAGCTCACCGCCAGCATCAAGCCGCAGGCCGCGCGCACCGTGCAGGACCAGGCGCTCAAGCAGAACATCACCACCCTGCACAACCGCATCAACGAACTCGGCGTGGCCGAGCCGGTGATCCAGCAGCAGGGGCTGGACCGCATCGTGGTGCAGCTGCCCGGTGTGCAGGACACCGCCAAGGCCAAGGACATCCTGGGCCGCACCGCCACGCTGGAAGTGCGCCTGGTGGAAGAAAGCACCGACGCGCGCGCCGCCGAAACCGGCACCGGCCCGGTGCCCTTCGGCACCGAGCGCTATCTGGAACGCAGCGGCCAGCCGGTGATCGTCAAGAAGCAAGTTGTTTTGACCGGCGACAACCTGACCGATGCGCAACCCGGCTTCGACAGCCAGACCCAGGAGCCGACCGTCAATCTGACGCTCGATGCCAAGGGCTCGCGCATCTTCAAGGACGTGACGCGCGAGAACGTCGGCAAGCGCATGGCCATCATCCTGTTCGAAAAGGGCAAGGGTGAGGTGGTGACGGCGCCAGTGATCCGCAGTGAGATCGGCGGCGGCCGCGTGCAGATCTCCGGCCGCATGACCACGGTGGAAGCCAACGACACCGCGCTGCTGCTGCGTGCCGGTTCGCTGGCCGCGCCGATGGAGATCATCGAGGAGCGCACCATCGGCCCGAGCCTGGGCGCCGAGAACATCGCCAAGGGCTTCAACAGCGTGACCTGGGGTTTCCTGGCGGTGGCGGCCTTCATGTGCGTCTACTACCTGCTGTTCGGCCTGTTCTCCAGCGTTGCGCTGGCGGTCAACCTGCTGCTGCTGGTGGCCGTGCTGTCCATGCTGCAGGCCACGCTGACGCTGCCGGGCATGGCGGCCATGGCGCTGGTGCTCGGCATGGCGATCGACGCCAACGTGCTGATCAACGAACGCGTGCGCGAGGAACTGCGCAACGGTGCCTCGCCGCAGGCCGCCATCCACGCCGGCTACGACCGCGCCTGGGCCACCATCCTGGACTCCAACGTCACGACGCTGATTGCCGGCCTGGCGCTGCTGGCCTTCGGCTCCGGCCCGGTGCGCGGTTTCGCCGTGGTGCACTGCCTGGGTATCCTGACCAGCATGTTCTCCGCGGTGTTTTTCTCGCGTGGCCTGGTCAACCTCTGGTACGGCCGGCAGAAGAAGCTCAAGAGCGTGTCAATTGGAACGGTCTGGCGTCCCGCAGGTGATGTCCCGGCCCAAGCAGACTGAAGAGAGACTGCCATGGAATTTTTCAAAATCCGCCGCGACATCCCGTTCATGCGGCATGCGCTGGTGTTCAATGCCGTGTCGTTCCTGACGTTTGCGGCCGCAGTCTTCTTTCTGTTCTCGCGCGGCCTGCACCTGTCGGTGGAGTTCACCGGCGGCACGCTGATGGAGGTCAGCTACTCGCAGCCGGCCGACCTCGGCGCGGTGCGCGCTGCCATCGCCAAACTGGGCTACAACGACGTGCAGGTGCAGAACTTCGGCACCGCGCGCGACGTGCTGATCCGCATGCCGGCGGTCAAGGGCGTCAGCTCGGCCCAGCAGAGCGACAAGGTGATGGCCACGCTGAAAGAGGCCGATGCCGCGGCCAGCCTGCGCCGCACCGAGTTCGTCGGCCCGCAGGTGGGCGACGAGCTGGCGGCCGACGGCCTGAAGGCGCTGGCCTTCGTGGTGGTCGGCATCATGATCTACTTGGCGCTGCGCTTCGAGTGGAAGTTCGCGGTGGCGGCCATCATCGCCAACCTGCACGACGTCGTCATCATCCTCGGCTTCTTCGCCTTCTTCCAGTGGGAGTTCTCGCTGCCGGTGCTGGCGGCGGTGCTGGCGGTGCTGGGTTACTCGGTCAACGAGTCGGTGGTGATCTTCGACCGGATCCGCGAGAACTTCCGGCGCTACCGCAAGATGGGCACGGTCGAGATCATCGACAACGCCATCACCTCCACCATCAGCCGCACCATCATCACCCACGGCTGTACCCAGCTGATGGTGCTGTCCATGCTGCTGTTCGGCGGTGCCACGCTGCACTACTTTGCCCTGGCGCTGACCATCGGCATCCTGTTCGGCATCTACTCCTCGGTGTTCGTGGCGGCCGCCATTGCCATGTGGCTGGGCATCCGGCGCGAAGACCTGGTGAAGGCCGGTGGCGGTGCGCGCAAGGAAGACGATCCCAACGATCCCAACGCAGGGGCCGTGGTCTAAGGTCTGACGGGTTTCACAGGGTTTTCAGCCATGGCAGCCCCGCAGTCGTTTTCGCAGCGCGTCGAGTTGGCGGAAAAGACACGCGGCCTGTTCATGGCGGAAGCCGGCCGCGTCCTGCTGGAACTGGGCGCCGAGGTGCAGGCGCGTCTGACGGCGCTGATGAACGAAACCGCGACCTCGCGCGAGATGCAAAGCCGGCGCGATGCCTGGCTGCTGTACCAGAAAGTCCAGCCGGCCTGGCTTGACGGCACCCGGCGCGCCTGGCAGGCCGCGCTTCGACCCGCGGGCGGCAAGGCCTCTGGCCTGCGGCTGGACGAGGTCGGTGCCGGCTTGGAACTGGTGGGCACCGATGAAGTGGAAAACAAGATCCTGGCCTCCCGGCTGGTGCTGGCCGTGCTGGAGAAGGTCGGCGCTCAGCTTGATGATTTGCGCCTGCGCATCCGGTTTCTGGAGGACCGTGACGACCTGGCCGCGCACGACATCCTGCGTCCGGAAGTGCTGCTCCTGCCGCTGGTGGCGCAATGGAGCAGCAACGGCCTGCCGCGCGAGGCCTGGCCCTGGGTCAGCGAGGGGGTGCAACGGCTTTTGGCCGAACGCCTGCAGGCTGCCTATACCCGTTGCAACCAGTTCCTGATCGAGCAAGGCGTGATGCCGACGATCGAACTCAAGGATCGGATCCGACGGACCACCGTGGCCACTATTGCGCCAGACCCGGCCGGACTAGCCCAGCCGGTGCGTCCGGCCGGTGGCCCGGGTGGCCGTCAGGGCGCGGGCCTTGCAGCGGGAGGTCTTGCCGGGGCTGCCGTGAATGCAGGCGTGCCTGCCGCCGCAGGTTCCGGGATGGCGGCGGGTTTGCCTCAGCCCCGCCGCAGCACGGGTCTGTTTGGCGGGCGCCTGGGCTGGGAGGGCGAGGGTGCTGCGTCATCGGCATCGGTGGAAGGCCTGCCGGCCTACGGCGGGCCGCAGGATGAAACCCGCCTGATGACGCAGGACACACCGCTGGCGCGGGCGCGCAGTCGGGCGCAGGGGGTGATGGGGCAGCTGCGGCGCCTGCTGGCAGGCCCGGGTGGTGCCGGTTTCGAAGCGACGGCATCGCAGGGACCCTCGCCGGCTCTGGCAGCGGCCATTGCGCCCGGTGCCGATCGGGCGGGCGCGAGCATCGACCTGCTGCTGGAGGACGGCTACAGTCCCGCCGGCGTGGCGCGGGTGGCAGGCGCCTTGCGCGAACAGAGCAGCGAACTCAAGAAAAAAGCCGCTACCCGCAGCGAGAAAGCCACCATCGAAATCGTGGCCTTGATGTTCCAGTCCATCCTGACCGAGGAGCGCATTCCGTCCGCCATCCGCGTCTGGTTCGCCCGCCTGCAAATGCCGGTATTGCGCGTGGCGCTGGCCGAGCCGGAGTTCTTCGGTTCGCTCAACCACCCGGCACGCCAGCTGATCGACCGCATGGGCTCCTGCGTCATGGGCTTCGATGCCGGTGACGTGAACGGCCAGGCGCTGGAGGCGGAGATCAGGCGCATCGTGCAGGTGATCGAGCAATACCCCGAAACCGGCCGGCAGGTGTTCGAGGTGGTGTATGGCGAGTTCCAGCAGTTCCTCACCCGTTTTCTGACCGGCAAGGACGCCACCCAGAAGGTTGTCAGTGTGGCGCAGCAGGTCGAGCAGAAGGAAACGCTGACCATCCAGTACACCATCGAGATGCGCAAGCTGCTCAAGGACATGCCGGTGCGCGACGAGATTCGCAGCTTCCTGTTCAAGGTCTGGGCCGAGGTGCTGGCGGTGGCCGCAGTGCGCCAGGGGCTGCAGCATGCGGACACCGTGACGCTGCGTAAAACGGCGGCCGACCTGGTCTGGGCGGCCGGCGCCAAACCCCAACGCAGCGAGCGTACCCGTGTCATCCAGGACCTGCCGCAGTTGTTGCAACGCCTGCGCACCGGCATGAACCTGCTGGGTTTGCCGGCCGCGACGCAGGAGGCGCACATCAAGACAGTCAGCGATACGCTGGCCGATGCCTTTCTGGCCAAGACCCAGCCGATCGCCCCGGCGCAGATCGAAGCGCTGGCCCAGCGGCTGGCCGAGTTGGAGTTCGCCGTGAGCGACGAGGGGCTGGGCGAATTGCCGCTGGATGCCGAGAGCATCGAGCTGTTGCTGGGCGTGGAGGCTTCGGCCCTGGAGGTGGTGGCCAATGGCGGCTCCAAGCCGACACCGGCCATGCTGGCGTGGGCGCAGGAGCTGCAACCGGGCGCCTGGTTCACGCTCGACCACAATGGCCGGATCGCCCGCGTCCAGTTCGTCTGGCGCAGTGAGCGCAAGCAGCTCAATCTGTTGGCTTCGACCGACGGCCGCAGCTACCTGATCCAGGCCGGCCGTCTGGCGGCCTACCTGCAGGCGGGGCTGCTGTTGCCGCAGGAAGAAGAGTCGCTGACCGTGCGCGCGACGCGCGATGCGCTGAACAAGCTGGAGGCCAATCCCGAGCGCCTGCTCGGCTGACGTGCCGGTTCAGTGCGCGACGCGCTCCAGCGTGTCATCGCACAACTCGTCGAGGATGAGCGCGTCGGGTTCCTCGCCGAAACTCCAGTAGACCATCAGGACGATGATCTTCAGGTCGTCGAGCGAGAGCTCCTCGGCCGGCACCGCCATGGCGCGGTCGATCACGATCTCGCGCATCGGCGAGGGCAGCACACCCGAGGATTCGAGAAAGATGATGAAGCCCAGGCAGTCGGCGCCCAGGTGATCCTGCTCGGCGACCGAATAGACGCGCATGCTGTAGGGCGATTGCAGCCGGGTCGGCGTGTCGCTGTGCGCGGCGGCAGTGATGCCGGGCAACCAGTGCGTGCATCGCGTTGCCAGATTCAATCCGGTGAGCCAGTCGAGGGCCTCGCGGATTTCGTCGGCCTCGAAGCCAACGGCATTGAGTTTGCGTTGCAATTGATCTGGTTCGGGACAGGCATCGCCGCGCCAGTAGTTTTCGTAAACGTACACGAGCACTTCAAACATGTGCTCAATATATCGCATCCCACACCCGTTGATCCGCGCATTTTGCGGTGCTTATCGGTTCAATTCAAATTCAAGTTGTGGCGATGCGCTGAAACAATCCGCCGGGCAATCGCGCCACCTGGCCGTCCAGCTCCAGCGTCATGAGGCGGGCCTGCAGTTGCGGCGTGGGCCAGCCGGTGCGCGCCTGCAGCGCGTCCAGGTTCACCGGGTCGAAGCCCAGCGCCTGCAGCAGGCTGTCCTCGTCGTCCGGGCTGCTCCGGTCGGGCGTCGGCACGGCGGCCACCAGGGGTGCACCCGGCAGGTCTTCCAGCACATCCTGTGCCGACTCGACCAGCTTGGCGCCCTGGCGAATCAGCGCATGGCAGCCGTGCGATTGCGTGGCATGGATGGAGCCCGGAATGGCAAACACGTCCTTGCCCTGCTCGGCAGCCAGCCGGGCCGTGATGAGCGAGCCCGATTGCAGTGCCGCCTCCACCACCAGCGTGGAACACGACAGGCCGGCAATCAGTCGGTTGCGGCGCGGGAAGTTGGCTGCCAGCGGCGGCGTGCCCAAAGGGTACTCGCTGACGATCAGTCCGCGCTGCGCGATGTCGTGCGCCAGTTGGTGGTGGCGCTTCGGGTAGACGCGGTCCAGGCCGGTGCCGACCACGGCCACTGTGGCCAGGCGGGACGCCTCCGCCCCAGCCAGCGCCCCTTCATGGGCGGCGCCGTCCACGCCCAGCGCCAAGCCGGAGACGATGGTCAGGCCGGCCTGGTTCAGCGATTGCGCGAACTGGCGTGCATTGAGCGCGCCCTGGGGTGTCGGGTTGCGACTGCCGACGATGGCGATGCTGCGTGCCGGATCGAGCGGCAGTTTCAGCCGCCCCATCAGGTACAGCAGCAAGGGCGGGTCTTCGATGTGCAGCAATGCGGGCGGATAGTCCGCGTCACCGAGTGCCAGGACCCGACGCGGTGCGTTGCCTTCCGGGTTCTGCAGCCACTGCCAGGTGGCTTCCAGCTGGGCCGGCAGTTCGGGCGGTTCCTCGCGCAGCGCGTCAGCCTGTGCCGGTGTGACCACTTGCAGCAAGGCACTGGGCGACTGGCTGAAGATGGCCTCCGGCAGGCCGAAGGTCGCCAGCAGCTTGCGCGCGGTCCCGTTGCCGATGCCGGGCGTCAGTGTCAGGCGCAGCCAGCTGGCGAGTTCGTCGCGCTCCATCGGGTGTGCGCCTGGTCGGTTGGCGGTGGCTAATCAGCGCGGCGCGGTGAGGCGGTCGCCGACCCGCACCCCGTCGGTGATGTCCAGGATCAGGGCGTAGGAGAGTTTCTCGAAGGTCTTGAAGACCATCAGCAGGCCGTTGCGCTCGTCCGGCAGCTTCATCTGCGGCTGTTCGGGGTCGGTCTTGTCGACCAGTTGCGGGCCGTCCTTCAGGATGGCCATGACATGGCCGCTTTCAATGCCGTCGCGCCGGCCGCGGTTGATGACCACCACCTGGTTCTGCGCCGCATTGACCACGGCGCTGCCGTAGACCGAGACGATGCGGCCGCTGACCGGGCCGCCGGGCGCACGCGGCGTGTAGCTCAGGAACTCGCGCTCCGGCTCCGGCAGCATGCGGTCGCCGACACGCATTTCTTCCTTGGTGCTGACGATGTCGATGGTGGCCGGCACGATGACGTTCTGCAGCTTGCCATCGCGGCCTTCGATGTCCTGCGTCGACTCGCCGCGCACCAGCACGGCCTTGCCGAGGAACTGCGCCTCGTAGCCGAGCACCTCGCCGGTGGTCGGGTCTTTCAGCGGGTTGGCGTTGCGAAAGACGCGCAGGCGCTGGGTTTTGCCCTTGTCATCCAGCAGCGGCATACCGCTGGGGCCACGCGCGTAGGCGCGGTCGCCGCGGCTGAGCATGACGCGGTTTTCCTGCGGGGCGACGAGGCGCGGCGCGCTGGCGAGCTCGCCTTCTTCGACGATCACCGGTTCGGCCAGGAAGGGTTCGATGGCCTGGGTCTGCAGCGTCGTCAGGGCATGGCTCAATTTCTCGCTGCGCACGCGCGGCGACAGGCGGACTGTTTCCAGGTCAAGCGGCTCGCCGTTGGCGCCACCGGCCAGGCGCAGGGTGGCGCGGCCGTCGTTCTTGACCAGGACCAGCTGTTGGCCGGGGTAGATCAGGTGCGGGTTGCGGATGTCGCCCAGGTTCATGCCCCACAGTTCGGGCCAGCGCCAGGGGCTGCGCAGGAACAGGGAGGAGATGGCCCACAGGGTATCGCCACTCTTGACGGTGTAGCTGTCGGGCGCATCGGCGGCGAGCTCGCTCAAGGGGACGCCGGCTTGCGCCACCTGGCGGGCGGTGGCGCTCTGGGCCGGCGTGACGGGGTATTTCTGAGCCCAGGCGGCGGTGCCCAGCAGGCCGGCGCTGAGGGCGACCAGGGTGGTTATTGCGATACCGGATTTCGCCATCAAATGTCGTGTCATGTCGTGTTGTCTCACTAGGCCCTCCCCGGGCGGCACTCGGGCGCTCGCGCTAGCTCGGTCAGCCCGGACTGGTCTTGATAAAGCACGCGCGATTGTCCGTCCAAGCCCTTGATCGGGCAATGTTTTTTGCCCTCTGTTACCGCTACGGTTACGAAAAGTGGCGAAAATAACGACATCTTTGATCCGAATTTATGGCCCTGCTCCCTATTCTCTGTTTTCCCGATCCGCGACTGCACAAGGTGGCCCAGCCCGTGCAGGCGGTGGACGCGCGCATCAAGGCGCTGATCGCCGACATGCTGGAGACCATGTACCACGCCCATGGCATCGGCCTGGCTGCGACCCAGATCGACGTGCACGAACGCCTGGTCGTGATCGACGTCTCCGAGGAGCGCGATGAACCGCTGGTGCTGATCAACCCCGAGATCATCTGGGCCAGCGCCGAGAAAAAGGTCAACGACGAAGGCTGCCTGTCGGTGCCCGGCATCTACGACGGCGTCGAGCGCCACGAGGCGGTGCATGTGCGTGCGCTCGACGGCGAAGGCCAGCTGCGCGTGATCGAGGCCGACGGCCTGCTGGCCGTGTGCGTCCAGCACGAGATGGACCATCTGCTCGGCAAGGTGTTCGTCGAGTACCTGTCGCCGCTCAAGCGCAACCGCATCAAGACCAAGATGCTCAAGGCACAGCGCGAGGATCGGCGTTGAGAGTCATCTTTGCCGGCACGCCCGAGTTTGCCCGGGTCGCGCTGGAGCGGCTGCACGCCGCCGGCTTCGATATCCCGCTGGTGCTGACCCAGCCCGACCGGCCGGCTGGCCGCGGCATGAAGCTGCAGGCCTCGCCGGTCAAGCAGTTCGCGCTCGACCACGGCATCGCCGTGGCGCAGCCGCACAGCCTGCGCCTGGACGGCAAATACCCGGACGAGGCGGCAGCAGCGCGCGCCGCCATCGAAGCGGCGCAGGCCGACGTGATGGTGGTGGCCGCCTATGGCCTGATCCTGCCGCAGTGGGTACTGGATACACCGCGCTTGGGTTGTTTGAATATCCACGCGTCCTTGCTGCCGCGCTGGCGCGGCGCGGCACCGATCCACCGCGCCATTGAAGCGGGTGATGTCGAGACCGGCGTCACCATCATGCAGATGGATGCCGGGCTGGACACCGGTGCCATGCTGCTGGTCGAGAAGCTGGCCATTGCGCCCGAGGACAGCACCGGCAGCCTGCACGACAAGCTGGCCGTGCTCGGCGGCCGCATGATCGTCGAGGTGCTGGAGCTGGCGGCCTGCGGCGGCCTGCATCCGCTGCCGCAGCCGGCCGAAGGCGTGACCTACGCGCACAAGATCGAAAAGCACGAAGCCGCCATCGACTGGTCGTTGCCGGCCGAGGTGATTGCGCGGCGCATCCGTGCCTTCAACCCCTTTCCCGGTGCCGCGACGGTGTGTCAGGGCGAGGCGATCAAACTCTGGCGCTGCGAAATTGATAGCACTTCGCGCATATCCGACAAGGCCCCCGGTACGATTTTGTCTGCAAATGAAGCGGGTGTGGCGGTGCAATGTGGTTCGGGTGTGCTGCGGCTGACCGAGTTGCAGCGTGCGGGCGGCAAGCGCTTGCCGGTCACCGACTTCCTGCGTGGTTTTGCGTTGTCGGCCGGCCTCGTGCTCGGCGCGGCCTGAAGGGATTGCCGGCCATGTCTGCTGTGCGGCAGTTGCTGCGTCATCCCGAGTACCGCTACGGCTTGCGCGACGCGATGTCGGTGGCGCCGGGCCTGGCGGCCTGGGGCCTGATGACCGGCGTGGCCATGGTCAAGTCCGGCATGAGCCTGGTCGAGTCCGTGGCCATGACGCTGCTGGTCTATGCCGGCAGTTCCCAGCTGGCGGCCATTCCGCTGATTGCCGCCGGGGCCCCGGTGCTGGTGATCCTGGCCACGGCGTTCTGCGTCAATCTGCGCTTCGTCGTCTTCAGCGCCCACTTACGGGCCTATCTCATGCACCTGCCGCGGCGCTGGCGGCTGTTGGTCGGCTACCTGACCGCCGACCTCAGCTACGTGATGTTCGTGCGGCGCTACCACCAGCCGCCGCAGAACGCGCCGGAGCAGCAGGCGCAGTTGGCCTACCTGCTGGGCAGCGCCACCACCAACTGGACCAGCTGGCAGGGCGCCAGTCTGCTGGGCATCGTGCTGGCGCATTCGGTGCCGATGCACTGGGGCCTGAGTTTTGCCGGCATCCTGGCCCTCCTGGGCGTGGCCTGCTCGCTGGCCTCCAGCCGGCTGCGCGTGGTGTCGGCCGGCGTGGCCGGTGCGGCCGCGGTGGCCGCCTTCGCCCTGCCCTTCAAGCTCAACATCGTGGTGGCGATTGCGGCCGCGGTGGCGCTGGCGCTGCTGCTGGAGAAGACGCCGCTGGCGCACCGGGAGGGCGCATGAACGGCACCGACTTCTGGACCCTGGGCGTGATCGTCGGCCTGGCCGTCGTGACCGTCATCACGCGTTCCTTCTTCTTCATGTCCAGCAAGTCGTGGAGCCTGCCGCATTGGGCGCAGCGCGGCCTGCAGTACGCGCCGATCGCCGCGCTGTCGGCGGTCATCGTGCCCGAGATGGTCATGACCCAGGGGCAGCTGGTGAGCACCTGGCAGGACGCGCGCCTGTTTGCCGTGGCGGCCGGTACCGCCTGGTTCTTCTGGCGCCGTGGCAGCGGGCAGGTGGTGCTGGGCACCATCGTGGCCGGCATGGCGGTCTATCTGCCGCTGCACCTCGGCCTGGGCTGGTAAGCCGCGCGACAGGCCGCGGCCTAAAATTGCAGGTTTCGCGTCCCAGCCGCCAGGCCTGCAGCGCGTTTTGGTTTTCCAACTCTTCGTTCCGACCATCATGAACTTCATCCGTTTCCAGGACCTGTGCGCGCAGGGCAAAGCTGCCGGCAAACGCGTCTTCATCCGCGCCGACCTCAACGTGCCGCAAGATGACAACGGTGCCATCACCGAAGACACCCGC
>Ga0209211_10000716_pt1 | contig 66302 bp, 50 predicted proteins | sample RifGroA2_FD_183992 | JGI IMG/M metagenome (GOLD analysis project Ga0209211, IMG submission 183992) | Groundwater microbial communities from Rifle, Colorado, USA - Groundwater A2 (SPAdes) (version 2) | ecosystem: Environmental > Aquatic > Deep subsurface > Groundwater | place: Rifle, Colorado... | reverse complement strand
CGGCAAGGGCAATACCGGGTCTTTAAGTTTGGCGAAAGATTTTTTGCTCATTATTAATTTAATTATTTAATAAAAAATTAAAAAACCCTTATTTTATAATAGGGATTCCCGGCGAAAAAAATTAATTGGAAAATTTAAACATACAAACGATAAAATCCTTTATCTTTTAAGGACTTTACGACAAAACCTTCTGTATTTATAGTATAGCGCCTATTATATCCATAACTTAAAAACTGTCAAATGTGGATAGCGCTTTTGGAAGTTAGGTTGTAGGAATTAGCTTCTTAGGAGTTGATGAAATTCCTAAGAAGCTAACAAGCCAATTCCTAATTTCTAATTCCCTTTCTTCGCCTGCAATGCTTTGACTTGTTCCAAAAGCTGGTTGATCAAAGTTTGGATTTGTTGGATCTGCTGGGCTTTAGAAGCGGAAGTATCAACGGTTTGTCCCGAAGTTGTCGCGGCTGTTCCAAACACTTCTTTTATTTTGGCCAATGTTTTCGGTCCCACCAAACCGTAACCGGTAGTATTCTCATTTCCGCTGGAAACGATGCCGTATTTCTTTTGGAAATTTTGGACGGCTTTTCTGGTTAAGGCGCCGAAGTAGCCGGTGATTTTGCCTTGCGGATAAATTGACGGGTCTTTGGCTAATAATTCCTGGAGTTGTCTGACTTCGCTGTTTTCCGAACCGACTTTCAGAGTTTTAGTGATGGTGATTGTAATGCCGGACGGAGTAGACACAGTTTGACCGGTTGCCGTCTTAGTTACAGTCGCGCCTTGGCTGGAAGCAACCGAAGAAGCGGCGCTGGAAGTCGTTCCCGGAATGACGGTATAGACGGGCGTGGGAGCGGAACCGCCGCCTCCTCCGCCTCCAACCACCCCTCCTTCAGAAAGGGTGCAGTTGGAAGAGCTCGGGGTTACCGTTACTGTGGTTACCGGTCCGGATGTCATAGTCAGAGTAACCGCCGATTGAGAAGCGCTGCAAGTCTGCGAAGTGGTATAAGTGGTGGGAGAAGTGGTAAACGCTTTTCGGTCGGAGGAAGTTACCGTAACGCTCGCGCCAGGAGAAAGTTGGATGGAAAAACTTGATGTGTCAACAATAATTGAATCAAAGTTCGCGCTGCCGCTGACAACCAAACTGTAACCTCCCACGCTTACGACGGCCGATTCGGACAAAGTCACATCCAGCGCGCCAAAAGCCAAAACCGGAGCAATTAGAAAGGATAGCAAGGCTGTTAAATAAGTTTTCATAATTTTAAATTTACCTTTGCTAATTGCTAAATTATCTGATGCCGAAGAAGTTCAAGCTGATATCGCCCGGGGCAACATCACCCGCCGTAAGTCCAAGGTTAGCCACTTGAATGTTAATAGTTCCAGCGGCTGTAGAAGAGGCCGCCTGGACAATCAAATTAGCCGGCATGGAACTTGTTGCTTGCACAAAAATTCTATGCGAAGTTGTTGCGCCAGTAGCGCCGGTGCAATTGAAATAAGCGGTTGTAGAAGCGGTTACAGTGGCGGAATTAGCGATATTGCAGTATCCAAACACGATGCCATTGATGGCGGTGCTACTATTAGCCAAAGTCAATGAACCATTGGTAGAAATATTACCGGCGGCTGTGGTGGTCGCATTCCCGCCAATCCATAATTCTCCACTAGCTGAAATATCAGTGCTGGAAGCATTGGCTAAAGTGCTTTTACCTGCAACTGTTAAAGTCCCAAGTGTGGCAAAGTTACCATTGGAAGCCGTGGTGGTGGCAAAACCGTTTACCCAGAGGTTGCCGGTGGTAGTAATGCCTGTCGTGGAAGCGTTACCCAAAGCGTCTATGGCAAAAAGCTCCGTTCCGTCTACGCTGTGAATTCGGAATAAATCGGCTGTTTGGCCGTTGTATCCTCTCAATGTTAAAGGAATTCCAGCGGTGGAAGTGGCTTCAAGCGTCAAAACAGACAAACCGGATTGAGTCGTTGTGCCAAAAGTCGTGTAGTAGTTCAAGTCGGCCAGTTGCAACCTTTGACCGCTTAAAGTAAGACCGCTGGTGGTTGTGCCGATAGTAAACCAATTGCTTCCGTCATAAAGTTTAACAACCTTGCTGCCGGAATTATAATAAACCGACCCTTCGCTTCTTCCGGTGGGATCCGCAGACAAGGTGCCAAGAACTAGAGGACTGCCACCAGTCAAGGTTGTTGTCGCAAGATATGTATTGCCGGAAACGGTCATCATTGTGCTGGAAGCGTTAACCAAAGTGGTCTTACCGGTAACACCCAAAGTTGAGCTCATCGTCACCGCCCCCGTAAGAGTGCTGGTGTCGCTTACCGTCAATGTCCCGCCCGTGCTGATGTTGGTGCTGATTGTCGTCGCCGCGTATGTGACCGCGAAGACAAAAACAAATGACACGAACACCGACAAAGCGATACGAAAAAAATTATTGCTTTTCATAAATTATTTAAACTAATAAATTATCTTTTAATGTTAATAATAAAATCGACTGCCAAGTTTGCGCTTGGTAACTTTTATTATACTCCCGCTGTTATAAGTAACAACAAGTCCCCCCTGTGGATAACTCGCCTTCTCGGCGAGTCGCCGATGAGGCGACCTTTCCTCCCCCTCGACATCTGATGTCGAGGGGGATATTCCCTTACTGACTGGCTTTCTGCGCCTGCAAAGCTTTCACTTGTTCCAAAAGCTGGTTGATCAAAGTTTGAATTTGTTGGATCTGCTGGGCTTTAGAAGCGGAAGTATCAACGGTTTGTCCCGAAGTTGTCGCGGCTGTTCCAAACACTTCTTTTATTTTGGCCAATGTTTTCGGTCCCACCAAACCGTAACCGGTAGTATTCTCATTTCCGCTGGAAACGATGCCGTATTTCTTTTGGAAATTTTGGACGGCTTTTCTGGTTAAGGCGCCGAAGTAGCCGGTGATTTTGCCTTGCGGATAAATTGACGGGTCTTTGGCTAATAATTCCTGGAGTTGTCTGACTTCGCTGTTTTCCGAACCGACTTTCAGAGTTTTAGTGATGGTGATGCCTGCCCCGACTCTTGCGTCGGGGGTGATTGTAATGCCGGACGGAGTAGACACAGTTTGACCGGTTGCCGTCTTAGTTACAGTCGCGCCTGGGCTGGAAGCGGATGAAGCTGTGCCCGGAATGACGGTATAGACGGGCGTGGGAGCGGAACCGCCGCCTCCTCCGCCTCCCATAATTCCGCCGCTGTCGGCGGCCATTGTTTTGGCGGAAGCTTCCGAACTAGCCTCAGATTCAAAACTGCTGGTGTCGTAAGCGGCTACTTTGTAATAATAAGTCGTGGCCGCGCTTAATCCGGTATTGGTGTATGAATTCGTACTGACGGTGGCAACAAGCGGGAAACTGCCGCCGCTGGAAGAGCTGCGATACACATAGTAGCCGGACAAATCGCTTTCGGTATTGGCCGTCCAAGATAACGCCAGTTGAGTAGCTGAGTTTGGCGTAGCAATCGCTAAACCGCTCGGCGTGGCCGGAGCCGTCGGATCGCTGGCTTGCGTCAAGGCGTAGGGCGAGAAGTGGGTCGCTTCGGTGGTGGTAAATATCACTTGGGCCACATTGCTCAAAGTGGCAGTAACATCGGAAGCCGCCATAGCGTTGCCGCTGGAATCATAGTAAGTGGCGGAAGTGTTAAGCGATTCCCATTCCTTCTGGTCGTTGACGGTGGAAACGCTCAATTGCGCCACTTCGGCCGGCGTGTCTATGCCGGAAACGGCCAATTCGGCGACGGTGTAAGTAAGCTCAATAGTGGCCGTTTTGCCGGAGGATAAATTTTTCACCTGGCTGTCGCCGGAATAAGCGCTGATGTCTTTGGCCTTGTTGGCGATAACATTAACGAGAGGAGTGTTGGGATAATTGACCGTTTCTTTGGCGGTAATATAAGAATCGGAACCGGATTGGCCCAGCCCGCCGGAGTCAATGGTCACTTTCGTCTTGACGGTCGTGTCTTCAAACGAACCGGAGGCCGTGTCTTTGAAGGTGTTGGAAGTCATCAGGATATCCTGAATGCTGGCGGCGCTGGTCAGGGCGATGTTTACACTTGATACATTTCCGGAAACGCTGACCGGATTGCTGGCATAACCGGCTTCGGAATACTTATCGGAAGCGGCGTAAACTCTCCATGAACCGCTATCTACGCTCAAGGTGTAAGCGCCGCTGGCATCGGCTTGAGTTACGGCCGAACCGCCGGTAGTTTTCTCGGCCCGGACGAAGGCGTAAGGCGCGGCCGAACCGCCGGCTGTTACCGTGCCCGATATGGTGTAAGCGGCGGAAGTCATCACTAAGTTTAAAGTGGCGTTGGCGGACACGACCAAAGTTTGCGGCGTCATAATGTAGCCCGGTTTGGCGGCGATAATCTTGTAAGTGCCTTCGGCCAATTGGAGGTTATAACCATTAGTGGAAGTGGCGGCGACGCCGTAATGCATGCCGTTGGAAGTGTTGGCGACGTCAATCCAGACATCTCTCAATTCGTTGCCGGAAGTGGCGGAAGTGTGGTAAACCACCCCGGAAATCGTCCTTAAAGTGGAGCTGACGACGACTTTGATAATTTCGTTGCCGTCTCCGCCCGTTCCGTCAACATTAAGAATGGTCTTGCCCGCATCGTAAAAGGTGGTGTTGGCGCCGTTATCGGTATCGTAAGAAATGCCGCTGGACGGAACGGACGGAATGAAGACGCGGATGGTGGTGGAAGACATATTGGGAACTTGCAAAGAGGTGGAAGTGCCGTTGCGAAGCTCGGTATGGTTGCCGGAATTTTTGGCCATGTCAAACAAGTCTATGAACGCTTCGGGAACGGTGATGAAGTTGCCGGAACCGTCTTTGAAGTTGACGGTTACGGTTTTTCTGGCGTTGATGCGGACATTCCATGTGGTCGTGGCGACTATGCCGAATTTGGGAATGGCCGTTAAGTTTTCGTTAATCGGAGCGATTTTGCCGTAGCCGGGTTTGAAAATATCCAGGATATATTGGCCGGTGGAAGTGGCCAATTGCGGCACGCGCAAAGTGTAGGCGCCGTCGGAACCGGTCTTGGTGTCGTAAAACCGGCCGTCGCTGGATGACCGGGCGGAAACTATCACATTGGCGATACCTTCGCCCGAGTCTATCGTAGCGTTGGCGCTTTCAAAAACGGTACCGGCCACGCTCCAATAAGTCGTTGAGCCGGACGGGGCGAAGTTGACGCCGCTCTGATTGGCGCCGGAAACCGTCACCGACTGATTGTCCATTCGGCCGTAACCGGGCACATGAGCGCCGACTTGCCAGGCGCCGCTATCCACGTACAAAGTGTAATTGCCGGAACTGTCGGTCATAGCGTTGGCGTTGCCCGGTCCGTCCGTTCGATAGGCAAAAACGGGGGCGTTGGCGATATTGTTGGAGCCGTCGCTGACTTTGCCGGTAATGGTGTAAGAAGGTTTCTTGATGGTGAGAACAAACGGATTGGCGCCGGTCTGGCCGGTGGATGAAGTTTTGGAACCGTCCACAAAAACATAATTGGAGGCGGCCGAAGTGACTTCCACGGAAAGCTCCCTGCTCTGGCCCATACCGGGAAAGAAAGCGCCGACAGTATAGGAACCTTCGCCGACATTAAGGGAAAATTTTCCGCTGGTGTCGCTTTGTCCTTGAGTGCCGCTTCCTTGCGACGGCGAGAAAGCGAAGACCATGGCGTTGGCTATCGTCGTTCCGCTGGCGTCTTTAACCGCGCCGGCGATTGTTTTGCTGGCGGCGGAAATGGTAAAGGTGTGGCTTGTTTTAGGTGAACCGGCATCGGTAAGAGAGCAACTGTCCGGACAGCCGGTCATATTAAGCTGCAGCGGTTTGGGCATTATCCAGGCTGGAGCCGGCGGCGGCCCCATCATCATCCCGTCTTTGGGCATAGCCGGCCCGATGCCGATGGTCCAAAATCCGTTTTGCTTGGGAAGATTAAGAGTTTTTCTGGTAGAAGCGGTCAAGGCGCCGGTTCCGGGTGTGTCGGTCTGAACCGTAAATTGTCCCGGCCCGCCGGCAAAAATATCTATTTGCTCGCCCGAAGCAAAGACGCTGGCGGCGGCCGTCAAATTAACGGCGAAAGAAACTCCGCCTACAGCCGAAATAAGGCTGATGTTTCTATTTATAATACTGGTGGAAGTGGCTCTCATCGGAGACGGCTCGCCGAAGCCGAAGTAATCGGTCGTGGTGCTGGACGGGTCAATAAAAGACTCGGTGAAAATGAAGTAGTCGTTGTTGACCGGCAAATCGGTGAAAGAATAATTTCCCCCGCCGGTGGTGGAAACGCTTCTCGGCATAGGCCCGAGCACCGGCGATTGCAACATCACGGTGACTCCGTCCAAACCGGTCGTGCCGTCGTAAGCGCTGACAATCTTGCCGGAAACGGTGGTGGTGGCCGTGCCGCCCAAACTGCCTCCGCCGATGTAAACCGGATTGACGCTGAAACCGGATTCAATCACAGTGGCTCCGTCAGAGCTTTTGGTTTTTATGTCCAAAGCGTAACCGCTGGTGTCGGCGCCTTTGGCGACGGACGGATTTTTAATGTCGGTCAAACCGAATCTCAAGAAGTCGTGGGTGTCGCCGCTTTCGCTTTTGGTGGCGGTGTCCAGAGTCAGGGTTATGGTTTTGGATTGGGCGTTTTTGGCGATGGCTTTAATGCCGATTGTTCCCGTTCCGGGGCCGTTGATGTCCTTATTCATATCGTTAAGCATCTTCATCGTGGCGGAAGAAGTGGCGACACAGCAAAGGCCGAAGTCGGAAGTGGACGGAAAAGTGATGACAATCTGGCCGCCCAACGGAATCTGTTTGGAAAGGGGAATCTCAAAGCCGTAGGTGGAACTGGCGCTGGTCATGCTGTTCATCACCATAATGTTGGCCGGAGGCATAAAGCCGCTTACTCCGCCCACGCCGGAAAAAGTCGTGGAAGGAGGCGGGGCGCCGAAACTGCCGCCGCCCATACCCGGCTCAAGCATTCCGCCGGAGGTGGCAAACGACATAATCGTGCCGGACATCGCGGAAGAGGTCATATTAACGCCGGAAATGTCTCGGATATTGGAAGCCGTGACGGAAAACGAAGAACCGGATGGCATTCTCACCCCTTGAATTTTGGCGGTTTTTCTGGCGGCGTTGTAGGTAATGCTGTGGCCGGCCATAGCGCTTAGAGTCATCGTCTGGCTGTTGGCCAGAATGGAATACTTGGTCAAGTCAACGGCATCGGTGGCATTGACCGCTTCGTTGAACGAAACGGCGATGGCAAAATCGTCGGCGCTGACGGCTAGGATTGACGGCGCGGTCTCGTCGGAATTGCTGCCTTCCGTGGCAAAACTCAAGGTGTAATTGCTGCCCATGGCCGTGTTGGAAACATTTTTAATGCTGGCTCCTTTGACGGTCAAAGTCATATTTTGGCCAGCCGGCAAAAGATTGGCGGAAAGCAAAGTTCCTTCTTTGGAAGCCGGGTCGTAAGAAAAAGCGGAGGGAACGGTTGCGCCGCCGTCTATGCCAAGCGTGACCGCGCCGGAAGTGGCGGTGGAAAGGTCAATATGGTCGTTGAAGGTTAAGATAAAGGAAACGTTGTTGAGCGGCACACCGGTCGCGCCGGCGGCTATCGGCAAAGCGGCGATGACCGACGGGCCCGTCGCGTCCGCCGTCCCTGTGCCAAACGGAATCATCCATTGGGGCATAGACAGAAGGACACCGTTGGAACTTTTGACGCCGGCCGTGTCGCCGGAACCGTCATTGCCGTCAATGACTATCTCGTATTGGGTGTTGTTGGCCAAAGCCGTAAAACCGCTAATGGTCAACGTAGTCGTGGTGGCGTCGTAAGAGAAAGTGGCGCCGGAAAGGGAAATCGGGGTCTTAACGCCGGCGGCGTTGCTGAATAAACTTATGTTGGAAGCGGTAAGAGTAGTGGCATCCATCGTCTGGCTGAAGGTAATGAAAAACTTGGCGATATTTTGAGGAAGATTGAAACTGCCCGGAAACGGCATACTGCCGGTAACGCTGGGCGGAGCCATATTAGTCATCGTCTGACCGGCCACGCCGGTGGTGAAGGTGGCGGTGTAAGATTGGATGCCGGGCTGAAAAGTATCCTGGTCCATTTGGTTGCCGGAAATATCCCTGATGGCCGAAGCCGCGCTGCTGCCGATTTCAAAAGTGTAAGAAGTACTGGCCGAAAGACTGCCGGAAAGAACGCATTTTCCGGACGGCTCAAAACTGGATGGCATCGGATTGTAAGTGACGGAAGCGCAAAGATTGGAACCTGTTCCGCCGGCCTTGAGGGTGACGGAAGTGGTGGCGCTGGCCGAGGCGATAGTGCCGGACTGCAAAGATTTGTCAAACATAAAACCGATAAACGACATATCCACGGTCGCATTGGTCATTCCGTTTTGCGGATAAGAGCCCATCACGCGAGGAGCGGAATTGTCCACGAAACCGCCGTCAAAAGACATTTCCTTGGGGCTCATCGTGTTTTGCGGATTGCTTGCCGTTTGAGCCGTAAATTCGGCCGAATTGTCGTCTCTGTCCACGCCGTTGCCCATCATCTGATGCGCCCCGCCGGAAGCCATAGCGGTGTTGGTTGGAGTGGCGGCGGTGGAAGTGGCGTTGGGATAACCTTGGGCGATTCTTTCCAGAGAAGAACCGTCTTCGGCCAAAGCGGCGGCGCAGTTAGTCCCGGTATCACTGCTTTCACAATTGGCTGTAGGCTGCGCGCCATAGCCAAGCATATCCACTTTGGTGCTAGTGGCGTTGGCGGCAACAGTGGAAGTGGCCAAAGAAATCCCGCCGTTGCTGGCGATTAAAACATCGGTGGCCAAATTATTGAAAGTGGCGTCGGCCGGTACCGAACCGCTGTAATTGGTGGCCGAAGTCAGCAAGAAATAACTGAACGGGGCGATGTAAGTTTTGCCGGGTACGGAAGTCAGAGGAAAATTGGTTGCTCCTCCGCCGGAAGAAAAGCCATGCAAAGCCAAACCGGAACCGGCAATGTTGATGTGATATTCGTTGGGATTGTAAAGCTCCACGAATTCGTCTTTGGCGTTGCCCGTTGAACCGGATTTAATCTCGCTGATTTTCAGCGGAATGGTTTTTTGCAGAGTGAATTTTTTGGGATTTTCCATCGGCGCGGTGAAGACCCCGACGCTGGCCGGCGTGGTGGAAGCGTAATCAGCGGCGATGACGATATCAAAAGCGTTGCCGTTGATGATGTTGGCGATGGCCGAAGTGGAAGCGACGATGTAATACTCGGTGGATTGTCCGGTCGTCGGAACAGCGTGACTGCCGGAAAGGGTTTGCATTATGGCCATCGTGCTGGTGGCCGGATTGGCGAGATAAGAGCCGGCGACATAATAATCTTCCGTCGGGCTGAAGCCCGGATTAGTCCCCGATTCTTTATAAAGAGCGGCGCCGGCTAATTGCGTCAGCGTATCCATAGTGGACGAAGCTCGGATATTAAATCCGACTTTGATCAAAGCCGTAGTTCCGTCTCCTTGAACCATAAATCTGGCTAGCTTGACGAAAGCCCCCGGTCCGATAACCGTATCCTTGAACATATCGTATATCGGCGGACCGGATTGGGTGACGGCGGCCGAAGCGAAATTGGCGACGCCAAAAACGGCGCCGACAGCCAAAACCGCGCTAAACAAAAACAACAAAATTTTTGAACGCATAAATATTAAAAATTCTAAATAAATTCTAATAATAACTTTTGACTTTATAAACTTTATGGACTTTCAACTATTTTATTATACACCCGATTAAAAAAATTCCCGCAACTAAACAGGTGTGGATATCTTTAACCCTATCGGACATTTCTAATGGACATAACGGACAGAGTTTAAAAACGGGTTATTATTTAGACTAAACAGTAAAATTAACCTATACTGATGAAATACAATTAAACGCTTTGAATTAAATCCGCAAAATGTTAAAAAAAATAAGAATTTTTATCGCCCCCGCCATTACCCTTCTTGCTCTTTATATTATTTTTAAAAACTTGGACATATTATCTGTTTTAGATATTGTAAAAAACAGCAACAAGCCGGTTCTTATTTTTTCCACAATAATTGCTCTAATTTTATTTACAACACTTCTCTCTTTGCGGTTAAAAGAAACCATGTCTATTCTAGGTTGCAATTTGCGATTTAAAGAAGCCATGAATATCTACTTAGCCATATTGCCTGCGTCAAAACTTTCACCCGCCAACACCGGGGATTTTATAAGAAGCTATTACTTTAAAGATAAGGTTTTGCCTTCCATAGTTGCCGGAGGGGTATTTTTTGAAAGAATTATTGATGTATTGATTATCTCAATAATGGCGATGATTAGCGGCATACTGCTGTGGTTAAAATTGCCTTTTTTATTGGGAGGAGTTGGTATTTTGCTGACTTTAATCTTTTTTTTCGTATTAAAAAAGGGGTTCTTCCTAAAAAACGATGGTTCCAGAGGAAAAAGCAAACTGGCGGAAAAATTGTTTAATATCTCTGTCGTATTTAACGCCAGCCTTAAAAACAAAAAAGGGTTGATAAAAATTTTGCTGTACACCGTCCTCTCATGGTCGGCAACAATGCTCTATATAAAATTTATCTTCTATGCGCTTGGAAACAGTGTGTCGTTATTGCATATAACAGCCTTCCAGCCGGTTGTGTCTTATGCCAGCCTTATACCTACCATTTCAGGAGTGGGTGTGCGAGAATCCGCAATGTTGTTTTTTTATGGGGATATCGCTTCCGGCCCGATTATTCTGTCAGCAGGACTAATTTTTTCATTTTTTAATATAGCCATTTGGCCATTGACTGGACTGCCTTTTATGCATAAGATTATTAAGAACATCTAAGATGAACAAAAATAATTTTAAGCTTTCAATAATAATTCCCGTATATAACGAGGAAGAAGCGCTTGCGGGGGTGTTGTCCGCCGTCACTGATGCTATTAATTCTTTGGGGGTTATTTATGAAATAATCGCCGTAAATGACTGTTCGACGGACGGAAGCGCGGAAATATTGAAAAAATTCCCGTCCGTGAAAGCGATAAGCCACACCCGCAACAAAGGATATGGAGCAAGCTTAAAAACAGGAATAAAGAACAGCCTGTATGATTGGGTCATGATAATAGACGGGGACGGCACTTACCCCGCAGATATTTTACCAAGTATGATAGAAGAAACGGAGAGGTATGATATGGTCATCGGCGCCAGAAACAAGAACAGCGAAGGCATTCACATAAGCCGGAAACATTCCAAAATGTTTCTTAACTGCTTTGCCGGATACTTGACCGGCAAAAAAATACCCGACCTTAATTCCGGAATGAGAATTTTTAAAAAAGAGATCGCTTCAAAATACTGGGAGCTTTTCCCGGACAGATTTTCTTTTAGCACGACTTTAACGATGATCAGCTTGTCCCACGGCTACGAAACAAAATTCTTCCCCATTTCTTATTATAAAAGAAAGGGTAAATCATCAATACGGCCGGCTGATTTTTTCAGCTTTCTTAAGCTTGTCACAAAATTATCCTTGTTTTTCAGGCCGATCAAGGTGTTTGGCCCGCTAAGTCTGATAATATTTTTGGGAGCACTGACCATACTCGCCTTTTTCTTGTTCGGAGTAACTGACAAATTTTTTGATACAACATTCGTAGCGCTAATTGCCCTTGCCATCCAAACATTTTTCTTCGGATTATTGGCGGAGATAGTTATACACAATAGTTATACACAATAGAAAGAACTGATAAATTATGAAAATTGTTTTAATAAATCCTCCATCTTTTAATACCATAAATTCTTGTTTGCCTAAAATTCTTGACGAAGGACGCGGCTTTACTCCGCCCCTTGGGATAATGTATGTCGCGGCTCAAATAGAAAAAGAGACTAATCATCAAATTGAAATACTGGATGCGCAGGTTGAAGAGCTTACATATGAACAGCTGAAAACGGAGATAGAAAAAAGAAAACCTGATGTCGTGGGTATTACCACGATGACTTTCACGCTTATTGATGTCATAAAAACCGCAAGAATAGTAAAAGAGATAAGCCAGGACATAAAAATCATACTCGGCGGGCCTCATGTGATTATATATCCGACAGAGACAATAGGCATCAAAGAGGTTGATTTTGTGATTCTCGGCGAAGCGGAAACGGTGATTAAGCCCTTGCTTGACAATATAAATAATCTTGATGAATTGGAAAAGGTGAAGGGTTTGGTGTTTAAAAAAAATGGCAAAATAATAAATACCGGCCGAAGCGACCTTATCAAAAATCTTGATGACTTGCCTTTTCCCGCCAGACATTTGACGCCTTATAAAAAATATTATTGGGCTCTTTCCCCTTACCGTCCCATCACCACAATGTTCACCAGCCGAGGCTGTCCGTATCAATGCCTATTCTGCGATCGCCCGCAACTGGGAAAAAACTTTCGGCCTGCTTCGGCAAAAAGAGTGGTTGATGAAATGGAAGAATGCCAAAAAATGGGAATTCAAGAGATATTCATTTACGATGACACCTTTGGAGTGGACAGACAAAGGGTTCTGGATATTTGCGCCGACATCATAAAAAGAGGAATAAAAATAGCATGGAATATCAGAACAAGAGTCAATACGGTTGACGAAGAAGTTCTCGCTGCGTTAAAAAAAGCCGGCTGCCAAAGAATACATTACGGCGTGGAGGCCGGCACTCAAAAAATACTGAATGTTCTAAAAAAAGGCATCACTTTGGAGATGGTTGAAAAAGCATTTAAACTTACAAGAAAAGTTGGCATTCAAACCGCCGCTTATTTTATGATCGGTTCTCCTACAGAAACGATAAAAGATGTTTTAGAAACGATAAAATTTATGAAAAAACTGAAGGCGGATTATGTCCACATAACAATTACCACCCCGTTCCCGGCAACCGGACTTTATGAAATGGCTTTAAGAGAAAAAAATATAGAAAAAGACTATTGGTCAGAATTTGCTAAAAATCCCACAGCTGGCTTTACGCCGCATTTTTGGGAGAAAGAAATGACGCGCGAAGAATTATTTGCTTTGTTAAAAAAAGCTTATCGTTCTTTTTATTTGCGTCCGACATTTATTTTACAAAAAGTCATTCATTTAAAATCTAAAGATGATCTTATTAAAAAAGCCGGAGCGGCTTTAAGATTATTTAAACTATAATCCAGATACTATTTTAGAAAATTATTATTTTTTTATCTATTGATTTTTAAAGCGACGACAATCCAGCCGATGCTAAATTTTCTATTGCTGCGGCTTTTGTCAATCTTGTCCAGCCAAACCATAGCCAGACCGAATGTTTTTAAAAATGGGTTGACCACCGCGCCAAAACTGCTTGAAAAAAGAGAAAATCTGTTTATAAGATATCTCGTAAAAAGCTGAGCGATAACGGCAAAAAAACCTCCCCTTGGTTCAATGGAAATAATATTAAATCCTGCCTCCTTAAACATCATTTCCAATGAATATTTAGTAAACCGCCAATAATCATGGGGTTCTTCGTGCAGTTCGTTAAAAAACGGAACGGTAATAAGACAACAACCATTATTCCTAAGAAGCCGGTAAAACTCCAAAATGGCTTTTGACGGATTAGGCATATGCTCCAATCCTTGAGTGGATATTATTGAGTCAAAACTTTGATCAGGTAAAGGGATGTTTTGAGCGTCTGCCACAATATCCGGTTCGCAAACCTGGTCAATGTCCAATCTGACATATTTATTAAACTTAAATAACCTTGAATATCTGTCTGATTTTCCAGAACCAACATCCAAAATATCTCCTTTCATATAGCCGGAGAATTTTTTTATCTGCTTGTTTAAAAGATACCTTTCCGGTTTAAAAATTACGCTCATTGTTTGTTATTTTTACACGCTTATATTTATTAATTTAATCTATAGCAGCTACCGAACCAGTCCCATAAACAAAGATTTTAAAGGTGAAATTGCCGGCTGTTTTACCTTTATCGTTTTTGAAGCAATATTTTCCGCTTTTGTGCTAGTCGAAATTTCCAAAGATAATTTGTCATCATAGCCCAAAAAATATTTAACGCCAAAATTGTCAAAAATTTCCCGCAATTTTTTTTCTTCCATCAATTTTTTGACAGTATTAGGCGTAAAAATCACCATGGATTTATCGGCCAGATAACTTAACACTATTTCCTCCTTGGAATTAAGCCCGATGGCTATAACATCCTCATCGCCAATATTTTTTTCTTTTATTTTATCTGCGTAAGCCTCAACGGTTAAAGATGGATTGCCGTCGTAAACTTTGCCAAAGACGACATGATCAACCAAAACAAGATGGTAAATAAAAATAATGGGAATAGCGCTCAATAAAACCGCGCCGGACTTTCCGGAAATATTCAGCTTATCTTTAATAACATCCCAAAGAAAAATAATGCCCAATGATGCCAACAAAGGAAATAACCAATTGAAATCTCTTAAATGGCTTCTTGAAACCAGCACCACAAAAGACAGCAAAAACATTGTACCCCCGAGCCAATAAATGGAAAATTTGTAAAATTCTTTATCTTTTTTCTTCATTGCGTAAAGCCCCATCAAAGAAAACATCAGCGGGAAAGTTCCACCAAAAATTTCCAAAGAGAAAAAACGCGATAAGTGGGTAAAAAGCAAAACCACCCCCAAGAGAAACCTGTCTATAAGTCCAATGTTCCCGATGCCAAGATTGGCCATCGTCTTTTTTTGAAGCAATTTTTCCACAAAGCTCATTTTGTCTATTTTTTCTTTATGCCCATAAAGAAATTCTTTTTTCTCAAAATGATAGGTGTATGGATCGGGGTAAAGGTGCTCGTAAAAAGTGGAGTCCATAAATTTCTGTTTCTCCGTCATTTCCGCGAAGAAAGAACTGGAGTACGAATTACCTCCACCTTTCCCAAAAAACGACGGTAAGTAAAACACAGATATCGCCAAAACAATCGGCGCCAAAAAATAGATAATGTGTCTTTTCTTGCCGGAAAACCAGAAAAATGCCGGTATTATCGAAATAAGGAGAAAGAAGACTTCTCGAGAAAATGACGCCAAAACCAAAAAGATTGCCGAGATGGACAAAAACGCCATCTCATGTCTTTTTCCTCTTCCCAACAAAAAGAAAAGAAAAAATAAAGCGATAAAGAAAATGGAAAATTCATAAGTGCCTAAAGAATACACCGACTCCCAATTATACGGGATGAATATGTAAATGGCGGAAAACAATCCAGCCATGCCAAAACCAAACAAAGATAAGACAATAAACGCAAAAATGGCAATCGACAACGAATTGATGGCCGCCGAAAACATAACCAATTGATTCGGACCCAAAACGCCAAAAACTTTGAACAGCGCGGCGTAAAGACGCGCCGATAATTTGTTTCCGGAAGTGGCTATTTCCCCTTTTTCATTAATCAGCGAAGTTGGCAAAAATATGCTTTGCCTGTCTTCCATGCTGAATTTGCCGGTCTGGCTGAGATTCTTGGCAATCGGCATAATTTCCGTCATTTTGTAAGGCGCATATCCCTTGAACAAAACCGGCGAATACCACACGGAAAAACCGGCAAGGAAAACAAGAAGAAGAAAACCGCAAGCAAGAACTTTTTTTCTGATAGACATTTTAACGATTATACACCAAAAATATTAAATAATTCTCTCTTTCCCTATTGGCATTATAAATTTACCGCCCCTGTTTTTAAATTCTTTTTCTTTTTTCAAAATAACATCTTTATAATTCCACGCCAAAAGGAGATAATAGTCCGGATGATCCTCACGAACACTCTCAATGTTTTTTACCGGAATATGGGCACCAGGCGTATATAAACCTATTTTTGAAGGCAATGACTCCGTGACAAATTCCAAATCGTCCGCCCCAATACCAAAAAAATTCAAAAGAGTATTGCCCTTGGCTGGAGCGCCGTATCCCGCCAAACGCTTGCCTTGATTTTTTAATTTTTTCACAATGCCAAACACCTCATCTTTTAGTTTGTAAATTTCTTGCGCCAAACGATTATAAGATGAAGATTCATTCATATTTAATTCTTTTTCTTTTTGTGTCAGTTGTTCAACAGAAACGTCTACGGGATAAGCATTTTTATGACTTACAAAGACACGAATGGAACTGCCTTGGATTGGATGAACCTCCACTTTAAAGATTTGCAATCCAAATCTAGGCATCAACACTTTTAACGGTCGTATCGCCAAATAAGAAAGATGCTCATGATAAACAGTGTCAAAAGTTAAATTTTCAAACATATCAACAAGATACGGCGCTTCAAAAATGAACACTCCGTCATTGGTCAATGTTTCTTTTATTCCAATAAATAAATCGTCATATTTATCTATATGCGCAACGACATTGTTTCCTATGATAACTTTTGCCGAGCTGTAATCTATACGAATTTTTTTTGCAAGTTTTTCAGAAAAAAAGTCGGGAATCGTAGGAATGCCTTTATCGTTTGCCTGTTTAGCTATGTTCTGAGACGGATCAACGCCTAAAATATTAGGATGATCTTCTTTGACCACTGCCAAAAAATGCCCGTCATTGCTGCCAATTTCAACCACCAAATCTTTCTCGCTTTTTACAAATTCTTTCACAATCCCTTTGGCGTACTTCCTAAAATGTTCCGATGCCGGCATTCCAGATGAAAAGTAAACGTAGTTCCAAAACAAAGTCTTTGGGTCTACCACTTCCCCCAATTGAACAAGACTGCAACTCTTGCAAAACAAAACTCTAAGCGGGTAAACAGCCTCTTTCTTTTTCAAATCCTCTTCTTTTAAAAATGAATTCGCCAGTGGCTGTTTACCTAAGTCCAAAAACTCTGCAAGTTGTTCGCTTCCGCAAATTCTGCAATTTGATACGGTTTTATACTGGAGCGTTAGCAGCTCGTTTCCATTATGCCCACTGTCCTTTTGATTGTCGTTCATAATGTTCTTTAAAACTATTTTTTAATTTTTTATTCTTCCACCACTCTGTATTGTCCACATACCATTGTATCGTGTTTTTTAAATTATTTTCAAATGTTTGCTCCGTTTTCCATCCAAAATCATCAATTAACCGCTTAGAGCTTACGGCATACCGGAAATCAGCACCCGGACGATCATTAACATTAAAACAATTACTAGACAAATCTTTTCTAAAATGGACAGCTATGGCTTTCAAAACGTCTAAAATACTTTTTTCTTCTCCTGCAACGTTATAAATATTATATTTTGCTTTTCCTTGAATAATCATATCTATCGCCCTGCAGAAATCTTTTACGTGCAACCAACTTCTTATCTGCGTGCCATAACCATGTATTGGGATCTTAGCGCCTTCCAATAAATTAGTAATCGCTAATGGAATTAATTTTTCAGGATATTGATATGGACCATAATTGTTTGATCCGCGAATAATTATAGCTGGAAAATCATGAGTTTTAATATAAGATTGCACTAAAACATCGGCTCCCGCTTTTGATGCGGAATAAGGATTGGACGGTTTTATCGCCCAATCTTCATTAGCATAACCCTTTTCATAACTGCCGTAAATTTCGTCAGTAGAAATATGAACAAAACGCTTTGTGTGGTGTTTGCGCGATGCGTCAATTAGCACGCGCGTACCTTCAACATTGGTTCTAATAAAATCAACCGAACTGTAAATGGATCGATCAACATGACTTTCCGCCGCAAAATGAATAACCAAATCAAAGTTAAATTCAGAAAAAAGATTTTCAACAAAAGACTCGTCGCAAATATCGCCATGAACAAAAAAATATCGCTTGTTTTCATTTTTTGTTTCTTCCGTTTCAATGTCTTTTAGATTGTCATTATCGCCGGCATACGTAAGGAGATCTAAGTTAATTATGTTCGTATCAAGATGGTTGTGATAAAAAAGATGTATAAAATTTGATCCTATAAAACCACATCCACCAGTAATGAGAACATTTTTATGTTTTTTGGAAATATTTTGTTGCAAGTGAATATTGCTTATCTTTTTTATGTCTTTTGCATACAATCCTTTCCTGTTGCGAATTAAAACCCTAAACATTCCTAAAAGCGAACGCCACGACTCTTTAAGTGGTTTTACTTTTGAACCCTTATAGTCTGTCCAAAGAATTGGCAACTCTCTTATCTTCCACCCCCTAGTTTCGGCGATGTAAACAATTTCAGCTTCTCCAAAAAAGCTATTTTCATATTGATGATTAAAAATATCCAGTGCTGTTTCCCGTCTAAACATTTTAAAACCGTTGATTCTGTCCATGAATTTCCATCCAAACATTATTTTAGCCAAAAAGAAAAAGCCATAACCAAATACTTTTCGCAATAAAGATTGTGGAGTTAAAATACGCGACCCTTCAACAGTGCGACTGCCAGTGAGCATGTCTACTTCTGGGTGCTTGCTAAAATACTTCAAAAAATCTAAAACAGCATGTTCATTGACGCTTCCATCAGCATCTGTTTCCAAAATAAATTCTCCATTGGTTTTAAAAATGGCATCCCTAAGAGCAGCGCCGCGTCCGCGATTTTTAGTAAACTGCAAAAGAGAAATTTGTGGATATTGTTTACTATGATTTTTTACTATTTCCGCCGTTCGATCTGTGCTACCATCATCAGCCACAATCACCTCATATGTCCCTTTATAATGGACTGACAAATATTCAAATACCCTTTGCAATGTTAATGGCAATCGATCTTCTTCGTTATATGCCGGAATGATTATAGATAAATCCATCGTTGTTTTGTTTAAGTTTCTTAAACTATTTTTTTTTCAATCAAATCAAGCATTTTTATTATTCTGATGCCGTGTTTTATGTCACTCAATGGCAAACAGTCTTGACGCACGCAATTTAAAAAATGATTCAGTTGATTGAACAATGGCTCTCGCGCTTTTACTTTTGGCATTAAAATTTCATTATTCTTAGGGGTTAAAAACAAAGAACTTTTTTTAAAAGACTCTGGCGGGTAAGGATGGTTAACAAACTTTAACTTATTTTCAGGTTCGAGTTCATCATAAACAGCCACACCAAGGCTGCCTCCAAAAATAATTTTTCTCGTCTTTGGAAAAGCAAAACGAGAAACAGCGACAGACAAAAGAATGTTGCTTTTTGTATTTATTTGCGCAGAAACAAAATCATCATGCTCACTGCCTTCAAAAACAACCATTGTCCCTTTGACTTTTTTTATTTCAAAAGGACTAAACAAATAATCCGCAATTGAAAGCATGTGCGGAACAGCATCCCAAAAAACTCCAATGTCGCGCCTAAGCGGTCCAAAATAAAAATGTTCGGCAAAAACATAATGGATTTTTCCTAAAATTCCATTATCCAGTTTTTCTTTCAACTCACTTATGTGGTCGTTGTAAAGATATTGATGTCCAACCATGAAAATTTTATCACTTTTTTGAACTAATTTTTCCAATTCCCTTGCGTCTCGTAAACTTATTGTCATTGGCTTTTCCACTAAAACATGTTTGCCTTCCAATATCCCATCCTTAGCTAATGCAAAATGGGTTGAGGGGGGAGAAGAAATAATCAAACAATCAATTTCCGGATTCTTAAAAATTTTTTTTGCTTCTTGTTTGTTGTTTGCTATCGCCCTTAACTCCACGCCATCAGTTTCACTTAAAAGTCTCCTGTAATTTTTGCCAAAATATCCGTTTCCAATAAGCCCGACTTTTAATATCGGCATATTAAAAGAGTTTGTGCTTGATTGTATCTTCTTCATACGCATCTTGATCTCGGGGTTGCACAGCAAAAGCCCAAAAGATCGTATCCTCTAAAAATTTAACCGCATGAATCATCATCGGCGGAGTATAAACCATATCACCGGCGCCAACTATTTCTGACTCTAATTTATCGCCACCGACTAATTTTTCATTCCATTCAGCCTTGCCGGAAACAATATAGCAGTAATGAGAGTCTTTTTTATGGTAATGATTTGATCTGATGGATCCAGCCTTAGATGTTATCAATAAAGCGCTGGCAATATTAACGTCTTTGGGCAAAATATTGGTAATTGAACCGCGCTCATCAACAAATTCCGGTTTGATATTTCTTATTATTTTCATAAAACTAATTCTAATCTGATAATTGGCTATATCTTATCATTTTTTTAAATAATTATCAAAAAAATATTTCCAAATTTCCCAATAAGAATATTCAAAATAGACTTTATGACGGCCGCTGGGAACCAATACGCCCATATATACGCTTCCAATAAGATTAATATCAACTTCCTTGTCATCAATGAAGGCTTGCCAGCCCGGCAAGTTGTTTTGAGAAAAAACAAGCAATTGATTATCTGCAATACTTACCTCTAAAATAAGGGAATCATTTTTTCTTTCTGCCAATACTATTCCGTTTTGAGTAATTTTTCCAGATGTGTTTTTCAGTCTTTCGTTAAATTCTTCCGGACTGATATTTTTATCCACATCCACAAGCCAGTATTCATCGGTAAAATAATATAACGGTCTGGCTTTGTCGTTTCTATAAACATATACCGGTATTTTTTTGTCGGTAACTTTGGTTTCAAAAATTTTTGTAATGTCTTTTGAATCCGCACCGTAAGAGCTTATCAAGTATTTAGTGTTCAAAAAATCCAATATTGGCTTGCGGGACATAAAAATATCAAATCTTTCTTCGTGAGTCAGTTTCATGCTATCAATCCCCTCAATATGGGTAAAAGACGAGGCCGCGCCCCCGACATATTCAACCAGCTTTGACATTGATTTATTAGTCATAGGATCTCCTTCGTAATCAATACTCTCTATTTTATAAACAATATTTTTATTAGGAAACAATAACTCTGATTTTAAAACTAAATTATCTTGCGTGTCGTCATAATCGCCAAGGCTTTGTATCGCAACAGGGCGAAAAAAAGAAAACACTCTTCGTGGCTCCTGGCCAAGGAGGAATTTTACAGTGGCTGGCTCTTTGTATATAGCGCTTCTAGGCGCGACATTGTTGTTAAAATAATAAACTGCCACAAAGTTTAGAAAAATAATAACAGATACGATGAAAATAAACCACTTGCGATGAAATTTGCCTGAAATATAAAGACGAATAACAAAATAGCTTACCAGCAAAAAAACAAACGGGATAATAAATCTTGGGTTCAACGGACTGAAAGAATAAACAAGATCGTAAAAAAGTTTTGATATGTAGTTGTGATAAAAATCCAAAGAAAGTTTCATCTTGTCCGAAAGAATAAACTTGTCAAAGTAGGCATTCGCTAAAAATAAAATTTTATCCTTCAAAAAAAGACCGCTAACAGACAAAAAAGAAACGGACACTAAAAAAACACTCGCCCATTTCAACGTCTTTGACACAATTTTAACTTTTACGTTTTTTCTCATCTCTTCAAAATTATCGTTCACAATATCCAGTCCGAATCCAATCAAAATAGCGGCGGCAAAGGAGGTTACGAGCATCCAACGAGCCGCTCCGCGCAAAAGGTCAATAATAGGCAGATGATGAATCAGCCAAAATAATGAAGAATTATTTACAGATAAAAATGAGCCAACTAAAAATAAAAAAGAGAAGAAGATAATATATTTTTTCTTTTCATCTAGCAAAAACTTGATTGGTCTCATTTTAAAAGCGATTACGATAAATAATAGCGGCAAAATGCCCCAATAATTGACATATTCAATGGATAACGGGCTGAAAGGATAATGAAAGTAAGGCAACAAAAGTCCTATTATGTCCTGCGGACGAATACCGTCCCGCCAAGGCACCAACTGACTGATTTGATCGACTCTCGCCGAAAGAGAAATAAAAACAGCTGTGGGAATAAGTTGAAATAAGGCAATAGCCGTCCCTCCTAAAGTCATCAATAAAAAACTCGCTGGCACTTTAATGTATTTTGTAAAATGTAATTTTATCAAATTAAACGCACTTTCCTTGCTGTTGCTTTTATCTTTATAAAAGTCAGCAACAGGAATAAATAATGAAAAGATAGCTCCGGCAAACAATATCTCAATAAGAAAGTGCCAAAAGGAGGACACCCAAACAAAACCTATAGCAAATATCCCCGCCAAAACAATTAAAATATACCTTCGCTTTCCGTCGTTTTTCATTTCTAAAAAAAGAAGAAACAGCAGGGGTAATAAGAAAAAAGTAACATTAGTGGTTAAATCGCCGTTTTTTGGCCAATGGCTGAACGAATACACCATGCCACCAATATAACTTCCATAGAATGACACATTCAATTTTTTTAATAATTTGGCAGTAAACAGTCCGGCAAAAACAAAACATAAAAAATTAATCCAATTATAAACAAACGAAACGGAGAAAAAATATAATCCGAAATAAATAATCGGGTTTAAAAAGCCGCCGTTTACGCTGACGAAGCTTGGAAAACCGGAAAGCAAATACGGATTCCAGAAAAAACTTTCCTTATGCAAAATGGTGTCTTTGTAGAAAAAAAATCCCTGCTGAAAACGCTGGCTTTCCGTCATCGTAAAATCGTTTCCGCTAATTAAAACTGGAAATAGCGCAAAAAAAAGTGGCGCGGCAATTAAAATCACCATACCCCACCACTTTTCTCCAAATTTTTCTATCCTTTCAATCATTTTTTGTTCTTGCAAATTATCAAATTTATCGCTGACCAGTTAGGATACCCGAAAAATTTGCTCAATATCCTGTGCCACAAAACCATTTTTGACGGAAAATGATAAGTCATAATTGAGGAAATGGGGTATGTCGGAAATAGTCCTATTCTTTTAATGATCGCAAACTTTTTTTCTTTGATAAGTTTCAGATATTCGGCTATTGTTCTTTCTCCTTTGTGTCTTTTTATTTCCGCCGTCCTTATCGGCTTGCCAAGAAAAAAGAAAGAAAATCTTGAAGCCAAATGCGCCATATTGGGCAATGAAAAAACAACAACTCCGCCATACTTAACAATTCTTCTTATTTCATCAAGCGCTTTTTCTTGCTCCTCAAAAGAAATGTGTTCAAGAACGTCTAAACAAAGGGCGGTATCAAAAGAATTATCCGCGAAGCCGGTTTCCGTTATGCTTTTATTTAGAACATTTTCGGATTTATAGTTTGAGTCTATGCCAAGAATGTTATAACCTTTGTTTTTGAACTTTTCAACAATTACGCCCTCCCCGCAACCAAGGTCAACAATCTTTTTCCATTTCCCGTTTTTTTCCAAAAAATTTTCTATCAACCTTATTTTTTCCATATACACGGGATAATAATGCCAATTTTTATCAATCATTTTGTGATAATCCCCCTTTTCTAAATATTCTCCGTATGTTTTTTTCATCATCTTTATTATATTTTAACAATAGCTTTAAATCCATCCCAATATTTTTTAATATCATGCCAGCTTCTTATTTTCTTTAGGCGAGCGAAAATGTAACGGGGGCGAAAATGAAATTTACGGAAAGCATATCTTCTCATTCCTTCCAATTCTTCAAAACTTTTATACCCGTAAGGCAAAAAAGTGGCGAAGTATCCCGTTGACTTGTCGGGGTCTTCCTTGAATGTTCCCCATCTGCCTTTCTTCACCTCTTGATAAAGAGCCGTGCCCGGATAGGGCGTAAGGATATTAAACTTTATGTAATCCGGATTTATTTTGCATATTTTTTTTACCATCACTTTAACTTTTTCCGGCGTTTCGTTGGGTAGGCCAAGAATGAAATTTGCTCTCACTTCAATTCCCGCTTTTTTAGTAAATTCCATCGCTTTTTGCGCTTGCTCCACTTTTATGCCTTTATTTACGGCGTCCAAGCACTCCTGGTCAAAGCTTTCTATCCCGTAAAAAATGGAATAACATCCCGCCTTTTTCATCATTTTTAAGGTCTCCAAATTTACGGTATCAACCCTTCTTTCGCAAGACCAGCTGATTTTTATTTTTTCGTCCATCATTTTTTGGCAAAATTCTTCCGTCCAGCCCGGTTTGGCGCCCCAAAGGTCGTCCCAGAAATTTATATTCCTTATCTTGTATTTTTGAATTAAAAATTTTATCTCCTCAATAACTTTGGGAACTGATCGCATCCTGTAATTCCTTCCCCAAACATTGCGGCTAGCGCAATACAGACAGCCGAACGGACAACCGCGACTCACTATCATCGTTGCCATCGGCAAGTGTTTGTAATGATGAGGCGACGGCCTGTATTTTCCTATTTCTACCAAATGCCTGGCGGGCATCGGCAGAGAATCCAAATCTTGAATAAGCTCCCTTCTGGAATTTACAACGATGCTTCCGTCGTCCTTTTTGAAAGCCAGTCCCTTAACCAAAAATAAGTCTTTTTTGCCGTTCAAAAATTCCAAAAATTCTATAATGGTCAATTCTCCCTCCCCCATCACGATATAATCTATGTTTTTGTTTTTTAAAATTTCCTCCGGCTCTATCACGGGATGCGGCCCGCCCAGGCAAATGGGATAATTTTTTATTTTTTTGATATTTGAAGCGTAGTTGACGACTCTGTGATAATTGGAAGTGTTGCAATAAATGCCGACAAAATCAGGGTCATATTCTTTCACATGAGCGACAAGTTGTTCAATATCGCTGTTTCGCAGATCGGAATCATAAACCCTAACTTCATAGCCGTTGTTTTCCAAAACGGCTCCCAATGAAAGCAAGCCGAGCGGCGGCAAACAAGTGCCGATTTGAGCCAAACCTTTGCCATAACGTTCCGCCATGGGAAACGGCGGATAAATTAGAATAATCTTTTTTATCATTGATTTCAAACAAAAATTGCTTTATTATTCATAATAATATATTAATTTTATCTGCGTATCAATCAATGACAATAAGAACAAAAATAATAAATTTTCTGGAAAAACTGATACGCACGGACATAAGATATGCGCTAAGAGGCTCTTTTTGGTTCAGTATCGGACATGTTGTTTCCACGCTGGCGGGTATAGCCACAGCTGTGGCGTTTGCCAATCTTCTCGCGCCAGAAACTTACGGCAATTTCAGATATGTCCTTTCACTTCTCCCGTTCTTGGACATAAGCACTTTGAAAAGAATAGACCAATCCCTCACCATAAGCGTTTCTAAGGGCTTTGAAGGGGATTTTCTAAACGCCCTTAAAACAAAAATGAAATGGGGAATTTTGGGAAGCCTCGTTGGATTCGGGTTAAGTTTCTATTATTATTTTAACGGCAACAATCAACTCGGACTGCTTGTCGCCATAATGGCTATTTTCGTGCCTGTCTTCAACACTCCGCTTATCAGCCTTGATTTTCTTTCCGGAAAAAAGAAATTCAAGATGTTGACCATCATAGGAAGCTCGTCTTCCGTCGTTTATTCCATTTTGATTATCGCGTTTATTCTTTTGTCAAAAAATATCGTTTTGCTTTTGTTTTTTTACTTTTTCACAAACACTCTGATAAGATCAATAGCGCTTATTTTTGTAATTAAAAGATATCCGCCAAATACGAACAAAGAAGAAAACAATCGGACGATAAATTACGGGAAAAAAATGAGCATTTTGGAAATAATAAACGCTGCCGCCTCTTCTTTGGACAATATTCTCGTTTTTCACTATCTGGGAGCCGTTGAGCTGGCGGCTTATTCTTTCATTAAAAAAGTTCCGGAAAATATCAAACTTATTCCCCGCTTCATAACACAATTAAGCGTGCCAAAATTTTCAACCCAAGATATCGGCGACCCTTTAATAAAAAAAGGGGTGGTCAGAAAAACATGGTTTTTTGCGGCCGGATCGACTGTTATCGTCATTATATACATACTGCTTGCTCCTTTTATATTTAAAATACTTTTTGCTCCTTATCAGCAATATGTTTTTTTGTCTCAAGTTTACGCTTTGTCATTTGTTTTCAATTTCGGCGGACTTTTTTTTAATTTTGTGGAGACAAACAGGAAAACTAAAAATATCTTGTCTCTTAACATCATAATATCGGCCTTGACGATTTTAACCATCTTCGTATCCTTGGAATTTTACGGCCTTATGGGCTTGGTTGTGGGATATTCTTTCATAAGGTTCGCCTCATCCGTTCTTAAGTATGTTTATTTTAAAAAAGCGACGAGCTAATTTGCGCATTTTTCGCAAAAATTTCTGTAATAATTTTCTAATTTATCAACCTGAACCGTAATGGAAAATTTTTCTTTCAATCTTTTGTATCCGGCTTCGCCGAATTGCTTGGCCTTATCGCCATCAAGAAGAATGTCCGTTATTTTTTCTGCCATCTCTTTAGCGTCATGCGGATTAACCACATAACCTGTTTTGCCATCAACCACAAATTCTTTGGCTCCGCCGAAACAAGTCGTGACAACCGGTTTTTTATAAAGAGCGGCCTCCAAATTAACGCCCAGCAAAGGGTCGGGGTAAAGCGAAGGAGTTACTACAACGCTGACTTTGCCGTAAATACTTTTAACTTCTTCGTTATTAACCCAGCCCAAAATTTCAACATTCTCTTTGCTTATATTATTTTTGCCCATATACTCTAAAATTCTTTTTTTCCTGTCTTCAGTTGTTCCGACGATAAGTATTTTTGCGCCTACAACATTTTTCTTAATAAAAGGAAAGGCGGCAAGAAGTGCGTATACCCCCTTGGATTCGCTTGTCCTGCTCGGGAAAAAAATAGTTTTTGAATTGCTTTCTGTTTTATACGCTGGTTCGTCTGCCGGAATCGGCAAACTATTATACAAGACATCCACATTCATAATGCCGTTTTGATTTAACGCTTTTTTCATTTCCTCGCTTATGGCGAAAATTTTATCAACATATTTTAAATAACGCTTAATCATTATATTGCGAAAAGGATTGTATCTTTTTTTAGCGACCCTTAGATTGTCAAGCCAATTTACTTTGTAATTTATTTCTCCGCATGTTTTTTCTTTCTGAATGAATTTGTCGGGATAATACAACATAAAATCGCGCGAAGTCAGAAACACCGCTTTTGAATGTTTTTTGGCAACCTTTATTGAGGCGTAAGACAAATGAATATGCACGGTATCAACATGAGTAATATCCGGTTTTAATTCCTTGATTATTTTTTTTATTTTACCCAAGACCGCCCAGTTGCAAACGCTTACATAATTCCTGTATTTAAGATTATAGTTAGAATATATATTGAAAATTTTTATGCCGTCTTTTGTTTCCTCGCCTTCCTGTTCTCTGTCTTGGCACGAAGTGATGAAATAAACCTCGTTGCCTCTCTTGAGCAATTCTCTGGCCACTTCAAAATTTCTGAATCCCGGTCCGCCTATGTTGCGCGGCGGTATGGCATCATTTAGAAACAAAATTTTCATAAAAACATTTACTGGCGGTAAATTTTTATATATTCCTGAACGGTATTGTCCCATGACAATTTTTTTGCCCAATCTAAAGAATTTTTTGACATTTTGCCATATAACTCTTGATTAAGAAACAACTCCAGTATTTTTTCGGTTATGTCATTTATATCTTTCGGCTTGGTTAAAAATCCATTATAACCGTTTTTTATCGCCTCTTCCGCCCCGCTGTCATAAGAACCTATCACCGGCGCGCCATGGGCATTCGCTTCAAGATAAACCATTCCAAAACCGTCAAAGCTATATTTGTCGCTCACAGTAGTCATAACAAACAATTTCGCTTTGCGATATAAACCCTTTAACTCCTCGTCTGATATGTTTTTAAGAAAAAAAACATTCTCGGCTTTTTCTTTTTTTGCCAAATCAACCAAATAATTATAATAATCCGAACCTCCGGCTTCTCCGCCAACTATGTAGCATTTTATATCTGGCATATTTTTTTGCGCAAGAGCAACGGCTTTTATCAGCAAATCAAAACCTTTTCTTGTTTTTAAAGAACCGACACTTAAAATAATATTTTCCTTGTCTAAAAAACCAACATTTTCATCCGTATCAAAATTATTCAAATTAACACCGTTGGGAATTACGGTTAAATTAGTCAAATTTTTCTTTTCTTCTAAAATCCTTCTTCTTGTGTAATCGCTTACGCAAATAATCTTGCGCGCATTTTTATAAGCGATGCCCTGCAAAAAACCGTATGTTTTATAATTGAAAAACAAGACGGCAAAAGTTCCGTGTGTGTGAAGAAAATACTTTATCCCTATAAATTTACTCAAGAGAAAAGTAAAAAAAGAATAAACTTCCGGCACGCAATGGATTAAGTCAAACCCCTTCAAGTCCTTTCTGTGTTTAATCAACTTAAACAAATACACCCACGCAAACCAATAATTCTTTTTGAAATTAAGAGGGCCGGGCAAGATAGGAAATTGTTTGACACCCTTTAAGTTTTCTGAAACTTCATCGCAGATAACGACAACTTTATTGTTGTTTTTTTGCAAAAATCTTATCAAGTCGTGAGAAAATCGGACATATCCGACATTAGTTTTGGAGTGAGTGGTAATGATTACTATTTTCATTTATTTACCCTAAACTATAACCCAAAAACGGCTATTTTACAAACAAAAGGGTTACTTGTGTTAATACAAGTAACCCTTCAGAAAAGAGATTTTGTTCCGTCCACAAGTTTCAACATTGAACACTCATTGCCAAAGGCGTAGTGGATTTTTCCAAAACTGGACATTCTTGCGCTGATTTCCCTGTCAGCGTTTTTAATTTCATTAATATTAATTTTTTTAAGATCAGAATATTTTGAAACCAAATCGCCATACTCCTTCATTCCCAAGCTGTGGTTGATATTCCAGCCAAACAGATAAAACTCCAAAAGAATTTTATCTCCGAAAATACTTGTCGGACTGTCACCAAGCGTTGAAGCCGTGATTTCTCCATTAAGACGATGCCGTTGGCTATCACCGAGTACAGTGTTCGGAAGCGGAAAGAAAATCGTGCTTCTGATTATGTTCGGCAAAATGTCTTTCATTAGAAGGACATTTTTTCCGTAAGTGTCTTCCGATGAAGTCGGGACGCCTTGCATCATATAAGCATAACTCCTTATTCCCGCCATGCGAATAGCCCTGAAACGAGATTGAATAATTTCATTACTCACGCTTCTATTTAATACTTTTTTCCGAACATCTTCATCGCCGGACTCAATTCCCATTTTAATCTCAATGCACCCAGATTCAGCCAACACAGCAAGGATGTCATCCGGCAAACAGCTTACGTGGGAATTTATCAAAAGAGGCAGTCCTACTTCCTTTTTGTATCTCTCGCAGAAGTCCATAACCCAATTTTTTCTTAGCGTGAAAATATCGTCGTGGAAAAATACTTTGTTAAAATAATACTTAGTTTTAACTTCTTCAATTTCACGCAAAACATTTTCCGCACTCCTTTGCCTCAGAAAATCGTTTCCATATAAATCCCTAAGAGCGAAGTTGCTGCAATAATTGCAATTGTGCGGACACCCTCTTTGAGCGATGAAGTCAATCAGCCCTCCTCTGCGATCAATTATTTCTTGCGTCCGGAATGATTCCCTATCCGCAAAAGGCAAAACATCCAGGTCATTTATCATCAGTCCCGTTATTTTCTTTTGAGACGGAAATTTACCCATCAGAAAATCCGCCATAACTTTTTCACCCTCGCCGACAATGATATGGTCGAAAAAGTCAAAACCGGAATCATCTTTGCAAAAAGTGGCATGAGGACCGCCAAGAATAATTTTTGCGTCAGACTTTTTTCTTAATCCTGAAGCCAAATCCTTGACGAAACTCCATTCAAAAGTAGAAGATGTGATACCAACAATACCAGGGTTAAATGCCAATATGTCTTTCACGCATTTTTCCACAACCGGCGGATTGCCCAAGTCGGAATGAATATGACAGACACTAACGTCGGCATAAAATTGCTTCAAAACGGCTGATAAAATTCCTATTCCGTGTCCGTATGAAACATGCATATTGTAATTAGGCCAAATCAAAACAATTTTTTTCAAAACCAAACTCCTTTCTTTTTTTCTAATATTCAAAAATTAAAGAACGAAAACTTTCTTATTTATACCTATAATCAAACAAATTTGCAAACACGGCTTATAAATAGCTCGCCTTACAACACCTGTGGCAGATGGGCAAAGAATTTTTAAATAAATACTCTCTGAATTTTTGATAATCGTCGGACAGCCAAATTTCATCCGGGCTTTTTTCCAAAAGATTGCCGAAAGACTTTTCTATCACATCGCACCAAATCACGTCGCCGGTTTGGTTAACTCTCAATTCCGGTGAAAGCAGTTTCAGGCAAAAAGTTTTTGTTTTCTTCAACCCAAGATACTTGTCCAAATTTTTGTAATAATTAAACGGCACAAAATTAACAAAACAACCTTTTTTCATTCCGTAAAGCCTTATTTCCGCCAATTCTTTTTTTAATTTCTTTATGTCTAAATTGCCAGGGAAAATAGGGTCTCTTATTTGTGTGTTGAGTCTATATTCTCCTTCTCCCCAACCAAAAACATTTTTAAAAATTTTCTGCGCCTCCTCTTTATCCTCGGCGGAGTAAACTTGCTCAAACAAAACATTAATTGTTCCTATGCCGATTTCTTTCGCTATGTCTATGAGGTCTTTAAGTTTGCTCAAATTGTCGGATATAAGCATCATGGCAAAAACAGTTATTGGCACATTGAGCATTTTTTCTTTCACCATACTGACCGCCTTTTTCATTTTTTCAAAAGACCCCGGCACGCCCCTTACTGCATCATGAACTTCTTTGGGCCCGTCTATGGAAGTAAGGATATCTCTTACATTCTCAAATTTTTTAAAAGTTTCAATTTTTTTATCATCCAAAAGAGTGAGGTTGGAATGAAGAATTATTTTTTTGCCGGCTTTGTCCCAATAAGAAATAATTTCAAAGATATCATCTCTTACCGTCGGCTCTCCTCCTATCAACTTTATTGTTTTTACCTTGTCTTTAAGTTTCTCAAAAATCTTAAAACTATCATTCGTATTCAACTCTTGCCTTCTTAAAGCCCTCGTTTGGCCCTGATAGCACATCTTGCACTTCAAATTGCATCTGATTGTCGGCTCGTAGGCCAGCCTGTATTCATCAGGAGCTTTTTTTGAAAAAGGCAATTTTCCGGCCTTAAAAAACGTCTGTATTCTTTTTTGCAATTTTCTCTCATTTATCCAGTCGTAAACAATTTTGGAAAACCCAGAGACAACCGGTATTTTTCTTATAATTTTTTGGAGTCTTTTCATTTTAAAAAATTACTTGTTCTCAATGACTTCCTTGATCTCATAAACCTTGTCGCGGGTGGAAGCGAAGTAGTTTTTAAGCAAAATATCCGAGATTAGGCCAAAGGCGAAAAATTGAATGCCTATAAGAAACCCGAACATGGAAAATGTCGTCAAGGCCGTACTGGATAAGTCAAAACCGTACATCAGTTTTTCATAAAGAGCGTAAGATATGGAAATTCCAGAGATTAAAATTAACGCAATGCCTATACCGCCAAAAAGATGGAGTGGCCTGCTGGCGTATTTTTTCCAAAACCAGACAGACAACATGTCCAAAACTCCTCTCATTCCCCTTCCCCATCCATATTTTGTTTTGTTGGACATTCTCGGCCTGTGGCTCACTTCTATTTCGCCCACTTTGAACCCCTTGATTTTCAGCAAGGCCGGTATGAACCTGTGCATCTCGCCGACAAGATCAACATGGCCAAAACATTCTTTTTTGTATGCTTTCAGCGTGCACCCGCTGTCTTTTATGCCGTCATTTATAAGCAGTTTTCTTAACCTTGCGGCGACACCGGAAGAAAGTTTCTTTAAAAAAGGATCTTTTCTCACTTTTCTCCAGCCTGAAACAATATCCAGATCGTCGTTTTTCATTTTCTCTATCATTTTCGGAATGTCGGCCGGATTGTTTTGCCCGTCGCCATCCATGGTTATTATCAAATCTCCTTTGGCTTCTTTTATGCCGGCATCCATTGCGGCGGTTTGCCCGAAATTTTTCCTGAAATTTATTATTTTTGCCGGTTTTATTTTTTTGAGTTCCGCAAGGGTACCATCGGTAGAGCCATCATTTATAAAAATAATCTCGCAATAATCCGGCGACATTTTTTCAAGCGCGCCAAAAACTTCTCCGTGGACAAATTTCACGTTTTTCTCTTCGTTATAAACAGGTATTATTACGGATAATTTCATTGCAGGTTTTTTGACGATTTGTCGTCGCTGTCAGCAATATTAGCCTTTTTGAACAAAGAAGGCAAAATTTCCAGGAAAAAATACGCAGCAAGGATGAAAAAGAAAGGGTAAAGAGACATCCTGTATCTGGCTATAACAAAAGGAGAAATAAGCAAAGCGTTGCATATTATGACAATCACCGCAAAAAAAGCAAACAGGAATTTTTCCTTGTTTTTGTAAGATAAAAACAAGGAAGCGAAAACCGCAAGAGAAATGATCGCCCACAAAAGGACTCCCATCAAATAAACAATCAGCTTTAAATTAATATTTTTCAAAAATCCTTTTATTTCGGCTAAATTGCCGCTCATTAAAGCGGATGTGAGGTCAGGTTTGCTGAATTCTCCAGTATAAGCGGAGTACATTTCAAAATATCCCGGTTGCAAGAAAAATGGGGCCGTTCTTATCAAATGCAATGTTAGATAGGAAGGAAAGTTTCCAAGCATCACTTCCTTGGCTTTGCGGTTATAATAATCAAGCTGTTTGTTTAATTCTTCGTTTGTAAAAAGAGTGCAATCAAATCTTGAATTGCCGATGTGCTTGCCCAAATCTCTGTCTGCCTGCTGGGCGTAAATATCATAAGCTTCTTGGTAAGATATGTTTTCCTTCCAAGAAATAAACGGGGGCAGGTTGTAATAGAAAAAATTAGTGGACATTATATTGGCTATCGTCAATCTGTCATAGACTAACTTGTTTCTTATCGCCCACGGCGCCAATATCAGAAAAAACAAGCCGTTAAAGACAAGCAGGCAGTAAAATAAATGTTTTAAACCGCTTATGTTCGGATAATTTTTAATTTTAAATTTTTCGCCGAAAACAAAAACCAAGACCAACAAAAACGACAATAGCAGAGTGAGCAATAAAGAGTTTGGCCGCGTTAATGTGGCCAAACTGAACATCAAAGCGGAAAAGGCGATTGAAACATATGTTCCGCTCTTGATAAATCTGAACAAAAAATAAAAGCCCGCCAAAAATAAAGGAACATAAAGATTGTCCGTCATCAACAAAAAATTATGCCAAGCCCAAAAAGGCTCTATCGCCATCATTAAAGCGGCGACAAAAGAAATTTTTTCGCTAAAAAACATTCTTGCGATCAAGTATGTCAGAACTACGCTGGCCAATCCGCAAATAATTTGGAAAATATAAATGGACCATTGAGTCTGCGTCAAATGCAACAAAGCGGAAGTGACGGCAAAGTACATCGGCGGATGCCAATCGCAAAAGTGATGAAAAATGTTCATTAGGGCGTATTTTGAGTGTTGAGCTTGATCGTAAAAATTAACCCAACCGCCTTTGTCTGCGCTGGCAACCCAAAATGTTGAAAAAACAAAAACTCTGACGGTGGCAAACGCCCCCAAAATTATCCGCCATTTATATTTTTTGATTATTGTTCCCATTATTTCCGCCTATTTTCGCCGTTATTTATTTTTAAATATTCTACCACTTTTTTATTTATCTCGCTAACATCAAAACTGGCGAGACATTCCGTATTAAATAAACATTTTATTTTTTTATCTTTGTAAACCGAGATGCAGGGACTGCAATGCGTTTGCGAGTAAAAAATTGTCTTTTCCCCTCTCCCTTTGGGTTCGTAAACAGCCGGACTTTCCGGACCGAAAAACACAATTAACGGTACACCAAAAGAAGCGGCGACATGCGCCGGTCCGGAGTCATTGGAAATAACAAGGCTTGCTTCGGACAATATGGAAAAAAGTTCGCTCATATTTGTCTTGCCGGAAAGATCAATGATATTGCCGATTTTTCCGACAATATTATTTTTAAATTTTCCAACATAATCAACCTCGTCTTTTGAACCTATAAGGATTATGATATATTCCGGTAAAAAATTTCTTATATTTTTAATTATCAGGCTGAATTGTTCCGGGGCAAGTCTTCTTTGATAAGCAAGTTCGCTTGCGTTTATATTGACTACCACATACGGTTTTTTAAAAATAAAAGAAAAGTAAGCCCTATTAGCAAGAACGGGCGGCAAAGGATTGTGCATGACAGTTTTCACTTCCAAAATTTTTAACGTGTTTAAAAACATTTCTGAAATATGCTTGCTTTCGTGATATAAGACTTTAAAATCATAAAACTTGTCTTTGTTCTGGCCAGTTATTTCAAAACCGACTTTTATTTTTGCTCCGGACAAATAACTTAAAAGAGCCGTATAGCGAGAAACAATTTCAAGGTCAATGACAATGTCAAATTTTTCCCGGCGGATTTTGGCAAACAATCTAAAAAAATCCCAAACGGCGGATAAAAACCCATTGAGTTTTATCGTTTCCGTATGGTTAAAAAATTTGTCGAAATATATGCGCTCAAATCCGCTTTTTGTCAAAAACCAAATTTCCGCTTCCGGGAAATTTTCTTTTAAATTCTGGAACAATGGCGAGGCCAGGATTATGCTTCCCATTCCCCATATTTTAATCACTAATATTTTTTTAACCTTGTTTTTTTCAAATTTTATCCGCTGATGCCGGAAAAAAATTTTTTTAAAAAAATATAAAGAATTGCAAAGAGGAATTCCTAGTTTCCTGTCCAAATAACGGAGAGTATTTAATTTCATATTTCGTTTTTCACCAATGATAAAAAGTTCTGCCAATTAATCTTCAGCTCCGTGAAAGATTTGAGCGACCACAATCTTTTCAATATGTATGACGGTCTCAAGTAAAATCCCAAAATCGCTTTTCTTTTGAGTTTTTGCATGTCCCGCTTGCTCAAACTCATCGTTCCCATGGTGATTCTTCGGCCGGATTGATCCATTGTTTTATCGTCATTCGAAATAAGGCCGCTTTTCACGGCTTTTTCCCTAAGTTCCGTGCCAAATCTCGGTACGGCGAAGCTGAAAGAGGCGTAATCGGGATTTAATTCCTTTGAAAATCTGATCGTATCCTCAATTGTTTCTTTTGTCTCCTCCGGCAAGCCTATCAAGAAAGTGGCAAGAGTTTTTATCCCAACTTTCTTTGCGGCGGCAAAAGCGCCCAAAACTTGTTTTTTTGTGTACCCCTTGCCGTAAGCGCGCAAGGTTTCATCGGAAGAAGTCTCTACGCCGAACCACAAAGTATGGCAACCCGCTTTTTTCATCATCTTCATTATCTCCTCGTCAACCGCATCAACCCTCGTGAATCCGAACCAACCGAAACCGTAATTCTTGTCAATTATTCGTTTGAGAAATTCAATGTGCCTGTTCCTATTCAAACCGATGGTTTGGTCCAAAAACAAAATTTCCTTGACTCCCAGCGATTTCAAATAATCAAGCTCGGCAAAAATATTGTCCAAATCCCTCTCAACATAAGGCAAGGTGTTCATTACGCAAAAAGTGCATCTGTAAGGGCATGCGTAAGACATAAGGGTGGTGGCAAATGGATATTTGCGCACGAAAGGCATGCGATAAGGCTTTTTTATGAATTGCTCATGCAAAGGCGAATTGACGGAAAAACTTTTGGCGGCGCTTTTCGGATAAAAAATTATTTTACCGCAGTCTCTGACCGCCATATCTTTAATTTTTTCTTTTTCTCCTTTTAATTGCCGATAAATTCCATCCGAAGTAAAATTCAAAATGACTCCTTTTACGAAATCAAACTCCTCCAAAAAGCTATTTGACTCCGTTAAAAGAAAATCTCCTATCACGAAAATTTCCGCCGGAATTTTTTCTTTAAGACTATTCAGAAATTCTTTGTCTTCGGCAAGAGAGGCGCTTCCGATAAGAACAATGATGGCATTGGGATTGAACTCCGATATTTTCCGCAAGCAGTTTCCCACCGGAATTTTTTCCGCCACGGCATCAATTACTTTCAAGTCAAATTCTCCGGTGTTTAAAACACCGGAGATCATCACTAGGTCTATAGGGGCATTTATATAGTCGGCTTTGGAAATTTTGCTGCAAAAATAATCTCTTACATACAAATATTTTCCCGGCGGATTTAATAATAAAATTTTTAGTTTCATTTTTTTATTGTTAGGCAAGCCCTTTTTTTATAAATGCCGATATTTTTTGCGCTCTTTTTATCCAAGTGTAATTTTGAACGTCTTTTTTGGCGTTTTCGGATATAGTCCTAGCTAAATTTTCATCTTGAAAAATTTTCAAAATGCCGTTTTTCAAATCTTCCGGACTGTCCGGTTTTACCAGTATGGCATTTTTTTCGTTTAAAATCTCCAAAATTGTCGTTGTGGCGGAAGCCACAACGGGCCTGCCGGAACTCATATATTCAAATAATTTCATGGGGGATGTGAACGCTCGCGATTCTTCATTCAAACTGGAATTTGGAATAACTAAGACATCGGCCGAAGAAAGATACTTCGGTATGTCGTTGCGAGGAATATATCCGCGAAAAATGACATTGCCTATTTTTTTATCCTCAACATATTTTTTTGCCAAGTCTGATTCATCGTGAACGAACCATCCGACTATTTCAAATAAATAATCATCTCCAAGCATTGCGGCAACATCAAGCAAAACAAAAATTCCCTTATGCCTCACAATGCCTCCGATGTACAATACCACTTTTTTATCTTGCGGAATGCCAAGAAAATCTCTCGCTTTGTTTTTTGGTAAAAAATCGCTGAAATCATCAATATCGACGGCATCGTGAGCTGCGGATATTTTATCATTATTAATTTTATATTTATTTATAAGTATGTTCTTCAAACTTTCGCTTATCGCGACAATTCCGTTTATTTTTTTTAAACGCCGTTTTATCAAAAAATCAAGCTTCGGAACCATATGCGATTCCCAAAATATTTTTTTGCCGGTAAAAAATTTAAGAAATTGAACTGATTCATCTCTGGTATAAATTATAAAATCACCTTTTTTTCTTAACAAAGCAAAAAACGCCATTATAAGAAAAGAAAAACTTTCAAGATAAAAATATGCTTTGCATTTCTTAGATATTAATTCAATCACGGGAATTTTTTTTATCGGAAATTTGCGCTTTACGCCGTAAAAATTAAAAATATTATCGGGGAACCCGCGTCCTTCTCCCGCCTTTTTTCTGTTTGTTATCCAAAGCTCCACTTGTTCGCCGTTTTGAACCAAAGCCTCGCATGTTTTCATAATTTGAATGCCATGCGCCCTTTCGGAAGGAAGGGTGATATTGGCAATGTAAATAATTTTACTCATGCAAGTTGTTTAAAATAAATTATTTTACCGTCTTATACACTTCAACATAAGGCCCGAGATTCTTAATTTCAAAAACGCTTTTGCCAACCCACTGAGTTTCAAATCCAAGCAAGTTCTTTATGTAAGTTTTTTCTTCTTTCGGGTAAAACTTGACAATAAGCTCTTTTTTTCCTTCAAATTCATTCATCGCTTTCAGTTGCTCTTCTTCTTTCTCTTTGTTGTAAAAAGTTATAAAAAAATAATCGGCTTTTTTCTCTTCTTCCGGAAGACTGTAAACATCCGTTATGTTCGGATTGATTAGAAAATAATTAGGCTCTGGATAATTCTGTTCGTCCAGTTCAAGCAAATATTTTTTCCTAGTATCAACCCAGCCGTATTTGTTGTGTTTTTCACCAAACCTTATGCCGTCTTTGTCTGTGTTTAAATAAATACCGGAAACAATCTTACTGCTATGGGGAACGTTGGCATAAACCCAGTCTATTCCTTGAACAACTGTGTATGGCTTGAGAAGCTTAAGCGAGTAAAACAAGCTTGAAACGGACGAATAGGCGGAAATGGCAACGATTAATGATATTGACGCAATCTTCTTTGTCTGCGGGGACGATATTTTATCGCAAAGAAAAAAAATAAAATAAGAAGCGCTGACGATAAAAAACGGGATCGCCGGCAAAACATATCTGTAGTGGAAATTATAATACAACAGAACAGAAACCAAAAGATAGCCGAACGGAACATATATCAAAAAAACATTCCTTAAGTCGCCAAATTTGAACTTTTTTAAAAGGACAAAAAAACCGAAAAAGGCGGCTAGGACGACAATTGGACTTGTGTAGAAAATATTTTTAAACGCGATGGTCCAGTTGCCAAAAAACGAATAGTGATCAACCATTGACTTTCTTACCCATGGATAATTTACCGATGACCATATCTCCAACCCAAAAAGCTCGGAAAACGCCAAAACAACATCGTAAAAATGCTTATAAAAAGTATAAAAATTCAAAACGCTGAAAACGGCAACCAGGCCGAAAATAACAACGGCTGATTCAATGAAATTCTTATCAAAAAACTTTTTGCCTGCATTTCTTACGTGATAAAAATGTATCAACAAAAAAACGGGGTAGTAGATTATGGGAATCTGTCCCATGGCATAACCCAAACCGATTGAAAGCGCGGACAACCAATACCACTTCCTTTCTCCGGTCAAGCTCAAACGGTAAGAAAAATAAGCCAAGGCGACGATAAAGAAGGTCAACGGTGTCCAAATGTGCCCGATTTGCGAATTATGAATATGCAAAAAATCCACCGCCAACAAAAAAGCGGACAGCAACGCGACTTTCCTGTTAAAAATTTTATCGGCAAATAAATAAAGAAAATAAACAGTCACGGTGCCGAACATAGCGGATACAACGCGGGCGGGCGTTAAAAACCATTCTCTGCTCAATATCACAAAGCTTGTAAAATCGGCCATATTTTTGAAAATATCAAAAACAATACCAAAAGCTCCGATAGCAGCAAATATCGGCGCGAGCATATAACTTAGAAGCGGCGGCAAAAAAGCTCCCGCTTCGTAAGGAATAAGCGGAGTTTTGTTTGCCAATACCTTGAAGGCGGTAATAACATTGGAAAGCTCGTCTCCGTATACTTCTATGGGGTAGCCAAAACCGAAAGACGCCAATCTTATAAGGAAAGCGACCGCCAATATGACATAAAGGACAATCATGATAACCAATTTTAACACGATAACGTCTTTTTGCAAAAACTGGCTTCATTATAATAACCAAGAAACGACAAAATTGATTTTATTAAAAAAATAATCAACATTCATCAGTGGCAAAATATAAGAATCCATGGCATAGCTTGCAAGCAAATAAAGCACAAACAGCGCGACAATTACAGAGCGTTTTGCATACTTTGATATAAAAATACTTGATATGATAACCACAGATGGCATAGCGACAAAAAGAATACGCTGAGTAACCGCCGGCCAAGCAAAAACCATAAGCCCCGAAAGCGCAACGAGCCCCAAAAATACCAAACGATTATTATCAATAAGTCTACGGCCTTGTTTGACAAGATAATAAACACCGCCGACAAACAAAAACCAGCCAAAGTTGTACAAAGAACCAAACGCTTTTATGTATTCAAGAAAGCGAGATGAGTAATGCGACCCAAATTTATCATCGTTATATTGCAACCAATTGAGATAACTATAGTCATACTTTAAATATACACTCAAATAGAGAATAAGAATCGGTAAAAATGAAATGACGCTGACGACCAGTATTTTATTTGTTATTTTTTTCCATAATCCCCAATTTTTGTAGACAATAGCACCAATAATCACGACAAAACCAAGAACAGCATACTCCTTAAAAAATAAACCCGTGCCCACCATTGCGGCGCTTAAAATACAATATCGTTTTTTGACTGATTCAATATAATGAAAAGAAAAATACAAAGAAAAAATAAAAAAGGCCCAACCGCCTATATCCATAGTATAATTAAGCCCCTTCGCAAGCATGGCGTAATTAGTCGCAAAAAAAAGCACACCCATAATCGCCGAAAAAGACGCTGGGATGCCATTATAAATCCGTAAAAAATTTCTAAGCAATAAATAAAAGAAGATGTTGGTCAAAATAAAAAGCAAGCCATTAATAATCGTCCATGCCGTGAGAATGTTGCCAGTCAATTTGGCAACAAATAAAATCGCATTCATACCAAGGTAGGTTGTAAGTATCCTGTTCGGCACAAAATTATCCGGAACGATTCCGGTTTTTAAAACTTCCATGCTTTTAAGATAAGAAGAAGCGTCTCCCAACACTTTCGGTGGTAAAATAAAGATGTTTATTATGATAATTGCGACAAAACTGGCTAAAAGCATTGCTACGGTTTTATCGCAAACCCTGTTTAAAAAATTAAATTTTAAGATTCCATAAATAGCCGCTATCCCGTCTTTCCAACCTATCTTTTTCCCTTCTTGGTAAGTCCTTCCCGCATAAGAAATACCGACTTCATAAATACGATATTTTTTAACGAGTGCCGTTATCTCCGGCTCAATACCAAAACGCTTTGCGGTCAATTTACCCTTGATTGCGTCGTTAACCTCCTTACTGAACATCTTATAACCCACTTCCATGTCGGTAAGATTTAGATTTGTGAATATGTTAGAAAAAAAAGTTAAAAATTTGTTTCCTAAATAATGCCAAAAATACATTACTCGATGGGGACGAGTCGTAGACAAACGAGATCCATAAACCACATCTGCTTTGTTGGCCAAGATTGGGGGAAGCATTTCGTTATAATCCTCCGGGTCGTATTCCAAATCTGCGTCCTGTATTACAACAATGTCTCCACTGGCTCTTTTTAGCCCATCAATAACGGATGATCCTTTGCCTTGATTAACTTTATGCCGAATTACTTTATAGCCCCCCCCCCGTTCATTTGATTGAGAATAATCGGCGTGTTGTCAATAGAACCGTCATCAACGATAATAATTTCTTTGCTTAGACTGTTGATAAGGTTAACCGCTTCAACGCGTCGAACAATTTCTTTAACCGTGCGTTCCTCGTTATAGACTGGAATAATAATTGATAATTTCATAAAAATTTTATTGCTTAATTCCATTAATAATACCTCTTTGTTTTAATTTTTCAAAGAATGACATCAATTTTTAAAAACAAAAAATATATGCGCCGGATCGTCGTATCCGATGTCTTTTTTAATTATTTTGAATCCGGCTTTTTTGATTTCTTGAACAATTCTTTTTGTCGGATAATTTTTCAGGCCGATTTCCCAATAATGATCGCCAAGTGACGTTTTATTTTTCCAAAAGTGAGGGATTTTGAAAATTATTGACTTTCCTTTCATCAGTGGAAATTTAAAAGAAAAAGAAAAAGTATAACCTGAGTGAGGCAAGGAAATAACCGCCCCGATTTTTGAAACCCTTTTTATTTCGGAAAGAGCCTTCCTAAATTTATCAAACGGCAAATGTTCCAAGATTTCCGCCACCAACGCAACATCAAAACTTTTGTCCGCCATCGGCAAATTGTCGGCGGAAGCCACATAGTCCGGCTCAATATTTTTGTTTATATCCAAAGTCTTAACGGAAAAACCGAGTTTGGATAGCAACCCGCTTACAATTTTTCCACCTGGTCCTATTTCCAATACGCTTAACGCCTCACCAAACATTCTTACGCCCTTTATCTGATACCAATAATTATTCCATCTGTCTTTGGTGATATAATTATTATTTACATAAAAAGTTTTTTCTTTGTCCATAACTAAAATTTAAACCTAGTAATTAGCGCACACTTTGCATAACGGATATTTCCTCATTTTTGCCATTTTTCTTTTTTCGCGATTTTCCGGCGAATGCCAAAAATCTTTTAATTTATTTTCCAGAACATTTCCATAGACATACTGACCCTTGTAATCATAACAACACATAGAAACTCTGCCATCCGCCAGAATTACAATGTTTGACAAGGCCAAGTCGCAATTTTTCTTTCTGTTTTTTATCCTTAATTCGCTCCCGCTTTTTTCGTATCTTATTTTGCCGATATAATTTGACGCGTCAGGCAGAAATCTTTCAGAAAGATTTCTGCTCTCTTCCTCATTGTAAGCATACTCGCTTAAAGCGAATGATTTAATGCGCAAACGGTCTACCTTAAGCTCTTTGGCAAGTTTTTTGACTTCCGGAATCTCGTTTTGATTAAGCTTCGTTAGAATAAATTGCAATTCAACAAAAGGTTTGCGTCCGCCGATTTCCTCTTTAATCCGGCAGAAATTTTTTATGTTCTCAAGCACTTTGTCAAATTCAGCGCCCTCCCTAAACGGCTCATAGCTTTCTTTGCTCATTCCGTCAAGGCATAAAATAATCTCATCCAAACCGGACAAAATTAGCTCCTTGGATTTTTCCTTAGTAAGTAAAACGGCATTGGTGCTTATAACGGTATAAATGCCGTTTTGACTTGCGTATTTTATCATCTCTCCGATATGCGGCACCAAAAGCGGTTCGTTTGAAAACCACGGCAACACCACCGACACGGAGCTTTTGATATTATCTATAATTTTTTTGTAATCTTCCATAGGCATCATCATTTTTGGTCTGCCCATTTTGTGATGTGGAGTGGTGCAGGTGGGACATTTTAAATTGCAAAAATTGCAAGTTTCTATCATAGCCAAATACGGCCAGTCAAAAATTTTTGTTTTAACGGCGCAGTAAATAAAATGCGCCGGCTTTTTAAAATTTCCGCCCAAGACATCGTATAATATATGCCTTTTAAAGACATAAACGAAATGGCTTATTTTTGCTTTAATTTTTTTCATTCTGTTTTCTTTTGCATAACAGCAAAAAGCACACTGCCATAATATTTCATTGTCGGCAGTAAAGCAATCGCCTTTTTAATCTTCATTTTAAATCCTTTTGCTGTTTCCGCTTTGCTCATTTTGTCCGAAAAAATTTCTTTCATATAATGTTTGTTTTTAAGATAACTTATGACTTCATAAGAAGAAACTATATAAACAAGGTCATCGTCCAAGCGTTCATACTTCCCAGTCGCGGATGTAAAATTTTCTTTAATTGTTCTAAAACTGCTTTTCCCGAAAATTCTTCCAAAATAATCCCATATTCTTAAGGCATAAAGACGGATTTTATAAAATCCGTCTTTATGCCTTACGGCGTTTATATAAGACAACGGAAACTCCAAGTTTGGCGCAAGCAGTATTAAATGTCCGCCATGCGTCAAAACTCTAACAGCTTCATTTAACATTTCTTTCGGAAATTTAAAATGTTCAAGCGAATAAACGCCAAAAACAAAATCAAATTTATTATCATCAAATGGCAACATTCTAGAATCAGAATCAATCAAGAAAAACTTGCCGGAGCCGGAAATATTTTTCTTTTGGGCCGATTCTATGGCAAATTCGGAAACATCCACGCCCGAATATTTAACTTTTTGGGAAAAAATATTTGAGAACTCGCCTTCTCCGCAACCAAGCTCAAGGACGGAAATTTTGTCTTTCCGGCTGTTTTCAATAATATCCAAAATGTGTTTTCTTGGACCGCCCGTGAAATCGCTTTTCTCTTTAGATTTTTTGTAATAAAATTTTTCGTAATCGTTCATATTGTTTTATTTCTTCCTCCACCAGCTTGTGATATTCATTCTATAAGGATGCGCGCATTTTTTGCAAAGCGGTATTTCATCGGCTTTATACATCAAATGCTTTTCCCTAATTTTCTCAAACTTGGCGCCATTCCATATTTCCATAAAACTTTGGCTGTTAAAATCCCCAAGAATAACGCTTCCGTCAAAATCCACACAACAAAGCGCCACTTTGCCGTTGCTCATTACAACCAATTCCTTCCATAATCTGCGGCAAGGATAAGCTATGAAGGGTATATTTTTAAAGTCGCAGGTTGAAGTGTCGTTTCTGTTGTCATCAAAAGAAATTATAATTTTATCGGCCTTGCCAAGCCAAAATTTCTTAAAGTCTTCCTGTTCGCCTTTATTATTGACACTTCTTACAAAAACTACGGCAACGCAAGGAGATTGAGATTTCAATTCTTTTTTTCTTTCTATAAGTTTTAGAACATTTGAAACGGTTTTTTCAAAAATTAGACCTCTCCTTATTTTTTCATAAGTTTCTTTTTTAAACCCGTCAACGCTGAATTTTATGTCGTTTAATCCGCTTTTTATTATTTTATCTATTTTGCCATCATCCAAAACCGAACCGTTTGAAAAAAGCTGAATGCGAACGCCTTTTAACTTCAAATATTCTATCCTCTCAAAAATCATCGGATCCAAAAACGGTTCGTTGTAAAAATTAAGATTAAACTTATTAATGCCGTTTGAAACGCAATCATCAACTACTTTCTTAAACAAATCCATAGGCATAACTGTTTTTGGCCTCGTCATTTTTGGGTACGGACACATAACGCAACTGGAATTGCAAGTATTTGACGGCTCAATGGTTATAATCAGATCGGATATCTTAAAATTATTTACGCCTCTTTTTACCGCTTGGGAATAAATTTTTCTATACAAAAAACCGCTTAACGGCATGTTTGCCATTTTTAGAAAAATGTCTTTAATTTTGTATTTTACATTTCTTGTCATACTAATTTTTTAACACCTTCTTTTAAAAACATAAACTCCAAAAATTTATCGGCGCGCAAAAAATTTTCAAATGCTTCGCGCGCTTTTCTTTGCATCCCTAAAAAATCGTCCCGGCCGATATTTTTATAGAAATCGGCAACTATGCCCGCCGCGTTTTTTATATCCTTATAATCAACAAGCAAGACAAAGTCATTATACTTGATATAATCATCCAACGGCAGAATACAATCCGTATTTATAAAAAGAGGGATACGGCCGGCGCTAAGCACTTCATAAAACCTAAAAGAAAAATTTCCGTTCCCTCTTGCCACCAAAGCAAAATCGGAGTTTGACATATTCTCAATATATTCTTGCCTGGCTTTCTCTTGTGGAACGGAGATTGTGCTTGCGTGCCCAGAATAGGTTTTACGCTCGATAAAATTAGTTTTAACAAATTTTGAACGCTTAAGGATTTTTATAGCTTTTCTTCTAAGCGCTATGCCGTCTATGCTAGCGGCGCCTCGCCCTCTTGCAAGCCATAAAATTTTCTTGATAAAAGCCTTGACGCGATGCCCAATACCAAATGAAGACACCCATCCGCAAAAACCTATTACCGGCTTATCGTTTATCTTCTCTCGCGGCTTAAAAGTAAAATTTTCCGCCAAGTCTTCCACAAAAGCCGGCATCATAATCTCGTTGGCCATTTTTTCTTTCTTAAAAGACGATGTTCTAAAAACAATAACATTGGGCAATTTTATTTTTTCATTGGAATCGCCATAAACAAAAACGATTATTTTTTTGTTATATTGATTTGAGAGTCTAACGAAATTTTCCAAATAATATTTTTCGTTTCTTATTGTTGGGAAATTATGCGGAACAAGAAGAAAGTCTGCCAAAGACGGATCATTCGTTACATCAACAAACGGTTCGTTAAAACGAGCAAAAACCTTTTTTGAGAAGAAAAGGTGACTGTCTTTAGTCTGTATTCCCCAGTTGGGATAAAGTAGTGGTATATAAGAATAATTAAGACACTCGCCCGTCCAAACTTTGATCATTGATTAACTTTAACAAAAAGACAAAATTATTTCCAATTTTTATCAGAAAAGAAAAAGGCTATTCTTTCTACTAAATTATCAAGCCCGTGATTAGCCGACACATAATCAATGAATTTATCCTTGGTTAAATTTGGAGATTTTGCCAATTTTTCTATTTTTTCGGCTACCACATGCGAATCATTGGCGGTAAAATTTTCCTCCGGCAAAATATCTTTAAACGCTTCGTTGGAAGTTAAAATTTTTAATCCGCAGGCCATAGCTTCAAGAATCGCTTTGTCTAGACTGCCGGTGTCGCTAAGGTTTATAAACAAATCTCCGTCTTGATAAAACTCCGCGATATTTTTATTGGATATGGAACCGACAAATTCAATTATATCATCAAGTTTTTTTTCTTTAATTAAATTTTTAAGCTTTTCAAAATAAATTTTGTCGCTTTCCAAAATAGGCGCTCCAGCAATTTTAATCTCCCAGCCCGAAGCTGGTCCGCCTTGGGCGGAAAAACTTTTGTTTTTTAATATCTCCGCCGCATTTATCATGATTTCATAATTTTTAACCGGCGAAATTCTGCCAACGCTTATTATTTTAAATTTTCCGTCAGATTTTAGGTTTGAGATTTGAGATTTAAATTTATCTGTGTCTATTCCGTGTCCCGTTATTTCCACTTTTTTAGACGGCAACCTAAAGCTTTCCTTGGAAGCGGTAAAAATTTTATCAATCAATTTTTCGGCCAGTTTAAGTTTCCAATTGACGGATTTGTGCGTATACCACAACAATGTTTTTTTTCTGAAAATTTTCGGCCATAAATGAGCGCCTAAAACATATTCCGGACACATATGGAAAAAGATGCCGTCTGATTTTGGTAAAAGTTTTAACAAAAACCATTGGTACTTTAAAATTTTTACCAGTCTGCCAACTCCTCTTTCTTTCCCTGGAGAAAAAACTTTTACATTTTTCGGCAAATCATATTGCCCAACATAATTGGCTATTACAAAAATATCGGCTTTTTCTGCCATTTTTTCAAGCCAATTATGAAAAGAACCGAGATTATCATCATTGATATCCACTTTTTGAGTTATTATCAGCAGTTTCATTTTATTTATTTTTTGTCGCTTTTTCCCAGCTTTGCTTATACAAAGCCATTGTTTCTTCTTTGCTGGGCAATTTTTTCAAAGCCGAAAAAGCGCCTTCCGCCAGCTTTTTTCTTAAGTTATTATCCTTGATTATTCTAATCATCGCTTCTTCCAGTTTAGCTTGATCGTTTATGGGAATAACTATGCCACTCTCGCCGTCTTTTACCAATTCTCCGGCGCAGCCGACATCGGTCATTATAATCGGCAAGCCGTAACTTGCCGCCTCAATTACCGCCATCCCCCAGCCTTCATAATCCGAGGTCAGCAAGAAAGCATCGGCTTGGGAATAAAATTCCTCCGGATTACTTTGCCAGCCAAGCAATTTAATATAATTTTGTAATTTTAAATTTTTAATTTTTAATTCCAATTTTTTTCTTTCTGGCCCGTCGCCAACAATCCATAGTTCAATTTTCCTGCTTTCAACCTGCCTGCCGGCGAGGCAGGCTTTGAACTTTTCACTTTCCACTACTTTGGCCATCGCCCTGATTTGCAAACTTATATTTTTTACCGCCACCAATCTGCCCACTGTTAGAAATATAAATTTTTCGCTTTCTTTTTTTGTTCGTAATTCGTAATTCATAATTCGTAATTCGCTGTAAATCGATGTCACCGTTATTTTTTCTTCCTTAACTCCAAAATCTCTAATTAGTTGCTTTTTCAACCTTTGGCTGACGCATCTGATAGCATTTGCTCTTGGTATCGCAAAATCCGCGATAATTTTTCTCAATCCGGAATATTTTTCAAAACCGTGAATCTGCAATTCCAGTCCAATTTTAAACTTTTTTGCCAAAATACGGCCAACTAAAGCCAAGTAGTACTGATCTTGGACGGTGATAACGTCAAATTCCCTTCGCCTTAATAATTTTTTAGCCACCCTGTAAACATTTATCAATTGAAAAATTTTATTATTCCCGCCGGAGCCATAAACAAAAACTTTTTCCGAAAGCCTTATTTCTTTGTAATCATTGTCTGGAACGACAACAATGTAACCATCAGCCAAGTCGCCGTATTCAACAGCTCTTTTTGCCGTTTTGGAATTTCTATCCAGTATTGATTTGTCCAGGCTTAAATTTAAAATTTTCATTGTCTTAAAATTTTTATTGTTTCTTCCAGCATCCTTTCTTTGCCAAATTCCGCTACTTTTTGTTTTGCGTTTTCCGTCAGTTCTTTTTTTAATGTTTTGTTTTTAATTAATTCAATTATTTTCTTTCTTAATTCTTCTTTATTGTTATACTCTGCCAAAATTCCGTTTTTACCATTTTCAATCAATTCCGGATTGCCGCCAACATTGGTGGTGATTATCGGTATCTCCATCGCCATCGCTTCCAGCAAAAAATGAGAAAAACCCTCATAGCCGGTATTGAGGACAAAAACATCGCCGGCTTTTAGATATTCCAACGCTTTATCATGAGAAACTTGACCGACTAAAAAAACATTTTCTTTAATTTTTAGCCCCGCCTCTCCGGCAGACAAGTTTGAAATTTGAGATTTGAGATTTTTTTCTTCCGGTCCTGATCCGATTATAACAAGCTTTGCATCCGGAATCTCTTTCAAAATTTCCGGCATAATTTCTATCAGTTTATCAAACCCTTTCCACGGCACCAACCGTCCGGCGGAAATTAAAATCGTCCCCGATAAATTAAGTTTTTTTCTTAATTCTTCTTTTGTTTCTTTCAAAACCGGCGCATCAAAAGAGTTATAAATCACCTTGATTTTATCCTCGTCAATTCCCCACTTCATAACAATGTTTTTCAGATAATTGCTGGGGACAACTATTCTCTCGGCATTTTTCGCCACCTGTCTTTGGATTTTTCTTCTTAATTCCGTTTTAAAATCAAATTTTTTATCTTGAAAATATTCTGGCGTTATGAATTCAAATTTTTGAGACCTGCCTCGCCGGCAGGCAGGTTTTATTTTTGAGATTTTATTTTGAAATTGTTCCCATGCGTAATCCCCCACCACTTTCAGTATAAATTTTTTTTGTAAAATTTTGGCCGCCCACATCGCCGGCAAACCGACGCTGACCGGATCTTGGGCGAAAATAACATCGGCTCTTTTACCCATTTTCAGCGCTTTGAAAAAATAAACAAAATGTCTGACGACTTTCGGCAAATGCCGAACCGCGCCGAAACTTAAAACTTTTACCCCCATTCCTTGTTTCGGCAACTCGTCAAAAAGCAACTTGCTGTAAGTGGCCGGTCCGCCACCATCAGGCGGATAAATGCCGGTACAAATCAAGATATTTTTGCTATTTGTCATATTGCAATCTCTTTATTTCGTCTTTTATCAGTGTCAGAGTTTCTCTTTTTAACATCTTGCGCGCTAGGGCGAATTTACTTGCAGGAAGAAGGGGATTAAGATCTTCATCTATGTGTTTTTCCGCCACCTTTCGCTCTATAAAATCACAAAGTTCACCAAGGAATTTTCGAGCGTCTTTGCCTGTTCGTTCTTTTATCACATCCTCGTCATATTTCCAGCCATTCATAAAAAAGTGATGAATGTCGTATATGTCTCTTCCCGCAATGCCGCCCGTTTTGTCAAATCTGTCAGTAATAGCCGCGAGTTTGTGGGCAAACATCGTTTCTTTCGTCTGGCATGTCAAAATCCTGTCTATCTCCAAAAATCTCTCCGGTTTATATTTGCTGGAGCGGAAAAGAGGAAAAGATGCGTCAATTTTTAAAATTCTTCTGCCAGAATCGGCGTTATCATATTTTAAAAAATATTGGATTCCATTTTTGCTTTTATCTTTTACGATTAACCCAATTTTGGCGAACATTTTTTCCAAAACTTCCCTTGTTTTTGGAATATTTTTATCGTCTCCGGCATAATCAAAATCAAGATCAACCGAAAATCTGTCCAGCCAATCGAGCATTGAGGCGCAAGTGCCTCCCTTGAAATACAAAACTCCGGCAAGTCGTGCGTCGTCCGCCACAGCCTCAATTATTCTATACAACCAAGCTTTATGAATGGCGTCTTTTTTATCAGGCAATATCATCATAGCGCATTTTTTGGCAACTTAATTTCATAACCCGCGGTGTCAATTATATTCTTTACCTCGCGCCAATCAATAAGACCGGAATTCGTCCTGCCTGCCGGCAAGGCAGGCGCGTCAAAATATTTCCGAGGACTAAAATAAAGCATATCGGCAACGGCCCGCGAAACTGACGCCACGCGGACCCCGTTTTTCATTTCTATGCCGATGTCATTGTACAGAAATTCATCCTTCATCTTTCTTGAACGATATTTAACGCCGCCAACGGAAAACCGCCTGGAAAAAGAACTTACCATGGTTATCTCCCGGGATGGCTGATTTAAAATGCCATGATCATAAAGCGCGGACTCGCAAGAAATATAAGCTGGAGAATGGATAGCCTTCACACCCAAAAGAAACGGATCAATCTCGTTTATTTTTTTTAGCGAATACAATCCTTTATAAATTCGGTGGATAAATTTTTTTGCGGAATATCTTAAAAGCGTCTTGTTTAAAGTACTCTTGTTTTGAATACCCCAAAGATTCGCCAAATCGCCGGAGTGAAAAACCGTCTCTCCACTCAAAGCAAGACTGGCAAGCCTGTCACCGGCAGATGCCCTAAAACTTTTATTTTTGATTACTGTGTTCATTTATTATGGACTTATATGTCCACTTTATTATAACTCTTCTTGTTTTTTAAGCAAATCCGCAAATATTTCTTCCATTTTTCGGGCGATATCGCTCCAATCATATTTTTCCAAAACTAGTCGGCGGCCATTTTCGGCTGTCCTTTTGGCTAAATTTTCGTCCATTATCAATTTTTTTATTTTCTCCGCCAAATCTTTCGGATCGTCAACCTTGCAAAACAAGCCCGTTTCGCCGTCCTTAAGAAAATCAGGGATGCCTCCGACCGGCGCGCCTATGACCGGCAAACCTGCGCCCATCGCCTCCAAAAATGAACTGCCCAAACCCTCGCTTCGCGACGGCCGGACGAATATATCCGCTCCCGCCAAATAGTCATAAACATGTTCCGGCTCAATATGGCCTAAAAATTGAACAACATCGTCAACCTTCAAATCTTTCGCCAAATCCTTTAGCTTTTTTTCTTCCGGACCGCTGCCAAGAATTTGCAACTTGATGTTAGACATTCGATGTTGAACACGTAACTCTGCCATTGCTTTGATAAGCGTATCAATTCCATTTTTATAAACTAACCTTGATGTTGTTATAATAATTTTATTGTTCTGACTTTCGACCTTATGGACTTTCGACCTTATGGACTTTTCTACACTTATCCCATTCGGCACCACTTCCACCGACTTCGCTCCCATATTTTTCGCCCAATCGGCCAGATAATTACTTATCGCTTGGATATAATCGGCTTTGGTGAAAATTTTTCTGAACAACCCGCCGATAAAAATTTTAGCCAAGCCCATTCTTTTTTCCGGGTAGTCCAAAGCATCTCCTTCTTGGAGGGTCAGGATATACTTAACTCTTGGATGCCATAATTTAAAAAATAAAGCGGCAAATCCGGCGCGGTTGGCCATAATGGACCAAACCGAATCGTAACCGTTTTTCTTGTGAAGCTGGCGGGCTTTGCAAAAAGCGAAAAAGGGGAAAAATAATTTTCCCCCGCCGATTCTGTGAATGTTTACATTTCCAATCTTTTCTTTTTTTGCCCATTTTCGGTCGAATCGGAGTGTTATCAAGTCAAAATCCAAGTCATTTATTCTGTCCGTAATTTCTTTTACCGCCAATTCCGCCCCGCTCACAAATGGCGCGTAAGCCAAAGAAAAAATAAGGACTCTTTTTTTGTGTTCTTCGTAAAAATCCATAAATATGTTATATTGTCAATAATACAATAAAATGCCCGATAAATCAACGAAAAAAATACTTTTTATAATCACTAAATCCGTCTGGGGCGGAGCCCAAAAATATGTTTTTGACATTGTGGCCAATCTGCCAAAAGACTCGTTTGAGCCGGTCGTAGCCGGTGGAGGTCAAGGGATAATGGCGGAAAAAATAATATCCGCCGGCCTGCCTTACATAGAAATAAAAAGTTTCCAACGCGACATAAGTCTTTGGAAAGAAATTTTTTCTTTTTTTGAGATCCTGAAAATTTTGTTAAAAACCAAGCCGAACATCGTCCATGTTTCCAGTTCTAAGGCGGGAGGAACAGCCGGAGCGGCGATTTTGTTTTATACAGCGATAAAGAAAGTGGTGAAGCCTTTTCGTATGACTTCCCCTTATGACCGAGAAGGAGAAAAGGCTTCACCACTTTCTGATAATTATTTGGCGGTTAAACCGCCAAGAGGCGGATTAACCGCTATTTTCACCGTTCACGGCTGGGCCTTTTTGGAAAGCCGGTCGCGATGGCAGATTTTTACTATAAAATTGGCCAGCAAAATCACCTGCCTGTTTTACGACAAGATCATTTGCATTTCGCGCAATGATTATAACGAAGCGATAAAAAATAAAATCGCGCCAGCGAAAAAATTAGTCGTTATTCATAACGGCATAAATTCGGCAGATTATAATTTTTTGGAAAGAACGGAAAAAGAATTCGTTGTCGGCACGATAGGCGAAGCGACAAAAAACAAAGGTCATAAATATCTAATAGAAGCGAGCAAAAATTTACCGGATATAAAATTAAACATTATCAGCAATGTTCCCAATGCGTCAAAATATCTCAAAAATTTTGATATTTTCGTTTTGCCGTCAATCAAAGAAGGCTTGCCTTATGTAATTTTAGAAGCCGGTTTAGCCGGATTGCCCGTAATCGCTTCCAATGTCGGGGGGATTCCGGAAATAATTGGAAACGGAAAAGAAGGACTGCTTGTCCCTCCGGCCAATTCGGAAGAATTAGCCAAGGCCATTAGGAAACTTACTGACGACAAAACTTTGCGCGAAAATTTGGCTAAAAATCTAAATGAAAAAATCCAAAAAGAATTTTCGCTGAAAAAAATGTTGGAACAAACTATGTCACTATACAAAAATTAAATGTGACCGATAAACAGCGATCGCTGGGGAACGGTCACATTTTTAAAATTCGCAACATATTAATTTTTTGGTGATTGGTTATTTTTCCTTGCCAAAAAAACTCCCGCGCCGCCGATTATTCCAGTAATTACGGCCAGAATAAGCCATATTTCAGCGCCGGAATTGTCTTTATCGCCGATTGTTATCACACTAGCAAGACCTGCCTCGCCGCCTGCCTGACCGGTAGGCAGGGCAGGCAGGTTTTTTCCCGTTGTGAAGTTTTGCCTTGAATCCGCCGCGGCGGATGAACTTGAATAATTTTTTAAATAAATGGCTGGCGAAACAACTGCAACCTCCGCCTTTCTTTCCGTCGGTTGAGATGAAATTATTTCTTTCGGTTTTGAAATTGAAGACGAAGAGGATAAATAAACGGGCGGGCCTGCCTCGCCGGCAGACGGGTAAGAAAAAGCGGCGGAACCGTTCGGGTACAATATTTCCGCCGAAAAATTATTGTCGGCAAATTTAATGCTGGAAATATCGGAAGAAATCATCAGTTCCGCATCGGCCGCGACCAAAGAATAATCCGGAAATTTGAAAATAGCTCCGCCAACTTTCAAAAACCAGCCGGAAACGTCAAGAATTACGCCAGACTTGTTTTTCAGCTTTATAAATTCGTTTTTTGTTTCAATAATTATCAATTCATTCGGGATGACTTTTATGTTTATCCTATCCGAAGCCGAAATATTTCCGGAAGAAACATTGAGAACGGCGATATAATTGCCGGGATATTTATAAATATGCCGGATATTTTTCCCTTCTTTGTAACTGCCGTCTCCCAAAGTCCAAAAATATCTGGCGTTTTGCAACGGCTCTTTTTTAAAACCCAAAGCATTTCCTTCCAAAACAATATCCGCTCCCGCCACGGCTGTCTTGTCTTCCCCGGCTTTAGCGGAAATCTGTTCGTTTTTGTAATTGTAAGCAACGCTTCCGGAAGCGATAACCGCTCCGGAAGAAGACGAAGAATTGCCCGCGGAAGAAGATTGGCTTTCTTGGGAACTGGAACTTGATGATTGAGCGCTTGAAGTGTTGGCATAACCAAATGTCGGAGATTTAGCCGACCAAACACCATTTATTTTTTGAAGCGAATTGCCGTCGCCGTTAGCTCCCATTGAAGAATTATAAGAAACAGCATCTATAATTGCTCCGCTAGCGTCAATTATTTTGAGTGTTTCAGATGTATTTCCCAAGCTCATTACCGTGTCTATAACAGCGCCGGAATATGCTGGAGAGTTGGCTACCGTCGTCGTCGCGTCGGAAGACAATATGGCGTAACTATAAGCGGGCAGAACTAACGAACCTCTTCCGCCGTTTGCTGGCGGTTCGTTTAAAATATGATTGGAACCGTCGTAAAACCGCCAATCCTTTAAATTAATTTCACCGGCATTGTCGTTGTAAATCTCAATCCACTCTTTTTTGTCGTCACTGCCGTCAATATCGTACATTATCTCGCTGATATAAACCGAGGCTTTGGCTAGAAACGGAAAAACCGCCCAAACCATCAACATTAGCGAGACGGCAAGTTTTGATAAAAACTTTTTTCGCATTTTTCTTACCCGAATTTTATTTTTTCTCCCGGTTTCAATATTTTTTTACCGCTGTTTTCCTCTGATTTTTTTTCCGTATTCAGCAAACCTGTCCCTCCGATCGGCATGTCCGTTTTTTCTTCATAATCATATTCTTCATCATCCCTGCCCGCCGAAGAGGCGGGTTCCTCGTCCCCCAAAACCTCGCCGAGAATTTTGCGAAGCTCGTCCAGTTTCGGCTCGGCTTTTTTGTGATGGCCAAGCTCGCTTAGATGAATCGTTTCTTCGCTTAAATCCGGACTTTTTTGAAAGGAAGAATTCATCGTCCTGACATTGGCGCCGGAAAAAACTTGCTCGCTTGTTTTATAATGTCTAACCTGACCATCAAGGTCTCCCCTTGCGGCAAGGGGAGACCTTGATGGTCCTTCCGATTTTTGTTGATGCTGAACTTGCTGTCCGGCGTTCCTGTGTAATTTGCAATAAATCGCCCTTTTGCCGTCCGGCTGAAACGGAACATAAGTTTTTTTCCCGCAGACGGAGCAGACGGCCTCGTATACTTGCGGACGGTCTTCGCTTTTCCCCGCGTGAGGGATTGATTTCCTGACCGATGTCCGGCCTTCTTCTTTTTCCGTTTTAATTTCGCCGGCGATTTGGGCGTGCCATTCGGCGATTTTTTCTTCCACTTCTTTTCTTGATGTGGCGTATTGGTCGCGCGAATCCTCAATTATTTTTTCCTCAAAAGTTTTTCCCGCCACTTTTATCGGAGGCAAAGTGCCGGCGGAAAACGGCCTTGAGGCCATACCGTCTATCATTAACTTCAAATAAATACTGCCAAAACCGAGGCCAACGATGTCTTGAATTTCAAACTCCGGCGCAAACTCGCTTTCCATGGTTTCAGCGTCGTAAGCGCCCACGCGAAAAGTCACTAAAGTGCCGATGTTACCGAAAACCGCATCCCTGATGCTCTCCTCCATTTGAGCGATGTATTGATGGGCCAAGATAAGATTGAGCCGGTATTTTCTAGCCTCCGAAAGAATGTCTTTGAACGATTCGTTGGCGAAGTTTTGGAACTCGTCCACATAAAGATAAAAATCTTCCCGCTCGTTTTCCGGAATATCCACCCGGCTCATAGCCGCCAGATAAATCTTGGTGATAAGCATGGCGCCGATAAGGCGGGAATTTTCTTCCCCTATTCTGCCCTTGGAAAGGTTCATCAGGAAAATCTTTTTCTTGTCCATCAAATCCCTGATGTCAAAAGAAGATTTGGACTGGCCGATGATATTCCTGATAAGCGGGTTGGAAATGAATTGGCCGACTTTGTTTTGGATGGCGGCGCTGGCCTCGGTCATAAATCTGTCCGAGTATTTAGCGAACTCGTCCGTCCAAAAAGCCTTGACGACAGGGTCGGAAATATTGCCCACCACTTCATTTCTGTAGTCTTTATCGGACAGCATCCTGTTTATGCCAAGCAATGTGGAGTCCGGATATTCCAGCAAGGCCAAGATGCAATTGTTCAAAATATATTCCATTCTGGGCGACCAGACATCCGGCCATATTTTCTTGAACACCCCGAGCAGTCCGTTGGCCACCAAATGTCTTTGGGTCGGGTCCACATTTTCCATAACGTTGAAAGCGATTGGCCAATCCATATCGTGCGGAGCGAAATAAAGCACGTCTTTAACGCGATTTTCCGGCACGAATTTCAGCATTTTCTCAGCAAATTCGCCGTGCGGGTCCACAATGCCGACGCCTTCGCCGTTTAGAATGTCCTGTATGGCCATATTTTCCAGAAGCGTGGTCTTGCCCACGCCGGTTTTGCCGATGACATACATATGCCTGGCCCGGTCGCGCTTTTTGATGCCGAATTTTTTCTTTTCGTTTCGGAAATTCGTCTCAGCGAAATATATTATCTTGTTGTTAGTTTCCGCCATATTATTCATCGCCTTTGATGATACCTCATTTAATCAAAAAACAAAATCAGTAAAATTAAACTTTATTTTATTTCTCTTTCTATGTCTTCTATTTCTTTTTCAATAACCTCTTCGGCATCATCTAGGTCCCGACCGAATTGTTTAATAATTTTTTCTTCTTCCTCGGTGAGCAGCCTTTTGGCGCGCGTTTTTTCAAGCATTTTTATTTGCTCCCGAATGTCTTTTTTGAGCAAGTCAAATGTTTTACGCAAGGTCGATTCCGCCTCGCGAACTTCTTTCTTTAGTTTTTTTCTAAGCATAGAAAATTTGCGCCATCCGTAAAAAAGAATGAGTATAAGGGCGAGCATTAAGACCGCAAGAGGAATGGCTATGATCAACAAACTTATCGCCAATGTTCCTACTCTAAAAATTGTAGGCTGTAATACGGTAATGGTTAATTTTTCCGTGGGCAAGCTTTGCGCTCCTTGGGCATTAACCGCCATTGCCCACATTCTATAAACCCCTTCCTTTAATTTTTCTTCGGCTACAAAGCCAAATTTTCCATCTTTGTTGCTTTGGGTAACAAAGTTTTTTGGTTCTCCTTCTCCTTTTTGAAGCCAAATGCTCGCTTGACTGTTGGCATAAGTCAAACCGCGAACAACCAATAATTCTCCGTCTTTTAATTCTTTGGGATACTCGGTAATAACTGGAGGATTAATCGCCAAGATTTCAAACTCTCCAACAGCGGTTTGGTAGTTTCCAGCCTTATCATAGGCCTGGACCAAAATGCTTTGTTTGCCTGGATTTTGCGGCGGCAAAGTATAATGTTTGTTTTTTACCGTGTCGGGCGACAAAAGCAACGCCTCGCTTTCACCAATTTTAATTTTGTAATAATCAATGCCAGACAAAGAATCTGTGGCGCTAAAAGCAACGACTGGTTGAGGATTTTCCGTCTTGTTGCCGTCAATAAATTTTATGGCAAATTGTTCCGGAGGCTGAGTATCAATCTGCAATTTAAAATGAGCCGTCTCTCCCCAACCGCTTGCATTGCGAAGTTGAGCGTGAAAATACCACACTCCGTCCTTAAAGTCGGTTATTTCTTTTTCATCTATTGCCGGCGCATACGCTACGGTTGGGATAGCGGACGGACTTTTACCGACAAGCAACCTGGTTCCAAGAGCATCGTCTGGTAACGACCAAACAAATTTAGCGTCTTTTTGAGAATACCATTCCGTTTGGTCTGGATGGGTCGGCGATGAAATTTTAGGCGCTGACGGCGTTTTGGAAAATACGAAAGGAATTGTTGATTTGGAAACAGTCGGCCAGTTTGACGCAACTTCGCTTAAATTAAATTGAGCGCTGCCTAATGTGGACAAAATATTCGTGCCCTTCCCATCGTTGGCAAGAACCGAACCGGAAGAGAAGTTAAGAACGGCGACACCCGCCGCTTTTACTTTAAAATTTATGGTGATGGCTTTTCCGTTCGCCCCCATAAATCCCGGATTAAGAACTATGCCTTCAAAAGTAACAGTTCCGGCGGAATTGGAAAACGACGGCTCCTGCACCCAAAGAGTAAAGATTGAACCGGTTTTTGAAACAGAAACAACCTCCAATTTGTCTGATGGAAAAGAAACCACACCCGAAGCGGCGTTCATTGATTGATCTGAATTTGAAATAAAAACATTTACCGAAATGCTATTGCCAACGGCATAAGAGCCGGAGGACGGGGAAAAAGATAAAGTGGCCGCCTCTATTCCAAAAGGAATCAATCCCAGAAACAGCGAGAGCCAAATTATTTTATAAACTTTTATCATAAAATTTTTAACCTGCGGCGCGCTATGGCAATTACAACCAATACTATTATACCAATGATCCAATAATTTTGATACCATGGCGATGGTTTTTGCGGCAAAAGAACCGCAACCCTCTCGTTGCCGCTCTTGTCCACGGCTTTTACAAAGATTTTTTTATTCAATTTCTGGTTTTGCAAAAGATGCGGACTTTCGGCGGGCGCGCATTTTGTTTTGCTTTTTTCACACACTTTATAATAATCAATTCCCAATCCTTTATCTTGCGTGGCGAAAACCAAAAACCATCTGTTTTCAAAAATATTCGCATCGCGGCTGATTTCCGGCTTGAAATCTTCCGGCGGATCTCTGTCAATTATTTCAACGCCAAAGTTTTCTTGTCCATCAACAACCAACAACGCCAATGTTTCCAATTCCAGCGAATCTTCAACTCCTTCGGGCGTGTGAAGGTAGATTTTTGTTTTTTCTTTATTAAAAGTCAATGTCGCTTTTCCTTCTTGTCCGGCTGTTTTAATTTTCATGGTTAAAAGCGGCTCTTTTTCTCCTTGAAACCCGCCGGGAATAATGCCGGAAAATGTCAAAAGGCGAGACGACTCGTCAAAACTCGGCTTTTCAACCCAAAAATTGATGATTGAATTGCCAATGACGGCATCAATAAGCGCAATTTCCGGAGGCATGAAAATTCCGACAGAAATCGCGTTGATTTGATTTTCCGCGTCAACCATTACCCCGACTGAAAAGTCTTTTTCCGCCCCCATAATCGCCTCTTGCGGTTCAAAATATAATCGAGCGGCTTGCGTTTTATTGAAAAATAAAAACGAAAACAAAAAAACGCAAAACGATAACGCAAAATTAAAAATTATTCTTTTTTTTATTTTTATTTCTTTCATTTTCATTTTCATTTTTTAGATTTTAGGTTTTATTTTTTAGATTGAAATTATCCTGTCCAATAAAACGCCAATATTGAAAAGTCAACCAGATTGACTTTTCCATCCTTGTTTAAATCAATAGAAGGCGGCGGAGACGGTCTGCTATACCAATAGGCGGTAATGGAAAAATCAACAATGTTGACTTTTTTATCGCCATTTGAATCGCCTTTTTCCGGCGCTTTTTTGGGTTCTTCGGCCATAACCGTTTTCGCGCCGACCGCAAAACCTATCGCTTTACTGAAAGAGCTTATCTCGCCCCCAGAGGCAACTTTTGATTTTGTGAAATGCTGGCCATTTTCAAGCGGAGAAGTGTCAAAATTATATAAATACGCGCCGGCGGCGTCCGTCTTTATTTTGTTGAAAAATTCCGACTCGGAATTAACGGAAATCGTCACTTCGCCGTTGGGAACCGACTGTCCGAAAATGGCGATGTTGTCGCCCCGTTTTACTTCGCTTTTATCCACCGCGATAGTCGGAGCGATAAAAATTCCGCTCACTTTGGTGGTGGCTCCGAAAGTTACGCTGACTGGAAAGGTCAAAAGAGAGGAGCGGACGCCTCTGTTGTCTTCGCCATAAACGGAAAAAATATAATTCCCGGCAGAAAGGCCGGAAAGCGTCATTTGAAAATTGGAGTCCGTCCCGGCAACGGTTGTGGCGGCAATCTGCGCGTCTTTGAGTAATGTTACCGCGCTTTTAGGATAAGCCCGCCCGTCAAAAACTATGCTTGTGACAACCGGCGCGATAATTCCGCCTCCACCCCCGCCTCCTCCGCCACCGCCTCCGCCGGAAGGAGCTGCGGCGGAAGTACAAGCCGAAACATTAAACTCGCAGGAAGAATTGCAACTTAACGCGCCGACGGAAAAACCGCGGCTGGTACAAGTCGCTCCGCCCAAATTAGCGCCGTCGCACTGTTCCCCGGAAGCGATCACACCGTCGCCGCAAACCGTTATTTTTATCGTCGCGGTAATTTCAGCCGCAAAAACTTCCGACCAAAAAAGCGCGGCGGCAATAATTATAAAAATAGAAACGCCTATTAAAATAACCTGGAAATTTTTGCTGACCATTGAACATTATTATTTTCTCACCCCTATATTGAACGAAAAGAATTTTCTAAAAAGGAAAACGGCAAGAATGAATAGCGCGACGCCAAGACCGACATATGACCACGGCGAGTTTGCGCTAAAGAAAGAAGAAACCCGATATGCAACCGCTTGGAAAATATTCGCCGGCACTACCGTAAAAAACAGTTTTGTAGCGACTGCGATACCAACGGAAGTGCCTGGTTGATTGCTTGCCACGGGACCGGCTTCAAGAAATGCGAAATATTCGCCCGGTTCCGCTTTTACGGGAACGGTCATAGTTATTGAAACTTCCTGGCTTTGTCCGGCTTCAATGATAAAGGTGTCAGGATTAAAAGTGAACCATTCTTTGCGGGGACGCAATTGCGGATTTTCTTGATGATAAGCCACTCCAAAACCGTAAGTGGCTGTCTCATCGCCGGTATTAAAAACGCGCAAGCTCGGAAGCGCGTAAATGCCGCCGGGCTTTACCGGTTCCGTTAATCGCACTTCCCCCGCTCCCATCCCCACGCCAAGTTTCGCGAAAACGACGGGGCGCGTAAAAAACAGCGTTGCGAAAAATGCAAGAGTCAATAAAACACCCGGTAATATTTGCTTGAATAATTTCATTTTCCGTTTTTTACGGCGTAGCCGCTTGGACGGTGATAGTTATTGATTTTTGGACGAAATCAGTGGAAGCGGATGGAGTGGTAAATTGAAAATCTAAGTCCTGCGTAAGACCGGCCGCTATTGTGGTTGAAGCTGTCAGATAAGTGTCGGTCGCTTGAAATGTCATATAGGTTGAACCGGTGGTGGTGGAAACTTCGTGCTTGAATATGTCTGAACCGATGGATGTGCCGAGCGTCCAAGCCGTTCCGCCAGTGGCATCCGACGACTTGACATTTAATTTCATCGTGGAGCCGTCATTGGTAACAGTTTGAGTCTCGCCGTTTCCCGCCGTGCTGGTCGCGGTGCTAAGATTCACGGAGCCATAAGCAATAGAGCCGTCCGCCACGGAAATAGCGAGGTTCACGGCTGACACTGTAGCCGTTAACATTGGCTGTTGTAGCCGCTCTAGTTATATGCCCCAATAAGAAACCCCCCCCCACGACAAATGCCATAGCAACAATATAAACACGAAGATTTTGTTTCATTTTATTTTTAATAAAATTAATTAATAATTATTGAAAAAACTAAACTTAATATCAACATTATTATTATATCTCATTGTTTATACCAAGCAAATAAAAGTTATCCACAGTCCTACGGCGCGACGGCCTGCACGGTAATGGTGATTGATTTTTGCTGATAATCTGCGGACCCGCTCGGCGCGGTCAGCCTAAAGTCAAAATCTACCGTGCCGCTTACGGCAACAGACGGCTTAGCGGTCACATAAGTGGCGTTGTCCGGCATCACTGTCCAAGTCGCGCCCGTCGTCGTGGAAAATTCGTGTTTGAACTGGTTGCTCCCGATGGTGGAGGCCAGTGTCCAAGTCGTCCCCGTTGTGGCGTCAGATGACTTAACATTTAATTTTTCAGCCGTATCGCCGTCATTGGTCGCAGTTTTGGTATAAGTGGAGCCGATTGTCGTCGTGGAATTGCTTAGGCTTACAAAGCCATACTCAATATCCCCGGCCGGCGTGATGGAAACCGAATATACGGCGCCTCCGCCAGCAAGCGTAACTTGCGCCACAACATCGGCGGAATCCAAAGCCGTGCCGGCATTCGTAACCCGAAAGCAATACACGCCGCCGTCCGTAGCATTTGTATTTGCCTGAAAAACATACTCAACTTCGGTGTATTGATTATTGGCTAAAGTAATCGCGCCCGATTGATTTGAGGTGCTTTCTACTTGGTCGCCGGCCACAAAAGTATATGCTTCTGCGTTGGAAAGCTGGGCGGTAGTGGGGTCACCGTCAGAAAAGTATGTATCAGAATCAACGGTCATATCAAAATGTTCGGTAGTCGCCGTGTCGGGCACCGCGACGTAACTTTCTCCGCCTCCAGAGTATTCACAGCTTCCGCCAGACTGTGCCGCCCACTCTAAACGGTAGTTGTAAGCGGAAGCGCTACCACCGGTATTATCTACTTGAAAACGAAGCCGGATATTGCTGTTTTTATCAAGCGTGGAAAGAGCTTGATCTTCCGCTCCTGTCGCCCAAGTTGCCGCTGTTTGGGTTTTGTCCACTTGGGCATAAACCGCGTAATAGGTATTTGTGCCCGGGCCGCCAAGCTGGTTATGACGAACGGTAACCGTCAACCCATCAAGAGCGGTCTGGGTAATCGCCGTAGCGAAAGTGCATGTTCCGCTCACCCATCCCGGATCGGGAACGGCGGCACCCGTAGCGCAAGTCGTCTGACCGTTTATTGAGTCGGTAGTCCATAAGTCCACAGTTTCGGCGCCGGTTCCATAGACCCAGATGGTAATGGACGGAGAAGTGCCTCCCGCCAAATCTATGGTGGTCATATTGACCTCCGCTAAATCATTGTCCGTGCCTTCTTGAGCATAATCGCTTGCGGTGCCGGGAGCGGTGGGCTGGGTAACGCTGTCGTCCCACACGCACCAAGCTTCTGTACAGCCGCCATCAGTAATAGTCATTTGATTGGACACATCACCGTCGGGACGAATATTGCCAACATCTACCGTACCGCCGCCTGCTTCATATCCGTCATCGTTTCTCCAGCGATAATGGTCTATAAAAACATTTGGCAGAAGATTGAGAGTTGTTGCGCCGGAAATAGCCACGGCCGTGGCGGGACTCACCACTCCCGCTGAAACCGTTACTTCCGTGGATGGGTCGGTAATTTCAATATCAAAGGTATCGGCATCAGGCGCGCCGGACTCAACATTCAATTCCACATAAACGCAGATTTGGGAGGTACCTACTGCCATCGCGCTGTCGCCGGTTATTGTGGCGTTTTCCGAAGCGTCAAAACTAACACCGGTAGCGTTAAACAAGGTCGCGTCGCCCGGAATTGAAGCGGAACAGCCCGCTTCCGTTTTGTAATATAATTGAACATTGGAAAGATAGGTTTGGGCGACAAGCGAAGCGTCCGTCTCGCTTATAGTTATGGCGGTAACATTTGCCGTACCCTCATTTCTGACAAATGTAAATGCGCCGCCCACATACTGATTAGTTGAAGGGATATTCATATTGGCGGTTTGGGTGCCGGTGGTGCCGACCGTAATCGTTGACGGCGCGGGTTTGAGTGCGATTGTTATCATCGCCTGCGTTGCCGCATTAGCAAGCGTAGCGGTAGTATTGCCAGTTGATCCTGTTGTCGCTTTCTCGCCTGTGTATGTTCCAAGCAATCCGCCGTTTCCCGTGTTCACTCTATCGTCGCTCTGCTCGGTAAGGTTGGTTAAGTTTGCATTCGTTTCTCCGGATAGGTTGGCTGTGCTGTTTCCATCGGGTCCGTCGCCCGCGATGGCATGAACGACCATAGTGTCAGCGACCGTTGTAATCACGCTCGGAAAAGACACCGATGTGCCGGAGCTGGCCGTACCGGTCCCGATAACATCCCATGGATTCCCAGATGTGATGACTCCGCGGAACGCCAGGATGATAGCTAACTGGTGATCCCCTGAATCACTTGTCGTCGGAGATGTAGGGGTGTTCTGCGATGCCCGGGCCCAAAAAACCGTAAGCCGGGTTCCCACAGCCCCGGTAACCGGAGAACCGGTAACTTCTGTCCAGGTTTCGGTCCCGCCCGAAACTGTAATTGCCTGGTCCGAGGTTTCAATAAAGAGAAGCAGGACATCATTCGTTAGAACTCCGCTTGGCATTGTTGGAGTAATCGCGCCAGCACCTTTTGTTGTGGTACCGGGGGCGACAAATGTCGGCAACGCCGCCCGCGCTTCCTGAATCCCCGGCGGAATTCGCGGGCTTTGCCAAATCGGCGGCCAGCCGGAAAAAATCCAGGCGAAAATTAAAATTGTTACCAGAAAAAATCTGGAAATTTTCAAAATTACGCTTTTTTGAGGCAAATATTCTTTCATCACTTACATTATATTTCGCAGAATGAAATTATTCAATGCCACATTTTACCATTGTCTATATTTGTGCCGATCGGCCCATTTGTGTACAATAGAAATACCTGCGCATAATCAACGAATTAAAAAATGCCAAAACACAAGCCTATAAAATTTGAAGCTCTAGACCAAGGTGTTGTAAAACAGATAAATAAAATTATTTCTGAAAACAAAACCGCTAAATCCATTTTAAACGCAACATTGGCGATTATGGCCACGGGAGGAATAATAACTTTGGGAGCTCTGGCTCCCGGATTATTAACGGAAATAAATAAAATTTCCCGCAGAAAAAGAAGGCGGGGAATGGAAAAATACCGCGAGATTTGGAAAAATTTTAATTTACTTAAGAAAAAAGGAGACTTGGAATTTATAAAAGAAAAAGATGATTGTTTGTTTTACAGATTCTCTGAAAAAGGAAAAGGTAAAGTAAGAAAATTCATCATTGATGAACTGCAAATAAGCGCGCCTAAAGAATGGGACAATAAATGGAGGCTGATTATTTTTGATATCCCTGAAAAAAAGAGAAGCGGCAGAGTCGCTTTCCGGAAAAAGTTAAACGATATGGGTTTTTATCAATGCCAGAAAAGCGCGTGGATTCATCCGTTCCCCTGCCTTTATGAAATAGAGTTTATAAAGGATGTTTTTAACCTCAAGCCTTTTGTAAAAATTTTCTTGGTGGATGAAATGACGGATGGAAAAACTTTATACCATTTCAGAAATTTATTGAAACAAGTTTCTACCAAATAACCGATAATTAGCATCTCGTTTTTATTTTTTTTATTTTTTCTGTTGTATCACGCGTATTTGCGCATTGTCTATATTTATGCCGATCGGCTCGTTTATGGACAATGGTATTTTGTTGTCTAATTTTTTGTCTACAATTTGTCTATAAAAATATGAAGGCCATGCGACTGATTGTTCCCAATCGCATGGCTCTTTGTATTAAAAACACTCAAAATATCTGGACTAAAAAGTGGACACCTCTCTTAATTTTTTTATTGACTCCGAAAGGTTGTCTATGGCCTTCTCAAACTCCCTAACGGCCGTGACTTCCTCTTCAATAGACTTCCCTTGCTCTTTCAGCTTCTGAAAAACATCTCCGAACCTCATCCTGCGAACACCATGAGGATTAACATCATCAGCATTAAGCATCCTATTTTCGAGAACTTCCCTTAATGATGAAAGAGTTTCCGTAATCAGATATGGATTTTTCGCCACATCTACCTGCTCCAACACATCTCTTTCTTTCCTTTTATTAAAATCAAGACTGCTCATAATAACAGCAAAAATAAAAAATCCTGCGATACAGAACAATGCTAACTTATTCATTGTGCTCATTTCACACCTCTTTCTTCTCTAAAAAATGACTTAGGATATATAGAATTAAATGTACAAACTTTCAAATGTAATGTTATACTATTTTTTACTCTTTGTCAAGCGCTTCCACCGTATACCTATTTGACGGACTCCACATCAGCCAAGAATTTAAACCGGCGTCGTAGACCGCCTGTTTTTCTTTTTTTATCATAGTGGCGTCGTAATTGGCGCCCAAGTCAAAGTCTTGAAGCCAAGGCCTTAATTTAAACGGCGAAGATGAAGCCGCCAACAATCTCTTGACCGCGCTGTCCATGGAAAGCTTTATCACTTCATATGGTTTGGCGGCCGGATTGGCGAAACCGTTGTAGCCGTTGGGATAATGGGACGGATAAACCATCGGAGAAATGTAATCAAAATACGGCTCCGTTCTTTCCAGCACCTGGCCGATGTTGAGGTCGTCAAAATTGGTCGCGACCATGCCGAACACATCCGCCGAAATGGGAACTTTGAGATCATTAAGCCCCTTTTTAAGATTATAGAAAAAATTTTCCAGCAAATCCGGCTTGGTCAAAGTGGCGTCGCAATGAAGGTATTTTATATCCTTCATATTTCCGTCGGAAGGGAATCTTATGTAATCAAAATTAAGCTCGTCAAAGCCGACAGACTCGGCTTCTCTGGCGATGGCGATAGTATAATCCCAAACTTCCTTGGAGCATGGGTCAAGCCACATCATCCCTTTATAGTCTTTCCAATTCGCAACTCCGTCGCTTTTTTTAACAGCCAAATCCGGCCTCGCTTTAGCCAAATACGGGTCCTGGAAAACGGCTACCCGACCGATGACATAAATGTTTTTGCTATGCAGTTCTTCAAGAAACTTTTTCATATCTTTCACCCGATTTTCGGAAGAGCCAAATTCTTTGATTTTAGGGCCATTCATTAAAAAAGCGATCTTTCCGGTGTAGTCTTTTATGTCAATGACAATGGAGTTTATTTCCGTATCTTCCGCAATCTTGACCAAACCCTGCCTGATGCTGTTGGTGGAAGCTACCCAGCTGGTCATATAAATTCCCCTGACTTCGTTGGGCGTTTTGACATGATGAACGGTTTCTTTTTCCTGTAATACGCCGACAGCCCCGGGCAAATATTCAAAAACTATTCCACTGTATGGGAAACTAAAACCCAGAAAAACAAAAAACGCCGCGACAAAAGCGGCAGCGATGAATCTTTTTTTAATTAACCGTTTCTTCGTCCCTCTTTTGTAAGCCATTATTTTTTTCCTCGCCCTTCTTCACCCTTGCCAGAAGCTTGTCCTTGATTATGCTCCTGA
>Ga0209211_10000714_pt1 | contig 66418 bp, 53 predicted proteins | sample RifGroA2_FD_183992 | JGI IMG/M metagenome (GOLD analysis project Ga0209211, IMG submission 183992) | Groundwater microbial communities from Rifle, Colorado, USA - Groundwater A2 (SPAdes) (version 2) | ecosystem: Environmental > Aquatic > Deep subsurface > Groundwater | place: Rifle, Colorado... | reverse complement strand
GCAGCGGCATCGCCAACCTCAAGGTCGAGTTCAACAAGGTGCATGGCTTCTATATCGAGGTCACCCACGCCAACGTCGAAAAGATTCCCGACGACTATCGCCGGCGGCAGACGCTGAAGAATGCCGAGCGCTACATCACGCCCGAATTGAAGAGCTTCGAGGACAAGGCGCTGTCCGCCAACGAACGCGCACTGGCGCTGGAAAAGCAGCTCTGGGACGAGTTGCTGGCCGCGCTGATGATCCACATTCCGGTCCTGCAACGCATCGCCCGGGCGATTGCCGAAGTCGACGGCCTCGCCGCCTTTGCCGACGCCGCCGTGCGTCACGACTACCGCCAGCCGGAGTTCTGCGACGAGGCCGCGATCGAGATCGAGGACGGCCGTCATCCTGTCGTTGAAAGACAGATTGACAGCTTTATCGCCAACGACACCCGCCTCTCGCCGGCGCGCCGCATGCTGCTGATCACCGGCCCCAACATGGGCGGCAAATCGACCTACATGCGTCAGGCGGCGCTGATCGTACTGCTCGCTCACTGCGGCAGCTTCGTGCCCGCCGCGCGTTGCCGGCTGGGGCCGATCGATGCGATTTACACGCGCATCGGCGCATCCGACGACCTCGCTTCCGGACGATCCACTTTCATGGTCGAGATGACCGAAGCCGCGGCGATACTCAACGGCGCGACCGACCAGTCGCTGGTGCTGATGGACGAGATCGGCCGCGGCACCTCGACCTTCGATGGCGTTGCACTGGCCTTTGCCATTGCCCGCCACCTGATCGAGAAGAACCGCGCCTGGACATTATTCTCAACGCATTATTTCGAATTGACGCGGCTGACACAGGATTACCCAGTGTGCGCCAACGTCCACCTCGACGCCGTCGAGCATGGCCACAAGATCGTATTTCTGCATGCGGTCGAGGAAGGCCCGGCCTCGCAAAGCTACGGCGTGCAGGTCGCCGCGCTGGCCGGCATGCCGCCCGCCGTGGTGCGCGAAGCACGGCGCCGGCTGTCGCTGCTGGAAAACCGCGAGGTCGGCTCGCTGGCCCAGCCCGACCTGTTCGCCAGCGCGCCGCTGCTGCCCGAACCGCCGCATCCGGCGCTCGACGCCCTGCGCGATCTCAACCCGGACGAACTCAGCCCGCGCGAGGCGCTGGAAAAGCTCTACCAATTGATCAAGCTGGCCAAGTCGTAAGACGGGCCGCGGCGAACGCCGAAAACAAGCCGGCAATCAGTGCAGTTCGTCTTCCGGCGGCACCGGCGCAGGCAGGACCATGATTCCTTCCTCCAACAGATCACGGGTTTCATCGGCCGTCGCGACGCCGCGAATAGTGCGTGCGGGTGCTTCGTCATAGTGAATGCGCCGCGCTTCTTCCGGAAAGCGCTCGCCGACGTTCTCCGCCTTCCTCGACATCGTCACCAGAGCCTGGTGCAAAGCGCCCATGCCGGTCGCCGCAGTTGGAGCCGCAGGCTTTTCCGGGATCACGACTTCCGTGCCCCCGCGCTTGACGTGCGGTGCCGACGGCAACTGGCTCACTGCCGACGTCTGACACCGGGGACAATGCACCATATGACGCTGGCTTTGACTGCGAAATGCCTCGCCTGAAGCAAACCAGCCTTCGAAACGGTGCCCGTGGTCGCAGAGAAGATTGAGAACTATCACGCGTTTGAGTGCGCGTTTGAGTTGCTGGTGCCCGGAACCGGACTTGAACCGGTATGGCTTGCGCCGAGGGATTTTAAGTCCCTTGTGTATACCAATTTCACCACCCGGGCGACTGATTCATAAAGTATTTTTGCGACAGGATGCGACCATGAATGACAGGTCGTCCCCGGTGAACAGGGAAAAAGAGGAAAACAATTCAGGGCGAGCGGCGTCATGGCGAGATGATTCTACCGCGCACCAGACGCAGCGCCTGCATTGTTGTCAGTTGGCCGGCAGGTCGGTCGAACCCAGCACAAAAGGTCTTGGTGCAAATGCCAAATCACGCGACGCATCCTCATGATCGAATACCTGATCCCGACTCATTCGTTCAAGCATCGCGGCCGACCAGTGGCGATATCCTGGATGTAGCCTCACTAGTGGAACGACCAGCCTGGCACTCCACAATGGCACCGGAACAAGCCTTGGACGCCGGCCCAACCCCCTGAAAACCTCAACGATCATATCGCGGTAAGTCAGCGTATCCGCACCCGAAATGTCATAGGCCCGGTTGCTCGCCGGCTCATTGCCAACGGCTGCTGCACAAACCTTCGCCACGTCACTGGCATGAATCGGTTGCCGCAAGCCCCGGCCCCCTGCAAACAAGGGAAAGAAACCGAAACGCCGAATGAATCGGGCCATTTCGGAAATGTTCTTGTCTCGGCCCAACCCGTAAACCAGTGTCGGACGAAAAACCAACCACTGCTTTCCGGCCGATTCCGCCCAGTCTTGAAGATGTTGCTCACCGCCTGCAAGCAATGTCGCCTGTTCTCGTTCCCAGGGTTCCGAAGATTCGACTTTGACGAACCGGCTGGTTGATGAAAGTGCGACAACGCGCTGTGCACCATATCGCTCAAGCAGAGGAAAGAACTCCGGAAGTATCCAGATCGGCAGCAGTGATATCCAATGGTCGATCGGGCAATCGACATCCATTTCGTTAGCTGGCAGTTGACGCCATTCAAGACCGGGGCGATTCGAAACCATCGACTGCCGGGATACGGCAGTCACCTTCCAGCCAGCCTCCAGAAGCAGCGGCAACAGGCATTCCCCCACCAGACTTCGCGCCCCCAGGACGCCTACAAGCCGATCATCCATTCCGCTCGCCGATGAATCTCCCGCCGATACCACGCAACCCGATGTAGGCAACAACGGCACAGAATCGCAACCATACGCCAAGCGTAACCAGCCACATGAGCGCGCCAGGGTATTGGCGCCGGAAGAACTTCCGGTAGAACCTCAGCATCCCAAGATGCTTGTGCCACTCGACAAACACGGGTCTCGACCTGCTGCATGCGCCGCGGTGGTGAACAATGCGCGAGCCAGGGACGAAAAGTATGGTCCAGCCCTTTTGTCGGTAGCGCATGCAAAGATCCAGGTCTTCGCAATGCAGGAAATACTTTTCATCCCACGGCCCGACATCCTGCATGGCATGGCGCTTCACCATCGTACACGCGCCAGAGATCGCCTCGACTTCGATTGGACCGGTTGGAAGAGCTTGCTTGTGCAAATAGAAATCGGTGAAAAGGCGAGGCCACCGATCCGCGAATCGAGACAGGTGAAATACGCGAACGAGCGAACGCCAAGGCGTGGGAACCGCGCGACGCCCACCGCCCTGTTCCTTGCCGTCTATGTCGATAAGAAGCCCCCCCGCCATGCCAGCCTTCGGATCAGCATCAAGTGCCAATCGGAGCTGACTCACCGCACCCGCTTCCAAGGCGCAATCGGGGTTCAGGAACAGCACGAACTGGCCAGTCGCCGCCCCCGCCCCGATGTTGCACGCGACAGCAAAGCCGAGGTTGGTCGAGTTGCGGATCACCCGCAGTCTCGTTTCCCCCCCGAACCGGCGAGTCACCTCGTCCATGCTCCGATCGGCCGAAGCATTGTCGACGAGGATCACTTCACCCGCCTGCCGAAGGCTCAAATCCATACAGGGCTCAAGCAGCTTCCCGGCGTTGTAGTTGACCACGACAATGGTCACGCCCTTCTCCATGCCGGAATCATCCGACCGCAATGCAGATTTTTTCATGTGAAAGAATTGGTGCGGCTCTGCCGTCGGCCTGGAATGAGATTCCCGTTCAGCATGGTCCAGAAAGCGGCAACGGGTAGGGTGCGACGACTCTGCACGATTGCACGCTTTTGCCAGGCCCTGCGCAAACCCAGGATGGCATCCCGCTTGGCGCTGAGGATGGCTGCCGCCTGGCCCCGGAATATGAACCAGACGACGCTGACAAGATTCATCGCGATGTGCAACGGCAGGAACAGCCAGAACAAGTATCCCGGCATATTCTTGACAAACATCCACACGAGATTGCGGTGGCCGTGATAAACGGCAAAACTGCTGTGCGCACCACCCGTCGTTGCCGAGCCCACGTGCCTGACGACGGCAGCAGGAACGTACCACGACTGCCAACCAGCGAGTCGCAAGCGAAACCCCAGGTCGACATCCTCGACGTAGCAGAAAAAATCCTCGTCGAATGCTCCTACCGATTGAACCGCCTGCCGTCGATAAAGAGCCGCTGCGGCGCACGGCGAGAAGATTTCCCTTGCCGTGCAATCATCGCTATTTCGCGAGCGACCATGACCCCGTCGCCAGACGAGCCCGCTGATATGGCAGACATCCTCGATACCATCGATCACGTCGGCTTCGCCTGCCATCAATTGACAGGAACCGAAAGACGCTGCCGCCGGAATTCGTCTGGCCGCCTTGACGAGTTCTTCCAGCCAAGCCGGTTCGGCAAAGGCGTCCGGGTTGAGCAAGGCGACAAATTCGCTGTCGCAGAGCGCGATAGCCTGGTTGTTTGCGGCGGCGAAGCCCGCATTCACGGGCAAAAGAACATACTCGAATTCCGGGAACAGTTCTTTTGCATTTTCGATGGAACCGTCGGTGCTGGCATTGTCAACGACGATCACCTTCGCGGCACGCAGAGACTGTGCGCGTAGTGCAGCCAAGCAACGCGACAGCGTTCGTTGCGCATTGAAATTGACCACGATCACCGACACCGTGGCGGCACCATCCGTGCTGGCCGCCTCCGTGATCATCAGAACTCCCGCTCGGCCAGCAGCAGACTTTCCGGTGTGCCAATGTCTCTGTGGTAATCCGAATTATGGAAGGCCTGCATGCGTCCCAAATAGCTCGGCAGAACTTCGGTGCTGATGTCAATGACATCCTTGCCCAGCGCGTCAAGAAAATCAATCACCGATGGCTCGAAGATATACACGGCGGCATTGGCATGATTGCTCGGAGGCGCCGCGACCTTCTCGTGGAACCTGACCACGACTCCGCGCTCATCAAGTTCGACGATGCCGCAACTCTGCGGCACATCGGTATCGAAGGTCATCATCGTGATATCGACGCCGTCCGGGCGATCGGCATGGGCGCGAATAAACGCCCTGACATCGAACCGTGCCAAGTTGTCCGCATGAACCACCATGAACGGCCCGCCGGTGAGGAAGTCGCGGTTCCTCAGTACAGTCCCTCCGGTGCCCAGCAACTCATCCTCGTACGCCATCACTATCGAATCGCGCCATGACGAAGCTGCCACAAACTCACGTACCGCATCCGGCAAGTAATGCGTATTCACCAACACCCTGTCGATCCCGTTTGGCAACAGCATGTCGAGCCAATACCCAAGCAACGGACGCCCGTGGATTGACACCAGACATTTCGGCACATGGTCGGTGACGGGCCGCAGGCGCGTGCCAAGACCCGCAGCCAGAAGCAATGCCCTCACAGCATCAGTTCCCGAACCACCTCGGCAGCGGACAGGGGGAAATTTCCTACCCTCCCGACCTGGCAGGCGGAGGCGATGGACCCGAGATAGGCGCTTTCCCAAATACTCGCCCCTGCAACCAGCGCCATCGACGCGCACATCAACAGGCAGTCGCCGGCACCCGAAACATCCTTGGGCGCCATATTGAATGCCGGCAGCTGGTCGGTGATCAACCCGTGGTGCGCGCCATCGGCCGAATGCACCAGCATGCCTTCCGCCCCAAGAGTGATGAACACATGCCCGGCCCTGGCCTTGCGGTGCAGCGTATCCGCCAGCACAGCCAGGCCGGAACCCGTATCGCGCAATGCCAGCCGCGCCTCATGCTCGGTCGGCGTCAATAACATCATCCCCTGGAAGCGGGAGACATCCCCCACCTGCGACGACGACTGGCTATCGGCCACCATCGGCACCCCATGCTGTGCGCAGCGCGCCATGATCTCATCGACCAGGGGCTGTGGCAGGCAGCCGTAGTTGAAATCCGAGAACACCAGAAGGTCTGCACTTTCCAGGGCCAGATCCAGTTCACCGAGCATGCTGTTGATCAATTCACGACTGATATCGTGCTGTCGAAGGTTACTCACACGCAGCAGTGTCTTGCCATGAGCCCGGTACCGCTGCTTCAATGTGGTGGGCCGGCTTTCATCCTTGATCAGGCAGGCGTCAACGCCATGTTTCTGAAGCGTTTGCAAGGCAAAATCCGCTGCTTGATCCTCGCCAACGACGCCAAAATACCTGACCTGCGCGCCAAGCCCGCGGGCGTGCGCGGCAACGATTCCGGCGCCGCCGACAAACAGGTCACGCGTGATCGGCGTCACCACTATGGTCGGATCCTCCTGCGACATACCCACTGGATCGCAGGTCACGTACTCATCGACAATAAGATCGCCTATCACCACGACTTGCATGGAGGAAAACCGGCCGATTAAATCGACAAGCCCCCGGCTATTGAATCCATGCCGAGCCGGGAAGTCGATGGGCTTGCGAATCGTGGAAAGATTGGATTCGCGGAGTTCGCGCTGCAGCAAATCCATGGACGAAAAACGCGCCTCGCCGGAACTGAACAGCAGTTTTCCGCCGTAACCCTCGATGACCTGCTGTTCCGGGTTGAAGTGTGCCTCGTGCTCTTTTCCCTTGACGACCATGTGCGGCTTCAAAGCTGCAACAAACTTTTCGGCAGAAACGGGTAACAGAAAGGCAAAACTCACGGCACTGATAGCTTGTACGCCCTCCAGGCGCAGGTTCTCTGGAATAAATGCGCCAGGAAGATCATCCCCGGTAACGCCGACAACAAGAAAATCGCCGCACTCGGCAGCGAAATTCAATAGCCGCAGATGGCCCGGATGGATCACATTGAAATTGCCGGAAACGAAAACAATTCGCTTCGAATCGTGCGCTTGCTGCACAATTTCCGCGACAATTCCCGCTAATTCAATATGTACCGAATCCAAAGCCATTCCATGGTTCCCTCGTAGAACCAGTAATTTTAACCAACGCCCATCCAAAATGCCTAGCGCTCTGCGTGGCCTCATGACCTCAACGGGCTCCACCGCGCCAATCTGCAAGCTCTGCGGCGGCCCGTCGAGTCTCGTCCATGAGTCCCTGCAAGACAGCATAGGCAAGGCTCCCGGATCGTGGAATCTGGTTCGGTGTGCCAATCCTGATTGCGGCCTCGTCTGGATCGACCCGATGCCGGATGCCGCAAGCTTGTCGAAGGCCTACGAAACCTACTACACCCACACCCCGGAAGGCAGCATCTCGGGGCTGCGTCGCCTGTACCTCCGCGCTCGCAACAGCTACATCCGCCGGAGATTTGGCTATCCGGCAACAGATGACTCCTGGTGGATCAAGGTCATTGCCACATTGATCGCCCTGGTGCCCCACCGGCGTATCGGCATGGATGCCATGGTGATGTGGTTGCCATGGCAGCCCGGAGGGAAGTTGCTTGAGATCGGTTGTGGCAACGGTGATCGTCTGGCACTGTTCCGGAATCTGGGATGGCAGGTCAGCGGGATCGAACCAGACGCCAGAGCAGCGCAGATGGCAAGTGCCAAGGGGCTTGATGTTCTTGCAGCGACCTTGCAACCAGGCGCCCTCCCCGCAGCATCTTTCGACGCCGTCCTCATGAGCCATGTCATTGAGCACGTTCCTGATCCACAAGAAACCATTCGCGAGTGTCACCGCCTGCTGCGTCCCGGCGGCGTGCTGGTCATGCTGACCCCGAACACGGATAGCCTCGGCCATCGCTGGTTCGGCAAGGACTGGCTGCATCTCGACCCGCCACGACACCTGCACCTGTTCAACTGCCGGAATCTGTCCAAACTCTGCTCGGATGAAGGCTTCGCCACTACCCGCTCTACAACGACACCACGGGACGCCGACTGGACACTCGGCGCCAGCGCCGCCCTGCAACGCAAAGATAGCTACGTGATCGGACAACTGCCTGTTGCCCTGAGGCTCCTCGGTTTGTGCTTGTATTACATGGAATGGGCCGCACTCTTCTTCCGACCTGGGTGTGGAGAGGAAATTCTCGTGACGGCACGGCAATCTGATCGAGCAATCGTTGCACACTCGTCTCTACAACAACTATAATCGTCTTACCCAGTAAGAGAGTGAGATCGCCATGTCCACCGTCACCGTATCCGAAAAAGGCCAGGTAGTCATCCCTGCCGATATCCGCAAACGGCTCGGCATCACGCCGGGCTGCCAGCTTGATTTCTCGCTGGAAGGGAGCACCATCAAAGCTGAAGTGAAGCGGAAGGTAACCCCTTCATTGGTTGGCGAGGGGTTCGGCATGCTGGTCTGCAAGGCAGGCCCAAAGCGGAATCTTGCCGACTTTGACGTTGCCGATGCCATGCGGAGACCGGTTGATGATCGCCCTTGATACCAACGTCCTTGCACGTTTCTACGTAGACGACCCCAACGATCCTGAAGCATCAAAACAACGCCCCATTGCGCGCAAGGTATTGGCGGAATCAGCCAGCATCTTCGTGCCCAGAACCGTGATATTGGAGCTGGAATGGGTACTACGTGCGTTCTATGGATTCGGCAATACCGAGTTTGTACAAGTGGTGCGCCATTTATTGGGCCTGCCAAACGTCCATGTTGAAGGCTGGGAACATGTCGACAGCGCACTGCACTGGCATCTTGATGGGCTGGATTTTGCCGACGCCATACATCTGGCCGCCAGCGAACACTGCGATGAACTACTCAGCCTCGATGACAAGCGATTCTCCCGCAGAGCCAACCGCTTGTCACTCAAGCCTACCGTTAGAACTCCCGTTTGACGCCGTTCCCCGCCGTCCCGCCAGCGCCGACTTTTCTCGCCGATGACGCCAATCAACCTGCGCAGGCTCGAATTCGAGTTGCGGCGCATCCGGCGGATACCGCTGCCTACCCTCGCCGGCAAGGTAGCAAGCAAACTTCTCGGCCTCGGTCTCGGCTTTGCCCTGCTGCCGGTCACGGCACTGCTTCATCTGGCGGGCTACCGCCACGTCACCATCTTCACCGACCGCATCGGCCACTTGGCCCTCGAACCGGACTGCCTGCTCAAGGAACAGGCACTGGGTCGTATCCCCGCAAGGAAATGGATCATGCTGGCCCCGCCGGGGCGGGTCGCCAACGAGCACCTTCTCAGCTATTGGCAGCCGCATTTCCGCATCGTACGAGGCAAGGCCGCATGCTTTGCGATAGCCAGCATGAGCCGCTGGGGGCTGATGCGCCACGACATCGACCACTATGTTCGCGCCATCGGCAAAGCCCAGGCCGCGTACCGCATCTACGCGGACTGGGGCAGCCGGCCACCCCTGCTGCAACTGACCAGGGACGATGACGTCTGGGGCAACGCGATGCTGGAACAACTGGGCATCCCGCATGGTGCCTGGTTCGTCTGCGTGCATGCGCGGGAAGCGGGTTTCTCGCCCGTCGACGAAGAACTCCACGGGCATCGCAACAGCCACATAGAGAACACCATTCCGGCCATGCAGGAGATCGTCCGGCGCGGTGACTGGGCTATCCGGATTGGCGATCCCAGCATGCGCCTGATGCCGCCGATGGCGCACATCATCGACTATGCACACCATCCGCTGAAGTCTCCACGCCTGGACATCATCCTCTGCGCCCGGGCCCGCTTCATTCTCGGCAATACGTCGGGAATCGCCCTGGCGGCAACGGTGTTCGGCATACCTTGCGCACTGGCCAACATGGTGCCCATCGCGGCGATGGGTGTCAGCCCGCAGGACATTTCGATTCCCAAGCTTCACTGGTCCATGTGCGAAGATCGTTACCTGCGCTTCGGCGAAATCTTCACCTCATCAATTTCGCGTGCGCAATACCTGTGCGACTTTGCCGAAGCCGGTATCCGCCTTGAGGAAAACAGCCCGGCGGACATCGAGCAACTGGCGACCGAAATGCTCGATGGCCTTGACGACAAGCTTGCCGATGCCGGGCAACGCACAACGCTGCAGCAGGAGTTTCTTGCCTTGCTGGCGGCCGATCACTATTCGTTCGGGACCGCTTCCACGATCGGTTCCCGATTTCTCGAACGCCACAACATGCTCCAACGCCCCGAGAGGATATCCATGCTCGATGCCAAGCTCGCGATCCACCATATCGGCGCCCGCGGCCCCACCCAAGCCTTTCCGGCGAACCCCGCCTTCGAGGCCTCTGTGGTCAACGTGCTCTACGAGGCCGACCCCGACTGCATCGCCGAACTCGAGCAACTCAATCGCGAGCGTACGGCCAAGGTGATCGTCCTCAACGAATGCGTGTCCGGCACCGGCGGCTCGCGAACCTTCTGCGACGCCCACCATGGCTACGGCAGCTCGCTGCTCGAAGCCAACGCCGATCTCAGCGACCTCTACATTCCGGCGCACTGGATCGACTACGACTACACGGTCTATGAAGCGATCTCCGCCAAGAGCCGGCGCGAGATAGCCACCAGGACGCTCGACCAGATCACCAAGGAGCGCAGCGACGTACCGCTGCCGGACTTTCTCTCGCTCGACACGCAAGGCTCGGAACTAGAAATCCTCAGAGGTTCCCCCGCCGCCCTCGATGCCGCAGTCTGCATAGTCACGGAGGTAGAGTTTGTGCCGCTCTACCAGGACCAACCGCTGTTCGGCGATATCTGTGCATTCCTCACCAGCCGGGGCTTCGTTTTCGCCAGGTTCTTCCGACTGCTCAATGGATCGATGTATCGCGCCCCATTGGGATTGCGGGGCGAAGGCATACCGGTGACCACCGATGCCCTTTTCCTCCGCGACCCGAGGAGCATTTTGGCGGCCGACCGGAAATCCGAGGAGAAGGCCCTCGGTCTGGCGAAGCTGGCATTCTTCTCGATATCGCAGGGCTACGTGGAACATGCACTCTGGGCCTTGGGCGAAGCCGAGCACCATGGTTGGCGGGAGCTCGGACTTGTAGAACCATGGTACGAATTCATGGTCAGGTTCTTCGAACTGTCAGAAAGCTTTCCCCAACTCATGCCGGAGACCTTTCGCGAACGCCACGCCGAAACCACGATGGGCAAGGCGGAATTCGCGCCGCACGCCGCGAAACGCGCCGACGAACTCAACCAGTGCCTGGCTGGGTTGCTGGAGTTGTTACGGTCCCACCACTTTGGCGAAGCCGCAGATGCCTTGCTGCGCCAGGCGGAAATCGACCAGAAGCGTCTCGGCCTGCCTCCGTTAGCGGTGCTGGCTAGTGCCTAAGGATACCGAGCCGCCGCCTGATCGAGTGCTTGGGCGCTGACCTCATCGCCTGCATCGCGCCGCACTTGGGCGAGTCCGACAAGGGCCGGTCGCGCATTGCCGGCGAAATATTGCTGGCAGTAGCCAACCTCCGACGCGATCGCATCGGTGGTAGCTGTTACCGGTCCTTGAAGCGGCTTGCGCCGAGGCAACCAGCGGGAGAGCAGGGAAGCTTGTGGCTTGGTTTCAGGCAGCGAAGCTGCAAAGGCAGTCCTCAAGCGTTCTGCTCCCTCGACGTAATAGTCGCAGCCCAAGCGCACCGAATGAGCGGCGAACACCGCCGCCCAAGGCCAAGCGCAACGCAACTCGAACAGCAGCGCCAACTGAAACCAGCAGTCGCCATGGGCCGGATAGGCGGCCGCCACCTTGGTCCACAGGACCTCAGCCGCGTCGAACTCGCCGGCCTTCTTGTGTTCCAGCGCCCGATCGCAGGCTTCCTGCGCCGTGAGCCAGGTCCCGATGTGTTCGATGCGACCCCTCTCGATGGCTGCGCCGAACGCCGCGTACTCCTGATGCAGCGGCAGTTGCGGCAGTCGCTTGAGTAACAGTAGCTCTTCCTTCGTGCAGCGACGTTCCAGGTCCGTCTTACCGACCATAGCCAGATAGGCCACCAGCAGGGCACCCGAGCGCTCGCTGCGGTTCATCCGGTAATCGTTCCAGAGGCGAAAGAAGGGGCCGTCAATTCCGGCCTCGATAGTGAAATGGCCGATATAGTCTGTCAGCGTGGCAAGCTGTCGGCTTGAAACCGGCTGGCGGTCGGATCCAGCAGTCGATACGTCTATCGCGGTTTCAGGGCGGCCGGACTTCGCTGCGGATCCCTCGGAGGCGGCGAGCCAAGCCCAGTCTTCCAGCAGCGTGCTTGCGAGTTCGTCTGCCGCCGCCTGGCGCTGGCGAGAAATTTCTCGCTCATCGGAAATGCGCCTTGCCAGGAGGCCGATGCCCTTCGGGAAGTTGCGGATCAACGGACAGCGATGAACGGCCGGTTCGATCTCGAAATGCTCGATATCCCAGCGCTCATCGAGGCCCAACAGCCAGTCGCCGACTTCCGTTCTGTCCACCGACGCTGGTGTCACTGGCGCCATGAAAGAGTTGACGGTGAGTAGCCAGGCTACCTGACAATCGCGCTGCAGCAGCCTCAAATAGGTATCCACATATCGATTCGGCATCTCGCCGAAGGACCAGACGTTGATCGCCAAGTCGAAGCGTCGCCCCGCAATCAAGCAGTCGGCATCGGCAGCTGGGATCAGAAGAAAGTCGCTGTCCGGTGGCGGGATGCCGGCATCAGCGTCGAGCCAGGCGATTCGCGCTTCGGGGCAGGTGTCCCGCAGGTATATCTCGGCGCACCGAAGCGCCTCTGGAATATCCACCAGCCAGAATCTGGCGGCCGGGTGGAAGCATTTCAGCGTCCTCGCCAGCCCACCGTAGCCGCTGCCGATCTCCAGAATCTCGGCGGGATCAGATTGCAACGTCCACCACTTGCGTAAGAACAATACATATGCGACATGGCGGAGCAGGTCAGGGGAAAGTGTGCCATGGGTGGACTTAACTACCGTGGCTTCAGGAGTTGGCCCGACTTCGTGCAACGACGCTGGAAGGTCGCTGATTTGGAAACCATATTCTCGCTCCAGAAAGTCTGTCAGCCATCTGACGAGCAATTCGTTAAATGCTGGAGACCTATAGGAGGCAAATTGCGAAAATACTCCTAGGCCCATGATCTCGCAAAGTTTCTCTCGATTCGATGTGACCCCGGACAGAATAGCGGCTATCTTTGCTGTCGGGTTTGTCCAGACGCTTCCATAAATCGGCGCGGTCATTGGCTTCCTATTTTCGCTCAATGTGGGCAGGAGGCAAGAGTCGCATCAATACCAATTGCAGTCTGCAAATTTTGCCGCGAGGGGTTCAGTGCTGGCTCGACCAAAATTGGTCGGTTCTTAGTCCGAAGTTGTCCGAGATCAGTCGAGCATCGCTTCTATAGTAGGAGCGCAACCACTCCAGCGTCTCGCCGCTCGGAAAATAATTCAGCCATTCTTCCATGTCGCCGTCGGTAACACCCATCCTTCGCTGGGTTTCGGTTACCTTGACCGAGCTCGGCGATTCCTTGCCCCCCTTGTTCAGCAGCGATTCAAAAGACTCACTGGTCGGCATGTCCAGATTCAGCCGGGCGAAGAACTCGTGGCAGAGCCGCCTGGAGTTATCGACAACGGAGTCTTCAAACAACCTAACCATCAGACGCTCGGCGCCAAACTGCTCGACATAGGGCTTTAGTTGTGTCCAATACAAACCCCTCTCCAAGTATGCCCATCGGTGCTCCCAATCCCCTGGGAACGCCTGCCGCCTCACGGAGCCTTGCTTGATCGCATCGGAAAATGAAAGGTACTCGAAGCCTTGCCGCAATCTCATTCGATACTCCGAGATTGCCCTTGCCACCGGATCACGCAACAGGGCAACGATGAGTTTGAGGTCACCTCCGCTACGACGCTTCAGGGTGTATGCCGATTCTGCGTTGAGCATGAAGCCGGCATCGAAGACCACTGTGGTCGACTCGGAGCGCCGGTCGCCCAGAATCAGTTCGTCGAACGCGCGGTCTTTGCCCTGAAGCAGCCGGAACAGATCGCGGTCCTTTTCTCCTGTATACACGTGATGGTGCTCTCTCACGCATGAATAGAAATGGCTGGTTCCCGATTTTTCGGCGCCAATCAGGATGGCATTCACCGTGATGGGTTTCTCATCGCCATGGGCCATGCTTCCTCTGCCGTGAAGCAATTCCAAGTTACTTTCCCGCAGGAACCGCTGCGTTTCATCTACCTGTTTGCGGGTGCACTCCATGGGGCCAAGATCCCAATTCTGTGGCAATGGATTGCTACAGTTCCATTCGAGCCATAAGTACCTCCTCTTCCAGATGTCGCGATCATTGGCCGTGGTCAGGAAAGCGTGCTTGTAGACATCAAGCTCGCTTGCAGGCGTGATCGTCTTGTTCGGCGTGGCTAAGGTGGCCCGTGGTTCTTGTTGGCCAACTTCCGTGGGAACAGGGGCGAGAGTACCCCCATGCTCTACATCTGGCGGCTTGCTTCCTGTAACGAGCCTGCGAATAAACCCCCTGGTCTTGATTAGTGCACTATTTGCCACAGTGGCAAGGTTGGTCCCGCCCCGCTCCAAATCCGAGAGTCTGGAAATTCGAAACGGTTCTCCTGTGTATTTGACGAAGGCATTTATGCTTTCCACGACCTCCATCTCTGTGTAACCGCCTGTAGCCAGGAATGGCCAATAGGAGCCAACCAGAATCTTGGCGATGGCACGCCCTTCTTCTTTGTTCTGCAAGACGACGTCATATGGCACAACAAAAGTCGCTGTTCCGCCTTTTCTCAGGATAGCGGTAATCAGGTGCGAATCAGAAGTAATGGCTTCCAGTCCTTTCATGTAGGAAAGATAGCTATGGAAAAAATTTCCCGCACTGGAAACAGTTGGACTGGTGGCGCGCGTTCTGACGTCTTCCACCTTGTACTGGTTCATCCATATCAGGGCATGCCAGAACTTGGGCGTCGGATTCATCAGACCATGGTTGCCGAGCCCAAACAGAGGCACGTCGTTGTACATGACTCCCCTATCGGCACACATCTCGTGCATCAGGGCAAAGGTAGCGGCTGGGCTCGCGAGGTGCTCCGTGGTGCCGACGTTGACCCCCAGCCCGTACTTCCCGCGCGGCCGGGGGATCTCGAAGCGGGCCAAATCGACGCGCAGGGTTCCGGGGCGCTCGTCCACATTGATGCATGTGTATTCGTAGCCTGCCCTAGCGTAAACCTCCCGGGCCTCGATCATCACCGGGAACTTGTCGATGCTGAGCAGTTCGCCGCGGGGATTGTGCTTGTGGATGAACTGGTTCAACGAGTCAAGCTCACTGGTTGAGGGGACGGAAACATCCTGCGCCCCCACATCAAGAACTGTCTTTGACGGAAGCTCCAGCTTTCCAATCTCGTCGAACATTGCGCTCGAATAACCCATTGCAAACTTTCCTTTAACTTGTCCCAAATCGACCAGTTGGTCCGGAATCTGAAACCGGTACTTGCCTCAACAACCAATCCATCACTTTTGGCGATAGCCCCTCGGGGTCTTAATTTATCAGGTCACGGCAACAGTGCTGTTGAGTAACGAGCCTGCATGGATCTTCGACCACGTAACCATTCGACTGGATAGGAAACCAGAGCAATGCCCAACAAGGCGATAGCAAATATCACCGCTTGGCAAAAAGCGAATTTCCCTACAAGTGACCAATCTTGCATTGTGCTGCGAAACAAAGGAAGCAAAAAAGCAATAACCGGAATATGGGTAATGTAGATCGGATAAGACAGTTCGCCAGCAAAGAAGTCTGCTTTGGAGTGCCGTGACAACTCAAACAAGAAGGGCGTCAATACAACCATCACAACCATGAAAAACCAGTGATAACTAGCCTGCCATATCTGACGGTCGCCCTCATTTACGTTCTCGATATAGATATACGCATACATGGTTGTCCAACTGAATATGACAATGGCGGCAAGCCATTTAGCTTCTTTGGTCAGGAAGTGATCCGGTATGATTTTGTGCAACTGGTAAGCCACCATGCCAAAGGCGAAATATGCCGCCTCGGAAAAAATGAAATGTCGGCTCCAATCATAGTTGTGATAGCCGATGCCAAAAAGAAACATTCGGCTCGTCACCGAGATTGCCAGCAGGACAAAAACGCCTTGCCACCACTTTCTTGCAAGAAACGGTATGACCAAGTAGAACATCATCTCAATACCAAGCGACCAAGCCGGTTGGATGATCATAAAGCGATGAAGATCGTTGCAAGATAACGGCTTATTTTTTGGAAAGAGAACTAGTTGCGAGCCTTCATTACAGTTATAAAACACAAAGCTCATCAAGTCCGATCCAAAGAAAGTGATATTCGAAAAGATCACCCACCCCTTCAATGCGACAGGATCAATCTTTGAAAATGCAACCAAGTAATCCGCCTTGTTTGCCTCGGCCGGCATGATCATTGGAATGAGACAAAACAGACATGTTGTCCAGTACAGCGGATAAAGCCTGAGGAATCTGCTTTTGTAAAACTCAACGTAGTTCCGGAAATATTTTTTTTCCAGCACCAAAGACATGTAAAACCCCGAAAGCAAGAAGAAGAACTTTACCGCCGGGATTGCTCCGCCCATGAAAGGGGTAGTAAGTTGAGAATCAAACGAAGGCAAATGTGCGAGTACGACAAGCAACGCAAGATATGTTCTTAGAAAACCCATCTTATAGCCTCGCCCTGATTGTCAAAATTGAGCCGCACGATCTCTACGGGATCTAAATGCGGTTCTTAGTGGGCTGAACTATTGGAATCGAATAGCATCCGGTACCGCCGAATGAAGGATGCCGCCAATGTGCTTCCTGCATAGCTGGCATGTCGCGCGGCAGTTTTTCGGTAGGATGCACGCACATCATCGAGACCCTCGCTTGGCAATTCCGGCGCCATCCCCAGCGCTTCGGCCGTTATGTCGAGGATTTCCTCCGGCGTGTTGTCGCGCAACGTGATGCCCTGCGGCAGGTCGGACCAGTTCTGGATGAAGGCCAACCCGGATGCAAGAGTCTCCTCCAGACTCAGGAACCGGGCCTGCTTCTCGTCCCAGAACAACTTCGGCATCATCAGATCCTGACTCGGCCACAGGGGTAAGCCTATAGGCAGCCAATTGGAAAAGACACAACGCACGCCGTATATGGCCGGAATGGTGGCAATGCCTGAATTGGTCCCAAGGAAGAAACGGCAGCCAAGGGGGATCAGGATGTCCGCGCGAGGCGTCTTGAGGGTGCTGTGAGCATAGTCGATGACACCCGGTATCGGTGGCAACGGCTTCATGGATGGATCACCCATGCGTATCACCCACCCTCCATTTTTCACAATCAGGTCGATGGCCGGCAGGTAGTCGTCAATATTGGCATCCCGCATGCTCGGGTAAAGGGTATTCCAACCTTTATGGAAACCTGGCTCTCGCACATGCAGACAAACGTACCACGCCCCTTCTGGTAGACCGAGCAAGCTCAACGCCCTGTCGATAAATTTCCGCTCGCCATCGGTGACTGAGAGCAGAGGTGCTCGGCCTTGCCGTTCCCAGTCTTTCTGAATCTTGTCCGCCGCGTGCGTGTAGCCCCACACCTCGCCGTCTGGAAACTCGAACTCCCAGAAATCGTCGGTCATCGCAAACCGCTCCGCTGGCGTTAGCTGGCTCCAGCGACGCCTGCCATGGCGCTTGGCCCAACGATCATAGTCGGCTTGCATTTTTCCGTTCTCGATGAACTCGATGCCCGCCTCGCTCAAGCGCTCGCACAGGTAGTTGCCGGGCACTCTGCTGATGTCGGTTTGTGCGACAACGCGAACTTCCGTGTCTCTGTAAAGCCTGTTGTACTTGGCGTAGAAGTCGAGCATTGCCACATGGCCGATGGCGGCAAACCAGGAACCGCCAACGATCCGGTAGATGGGTCCGGACTCCTCGCCGAGGATGAAGCGCCGCAATTCTCCGGCCTTTCTCCAGTAATGGTTCGCGCGCCCGATCTTGCCAAGCATGAAGGACGTTATGCCGGCATCACGGAGGAGCTGGAGCCTGCGCTCCAGCGGAAACTTGTCCGATGAACGTTCGATCAGATCCTCAAATGACTCGCAGGCCAAAGGAAGCTCTCCCGCCTGGAAAAGCTGATGCGCCAAGGCATACTGGCTCTCATGATCGAGCTTTTCATCCGACAACGCTGCTCGAAAAGTGGCTGGCTGCAGCTGCGAGGTCAGTCCTTTGTCGACTTTACCCACCGCCAGATAGAGGTATGAACGCAATGTCCGGTTCTTGATGTGGGCGCGGCGCCTGCGCCTGGGTTCGCGTCGGGAAACATGGGAGATGAATTTCAGTGCTCCAACACCGAGCACTGCGTCGGCGAGTTGAAACGGAAGGTAGCCAATACCTCGGACGAGGGGATTGCCCGACAACTGCGATTTAGCCAGCAGCCCCAATAACCATACGCTAGTGCGGCCCAAAAGGGCCACATAGAGACTGACAATAGATGCCTTGATTCGGGAATGCATATGTTCTCCAGTGGCTATCGCGATGCCTTCCAGTCGCTAACCAATTGGCGCAACTGTGACGAATATGACGTAGATTCGGCAGCGCCCTCGACAGGCGAAAATTCGGCCCAATCAGTCTGTGTCGGATCGAAGGGGCCGTTGGTGGTTTCGTGAATTACCAGAACTGGGCTGTTGACTAATAGGGTGTGGTAGCGCGGGCTGTCGAGGCGGTAGTAGAAATTGGCATGCGGTCCCAGTTCAATCACGTCTTCTATGCTCCCCTGCTCCGAAAGGATGACGATGTCGGCGCTGCCCTCGACCAGGTGGAAGGACTCGACCTTGCCGTGATGCCGGTGGGGGCGCACGTAGCTGCCGGGGGCGATGCCGATCAGCATCTCGTGGAGATTGTCGCCGGAATCCTTGTGGGCGCAGATACGGGCGCGGCCGCGCGGGTTGCGCAGAGCGCAGTCACGAATGAATTCGACGGCTTGTCGATCCAGGCGAACAACTTCGTCGGCGGCGACATAGACCTCGTCGTTGATTCTTTTGATCGGCAAAGGGTTCATTGAGCGCCTCTAGGTAACAGGAAAGGCCGGGATGAATCTTCCTCCGGCCTGGAAATAATCGGTGAGCTTCTGGCGAACACGGATTTCGCTCTCCGGGCTCAATGTCGAGATGCAGGTGCGGATATTTCTCGCTGCCAGTTCCGAGGTGGGCACGATAGGCAGGTGCGAGCCCGGCATGCGCAGCCCAGTCTTCTTCGGGTGGTCGTCAATCACACAACCGATGAATGGCGTCAGGCCCATGAAGTTGATGAGCTTGACGGCAAGGTGGCCGGCACCGAAGACAGCGAGCTTTTCGCCTGAGGCTTTCAGCGACGACAGGGTAGTGTGCCAACGGGTCTGTTCCACCGGGTAGCTCGTGGCGAAGGCCTGAAGGTCGGCCAGAGTTCCACACCTTGGTTCGCTAAGCGCTGGAGTGTTGGAATCGAACCGCAATATCGCGACCAAGGCATCCTCGAAGGGGTAGTGATAGCGCTCGCAGCGAACGACTGTCGCGCCGACCCGATTTGCCAGGTTGCGGAACGTGGTTTCGGTGAAGTAACTGAAGTGCTCTTCCCAGACAAAGGCATGGTGGGCCCGACGCAGGACGCGTTCGCTGTCTGGAAACTCGATGACCATGTAGCCACCGGGAGCCAGCAAGCCTCGGAGTGCGCCCAAGAAACGCACTGCTGATTCAGCGTGCTCGACCATGTGCCGCACCAGCAAAATATCGGTGGCGCCATATCGATTGCGCAAGGTATCTATGACGGCAGTGTCCGAGAGACTGTGCTGCAGGGTTTCCAGACCGAAGGGCGGAGAGCCGGCAGACAGATCATCCGTCTTCACGGCGGCAACTTGGCGAAATTTCCGCTGCGAGAAGCGCTCCAACGTACTCTGGTCCTTGTAGGAAGTACCGAGGATACGTGCATCCGCACTGATGCCCGGCAGGGCAATGAGTATTTCGGTCAGATCGTCAAGGTGGCCTTCGGGCTCGCTGTTGGCGAGCCAGTCAAATCGCGGCCGGATGGCTTCGATGGGCATGCGGTCCACCAGTTGCACCGTGCCGCAGTCGTCACAGTAACCAAGGCTAATCCAATAGCGCTCCTCTTCACCTTGGCTTCCAGTGAGCAAAAAGCGGTTGGACGGCGGTTGGCGGCCCAAATCCAGCGAACGCTTGAGCGAGCTGCCTTCGCAGACGGTGCAGCAGATGGTCATCGATCCTCGCGCCCACGCTTGCCGGCACACAGGGCGAAAAGGTACTGCGCCATCGGCTGATAGCCGGTGTGGATGACTTCGTCATTCATGGAGAATATGAAGACATTGTCAAAGTACTCGAGCATGAGTTCCTTGAGCTCCGGTCCCTTCTTGCAGTTGATGTGCCCGATCTTGCTGAGTGGGGCGGCATAGATTTGGGACTCAAGCGACGGCATGCCGACAATCAACACGCCTGCCGGCGTCAGGCTGGATACGATATTGTCCAGGAATCGACGTTCGCTGGCTTGCTCGATGTGTTCGAGCACGTCGAGGGTATAGGCACCATCGAATTCGCCCGGCACCGGCCCCGAGAGCATGTCGTGCACCGCCAAGGTGAAGGGCCACGCCGGATCGTTGCGTTCCAGAGCATCTTCGATGAATAGGGGGTCGATATCGACGGCGTGCAGTTCGCCCACTTCCTGCAATACGATGCGGACAGGAAACGCATCACCGCATCCGACTTCGAGTACCCGCTTTTTGCCTGACAGCATCTTGGCAATGAACTTATAGCGGGCGAGAACGAAAACCAGCCGTTTGGGATCGCCGTGCCAGTTGGCATTCTTTTCCACCCCGAGCCGGGTTAGACCCTGCTTTTCCTTGAGTTCGATATGGCCCTCGTATTGCCGCTCTACTGTTCTTGCCATGACGGGATTTCCTTCGCGATTCGCCTTGTTACGTCCCAATTGATTCAAACCGGAACAGCAGACGACCAAGCCGGTCTGCGTACCAGAGAAAGATATGAAGTCTCCCGGCCGAACAGGGATCCGAATTGCTTCATATGCGACACCGCATCGACCGCGCCAGCGGGTAGCCCAAAGGCAAGGTCTGCAAACTCCTGCAGAGCCTTGACAGCTGGCAGCTCGGCGGGCAAGGCCCCAATGAATTCGAGCAGCAGTTCCCGTACTTTTGCCGCCGTAGATAGGACATTGGCAGGGTGGGCCATGTGTGCGTCTTCATGTGCCTCGACGGCAGCGAGAAGCTCGTAGGCGAGCAGTTCCATGCGACTGGCGGTGTCGGGATCCCCCGGGGTCGCGGGTTGCCGGTGGTCCAGGTAGTTGTGAGCCTTGCGCCAATATTCGTCGAGGATATGCCCGTTGATCCGCCTACCCTCACCGGCCAAGGATTTGAACCAGCGCCAGTCCTCGGCGAAGGATGGACTGGCACCGACGACGTCGAAGTTTGGCCGCAGACGTTCGACGACCGCCGGTATGCTGAGGCACAGGCCGAAGTAGGCAGGGTTGAGCATGTTGTCCTGGACCCAGTCGCGGGCGTTTCGCGTCATCGCGCCTAGCGTATTCAGGTGGGGAGCGAAGGCTTCTTCGAGAATCCCGGATTTCTCCTCGAAATCCATACCGGGCGAAACCAGATAGGGCACGAGAAAACGTCGCAAAAGATTCGGGACAAAACCGATCGGCGCTACCGTGGTGACGACCAATGCCCCGCCGGGTGCGACCAGGTGACTGAGCTTGTCGAGTAATGCGAGCTCTTGGGCGGAGTTGCCCAGCCAGTTTTCACATAGAACCACATCGAAGGATTCGGCTGGTTCGAATTCCTGCAGGGTCTGCGTCACGATCTCGGGTGCGGTATGCGGCAGATCGAAACCTGCATACGCGGCACGAATATGTTCGACGGCGGTTGCGTTTGGTTCCAGCAGGAGCAACCGCAGCGGTTTGAGCTGGGCCAGGTAGAGGCTGTTGTGACCGGTACCCGCCGCCACTTCCAGTACCTTGGCGCCCTTGAAAGCGAAAGGCAGGATACCGAGTTTGTTATAGAGTGCCTCTCGCCGCTGCAGGTGGGCATCCATGCTGCTCAGGTCGTAACGTACCGGCGCGATACCGTGCTGACGGTAGTACTCGAGATGATTTTGACGCTTGGTCGAAGTCACGAAGATGTCCAGCTCTGTTACGGGATCAAATCGATATCTGGCAGAGGCACCAGAAACCTGCCGCCGCGCCGGATGTATTCCTGATGCTTGGCCGCGATAGGCTGCGCATAGCGCCACGCCAGAATGATGATCAGCGCAGGCTGGTGTCGAAGGACACCCTCACCGGAATAAACAGGGAGGTCGTAGCCCGGCCCTTCGATCCGGTCCTTGAAGGGCGTGTCGTCGAGCATGAAGTCCAATTTATCCTCCAGTTCAAACTGGTGGATAAGGGCAGCGCAGCCGACGGAAGTACCGTAGGCGGCGATAGATTGGCCACCGGCGCTAGCTTCAGCAATCAGGGCATGCAGCCTTGTCTTGATATCCGCCACCTTTGCGCTAAAGCGCTCGTGGTAGGCAGGATCATAAAGACCGGTCTCGTTCTCCAAAGCAATCAGCTCACCAACTCTTGCCGAGACCCGCCGTGGGCCACCCTTGTGCTGAATCCAGAAGCGAATGGAACCCCCTTTGGTGGGAATGCGCTCGGCGTCGAAGACCTCCAGGCCGAAGCGGGCGAAGGCCCGCACTACCGGCTGTACCGAGAAACATGAGATATGTTCGTGGTAAATCACGTCCAGCAGTGTGTGCTCGAATACATCGAGGGCATACTGCGTTTCAAAGGCATAGGCCCCGTCGTCCTTCAGCAGGATGTTAACGCCCTGGATGACATCCTCCAGGTTGTCGATATTGGCCATCACATTGTTGGACAGAATCAGGTCCGCACGGCCCACGGTCTGTGCGAGATCGCCCGCCAGGCGCGCGCCAAAAAAATCGGCTTGGGTCGGGATACCGCGGGCCGTGGCTTCGGCTGCGATCGCGCCCGCCGGATCGATGCCCTGAACGCGCATTCCCTTCTCGCGGAAGAAATTGAGCAAAGTGCCGTCGTTGCTGCCGAACTCGACCACCAGGCTGCCCGGCTGCAACTCAAGCCGTTCGACTGCGGCGTCGCAGAGCGACCCGAAGTGTTCTGCGAGTCCCTTGGAAATGGCTGTGCGGTAAAGATAGTTGCGGTAAATCAGCGATGGATCGACCACGTGGATCAGCTGTATCAAACCGCAGTCGCGACACAGGTATGTGTCCAGCGGCGCCATGGTGGAGGTCACGGACTTCTGGGTGACGTCGACGTTCGGCGAGACGATAGGCACTTTCGCCAAAGGAACGCTCTTTTCAATAGCCGATGAACCGCAGCAGCGGCATGTCTTGCGAATTTGGACAAGTTCAGTGGACATGCTTTGCATCGGTACTTTCGATTCGGTGCCAGATCTCTTCAATCAAGCGAAGATCATTCATTGCATCAACACCGTTGGTGAGCGGCTGCTGCCGTTCGAGCAAATTCCCAACGAATGCGTGGGCCTGACACTTGAAACTCCAGGTATTCCTGACTGACAGTTCCCGCAGGCCGGCTACGCCGCAATTTTCATCGATGCGAACTCGACCCACTCGATCGACAGCCATTGGAGATGGAATTTCCAATCGGAGACGCCCTTTCTCGAATATGAACTCAGCACCCTGAAGCCATTCGCCACTGGCGCTCTTGGCGAGTTCAAAGACGACCGGAGTTCTGTCAGCTTCGAATGTGGCTGTCAGCCCCCCCTCAATCGGTGAGCCTGCGTACACCAAGCGCAGTTCATTGACAGGGAAAAAATAAGTTAAAAGGTTAATGTCATGGCTGGCGGCATTCATGAACCAGGCATAGTCATCCGCGCGTTTCCTGGAGAGCCAATCAGGTGATGAAGGCCAGGTCTCAAACCGGACTGGTCGACTTTCATCCGGTCTTTTGTGGGGTGGCGGCGGGTGAGCGTAATCGCGGGCATAGTCGTAGAACCTTGCCAGCAACAACTTGCCAAGCACACCAGAACTGACTAGACGATCCAATTCTTGCTTGGCCACTTGGACGCCTGGGTCATAGCGCTTCATGAAAGCCACACCGAGGAGCTTATTCCTGGCGGCGGCAATATTGACCAACTTCGTTGCCTGTTGGAACGTATGGACCAGCGGCTTCTCAACCATCACATCCTTGCCTGCTTCAATTGCGGAAAGTGCTAAGGGGCCGGTGGCCGGCCGCGGGGCAATGATGATGACTGCCGAGATGCTTGGATCATCAAGCAGAACATGATGATCAGTGACAACGCGCTTGACTCTCAGGGTATCAGTGAGATGGCGCACCAAAGACGGCCTCGATTCCGCGACGGCAACAACTTCGCAGCGCTGGTCTGCAAGATAGAACGGCAAATGGGCAATCTGGCTCACCATTCCGCCACCGACAATGCCGATCTTGATGCGCGCATTCATTCGAAATAAATAAACTCGTAGTCGCCGGTATAACCAAAGTGGTCGTACAGCCAGATCCATTCGGCCGTGTCGAACAAGGACTCGGCCGTCAGGGCCCAGCATTCCAGGTTGAACATTTCCTGCTCATTACGATAACTCTCAACCATCACATAGGCCGACTTGCCGACGCGTTCGATTTCCCCTAGCGCCTTCTTGAGTTCGAAGATGCGCAGGTTGTGCAATGTGGCCAGGGAAATGACCAGGTCGAACTGCTTGTCAGCAAATGGCAGGGGATCTTGTGCACGATAGCTGAACAGCGAATCCCGTATCCCTTCGGGGGCGTCCGCCAACCCGTGCTTTGATATGTCGAACCCGACACAGGTTGCTTCCGGTAACAACTGCTTGAGTTCGTACAGGAGGTGTGCCTTGCCGCAACCCACATCCAGGATACGCGCATCAGGCAACAGGCCATAAGTCTTGATCAACTGCTCGGCGACGGGCTTCCAACGGCCGGTATAGCGGTAGCCGCCAAAGCCATAGCGCCGGTCGCCGTCCCAGTAGTCGGCCTCGTACTCCTTGGCCTTGAGCATGCAGTGAACTTTGTCATCCACCATTCGCGCCAGGTAGTCGCGCTTGGTGCTTTTGTGCAAGGCTGAAACTATGTCCAGAAGCCGTCCCATGAACTATTACCGGATGAATTTAGACGAATACGCCATGATCGGGGTCGATGGCAAGCAGATCCATGATTGCCTGGTTCTTGCCGTGAGTAACGCAGTGGTGCACACATTCCCTTGAGGGATCGAGCGCAAACAGTCGCGCGCGGTTTTCCTCGGAGAACCAGAAATCGCGGAAGCGGCGGTCCTTGATCGATCCCAGCGTGCCGGACTCCGTGAATGCCTTGTCCTGGCAGGTGTACACCTTGCAATCGGCGCCGATCACTGTGAGGAACATGAGGTAAGGGCACATGGTGTAGGTCTTGTCGAACCGGTCCTCGAGGTCGTGATAGTGGTTGATGACCGAAAAACTGTCGTCTGCCAGACTGCTTGCCTGCTCAATCTGCCTGGTCACGGTATCGCGTATCGGACTGTGATAGGCGTTGTTTTCGATGCCGGAGTTGCTCACCACTACGCCTGAAAACTTTACGTGATTGACTCCAGCCTGCTTGAGCAGAACGCATGCTTCGAAAAGGTGGTCGCAGTTGACTTTGTCGACTATGAAACTCACGCCCAATACGCACTTCGAACCACGCGACGTGAAATCGCGCATGTTTTGCAGAAGCTGGGTGAAATCCCCGTCACGCACGCCACGGGACTTGGCGAAGCTTGCGTCATCCCAAGCATCTGTGGATACGCGCACCCATGTTCCGTGCTCGGCAAAGGCATCGGCTACCCTTCCCTTGAGATTGGAGCCGTTGGTCAATGTCGCTACACGTAAGCCTCCCTCAGCAAGGCGCTTCACAACCAGGGGCATCGGCTTGTAGAGCAAGGGCTCTCCGCCCCCCGAGAACGTAACAGCCTTGACTCCCATGGCAATCAGGTCGTCCACGATCTCGAACATCTTGGCCTCGGGAATCTTGTCCTTATAGTCAATATCCTCGCCAAGCTGCAAGTTGCTCACCCGGTACGCGCAATACCAGCAGTCATGGTTGCAGTGGTTGAAGGGTTTGATACGAACATGGACGGGGGCTGCCACCCGCCGCTCCTGAAACGCAGCGACGTGATCCGTGTAGCGGAGAAACTTCTGGTTACTGTAAAGTTTGGTCATAGACTCTGCTCTACCTTCTGCAAAACTGAGTGGCAATGACCACGATCTCTGATGCCGAGATCCGATAGTGTTCCATCAGCTTGGCCTGCGACCCGTACTTGTCGGGAAATACGTCGGGCAGGCCAATTCGCTTGAAGCGCTTTGCGGGGTCGAAGTTGGCCTCGGCAACGAGTTCAGCGATGGCGCCACCCAGGCCACCGAGGATCGTGTTCTCCTCGATGGTGATGATGGCGCGAACTTCCCGCGCATGCTCAAAGAAGGCTTCAGTGTCCAAAGGTTTGATGGTCGGCATGTGCAGAATCGCAGCCGAGATCCCGGAACTGGCGAGACTTTCCGCCGCCTCCTGCGCCAGCTTGAGTGTAATGCCCGTGGTAACAAGCAAGACGTCATTGCCCGGACGCATCGGCAGTGCCTTTCCGATCCTGAATGGCACGCTGTCGTTGGTGACGATCGGATCGTAGCCCTTGGCCAGGCGGATATAGATCGGCCCAGGATAGTCGACGGTTTGTGGCATCAGGCGACGCATCTCGTCGGCGTCGGCCGGGGCAACGATCGTCATGTTGGGAATGGCGCGAAATATTGATATATCCTCGATGGCCAGATGCGTCGGTCCCAGCGGGGCATACACCACCCCGCCGCCATTGCCGATAAGCCGCACGTTGAGGTTGTGCAGGCAGACGTCGACCACTACCTGCTCGTAGCAGCGGCGCGTCAGGAAGGTGCTGATGGTGTTTACATAAACGATCTTGCCTTCCAAGGCCATGCCACTCGCCATGCCAACAATATGGGCCTCTGCAATCCCCTCCATGAAGAAACGGTCGGGCATTTCTTCCTGAAAGTTCTTTAAGGTGCCGAAACCCAGATCGGATCCGACGAAACAGATGCGCTGATCGGTCTTGGCCAGTTTGTAGACTTCATCGAGACAGGTTTCGCGCATGGTTCAGTCCTCGATTGCGGCCAGCAATTGCTCGACGTCCGTGTCCTTGATGCTGCTTTTGTGGTGCCACTTGAGATTGTTTTCGGCAAAGGCGACACCCTTGCCCTTGACGGTGTGGCAGATGATCGCCGTTGGCTTGTCTTCGCGCAGCGGCAGTTTCGTCAGCAGGCGCTCGAGGGCTGCCACGTCATGGCCGTCGACCTCCTCGGTTGCAAAGCCGAAAGCACGCCATTTGTCGGCAAAGGGTTCCAGATCCAGCACGTCATAGGTCGACGCGTAGGACTGCAACTTGTTGTAATCGACCAGTACCACGAGGTTGTCCAATTTGTGCTTTGCGGCGCTCATGGCGGCCTCCCACACCGAACCCTCGTTGCATTCACCGTCGCCCAATACCGTGAAAACTCGATGCGGCAAGGCGTCGCGTTTTGCGCAGACCGCCATGCCCACAGCGATCGGCAGGCCATGACCCAGACTGCCCGTAGACACCTCGATGCCGGGAACTTTGGGATCGGGATGGCCACCGAGGATGCCATCGAACTTACAGAACTTTGTTAACTCTTCAGCCGCGAAGAACCCTTTTTCCTGCAACATCACATACTGGGTGATGCAGCCGTGGCCCTTGCTCAGGATAAAGCGATCTCGCCCGGGCCACCGCGGATTCTTCGGGTCATAGTGCATCACCGTGTCGTAGAGAACGCGAAGTATCTCCACCAGGGACAGCGAGGTACCAAGATGGCCGCGCCCACCGTGTCCCAACACGTGGACGATCCGGGCGCGGATATCCCTCGAACGCCGGTCGAGAGCTATGTTGGACGTGTCTTGTCTGGTCATGTTGGTATCGTTCAGGAAAAAATTCGTGGGCCTTGATCAACCCGCGTCAGAGTGTCAATTGCCTTGGCCAGTTGCGTTGCCAGGACGGCTTCGGTTTCATCGGTGGAGCCACTGGCGAATCGGCGGCGTGCGAGGTTATCGGGGCGGAATTCGTTAAGCAGGATCATGCACCATTTGAGTCCAAATAGCGGGAAAACGGCCTCCATGCGAACATCCAGGCCATCGACGTCGCGGAAGGCCGTCGTCAGGCGATCTGCAAACCGGTCTGTCAGGGCATCTACCATTGTCGAGCGCGGGTGCCACAGGAAATCGGAAATCATCTTGGCTGGATCGTCCCAACCGAAATATTCGAAGTCCACGAAACTGAGGCAGCCATCGTCTTTGAGCAATGCATTGTGGAAACCGAAGTCCGATGGACTCAAGGTGCGCGCGGTGGATGGAATAACGGTCGAGTAGGCAACTTCTCCGAGCGTTTTGCGGGCCGTATTCTCCCAGCGGCCCAAAGCCGGCGCAAACCGGCCTTCGAGGAATCGCCTCAATTCCCGATAGATGGGCTCCCTCCCGTTTGCCCTCGACAACAACTCAAGCCGGGCGCGGATATTTGCCGCAATCCCGGCCGCACTAAAGGAGGCCTCTGCGGCAATGGGCAAGAGTGCCGCGTCCGGGGTTGCGGCCAACACTTTGAGGTTTGCGAGAAAGTCAGCCAGTTGGTCGACATCTTCCGCCGTTACCTGTTCAGCCGAAATCTCGCGTCCGGGGATGTATTCATAGACGCCAATCTGCCGTTCGCGGTCGGCTGCAAGCGGCTGCGGGATACAGCGGACATTGTTGTCCCAAAGAAAGCGCAGGCCACCAAACTCTGCGTCCAGTCGGTCGCGACCGTCGGCGGTTCGCTGAAAGTAAAACTTCGCAGCGAAGCTCCCGCTATCAGCGTCTACCCGGTATACACGGCTGTTGCCGCCACCACCGATCTTCGCAACGCCTGCTACCCGCTCGCCAAGCAAGCTCTCAAGTGATTCCGCTATCTCGTCTTGCGTCATTCGAAGGCCGCCCCGCTCTGCCCCACTGCGATGGCTTGAATGTGGGCCAGAATTGCCGGCCACGTGGTAGCGTGCAACGCTCCCGGAACACTGGATGCCTCGCCATGCGAAACATAATGAATCTTGCCGACATCAGACGGGAAAGTCGGCTCCAGGAAGGTCTCCTCCAAGTCGTCGACAAAATGGCTAACCGCGAGGGTGGCGATGCGGGCGACCTTCTCTTCCCGGGTGGATTCGAAAAACACACGCACCGGGTTAAGCCCTGTGATCGCTTCGTTGAAGAAACCCTGTTCTGCCAGCCATTGCATGGCGACCTGGCGAAGGTTGACGGTGGGCGGACCGAAATTGTTGTACTCAGTCTTGTGACTGACAATCCAGATCGGAATGCTTTTCGCCCGACAAAAGCGCAGGAAATCCATGACCCCGTCCATGGGACGGGCTTGCGCCATACCCTCACCATAGGCATAGGTCTGGAGTCGCCGCCAGTGGCTTTCGCCATCAGGGAGACTGCGCAACTGGTCGCGGACGATCTTCTTGTTGCGTCTTAGCCTGGCATCGATTAGACCCCAGCCTACAGCGGTATCAAACATCAACTCGTCGTAGCTCGCGATGGTGTTGTCGAAATCCAGGCCGACCCGAACCGGATTGAATTCCGGTCGACTTGAACTCATCCTCATAGCCATCATTCAATCAGGCTTTATGTCAGCGTAAACGGAATCGCTGCATCCGTTTTATGTTGTAGTAGACATCGTCGGTCATGGAGTTTGGCACCTTGCCAGCGTCAAATGCCGCACGTAGGTCGCGCACGGCATCTTCGATTGTTCGGGTTGGCACAAAGCCCTGTTCGCGCCGAATCTTCTCGGAAGAAACATGGTACGAGCGATTGTCGTTAGTCGGCGTGGTGACGATCTGAACCTTCTCGCCAATGACACTACGAACCATCTCGGCGATGTCCTTGACTTTGAAATTGTGGTAGCCGACGTTGTATATCTTTCCATCGATTGCCGCATCCGACCATTTGAGTGCCTCAAGGTAAACATTCACCATGTCGTCGATATGCAGATTCGGGCGCATTTGCTCGCCGCCGAAAACGGTAATCTTGCCGTTGTTGATCGCATGGGTCGTCAAGATATTGACTGTCAGGTCCAAACGAAGGCGCGTCGAGTAACCACAAACTGTCGATGGCCTGATGGTCAGTACCGTGAAGCCAGGAGCTCGCTCTTTTAAAAGAAACTCTTCGCAGAGCGCCTTGTACTTTGAATAGTCGGTCAACGGCTCAAGGGGGATGTCCTCGGTAACGTCCGGAACATCCTTGATGCCATAAACGCTCGAGGATGACGCGTAAATGAACCGCTTTACGCCATTGTCTTTTGAAACCTTCACCAGATCAATGAACGCATCGTAGTTGATCGACTTGGCGAGTTGTGGATCAAGATCGTAGCTCGGGTCGTTGGAGATACATGCAAGATGGATCACCATATCGCAACCTGGAATCTCTTTCTCGAGCAACAAGCGGTTACGAATATCTCCCGTCACTTCTTCAAGATCCGGATTTCCTTTTTCTCGATCAAGCACATTGTGACCATACAGATACAAATCCAGGACTTTGACCTTGTAGCCCGCCTTGAGGAGCTGTGGTATCAGCGCGGCCCCAACATAACCTGCCCCCCCCGTGACGAGTATCTTTTGCTTTTCAGTCATTTTGCTGCCAACCTTTCATTGACGAGATTTGTGGATACTGCTGGAAATCCAGTGCGACATTTCCTTACAAGCCCATGCGCAACCGATCCGCCAAGTTATGCAATAAGAACTCATGACCAATTTCTATAAAGCCATAGTCCGTCGAACCCAGCCAGATGTTGTAATCCCCAAGACTACGCAGGGAATTGCCTGGATCGAATCCGCTCAGGGTGAGAGTCGTCCCGCCCGCGTCACGGAACGCCGTTACGGCATTTCTAATGTTGGGCGATCGCCCGGAACTGCTGATGGCAATCAGAACATCCGCTGGCCGGGCGAGAACCGAAAGGATCCTGGCGTACGCGGCCTCGTAGCCAAAATCGTTCGCCATACAAGTCATCAGGGAAGGGTCATGTACGGTGCTTGCACGCAGTTGCCCCACATTCAGAAAATCTGTCACCGCGTGGCTGGCAACCGCAGCGCTGCCACCGTTTCCTATGACGAAAAGGGATCTTCCTGACGTACGGAGCTCCTTGAGTATCCCAAGGATGATGCACATGGCCGACTCCGTCTCTATTGCAGCGCCAAGATTGTCAGTCACCTGTGCCATGTTCAGTATATCGGCGAACTGGCTGGCACGCGACTTGATGTCCATTGGGTGCATTGGCGTTCTTGAATTCATCACTTCTTTTCCCCGAGATAGCGGAACCACGAGTTGGTAGCGACCTGGATTGAACTGGGATCCCATAGCGGCGCATCCCGCCAATACTCGATGTTGGCAACAACTTTTGATACCCCTTCTTCAAACGAAATTTTTGGCTGCCAAGCCAGTTCATTCTGGATTTTTGTGATATCCGCCCAGGTGCAATCCGGTTCCCCCGGCCGCATCGGAATGTTTGTTACCGCGCCACCCAGCAACTCAACGAGGCGATTGACGGACTGCGGCTTTCCGGCGCCCACGTTATAAGCCTGACCGGTTCGGTCAGTTTGTGCCGCGGCCAGAAATGCCGACGCCACGTCCGTCACATACAGAAAATCTCGCTTTTGGGTGCCATCACCAACAACCGTGAAGGGCTTTCCTGCGAGTTTCTGTTTCAGAAAAACGCCGAACACTGCACCATATGCGCCGGTGGTGCGTGATCGCGTACCAAAGGCGTTGAAGATGCGAATTGCGTTGGCCGGCAGGCCATAGACTTTGTTCCAGTGCATCACCGCCTGCTCGCCCTGATTCTTGCTGAGCGCATAGGGATATTGTGGAGCTATCGGGGCCGATTCCTTTGTGGGAACTTCAGCAAGTCCATAGCAGGAGGAAGACGCCGCATAAACGAATTTTCTCGCGCCGGAGTAGCGTGCGCATTCCAGCATATGCACAGCGCCCTGGACGTTTGCAGACATATACTCGAGCGGTTGCTCGATCGAAGGAACGATATCGCCGATACCGGCGAAATGGAATACGAACTGCGCTCCTTTGAAGAATAAGTCATCCGGCGCATAGCTTCTAATATCCCGGAACTCAACCTTTACCTCAGGGAGAGCCGCCACGTGAGCCAAATTGGCTTCACGCCCCCCCACCAGACTATCGATGACACGCACCTCGAATCCCCGCTCCAGCAACAAGTCGACCATGTGACTGCCGATGAAACCGGCGCCGCCCGTTACTACCGCAATTGGTTTTGACATTCCTATCTCGCTCTCGTGGTTTCAGAGACAATCTTGCCGTGCTCAAGCTCGATAACCATGTTGCATTGATCGGTTATCAGCGCATGGTTATGGGATGCAATAACGACAAGCCGCGCCTTTTCCATCATCTGGGTAATCCTGGATTTCGCCTTCTGAACGAACTCCGCATCGCCGACGCTCAGCCACTCATCCATCAAAATGATATCCGCATCGACACTGGTGGCCACGGCAAACGCGAGTCGCATGGCCATGCCGCTGGAGTACGTTCGCATGGGCAAATTCAGGAAATCGCCGATACCGGCAAAATCGGCGATGTCGTCCACCATGGCGTCGATCTGTCGACGGGACAGACCCATCAGCTGCCCTCGCAGATAGATGTTTTCCACGCCTGTCACTTCGGCATCCATGCCGAGCGTTATCCCGAGCATCGAGGTAATACGGCCATCGACTATCAGGTCGCCCACCGTGGGCTCATAGATTCCAGCAAGAACCTGCAGTAGTGTGGTTTTGCCGGAGCCGTTGTTTCCGATCAGTCCCACGCGATCACCTTCGTGGAACTCGAAGTTGAGGTTGTCGAGGGCCCGAACCACCACGCGGTTAGCCGCGTCCTTTGCGAGGATTCCGCCTGTCGCCAAATTCAAAAGGCTTTTCTTGAACGAGCGATGACCCGTGAAACTGTAGATTGGGAATTCGACCACCAGATTGTGTGCTTCGATGACTGCCATGGTCTCAGAGCCAATAAGGAACTCGTGCCCGAAAACGGGCAAAGACGAGGAAAGCGGCGACGCTGCCGAGCACCAGAAAGCTCGATGTAACTATCCAGCTGACTGCGTGAACCGGCTCGCCAAGCAAAGGGGCGCGAATCACCTCGATGAAATGGTAGAGGGGATTGAAGTCAGCCACAAACCGGCTTTTCTGGCTGAGCATGTCGGCCTTCCAAATAATGGGCGACAGAAAAAAAGCGACTTGAACGATGTTGGTCACGAGTTGAGGAATGTCTCGGAATCGAGCGCTGAGCACTGCCAGCAATAGCGCAATCCAGAATAGATTGCCCAGGACCAACAGGAGACCGAAGGGAAACAGCCACACGTCGCCCCAGTGAGCAGGCGGTAGAAACATCAATACCAACACGATAATCACGGCGTTGTGTGCCAGCATGACCACATTCTTGGCCAGAAGCCGGAAAACATGAACAGACAAGGGCAACGCCACCTGCTTGATATAGCCCTCTGCACCAACGAAGGCACTCCCGGCCTCGTTGATTACAGCTGAAATGAAGAACCAGATGATCAGGCTGATGGCGAGATGCTGCAGATAGCTTGCTACATCCTGACCGAGCAGCGCGCCGTATAGCGGCCCCATCGCACCAACCAGTACGCCTGTGCTTACGGTTATCCAGAACGGACCGAGAAACGAGCGGCGATAGCGCTGTTTGGTGTCTTGCCATGCAAGCGACCACCAGAGGGAAGCTCTATCCAGACCACCACGAAGATCAAGTTTCGCCTTGCTCAAGTCCAAAGCGAATTTACTTCCTGTCGGCACAGTCATCTTATTCGTTGGTGCATCCACGCGGTTGCCGAATATGTCTTTTTCGAAAGAACTGCCTGCCCGCCTCCGCCAACAAAAACCCCCTGCAGCGCTCGCCGATGACTTACTGGTGAGCTTTACTGCGGGGGGATAGCTGACTCCCTGAGAGACTGCCTGACACCCTGCCTACGCTTGAAATTTGTGTAGCGGATTCTACTACCGGAAGGCGTCAGATCTGGCCGATCTGAAATCTCTGGGGGGCACGACTGAAAACATGACTCGCGAGTACATCCGGGCACGCGTTGGCGAGCGCGTTTCCGCTGTAATGGCGAAAAGCTTTTCGCCATTACCCGAAACATTATAGTAAGCACTCCCGCTTAAAGGACTGGAAACACTGGAGGCGCGACCCGGAATCGAACCGAGGTACACGGCTTTGCAGGCCGCTGCATAACCACTCTGCCATCGCGCCGCGAAGGACTTGAACTTCAAGCTAAAAGGGGGAAAGCAAAAGCTTTCCCCCGGAAATTTGGAGCGGCAGAAGAGTCTCGAACTCTCGACCTCAACCTTGGCAAGGTTGCGCTCTACCAACTGAGCTACTGCCGCAGAACAGCCGCGCATTATAGCTTCCGCACTCAGGGTGTCAACGACTGCGGGCCGAGATTTCCGGCCACGCTTTTCTCAAGTAATAAATCATCGACCACAGCGTCAGCACCGCCGCAATCCAGAGCGACCAGGTGCCGAGCAAATGGATATCGAGCGGTCCGATCGGGGCGTTCCACAGCAGCATCGGTATCGCCGTCATCTGTGCAATGGTCTTCAGTTTTCCGATCAGGGAAACGGCGACGCTCTTCGCTGCGCCGATTCTTGCCATCCATTCGCGCAAGGCCGAGATCGCGATCTCGCGGCCGACGATGATGAAGGCCAGCATGGCATCGGCGCGATTCAATTCCACCAGCATCACCAGCGCGGCGGCCACCATCAGCTTGTCCGCCACCGGATCGAGGAACTCGCCGAAGGCCGAGGTCTGATTCAGCTTGCGCGCCAGCCAGCCGTCGACCCAGTCGGTGATGGCGGCAACCAGAAATGCGGCGGTGGCAACGAAGTTCTGCTCGACCGGACTCAATGGCAGGTAGTACACGCCGACCACCAGCGGTATGAGGAGGATGCGCGCCCAGGTCAGCAGATTCGGGATATTCAGCGGCATGTCATTTCAATGTCTTGTGGATTTCTTCGGCCAGTCGGCGCGAGACGCCATCGACGCGACACAGGTCCTCGATCGTGGCCGCCTTCACTCCGTCCAGTCCGCCAAACTGCGCCAGCAGCTTCTTGCGCCGCGCCGGCCCGACACCCGCGACATCCTCCAGCTTCGAATGCCCGCGCGCCCTGGCGCGACGCGCGCGATGGCCGACGATGGCGAAGCGATGCGCCTCGTCGCGAATTTCCTGAATCAGGTGGAAGCCGGGATGATCCATGCCCAATTGTAGCGGCACCTCATGCGGCCCGCTTGGCCCATGCACAAAGAGCGTTTCCAGCCCCGGCTTTCTGTCCTCGCCCTTGGCCACGCCGATGCTGGCCAGATGGTCCAGCCCGAGTTCGGCAAACACCTCGCGCGCGACGCGATGCTGGCCCTTGCCGCCATCGATCAGCACCAGATCGGGCGCCAACGTCTCGCCGGTGGCAACCTTCTCGTAGCGCCTTGTCAGGGCCTGACGCATGGCCGCATAGTCGTCGCCAGGCTGGATGCCCTCGATATTGAAGCGGCGGTAATCGCCCTTTTTCATCGCCCCATCGACGCAGACCACGCAGGACGCCACGGTGCCTTCGCCCATGGTGTGGCTGATGTCGAAGCACTCGATGCGACGCGGCGGCTCTGGCATGTCGAGCGCCTCCTGCAACGCCGCCAGACGTCCGCTGCTGCGAGTCTTTGCCTGCCAGCGGGCCTGGACCGCAAGACGCGCATTGGTCATCGCCATCTCGACCCAGGCGCGCTCCATCTCGTTCTTCGGCGGCCCGGCGTTTACGCTCGCGGACAGATCCTCGACCGGCCAGGTGCTGAGGATCAATCGCGCCGGCGCCGGCTGCTCCACATAGTGCTGGACGACAAAAGCCGTCAGACCCTCGGCAGCCTCGGCCTCGGCCGCCGCCAACGGAAAATAAGCGCGATCACCGAGGTGCAAGCCGCCACGCACCATCGCCAGATTGACGCACAGACTGCCGCGCTCGACCACTGCGGCAATGATGTCGACATCGGCATCCCGTGTCGAACTGACGTACTGGCGATGCAGCACGGCCTGCAACGCCCTGATCTGGTCGCGCAAGGTGGCCGCTTCCTCGAAGCGGAGTTCTTTCGCCGCCGCCTCCATCTGCGCACTCAGGCCTTCAATCACCTCCGAGTGCCGACCGCGCAGGAACAGCTCGGCCAGCCTCACGTCGGCCGCGTAGTCCTGTTTCGACACCAGACCCACGCAGGGAGCTTTGCAGCGCTTGATCTGGTGCATCAGGCACGGCCGCGAACGATGCGCGAACACCGATTCTTCGCAAGTCCGCAGCAGAAAGCTTTTCTGGATCAGCTGAATGCTCTCGCGCACCGCCAGGCCGTTGGGAAAGGGTCCGAAGTACTGCGACTTCTTCTCGAAGGCGCCACGATGGTAGAAAAGGCGCGGAAACTCGCCGCCGCCGTCTTTGCCACCGAGGCCGATGTAGGGATAGGACTTGTCGTCGCGAAACAGGATGTTGTACTTTGGCGCCAGTTTCTTGATCAGGGTGTTTTCCAGGATCAGCGCCTCAGCCTCGGAGCGCGTCGCCGTCACTTCCATCGCGGCCACCTGCTGCAGCATCAGCGCAATGCGCGGGCTGTGGCCGGTCTTGTTGAAGTAGGACGCGACGCGCTTCTTCAGGTTCTTCGCCTTGCCGACATACAGGACCTTGCGCTCCGCATCCAGCATGCGATAGACGCCCGGCGTGTCGGTCAGGGTCGCCAGAAATTCCTTTGAATCGAAAGTTGGCTTAGGCGTCGAGCTCGTCACGGATCTTGCGGAAGACATTCTGAAAGTCGGCGCTGGTGAGACGGCGAGTTTGCGTGTTGTAACGGCTGCAATGGTAACTGTCGATCAAGATGCGACCGTCAGGCAGAACATGGCGCGCGCCATGACCGAAGGCCAGTGCCGACTGCTTCAGACCGAGTGCCATCAGCACCGCCTTGTGCGCCACCAGCCCCAGCGCAAGGATCACCCGCACTTCAGGTGAGGCTTGCAACTCGGCCGCGAAATAACGGTTGCAGGTCCTGATCTCGGCCGGCTCCGGCTTGTTTTCCGGCGGCAGGCACTTCACGGCATTGGTGATGCGGCAATCGGTCAACACCAAGCCGTCGTCGGCCGCCAGCGCTACCGGCTGCGAGCCGAAGCCAAAGGCATGCAGCGTTTCGTAGAGCAGGATGCCGGCATGATCGCCGGTGAAGGGCCGCCCGGTGCGGTTGGCGCCATGCATGCCGGGCGCCAGGCCGACGATCAGCAGCCGCGCCTGGCGATCGCCGAAGGGCAGCACCGGGCGGGCGTGGTAGTCCGGGTGACGTTCGCGCACCTCGGCCAGGAAACCGGCCAGGCGCGGGCAATCGGTACAGCGCAAGAGTGCATTCATTCAGCTAGGATACCGCCTCGCCATGATCAACAAACCAATTCACTGCGACATTTTCTGCGCCGTCGTCGACAACTTCGGCGATGCCGGCGTCTGCTGGCGGCTGGCACGCCAGTTGGCCGGCGAATACGGCTGGCGGGTAAGGCTGTGGATCGATGATGTCGCTCCCTTGCAGCAACTCGCGCCGGATCATGCCGCCGGCCCGGTCGAAGTGCTGCCGTGGCCAGCACCATGGCCAACATCCTGGCTCGCGACCGACTGCGCCGATGTGGTGATCGAAGCCTTCGCCTGCGACCTGCCAACAGCCTACGTCGAGGTCATGGCGTCCCGCGCCCGCCCGCCCGTCTGGCTGAACCTCGAATACCTCTCGGCCGAAAGCTGGGTCGCCGGCTGTCACGGCTTGAGTTCGCCCGATCCCCGCCTGGCGCTGGTCAAGCACTTCTTCTTTCCCGGCTTCGTCCCCGGCACCGGTGGGCTGCTGCGCGAGCGCAACTACGACGAGCGACGCAAAGCCTTCGACGAAACGGCTTTCCGTGCCGAATTCGGCTTGCCGCCAAGATCGCTGGATGAACTGACGATTTCGCTGTTCAGCTACCCCAACGCGGCCCTGCCTGAACTGATGCGGGCCTGGGCCGCATCAAACCGGCCGGTTCGCCTGCTGCGGCCGGGCAGCAGCGAAGCAACGCAGGCAATCGGCAATCTGACTGTGCATGCCCTGCCCTTTCTGCCGCAGTTCCGCTACGACGAGCTGCTGTGGGCCTGCGATCTCAATTTTGTCCGTGGCGAAGATTCCTTCGTGCGCGCCCAGTGGGCTGCCAAACCCTTCGTCTGGCAAATCTATCCGCAAGCCGGCGATGCCCACCAGGCAAAGCTCGATGCCTTCCTCGCCATCCACCCCGCCGGGCCGCAACTGAGGACCTTCTGGCAGGCCTGGAATGGCGCGGGAAGCCTCGACTGGCAGGAATTCGCCGCAAGGCTCCCGGACCTGAAGGCTCCGATGCGGGAGTGGGCAAAAACCCTCGCCGCCCGACCGGATCTGGCCACCAGGCTTGTGCAGTTCTGCATTGAGCGGCTATAATGCTGGGTTCTAAAATTCAGCCGCAGGAAGCATAGCCATGAAAATCGCCCAGGAACTCCGTGCCGGCAACGTCGTATTGGTCGGCAACGACCCGCTCGTCGTGCAAAAGGCCGAATACAACAAAGGCGGCCGCAGCTCTGCGGTGGTTAAGTTCAAGTTCAAGAATCTGCTCACCGGCGCCGCGTCGGAGTCCATCTACAAGGCCGACGACAAGTTCGAGCAGGTGGTGCCCGAGCGCAAGGAATGCACCTATTCCTATTTCGCCGATCCCATGTACGTGTTCATGGACGCCGAGTACAACCAGTACGAAGTCGAAGGCGAAAACATGGTCGATGCGGTGAACTACATCGAGGACGGCATGCCCGTCGAAGTGGTGTTCTACGACGGCAAGGCCATCTCGGTCGAAATGCCCAACAGCGTCGTGCGCGAAGTGATCTACACCGAGCCCGCGGTCAAGGGCGACACCTCCGGCAAGGTCATGAAGCCGGCCAAGATCAGCACCGGGATGACGCTCCCCGTGCCGCTGTTCGTCGAGATCGGCAACCGGATCGAAATCGACACGCGCACCGGCGAGTATCGCAACCGCGTCATCAAGTAATAGCGTTTCCGCCAGTCAGGCAACACAACGGGCAGCCTGGCTGCCCGTTGTTGTTTCTAGGCCAGCGCCCGCTCCGCCAGGCGCACCCAGTAGCGGATGCCGGTGGCGATGATCTCGTCATTGAAGTCGTAATGCGGGCTGTGCAGCATGCAGCCGCCCTCCCCCGGGCCGTTGCCCAGCCAGACGTAGCAAGCGGGCACCACCCGCGCCAGGTAGGCAAAATCCTCGGCGCCCATGCTCGGCGGCAGCGCTGTCAGCACCTGTCGTTCACCCGCGACATGGCGTGCCACCTCGCGTGCGATGAAGCTCGGCTCGGCGGCATTGACGGTCGGCGGATAGCCGCGCGCGTAGCGCAGGTCGATGCTCACCCGGTAGGTCGCCTCGATACCGCTGCAGATGCGTCGCAAACCCTGTTCGAGGTCATCCTGCAACTCGGCATTGAGCGAACGCACAGTGCCGCCGAGCAAGGCCGTCTCGGGCAGCACATTGTCGGCATGCCCGGCGTGAAAGCGCGTCACGCTGACTACCGCGGCGGCCAGCGGGTCGGTGTTGCGCGACACCAGCGACTGCACCGCCTGCACCAGCGCACTGCCGGCCAGCACCACATCCACCGCCTGATGCGGCATCGCGGCGTGGCCGCCGCGCCCGGTGATGACTATTTCAAAGGAATCCGTGCCCGCCATCACCGGCCCTTCGGTGACGCCGAAGCTGCCGGCCGGCATGCCCGGCCAGTTGTGCAGGCCGAACACCATGTCCATCGGGAAGCGCTCAAACAATCCTTCCTCGACCATCACCCGGCCGCCGCCTTCGTGCTCCTCGGCCGGCTGAAAGATGAAATACACGGTGCCGTCGAAATTGCGCAGCCTGGACAAGGCTTCGGCGGCGCCCAGCAGCATCGCGGTATGGCCGTCGTGACCGCAGGCGTGCATCCTTCCCTCGTGCGTCGAATGATGCGGAAACGTATTCAGCTCGGACAGCGGCAGAGCGTCCATGTCGGCGCGCAGGCCGATCGCGCGCAGACTGGTGCCCAGTGCGAGCTTCGCCACCACGCCGGTGCGCGCGATGCCGCGATGGACTTCCAGGCCGAGGCCGTCGAGGTAGTCCGCCACCTTCGCCGCGGTGCGCTTCTCGTCGAAAGCCAGTTCCGGATGAGCGTGGATGTCGCGGCGCAGTGCGGCTATCTTCGACGTCAGGGCGGGCAGCAGTTCATTGATCATGGCGGCATCACCGTGTCGGTTGCGGTACTCATTGTCCCGGCAATCGTAGCGCAAACCGGGGCACCATTAGTGAACTCCGAAATTTCCGGTATTGTCGCTTCTCGATGAACGCACTCCCTCGCCGCATCGCCCATCTGGACATGGACGCCTTCTACGCGTCGGTCGAGCTGTTGCGCTACCCCGAACTGCGCGGCCAGCCGGTGGTGATCGGCGGCCGCAGCATCCACCAGCCCGAACTGCTGGCGGACGGCAGCCGCCGCTATGCCCGGCTGCGCGACTATGTCGGCCGCGGCGTCATCACCACCTCCACCTACGAGGCGCGCGCCTTCGGGGTGTTCTCCGGCATGGGCGTAATGAAAGCGGCAAAGCTCGCCCCCGAGGCCATCCTGCTGCCGGTCGATTTCGACGCCTATCGCCGTTACTCGCGCCTGTTCAAGGCGGCCGCGGCGACCATCACGCAACAGATCGAGGACCGCGGCATTGATGAGGTTTACATCGACCTGACGGACCTCCCCGACGATACGCTGACCCTCGCGCGCCGCATCAAGCAGGCCGTGAAGGACGCCACCGGGCTCTCCTGCTCGATCGGCATCAGCCCCAACAAGCTGCTGGCGAAAATCTGCTCCGATCTGGAGAAGCCGGACGGCCTCACCTTGCTCGACGAGAGCGACATGGCGCTGCGCATCTGGCCGCTGCCGGTGCGCAAGATCAACGGCATCGGCCCCAAGGCCGGTGAAAAGCTCGCCGCGCTGGGGATTGCCACCATCGGCGAGTTGGCCATCGCGGATCCGGCATTGCTGCAAGACAACTTCGGCCGCAGCTATGCCGAATGGTTGCACGCGGCGGCGCAAGGGATCGACGCGCGGCCTGTGGTGACTCATTCCGAGCCGAAATCGATCAGCCGCGAAACCACCTTCGAGCGCGACCTCCACCCGCGCCGCGACCGCGCCGCCCTGTCCGAAGTATTCACCGCGCTATGCTGCCAGGTCGCCGCCGATCTTCAGCGCAAGGGCTACCTCGGCCGCGCCATCGGCATCAAGCTGCGCTTCGAGGATTTTCGCACCGTGACGCGCGACCTGACGCTGCCGGACCCGACTGCCGACCCGGTCGTCATCCGCCGCGCCGCCGGCGAGTGCCTGCGCCGCGTGCCGCTGGAGAAGAAACTGCGCCTGCTCGGCGTACGCGCCAGCGCGCTGTCATCGAGCAGTGCACTGCCGGTGATGATCGAATCGCCGCAAGCCGAATTGCCATTGTTTTCACCCGCCCGCTGACAGCGACTTCACGTTTTCCGGGCACCGCCGACCGCATCCCGTGATGGGGGAGTAACATTCGTCTGTTCAGGATTCCGGGATGAACCCGCCGATGCCAGCAGCCGCACCCTCCGCAGCGACCAAGCGTTCGGGTTCACTCCGCCGCGACCTCTGGCCGGCATGGGTGGCGCTCGCCTGTTCCCTGTTGCTGACCTTCGTCGCCTGGCGCAACAGCCAGCAGGACTTCGAACACCAGTTGCGCCTTGAGTTCGATGCGGAGGTGGCCCGGCTGCGGACCGATCTCAACGTCCACCTTGCCGACTGTACCCAGACCTTGCGCGCCGCCGCTGCGCTGTTTGCCGGCAGCGAAAATGTGACGCGCGAGGAATGGCGCAATTATGTCGCGGTACTCAAACTGGAACGCAACCATCCCGCACTGCAGGCGATAGCCTTTGCCCGTGCCGTGAGCGATGCCGAACTCGCGGCGTTGGTCAGCGAAGTGCGCATTAGCGGCGTGTCCGACTTCACCATGCGCCCGCCGGGCCGCCGCGATCGCTATGTCATCAATGTTTTTACCGAACCCTACAGCGGACTGAACATCAAGGCGCTTGGTTATGACATGTGGCAGGACGCCGACCGCCGCGAAACCATGCAAAGGGCGCGCGATAGCGGCGAGCCGATGATTACCCGCAAAATCACGCTCAAGGTCGACGACCAAAGCAACCCGGCACCGGCGTTCATCATGTACCTTCCGGTTGCAGCGAAGTCAGGTGGTGTGCTTTACGGCTACGTACTCAGCCCGGTGCGGATGCCGGTCCTGATCGCGGAGCTGTTCAAGCAAAGTTCCCGCCTCGTCTCGCTCAGCATTCATGACGGCACCGAACCGCGTCCGGAAAATCTTTTTTATAGCAGCGCTGCGAAAGACAGCCCGACGGCCGCGAGATTCGTTCACAGCGAAACCTCGGTCGTTGGCGGGCGGCCATGGACGCTAACCTACGCCAGTCGGCCGGAGCTTGAAGCGCACAGTAACGCGACGCGCTCGGCACAGGTACTGGCACTGGGGCTGTTCGCCAGCATGCTGATGTTCGGCATCGCCTGGTCGCTGGCCACCACCCGTGCCCGCGCCCTGCGCCTGGCGCACGACATGACCGGGTCGCTGCGCGAGAGCGAAGCCCGGTTCAGGATACTGGTGGAGCAGGCACCCGATGCCATTACCGTGTACGACATGGATCTGGGTCGCTTCGTCGAGGCCAATGCCCAGGCAGAAAAGCTCTTTGGTTGCCCTCGCGAGGAACTGCTGAAATCCGGGCCGGAAAGCTTCTATGCCTCCTGCCGGCACAATGGCAAGAGCGCGGCGGAGAATCTTCAGGAAATGCTTGAGCAGGCACTCGCCGGCGAGCCGGTCTGCTTTGAACATTGCCTGCGCAACGCTCAAGGACGACTGTTGAGTTGTGAATTGCGCCTGGTCCGCTTGCCTTCAGCCGATCGCCGGCTGATCCGCGGCAGCTTGATTGACGTCACCGGGCGCAAGCAAGCCGAGGAGTACGAACAATTTCGCAGCCGTGTTCTGGAACTGCTGGCGGGAGATGCACCGCTCTCCGGAGTTCTTGAAGCCATTGTGCAAGGCGTGGAGCAGCTCAATCCCGGGATGCTTTGCAGTATCCTCCTGCTCGACGGTGAAGGCAAACGCCTTGGCAATGGCGTGGCGCCCAGCCTGCCGGATTTCTATAACTCGGCGATCGACGGCCTTGAAATCGGCGCCGGCGTCGGCTCCTGCGGAACTGCCGCTTTCACTGGCGACCGCGTCTTCGTTGACGACATAGCGACGCATCCCTACTGGACTTCCTACAAGGAACTGGCGGCCAGCGCCGGACTGGGCGCGTGCTGGTCGCAACCTGTCCGCTCCTCATCGGGTCAGACACTGGGCACGTTTGCCATCTATCATCAGGAGGCGCATGCGCTGGTGGAGTCCGACGTCGCCGTCATGGAGAAAACCGCCAGCCTGGTCAGCATAGCCGTTGAAAAGAGCCTTGCCGCGGAAAAGCTGCTGCGACAGAACAACATGCTCACTGCCATCATCGAGAACTTTCCCGGCGGCATCTCGGTGGTCGATGCCGACTTGCGCGTCGTGGCCCACAACCCCCTGTTTGCCGAGATGCTGGAGTTTCCGCAGGCGCTGATGTCCAAACCCGACCTGCGCTTCGAGGACTTCATCCGCCACAACGCGAAACGAGGCGAATACGGGCCGGGCGACCTCGAGCAGCAGGTTGCTGCGGCTGTTGGCCGCGCCCGCAACTTCCATGCGCACAGGTTCGAACGCGTTCGCCCAAACGGAACGGCTCTTGAGATTCGCGGCATGCCCCTGCCCGCCGGCGGTTTTGTCAGCATCTACATCGACATCACCGAACGCAAGCGGGCCGAAGACGAAATCAGGGCACTCAATGCCAGCCTCGAAGAACGGGTTCGTCAGCGCACCGCCGATCTAAACGAAGCAAACCAGTCGCTTGGCCTGGCCAAGTTCCAGGCCGAAGCCGCCAATGTCGCCAAGAGCGCATTCCTGGCCAACATGAGCCACGAGATCCGCACCCCGATGAACGGCATCCTCGGCATGGCCAGCATCCTGCGGCGGGAGGGGGTGACGCCCCAGCAGGCACAACGACTCGATACCATCGACACGTCGGCCAAACACCTGCTGGCCATCATCAGCGACATCCTCGACATCTCCAAGATCGAGGCCGGAAAGTTTGTGCTCGAAGAAGCACCGGTCACCGCCGGCAGCTTGCTGAAAAATGTCGTCGCCATCATCGCCGAACGCTGCAAGGCCAAGGGCATCAAGCTGCTGGTCACGACCGAGCCCTTGCCACCCAACCTGACCGGCGATCCGACGCGACTGCAACAGGCGATGCTCAACTACACCAGCAACGCCATCAAGTTCACCGAAACGGGCGCCGTGACACTGCGCATTCGCAAGCAGGAAGAGACCGCAGAATCGGTCATGGTGCGATTCGAAGTGACGGATACCGGCATCGGCATTCCGCCCGAAGCCCTGCCCCGGCTCTTCAGCGCCTTCGAGCAGGCCGACAATTCGATGACGCGCAAGTATGGCGGTACCGGCCTCGGCCTGGCGATTACCCGGCGGCTGGCCGAACTGATGGGCGGCGATGCCGGCGCCGAGAGTAAGCCGGGGACGGGGAGCACCTTCTGGTTCACCGCAAGGCTGAAAAGGGGAGAGGAGGTGGTCGCCCAGCCAGCGACCGGGAATATCGACGTAGAGACGCTGATCCGCCAACGCCATCACGGCAGCCGCGTGCTGATAGTCGACGATGAACCGATCAACCGGGAAATTGCCCGGCTGCAACTGGAGGCGGTCGGACTCGCCGTCGACACGGCGGAGGACGGCGCGGAAGCGGTCACCCTGGCGCAGGAAACGGTCTACGCAGCCATCTTCATGGACATGCAGATGCCGAACGTCAACGGCCTGGAGGCGACGCGGGAGATTCGCGAATTGCCCGGCTACCGGGAAACACCGATCATTGCCATGACGGCAAACGCCTTTGCCGAGGACAAGGCTCGTTGCTTCGACGCCGGGATGAATGACTTCCTGGTCAAGCCCTTTGATCCCGCTACGCTGTTTGCCACTGTGTTGCGCTGGCTGAGCCGGCGCGATGTGTAGCGACAAAGCCCGCGCGACCCGGTAATTTCTATCTCGCCAGAACCTTCGCGGCCTGCTTGATCCCCTGAGCCGGTCGAAGGCCAGTGCTGGCGCGACGTTCAATCGCATCCCGTCTGTTGTATTCCTTTACAACGCCCATCACTGTTGCTATGCTTTACAACATGCAGGCTGAAATGATCCTCGATGACCGCTACCCGCAAGGAGATCATGCCTTTGTCGCCATGCGTGTGTTCCGGGTCCCGGCCCAAGTGCCCGGCAGCACGCACGACCTGAAGTACAGCCTGGCTTACGTGGTGGATGGGGTTTGTGTGCTGCGCTTCGACAACGAGGCCGGCAAAGGCGACCACTTCCACCGGGGCGAGACGGAGGCGACGTATGCCTTCACCTCGCTGGAGCAACTTATGGCGGACTTCTGGGCCGCCGTCGACGATTGGAGGATGTGACATGGCAAATACCGTAACCATCGGCGTCGCCTCGCGCGACGACATCACGGCCCGTTTCACGCGCGCAATGACCACCGGCAAGCGCACCGCGCCCTTCATCGGCTTCGTCGATGAGCGCGCGCTATGGGGCACGCTGACGCCGCTGCGCTGGGACATCCTCAAGGTAATGACGGGTGCGGGGCCGCTCGCACTGCGAGAGATCGCGCGGCGCGTGGGGCGCGACGTGCGCGGTGTGCATACCGACGTACATTCGCTGCTGGCCGTGGGGCTTATCGAGCGCGATGAAGCGGGGTTTCGTTTTCCGTACGACGCGGTGCATGTCGATTTCGTGCTGAAGGCAGCGTGATTTTTCGCCGCGACACCTCTCGATTTCCATCGACGCTCACCCATTTGAACCAGACCCATTTGACCTCATTTGATCCAGTAATATTGCCCTTCGCGAACTTAACGCCACATCGAGAAATTATTTATGAATGAATGGGGATTTACTGGTGAAGTAAAAAGCTGGATCGACCAGATTGCCAAGCTCAATAGCGATCTCCCCTTCGCAGGCGCCAGAGTTGAAGAAGTTGGCAAGGGTTCCAAAAAACGGCGCGATCTCACCCTGATTGATCGTGATGGCGATCCTCTCCTGACTGGTGAGGTAAAGCTACCCGATGCGCCCGATGGCGGTAGCCCCTACCGGTTGGAGGTGGTTAAGGACGCACAGCAAAAAGCGCTGCGTGCCGGTGTCAAGTTCTTCTTTACCTGGAACGTAAACGAGTGCGTCTTGTGGGAAACCGCCACGGCAGGCGCAGGCTTGAAAGACCGGGCCTATGAGCGCTGGGTGGTTGCCGCCATCACAAACCGAGCCCAGCTCGATGCTGCCCCCGTGCAGGCGACCATTCACGAGTGGCTTGTCAAGTTTCTACATGATGCTGCTCGGATACTGAAGTCAGGCAAAGTCGGCGGTGGGCGCACACCAGATATCAAATTTGTCGAAGCGCTGGAGTCGGCGCTGACGATACCGATCCGCCATACTCACGAAACACTCGCCAAGCTGTATGTAAGCAAGCCAACCTTCAAGCGTGACCTCGACCAATGGATGGTGTCGCTGGGCTGGATGATCGTCAGTGATTCCGAAGGCATACAGGAGTTGTTGGAGCGCGCCGCAAAGTTCGGCTGTTACCTGTTCGTGAACAAGCTGGTCTTCCATGAGGCATTGCTCAAGAAGTACGGCAAGTCATTGGCGCCGCTCAATGCCCCGCCAGAAATTACTACTGGCGACGATCTGCAGATGCGACTGCAACATTTTTTTGCAGAAGCCAAACAAGTCACCGGAGACTACGAAACCATCTTTGGTGATGACCCAAAAGATATGGGCCGCCGCATTCCGTTCTACGCCGATGCGGCTGTTCAGGGCTGGCGCTGTCTGATCGACCAGATTCATGAGTTTGATTTTTCAAAACTGGATTACGAAGTGGTGGGCAGCATCTTCGAGCGCCTGATCGGCCCTGAAGAGCGCCACAAATATGGTCAGTTCTACACGCGTGTAGAAGTCGTGGATTTGATCAACAGCTTCTGCATTCGAAATGGCGACGCCAAAGTTCTGGACCCGGCTTGCGGCGGTGGCACCTTCCTCGTGCGAGCCTATGCACGCAAGAAAGTCATGGCAGAAAACCGCAACCACCGCGATCTGCTGACTGATCTTTATGGCATCGATGCGTCGCAGTTTGCAGCGCACTTAACCACCATGAACCTCGCCACACGCGATTTGGTGGAAGACGAAAACTACCCGCGGGTAGGGCGCTCGGATTTCTTCAATGTTTTGCCAGATTCGCCCTTCGTCAAACTGCCGCAAAAACTAAAGTCGCAAGGGCTGGGTACCAAATACCTCGACATCAAGGTTCCACCGCTTGATGCGGTCATCGCCAACCCGCCTTATGTGAGACAGGAAGACATTCCCAGGGCCAAGAAGAAGCCCAAGGATGGTGGCCCCGAAGCCGGCACCAAGGAGTTCTATAGCCGCCGCGTAGCGCAAATGGCCAACGCCACGCTCTCTGGCCGTTCTGACCTCCACTGCTATTTCTGGCCTCATGCAACCACATTCCTGAAACAGGACGGCATGCTCGGCTTCATCACGTCAAGTCAGTGGCTTGACGTCGAATACGGCTTCCATCTGCAGCGCTGGCTGCTGCACAACTTTGAAATCGTGGCGATACTGGAAAGTCCGGTGGAGCCATGGTTCGTCGGCGCGCGGGTTGCCACGACCGTGACCATCGCGCGACGTTGTGATGATGCCGCCCGGCGTAATGCGAATACCGTGCGTTTCATCCAACTCAGAAAGCCGTTGGCTGAATTGTTACAAAGTGACGGGACAACGCTGGGAGCTGTGCTCGCTGCGGACTCTCTACGCGACGAGCTCTTGAGCGTCACGCAGGATGTGAGTCACAGACGGTACCGTACACGTCTAATCAATCAGGGTGATTTGTGGCGCAAGGGCGTTGCGTTGGGCGCGGTGATGCGCGGCGAATCTTCAAGCGCCGATGGTGATGATGAGTCGGACGCTGAAAGCGATGACGGGGGATTCAAGGCCGCGGCAGGAGAATACTTTGGCGGGAAGTGGGGGGTTTATGTTCGCGCGCCTGATCTTTGGTTCAATCTCATCGACAAATATGGGGATCGCTTTACGTCGCTTGGAGAGCTTGCAGAAATCCGTCGAGGAATAACGACTGGCAAAGACGACTTTTTCTACCCGAAGGACGCGACCAAAGAATGCCTGGCTTCGTTTTCCGACCCCGTTGCGTTTGAACATGAGTATGGCGTAGCCCGTTCACAAGTCGACAACGGCACGGTCAAACTGGTTCTCGCCGGCGAGAAGCGCGGCGAACTCCATGCCATCGAATCAACCTATCTTGAGCCTGAGGTGCACAGCCTCATGGAGGTAAAGGGTTTCGTCGCCCGCGCGCAGGACTGCTCGCGGCTGATCCTCCTTGCGCCATCACCGAAGAAATCTCTGCAAAAACTCGCTAAAGCGTATGTCGCTTGGGGCGAGGAACACGGTGTGCATAAAGGGTCGACTTGCGCGCAGCGAGTCACCAAAGAAAAGGACTGGTTTGACCTGACCGGGCATCGGCGCGGCATGGCCTTCTGGCCGAAGGCGCAGCAGTACAAACACGCAATTCCCCTCAACATTGCCAACCTGCAAGCCAATTGCAATCTCTACGACCTTTTCCCAGCCGATGGTGTTAGCGGCAAAGCATTGACGGCAGTGCTGAACAGCACACTGGTAATTTTGGCGAAGCACCAGTTTGGTCGCCCCGTCGGAGTCGAGGGCAATCTCAAGACCGAGATCGTTGACGTATCGATGATGCTCGTACCTGACTTGCGCAAGGCCTCGGCAAAGATGATCCAAGCCCTTGAGGCGGCGATGGATAAGCTGGCGATGAGGGACCCGCTACAGCTACTCTCGGAACGCCGGATGCGACAAATGGCGTTCACAAAATCAGGCAAGAATACAGAACTGGAAGTGCTGTCCAACGAGTGCGAACTGGACATGCCAGACCGCCGTGGGCTGGATCATGCGATGCTGGAGTTGCTGGGCATCAAAACAAGAAATGAGCGGGACGAATGGATCAACCGCCTGTACGACTACTTGCGTCAGTTCTTTGAGGAAACCCGCCGCAAGGAAGAGCAGGCCATCGTCAACAAGAACGTCACCAAGCGGCAGGGTGCTGTAAGCCCGCAGGACTTGGCGACGCAGATTGCTGCCGAGCTCAACACACAAGACCCGCTGCTATTCAGAACCTATAAGGATTTCTTCAACGAATCCGGTGTCGGCGACGACTGGATTGCGCGAGAAGTCCCGCAAGAGGGCTCGCCGGAATTCCACGCCGACATGCATGATGTGGGAGTGCGGTTTGTGCGCGGTAAGAAACAAATCGAATTCATGCATTTGCCTTCCGAGGCACATGCCGCGCTGGCTGTAGTGGCAATTCAGGAAATGCGCCGCGAAACGGTTCAAGTGCCCCGGTCTGAAACGGCCTGTGCCACGGTACTCCGCAATTATCAGGCGTTTATCAACAAGCGTAACGCGCAACTGCGAGATGTCATCGCACAACGCGTAGCTGATGAGGACGTGCAATCTACGGTGCTAAGTTTGCTTCTGGATCGGATCAGACGCGGAGCGAAAGTGTCAGTGTTTTAGGGGCATCTCGCATTGACTTCCTCGACAAGCTGCCGTGGGGAACGCAACTCGAACACTCAGAGCAGTTCGCTGATGGCGATGTGCCAATATTGGCCTATTCCCAGTAGTCGGCGCTGGCGGGACGGCGAATGGCGATAGCCACGCATAGATAACGCTTACCAGTAAGGACATCTCGTGGCACTCTTTCTCCTGCTCATCATCCTCCTCGCCATTGCCTGGGGCGTAGCAGACTATCAGTTGCAGAGCCGCGTCGAGCGCGCGCCGCCACCGCTGCCCGTGCCGAAATCCGCCCCTGCCGCGCCCTCGCCGGCGGAGGCCGTGCCACCGGTCGAAACCGCACCTGTCATGGCGCAGAACCATGCGGCCGAAAGCGCAGAGCCGGCAGCCGTTGCAGAGCCCGCCTTGCCGCCACAAGACCCCCGCACCGTACCGCCGGAAGCTGAAAAGACGCCGCAGTAAGGCCGCCCGCCCGGCAGGACATGCCTTGTTAGAATGCCGGCACTGTTTTTGTCGTGGCCTGACCCCATGAGATTCCCGAACATCGCTCGCAACTGGCCCGCGGCCGTGACGCTGCTGCTGCTGGTCCAGTTCGCCCCCGCGCACGCCGGCAAGACACTCGACCAGGTCCGGCAGCGGGCGCAGCTGGTGTGCGGCGTCAGCACCGGCGTCATCGGCTTTTCCGCGGCCGACAGCCAGGGCCGCTGGAACGGACTCGATGTCGATATCTGCCGCGCCATCGCGGCCGCCGTGCTGAACGATCCGAACAAGGTCAAGTACGTTCCGCTCAACGCGCAACAGCGCTTCACCGCTTTGCAGTCGGGCGAAGTCGATCTCCTGTCGCGCAACACGACCTGGACGCTGACGCGGGACGCCTCGCTGGGCCTGCATTTCACCGCCGTCACCTACTACGACGGCCAGGGCTTCCTGGTGCCGAAGAAGCTCAAAGTGACCAGCGCCAGGCAGTTGAAGAATGCCGAAATCTGCGTCCAGTCGGGCACCACGACGGAGAAGAACCTGAGCGACTGGTTCAAGGCGCAGGGCATCAAGATCAAGCCCGTCGTGTTCGAGAAATTCGAAGCCTCGATCAAGGCCTTTTTCAGCGGCCGCTGCCAGGCCTACACCACCGACGCCTCGGCACTGGCCTTCATCCGCAGCAAGGAGGCGCCGCAACCGGATGACTACGTCGTATTGCCCGAGCTGATCTCCAAGGAACCGCTGGGGCCGGTGGTGCGACGCGGCGACGACGAATGGTTCGCCATCGTCAAGTGGGTGATTTTCGCCCTGATCGAAGCCGAGGAATACGGCATCACCCAGGCCAATGTCGAGCAGATGAAGGCCGGCACCGATCCGGCCATCCAGCGCCTGCTGGGCAGCGCCGAGGACAGCGGTAAATTACTGGGACTTGATCGCGACTGGGCGGCACGTGCCGTCAAGGCGACAGGCAACTATGGCGAGATGTTCCAGCGCAATGTCGGCAGCGCCTCGCCGCTGAAGCTGCCGCGCGGCCTCAATGCGCTGTGGAGCAAGGGTGGCTTGATGTACGCGCCGCCGGTGCGTTGAGTCGCCGTCCCGCCAGCACCGACTCTTGGCCATGCATAGCCAGCGCTGGCGCGACTTAGCCGTCCAGGGTCTGTTCGCCGCAGCACTGCTGGCCCTGCTCTGGTGGCTGCTCGATGTCACCGCCGCCAACATGGCCGAGCGCGGCATCCGCAGCGGCTTCGATTTCCTGAAGGATCCCGCCGGCTTCGCCATCGGCGAGAGCCTGCTGCACTTCGATGCCGCCGACAGCACGCTATGGGCGCTGGCCGCCGGGCTGGCCAACACGCTGCGCGTGGCACTGCCGGCGATCCTCATCAGCACCCTCTTCGGCACCCTGGTCGGCCTCGGTCGGCTGTCGCCCAACCTGCTGCTGCGCGGACTGTGCGCCGCCTATGTCGAGACCCTGCGCAACGTGCCGCTGCTGCTGCAATTGCTGGCCTGGTATTTCGTCGTGACCGATCTGCTGCCGCTGGCGAGCGAAGCGCTGCAATTGGCGCCGCATGTCTTCCTCAGCAAAAGCGGGCTGGCACTGCCGTGGCCGGGAGGTGACGGCGCGCTGTTCGACCTGCCGCGGCGCGGCGACATGGGGATCGCCGGCGGCGCCGCACTGACGCCCGAGTTCCTCGCCCTGCTGCTCGGCCTGAGTCTCTACACGGCGGCCTATGTCGCCGAAACCGTGCGCGCCGGGATTCTGGCGGTGCCGCGCGGGCAAAGCGATGCGGCGCTGGCGCTGGGCCTGACGCGGGTCCAGTTGTTCCGCCTGGTGCTGCTGCCGCAAGCCCTGCGCAGCATCATTCCGCCCTTGACCAACCAGCAGTTGAGCCTCACCAAGAATGCCTCGCTGGCCGTCGCCATCGGCTATCCCGATCTGGTGTCGGTGGCCAATACCACGCTGAACCAGACCGGCCGCGCCGCCGAGTGCATCGCCCTGATCATGGCCGTGTATCTGATCCTCTCGCTGCTCACCGCATGGCTCAGCGCCTGGCTGGAGCGGCGCAGCGGACGCTGGGCGCAGCGCTCGTGAATCAACTCACCGCCACTCAAGTTTGGCTGCGCCGCAACCTGTTTTCGGATGCCTTCAGCGGTATGACGACTCTCGCGCTGTTGACGGGCATCGTCTATTGGCTGCCCGGCCTGATCGACTGGCTGCTGCTGCAGGCGGTGTTCACTGCGGATGCCGGCGCCTGCCAGGCCGCAAATCATGGCGGCGCCTGCTGGGGCGTGGTGGCCGAGAAATACCGCGTCATCCTGTTCGGACGCTATCCCCACGCCGAACAGTGGCGACCGCTGCTGGCGACGGTGTTGCTGCTGGCGGTGATCGCCGGCAGCGGCCTGCGCCTGTTGAACCGCCGGTCTCTCGCGGCGGCGTGGGTACTGGCGCTGCCGGCCTTCTTCATCCTCATGGGCGGCGGCCGCTTCGGCCTCACGCCGGTCGGCAGCGACCTGTGGGGCGGCTTGCCGCTGACGCTGCTGCTGGCGACCACGGCCATGCTGATGGCATTGCCGCTGGCGATCCTGGTCGCCCTCGGCCGCCAGTCCGGCCTGCCGCTGCTGCGCGGCCTGTGCCTGCTCTACGTCGAACTGGTGCGCGGCGTGCCGCTGATTTCGGTGCTGTTCCTCGCCTCCTTCCTGTTCCCCATCATCCTGCCGCAGGGTTTCACTATCGACGTCCTGCTGCGGGTGCAGGCCGGCATCGTGCTGTTCGCCGCGGCCTACCTGTCCGAAACCATTCGCGGCGGCTTGCAGGCGGTGCCGGGCGGCCAGCACGACGCGGCGATGGCGCTGGGCCTCGGCCGCTGGCAGGCGATGCGCTGGATCATCCTGCCGCAGGCGCTGCGCGCCGTAATCCCGTCGCTGATGAACAGCGCCGTCAGCATCTTCAAGGACACCTCGCTGGTCACCGTGGTCAGCCTCTACGAGTTGACCGGTTCGCTCTCGCTGGCGCTGGCGGGCGACGCCGAATGGCGCTCCTACTACCTTGAAGGCTACCTGTTCATCGGCGCAATCTACTGGACCGGCTGCTACGCCATGTCGCGCTTCAGCCGGAGCCTCGAATCCGGAAAATAGCTTTGTTGCGCAAGGCAAATTAACCCTGCAATGGTGATGGGCTTGGCGGACCCGCTTCCCCGTGGCGGGAACGATATACTCGCATCCGGTATCAAATGCGCATGCACGGCACCTGGCCGGAAAATCAACCGCACCCCGTTCTGCGGAGGGCAAGATCATGATGGACGAACTGAGCCGACTGATGTCGATAAGCGGCTATCTTCCCCACGGTTATTGCATCAGTTGGTCGCCGACGCTGCTGGTAACCTACGTCGCCAGCGATGTCCTGATATTCCTTTCGTATTTTTCCATGCCGGTGGCCATCGGCTATTTTGCACAGCAGCGCAAGGACTTCCCCTACCGCTGGCTGTTGTGGCTGTTCGCCGCCTTCATCATGGCCTGCGGCGCCACCCACCTGATGGGCGCGATCGTGCTGTGGCAGCCCATGTACGGCCTCGATGCGCTGCTCAAGGCGATTACCGCCGTGGTTTCGGTGGTGACCGCGATCGCGCTCTGGCCGCTGCTTCCCCATGCCCTGAAAATGCCCAGCCACGATCAGTTGCGGCGCTTGAATGCAGAGCTGCAAAACGAAATCGCCGAACGCAAGCGCGCCGAGGAAGCCCTGAGATTGGCCAAGGCGGCAACGGAGGACCGCCTGCAAAATGAACGGATGCTGATGGCCGCGATTGTCGAGTCCTCCGAGGATGCGATTGTCGGCAACTCGCTGGAGGGCGTCGTCACCAGCTGGAACCAGGCCGCGGAAAGGATTTTCGGCTACCCGGCGGCGGAGATGATCGGGCAATCGGCGCTCGCCCTCATTCCTCCGGAGTTCCACGATGAGAAAGAGATGGTGCTTGCCACCATCCGACGCGGAGAGTCGCTGGAGCACTTCGAGACCGAGCGGGTTTGCAAGGACGGCAGCCGGATAGACGTGGCCTTCACGGTATCGCCCATCCACGACAAGGAGGGCCACATCTTCGGCGTTTCGATGATCGCCCGCGACATCACCGAGCGCAAGCAGGCCGAAGCCGAAATCAGAAAGCTCAACGCCGACCTCGAACAGCGGGTCCTGACGCGTACCGCCGACCTCAATACGGCGAACCAGGCGCTGACCCGGGCGAAGTTCCAGGCCGACGCCGCCAACATCGCCAAGAGCGCCTTCCTCGCCAACATGAGCCACGAAATCCGCACGCCGATGAACGGCATCATCGGCATGGCCAACATCCTGCGCCGCGAAGGCGTGACGCCGCAGCAGGCGCAACGGCTCGACACCATCGACTCATCCGCCCGGCACCTGCTGTCGGTCATCAACGATGTCCTCGACATCTCGAAGATCGAGGCCGGCAAGTTCACCCTGGAAGAAGCCCCGGTCGTCGTCAGCAGCCTGCTGGCCAATGTCAACTCCATCCTTTCCGAGCGCGCCAGGACCAAGGGCATTCACCTGCTGATCGAAGCCGGGCACCTGCCGCATACCTTGGTGGGCGACCCGACGAGGCTGCAGCAAGCCTTGCTCAACTACGCCACCAATGCCGTCAAGTTCACCGACAGGGGCAGCGTGACCCTGCGTGCCGTCAATCTGGAAGAAAGCGCCGCAGCGGTGAAGGTGCGCTTCGAGGTCCAGGATACCGGCATCGGCATCGCGCCCGAAGCCATGTCGCGGCTCTTCGGCGCCTTCGAGCAGGCCGACAATTCGATGACGCGCAAGTACGGCGGCACCGGACTCGGCCTGGCGATCACGCGGCGCCTGACCGAACTGATGGGCGGCGAAGTCGGCGCTGAGAGCACGCCGGGAGTGGGCAGCACCTTCTGGTTTACCGTGACGCTGAAGAAGCGCGGCGAGGTGACGGTGGCACCGCCGGCAACAGACGTCGATGCCGAAGCGGAAATCCGGTCACGCTGCGGCGGCCAGCGCATTCTGGTGGTCGACGACGAGCCGATCAACCTCGAAATTGCCCGGCTGCAACTTGAAGCCGTCGATCTGGTGGTGGACACCGCGCCGGATGGCGCCGAGGCCGTCGCCCTGGCGCGGAGGAACAACTACGCGGCCATCTTGATGGACATGCAGATGCCGGAACTGAACGGGGTGGACGCGACGCGGCTGATACGCCAGATCCCCGGCTACCGGGAGATACCGATCATCGCCATGACCGCCAACGCCTTTGCCGAGGACAAGACCCGCTGCTTCGAGGCAGGAATGAACGATTTCCTGGGCAAGCCCTTCAACCCCGATGAATTGTTTGCGACCTTGCTCAGAGCGCTAATCCAGCGCAACGAGTAGAAACGGCTTCCGCCAGTCCCGAGCGCGGCTCAAGCTCCCGCGACCTTCACTCCCGGCCCGGTCGCGCCATCGAATCCTACCGCGCTCAGCGTGGCGAATTCGGCTTCGCTGGTCACCCCCTCGGCGATCACCAGCAGGCCGATACCATGCGCGATGGAGCTGACGCCCTTGAGGAAGGCCCGATTGCCGGGATTGGCGTCCAGGCGACGGACAAAGCCGGCATCGACCTTGATGTAATTCAGTCCGAGATCATGCAGTTGCCCGATCTGGCTGAATTGTCGCCCGAAGTGTTCGACGCCGACCTGACAGTGGTAACTTCTCAGGATCCCGCACAGCAGGCGAAATTCGTCGACGTGCTTCAGCACGCCCGTTTCGGCGACCTCGATCCAGAGTCGACCGGCAGCTTTCCGGTGCTTTTTCAGAAGCGCGTCGAGTTTGTGCCGGAAGTCCGCCGTGGCCATCGAACTGGCCGAAAGATTGATGCCCAGGCCTTGCAGTGCGGGCTGCTGCTCAAGGTTCGCCAGCCCCAGAGCCAGAGCCGCGAGATCCAGCTCGGGCGAAAGGCCAAGGCGCTCGGCAACAGCCAGGAAGCGGCCCGCCGGAAGCCATTCGCCTTCGGCATCGAGCTTGAGCCGCAACGGGCACTCCTCGTGCAGCAGCCGGCCCTGCAGGTCCGTTACCGGGAACGAGACCAGGCGCACCCACTTCCGATCCAGCGCCTGACGGATCAACACCGACCACTGCCCGGCGCACTTGGGCAGGTCGTCGCCGGACTCGATCGCCGCTTCGCGGACAGCATTGACGCCGTCGGCCTCGGCGCCGATCAGCGCCGCGTCGACCTGCGACAGCACCACGCCCAGGCCCGTGCCCTGCTTGAAGGCACCCATGCCGATAAAGGCCGAGGGACCGTCGACGACGAAGGCTTCCATGGCGTCGATCAACGACCGCAGCAGTTTTTCGGCGACATCGCGACCAGCCACTTGCCCCGGCAGCAGCAGGGCGAAGTCGGCGCCGTTCATGCGCGCGGCGATGCCCTCCACATTCGCCGTACCGCCAGCGCCGACTATCTCGCCAACCCGCCGCAACAGATCGTCGGTCGCCTCGCGCCCCAGTCGCTTGTTGATCCCCATCAGGTCTGCAACGCGAATCAGGAACAGCGTGCCGCCGGTCGAATTTTCCCCCTCCAGTGAGGAGCGCAACTGCGAAATGAAGGACTCGCGATTGGCCAGCCCGGTCAAGGGATCGAAATTGGCTTCGCGGCGCACCGTTTCCAGCCGTGCCGCCTCTTCTTCGAACATCGTCTTGAGCCGCGCCACCGTCGTGTTCATGGCGACGGCGAGCTGGCGCAGTTCGGGAACCTTCGGCTCCGGGATGGAGACAAAGCGCCGATTGGTGATCGCCTCGGCCTGATCGATGACGGCCTGCAAGGGGCGGCGCAAACGACGCAGGATCAGGCTGCCCAGATAGCCGCCGATGATGCTGGCCAAGGCCAGGGCGGCGATCATTTCCTGGGTGCTGGTCCATAGCGCCTCATAGCCGAAGCGGCTGTGACTGACCAGGGTCACCGTGCCGAACTGCGTCCAGCCGCTGGTGATCTGCGCTTCGCCGGGATCGGCGTCGATCGGCAGGCGCCGCACAAACCATTCGGGAGCCCCCAGGTTTCCGGCTGGCGCCACGCGTTCGATGATCAGCTTGCCGTTGGGATCGCGGACACGGATGGATTCGTAGTGCCCGCTATCGAAGAGCGCCGCCACGGCCAGTTCGACCGTCACTGCATCGGGGTCGTGCTGACTCAGTGAAAGCGCCAGCGCCGCGGCGTTATCGGCATTCTTCATGCTCAGTTGCTGCTCAAGATAGGCGCGGGCCGAAAGCAGCGAGGCGAACAGACTTCCGGCCAGCGCCAGCAGCATGCTGACGATGATGGCGAGCCATAGTTGGCGATACATCGACATAACGATTCCTTCCTTAAGTTCTCTTGTGAGGCATGGTCAATCGAATCCTTCCCTGCGCGCCCTTTGCAACAGGTCCTGCCAGCGCGAGAGCTGCCCGGTGCCGCCGGCGCCGCGGGCGGCATTGCCGCCGGCGCCGTTCCAGATGGCCTCGCTGTTGAAGCTGAATACCGGTTGCAGATCGCTGCGCTGGGTAGCGGGCCTGATGTCCGCGACAAGGTTGTCCAGCACCAGCGGCTCGGCATTCGGCGTCGGGTAATAGGCCAGCACCATGTGCGCCTGCATATAGGGGCCATTCGGCCCGTCGCGCCTGGCCTTGACGTACACCAGCCGCAGTTTCGCCAGCGGAACTCCGGCATCCCTCAGCGAGTAGTACTTGATGATCGAAAAATCCTCGCAGTCGCCGCGCCCCTGGCCGATCGTCTCCAGCGGAGTGGCCCAGTAGTCGCTCTGGTTCCAGATGTCGATGTCGTCTTCGAAAGCAATCTGCCGGTTGATGAAATCATTGACCTTCTTCAGTTTGTCCTTTTCGGCCACGGCCGTGACTTCGGCGAGCGCCTTTTGCCAGTCGCGCAGCAAGGAGACATGCGCCGGGCCAAAGCGGGCGACAAGCTGCTGCTGGAGACGATCGAAGTCAAGCGCCCAGACCGCCGACACCGCCAGCGCCAGCACCAGGCAGCGCAGGACGCCGCGATGCCGGGACGCAGACAGCAAACGGGAAAAACCGCGGATCATGACGGACGGATGGTGGGGAAACAACAAGCGATATCTTCGCACGACGCCAGCCATGCATGGCGCCGGCCCTCCCGCCGCGTCATCGGCGAAGCGGCCCCGGCCGCCTTGAAGAAAGCTTGCGCCTGATCGTGGCGGGAGCGGTAACCGGCGCGGCCCGAACCAGATTCAGTTCGGCAGCCATGTCGTCGGGGGCCAGAACAAGCGATGACGAAACGGTGGAAGAAGGGACGAAGCCTTGGTTCGTCGCAGAAGCCGTCGTGACGGCCTTCGTCAAAGTGCTCTTGCACTTCCTGTCCAGCCCGGCCAACTCCTCCGGCGCGAAAAAGCACAGGGTCTTGAGACAGTAAATGGGACTGAACGAAGGGAAAAGAGCCAGGGCATCGCAAATCCCTTGCGACAGACTGCCGCCGCGGCGGAGCAGTTCGGCGATGTCGAGATAGTCCTTCGGCTCGATCCGGTCGAACAAGACCTTCAACTTGGTTGCCATCAAATCTCGTACCGATGCCGCCAGCAAGACACCGTCGGCGGAAAGTTCCGGAGTCCCGACCCGGCCGAAGGACATTCCACCGAAGAAGGACAGTCTCACCCCGACCGTCTCGCCGGCAGGACAGGCCAGAACAACGAAGGAATTCTTCGACTCCTGCAGCGTGATGGCCCCTTTGAGAATCGGAAGTTTCGCCATCAACAACGATTTATCCAGCGCCTCGGCCGAGAAAAAATCAAAATCCACCGACTCCCTGTGGCCGAAACGCACAGCGAGAGCTGTTCCTCCATAGAGACAAAATCCCATGTCCTTAGCTTGGCCAAGCTGGCTCCATGCTCGCTGCTGGCTTTTCGGAAGCGTCTTGAAAATCGGATTGAATGGCATCGGACCTCTCCGGTTGCGGCGGAATTTCGTCAAATCCTGAAAGGCCAAGCGTCAGATGCCAGTAGCCCCAGGATCTTGGGGAAAACCAGCCGGGCCTGGCGGCGGACAGCACCTGCCTGATTCTCATGCGGCCCACCTCGGATTCCAGCGCCTTGACGTCCTCGTAAGTCCCGATGTCCATGACCTGGGCGATGACTCTGTCTTCATCGGGTTCGATTCCGGGGGTCTTCCACCAGATGTAACGCTTCCGCAGGCGCTTGAGAAACCTTGAAGTGCAGGGAAGGCGAGACGGATGAGCACGCGTCGGCGAAAATGAAATTTCCAGACCGAGAAAATCGCCGAGAGCATTTACTCGTCCGAACCCAAGCTCAGGAACCTTTCCGGATTCAAGCGCGTTTACCGTCGCTCGCGACAATCCGCAAGCCGTCGCCAAATCTTTCTGGGTGATTCCACGCCTCTTCCTGGCCTGCCTGATTGCGATTCCTATCTCGTTGAGTTCCATACTGTTTCCAGAACAATTCCCAAGCAAAATTGTCGCATCCGGCTCACTTTATGTCAATTATTTTTGACATTCGTAGAGCTCGCGGCGGCGTCAAAATACAGATGGCTCGGCCATTCTTGCAGCTGTCACGTCATTTCTCCGGCGCGAACTTCATCATCTCCCGCACCGTCGCCAGCGCCTGCGGGAAGTCGAAGCGCTCGATCTGCCGCTCCAGTTGCATCGCCTCGGCGCCGAGCGTGGCCAGCAGCAGCGGCTGGTTGGCCGCGAACAGATCACCGGCGCGTATATCGTCCGTGGCCAACAGCGGTTCCAGCTGCTTGAGCACATCACGTGCCCGGACCGGATCGGCGGCGACGTCGCCGGCGCTGACCCGCGCCAGGGGCAAGAGCGCCAGCACCGCGTCCAGCGCGCCCTGCTCGGTCTGCAAGGCCTTCAGCAGGTCCGGCCAGCTCTCTGCCGGGGCTTCGCTGCGCAGGGCCAGCTCGATGGCGGCGGCGGCCTCCTGCAGGCGAGTCGCGGCCAGGCTCCCGGCCGCGCCCTTGAGTGCGTGCGCGCGCTGCCGGGCGGCATCGATCCGGCCTACTGCAATCTCGTCGCGCAGGTGCTGCGGATCGTCGCGGTGGCTGGCGGCAAGCTGCAGCAGCAGTTTGGTGTAGGCGGCGCCGTCGCCGCGCAGGACGGCCAGACCCCGCTGCGCATCGATGCCGTCGAACGCGGCGAGCGGCGGCGGCAGGGTTTGCAACTCCTGCCGCGGCGCGGCCGGCACGGCGCACGAGAAACCAGCGATTTCGGCCTGCAATTCGTGCGCTCTTTCCGCCATCGTCGCCGACAGCCAGAGCAGCAAGGCCTGGTACAGCGCCTCCGGCTCGACCGGCTTGGTGATGAAATCGTTCATGCCGGCTTCTTCGCAGGCCAGGCGGTCTTCGTCGAAGGCATTGGCGGTCATCGCCAGGATCGGTTTGCTTTCCCAGCCCGGCAGGGCCCGGATGGCCCGGGTGGCTTCGACGCCGCCCAGCCTGGGCATCTGCATGTCCATCAGGATCAGGTCGTAGTCATGCGCCTGGACCATGGCCAGCGCTTCACATCCGTCGACCGCGGCGTCCGCCGCCAGGCCCGCACCGTGCAGCAGTGCCAGCGCCACTTCGCGGTTGATCGGGTTGTCTTCGGCCAGCAGCACCCTGGCGCCGCCGTGGGTGCGGCGCAATTGCATTTCGACACCTTCTTCCGCCGCGATCGGCGCGCTCGGCATGATGCCGCGACCGGGATGCAGGCGGGCGGTGAACCAGAAGCAGCTGCCCTTCCCCGGCGTGCTGTCAATGCCGACTTCTCCGCCCATCAGTTGCGCCAGGCGCCGGGTGATGACCAGGCCGAGACCGGTGCCGCCGTATTTGCGCGTGATCGAGGTGTCCGCCTGTTCGAAGGCATGGAACAGCCGGCTCACCTTTTCGGGAGCGATGCCGATGCCGCTGTCCTCGACCTCGAAGCGCAGCAGAATCTCGTCGCCCTTTTCATGCAGCAGGACGGCACGCAGGGTGATGGTGCCGCGCTCGGTAAACTTGACGGCGTTGCCGGCGTAGTTGAGCAGCGCCTGGCGCAGCCGCGTCAGGTCGCCGTGCAACCACGGCGGCACCTCACCGCGGTCGATGTTGACCTGCAAGCCCTTGTCCTGCGCGGGCGGACCAATGATGGAGGCTACCGTGTCGAGAATGGCGGAAAGCGGGAAGTCGGTACTGTCCAGTTGCAACCGGCCAGCCTCGATCTTGGACAGGTCGAGGATGTCGGTGATGATGGACAGCAGGTGCTGCCCGGCACTGTCGATCTTGTCCAGCCAGTCGGCCTGTTGCGGCGTCGTTTGGGTGCGCTTCATCAGGTGGGCGAGGCCGATGATGGCATTCATCGGGGTGCGGATCTCGTGGCTCATGTTGGCCAGGAAGTTGCTCTTGGCGACGTTGGCGGCCTCGGCCTGGTGTTGGGCGGCGACCAGTTCGACTGTGCGGCTTTCCACCAGTTCTTCGAGATGGTGCCGGTGCGCATCGAGTTCGAGCCCGAGGCGCTTTTTCTCGGTGATGTCTTCCTTCACCGCGACGTAGTGGCTGATCGAGCCGTCGGCCTGGCGCAGCGGCGTGATGATGACGAACTCGATGTATTCGCTGCCGTCCTTGCGCTTGTTGTGGAATTCGCCTTTCCACGGCCGGCCCTGGGTCAGCGCCGCCCACATGGCAACATAGGTTTCCGGCGGGGTCTTGCCCGATTGCAGAATCCTCGGATTCTGCCCGATCGCCTCCTCACCGCTGTAGCCGCTGGTCTGGACGAAGGCTTCGTTGACATACTCGATCCCGGCGTCAGTGTTGGTGATGACGATGCTTTCCGGGCTTTGCTCGACCGCCAATGACAGCTTGCGGATTTGCGCTTCGGCGATTTTGCGCTCGGTGATGTATTCGTACACGCCCAGTATGCCGATGACCTGGTGGCCTTCGTCGCGCAGCGGCATCTTGGAGGTGCGCAGCCAGATCGTCTCGCCATCCGGCGTCGTTTGCGGCTCCTCGAAATTCAGCTTGGCAATGCCCGCTTCCATCACGGCCTGGTCGTCGGCGCGATACAGCTCGGCCTGACCCTTCCAGCTCAGGTCGAAGTCTGTCTTGCCGACCAGTTGATCCGGGCTGGAGCACCCGGCATCGTTCGCAAACCGGGTGTTGCAACCGACATAGCGCGAATCGCGGTCCTTCCAGAATACGCAGGCTGGCACATTTTCCAGCACGGACTGGAGAAAATCCTTCGCTTTCCGCACCTCGTCCGCCGCCTGCTTGCGCTCGGTGACATCGCGGGCGAGGACGACGAAGCGCGGCTCGTGGCCGGCCGCGACCTCCTTGCGGGCGATGGAACACTCGAACCAGCGCAGCCCGCCCGGCAGCGGCAATTGATACTGGATGCCGGACGAATAGCCGTGCTCTAGCGCCTGGCGCATGCCGGCCAGCGTCAGCGACACCACATGGGCGGGGAGAAAATCGGACATCAAGCCGCCGAGGAACTCGTCGGGCGGCACGATCATTTGGTCGACGCGCGAGGAATGGAAGTCATGAATCCGACCATCCAGTCCGACCTCGAACATCAGATCCGGAATGGCCGCCAGGGTGGCCTGCAACTGGCTTTGCGTCGCGAGTATCTCGGCAGTTCGTTTGGCGACCTCGGCTTCGAGCCCCTGCCGGTGCGCCTTCGACTCAAGCAGCAGCTTTGCCAGGAAAGCCAGCAGCAGGCTGAAGAACAGTCCCAGTGCGGCCTTCACCGAAAGCCCGAGAGGATCGCTCCAGCCTTTGGCCGGCGCGGCACTCAGAGTCCAGTTGCCATTCGGCAGCTGCAGAACGGTCGCCACCGGATCGACCAGGGCGCTGGACGCGGATGCGGCAATGATCTTTTTTTGCTTGCTGTCCGGCTCGATGCGCCAGAGTTCGTAGTCGATGCCCTTCTCCGCCAACTGCGACAACCTGGCGCCCGCCAGGGTTTCGGGAAAACGCATAATGACACTGACGAAGCCCCAGAAAGAGCGCTGGCCTTCGGAATTATCAAGAAATACCGGCAAGCGCGCGACCGCGGCCTCGCCGCCCTGAACCAGCGTGAGCGGCCCGGCCAGGGTCAGCCTGCCGGTGTCCCGCGCCAGGAAAGCCTCCTTGTTCCTTGCCGGGTCTCGCAGCAGATTGTGGCCAATGGCGCCTTCATTGCCAGCGAGGGGCACGATGTGGCGGACAACGCCATTGGGCGCCAATTGCAGCGAGGCCACCCCCGGATAGAATGGCAGCATCTGGTCGGCGACGGCATCGAACTCGGGAACGGCGCCGCGGCCATGACGAACCAGCGCCGCCAGGGTATAGGTGACCGACATGCTGCGTTCAATGTGTTGCAGGAACGCCTGCGCATGGTCCCTGGCCAGGACGGATACTTCTACGCGCCGATGATGGAGCCGACCCTGCTCCAGATAGGCGATCAGCGTGGTTGCCAGCGTTGCGGCGATCAGAAAGACGACCAATGGCACGAGCCGTGGACGGGCCAGCTTGAAGCGGTCTGCACCAGGCGGCGCGACGCCGGACCTTGCTACCGGTTGCCCGGCACTCATGGTTCCGGCCTCGTCGCTTGTCCGCTCTGACGCCGCAACATCTCTCGCACCGTGGCCAGCGCTGCCGGGAAGTCGAAACGCTCGATCTGCCGCTCCAGTTGCTTCGCCTCGGCGCCGAGTGTGGCCAGCAGCAGCGGCTGGTTGGCCGCGAACAGATCGCCGGCCCGCGTATCGTCAGCGACCAGCAACGGTTCCATCTGTTTGAGCACCGCTCGCGCCCGAACCGGATCGGCGGCGACTCCATCGGCGCTGACCTGCGCCGCAGGCAAGAGCGCCAGCACCGCGTCCAGCGCACTCTGCTCGGTCTGCAGGGCCTCCAGCAGGGCCGGCCAGGTCTCTGTCGGGGCCGCACTGCGCAGAGCCAACTCGATGGCGGCGGCGGCCTTCTGCAGGCGAATCACTCCCAGGCTCCCGGCCGCGCCCTTGAGCGCATGCGCGCGTCGCCGGGCGGCATCTGCCTTGCCCGCGGCAAGCTCGTCGCGCAGGTGCTGCGCATCGTCGCGATGACTGGCGGCAAGCTGCAGCAAAAGCCTGGTGTAGGCGACGCCGTCGCCGCGCAGGACGGCCAGACCCCGCTGCGAGTCGATCCCGTCGAACGCGGTCAGCACCGGCGGCAGTCTTTGCCGCGCTTGTCCGGGCGTGGCGGACATGCTTTCCGCGTAGCCGATTGCTTCCGGCCGCGGCGCATGATCCTTGCCTGCCGTCGTCGCCGACAGCCAGAGCAACAAGGCCTGGTAGAGCGCCTCTGGCTCGACCGGCTTGGTGATGAAATCGTTCATGCCGGCTTCTTCGCAGGCCAGGCGGTCTTCGCTAAAAGCGTTGGCGGTCATCGCCAGGATCGGTTTGGTCTCCCAGCCCGGCAGGAAACGGATGGCCCGGGTGGCTTCAACGCCATCCATGTGGGGCATCTGCATGTCCATCAGGATCAGGTCGTAGTCATGCGCTTGCGCCTGCGCCAGCGCCTCACGGCCGTCGGTCGCCGTGTCCACCGTGAGGCCGGCGCCATGCAGTAGTGCCACCGCCACTTCGCGGTTGATCGGGTTGTCTTCGGCCAGCAGCACCCGGGCGCCGCCGTGGGTGCGGCGCAATTGCGTTTCGATATCCTCGACGGCGGCAGGCATCGATGCAACAGACATGGCGCCGCGGCCACGGTGCAGGCGGGCGGTAAACCAGAAACAACTGCCCTTCCCCGGCGTGCTGTCAGCGCCGACTTCTCCACCCATCAGTTGGGCGAGGCGCCGGGTGATGACAAGGCCAAGCCCTGTGCCGCCGTATTTTCGCGTGATCGAGGTGTCGGCCTGCTCGAAGGCATGGAACAGCCGGCTCACCTGTTCAGGCGTGATGCCGATGCCGGTGTCCTCGACCTCGAAGCGCACCAGAATCTCGTCGCCCTTTTCATGCAACAGGACGGCGCGCAGCGTGATGGCTCCCTGCTCGGTGAACTTGACGGCGTTGCCGGCGTAGTTGAGCAGCGCCTGGCGCAGCCGCGTCAGATCGCCGCGCAACCACAGGGGCACGTCACCGCGGTCGACGTCGATCCGCAGCCCTTTGTTCTGCGCCGCGCCGCCGATCATGGCGGCGACATGATCGAGGACAGCCGTGAGCTTGAAGTCGCTGCTGTCCAGATGCAGCCGGCCGGCTTCGATCTTCGACAAGTCCAGGATGTTGGTGATGATGGACAACAGGTGTTGCCCGGCGCTGTCGATCTTGTTCAGCCAGTCAGCCTGTTGCGGTGTCGTTTGAGCGCGCTTCATCAGGTGGGTCAGGCCGATGATGGCATTCATCGGCGTGCGGATTTCGTGGCTCATGTTGGCCAGGAAGTTGCTCTTGGCGACATTGGCGGCCTCGGCCTGGTGTTGGGCGGCGACCAGTTCCACGGTGCGCTTCTCCACCAGTTCCAGCAGATGGTGCCGGTGCGCATCGAGTTCGAGGCCGAGGCGCTTTTTCTCGGTGATGTCTTCCTTCACCGCGACATAGTGACTGATCGTTCCGTCGGCCTGCCGCAGCGGCGTGATGATGGCGAACTCGACATACTCGCTGCCGTCCTTGCGCTTGTTGTGGAATTCGCCCTTCCACGGCCGGCCCAGGGCCAGCTCTGCCCACATCGCCGCGTAGGTCTCGGGCAGGGTCTTGCCCGAGTGCAGGACGCGCGGATTCTTGCCGACAATTTCCTCGCGGCTGTAGCCCGTTACCCGGACGAAGGATTCGTTGACATACTCGATCTCGGCATTGAGGTTGGTAATGACTATGCTTTCCGGGCTCTGCTCGACCGCCAAGGACAGCTTGCGCAGTTGGGTTTCGGCATCCTTGCGCTCGGTGATGTCGCGCGTCACCGACAAAATGCACCGCTCGCCGTTGAGGGTGATCACATGTGCGGACATAAGCCCGGTGAGCACCCGACCATCCTTGGCGACGAAATCAGCCTCCAGGTTTTTGCAATGACCATCGCGCCGCAGGGCGTCCACCAGCCGCTGCCGGTCGTCCATGTTGTGCCAGACGTTGATTTCCCGCGACGTCCTGCCCATGACATCTTCACGAGTCCAGCCCACCGTGCGTGAAAAGCCTTCATTGATGTCCAGAAAAAGACCGTCCGCGAGCCG